>JAESGJ010000243.1_pt1 | contig 57982 bp, 42 predicted proteins | sample 9266241 | NCBI WGS metagenome assembly JAESGJ01 (sample SAMN14514841, study PRJNA621669) | algae metagenome | isolation source: Brasilonema octagenarum HA4186-MV1 and co-occurring heterotrophs from wet... | place: USA: Manoa Valley, Hawaii | collected 2009-07-20
CTGTGAGGCACGTACCCCTGAATCACTCGACCAAGCAATGGCTCTTGCTGTAAATTACATTACCGAAGATGATGCCTTCGGTTGGTTCAACCACTGTGGTCTATTTACCTGAAAATTGCTGTAAGACGGCTCTTCCCAGGGAGAAAGAGGATTTCCCGGTTTTTGCACAGATTTTGTAATCACAACTAATTAGCCGGACATGATATCACGCCACTTGCTCCACTTGGGGAGCCAGTGGGTTTGTGTAACCTTGCGTCGCAAAGCACAAGCGCGTGAAACCCCAAGACGAGCCACTGCTGCAGGAGGTGACGACAACCGGCTGCGGTCCTTGTTTCCCGACAGCCAGGCATCTGGCGTCCCTTGTCCCCTTGGGACACGCGCGTCTGCGAACGCGAGTGCGGGCAAGGCAGGGCTATAGAGATACCCGAAGGGGTCTCCCGACCTAGGCATGTGGCGTCCGCAGTGGCTCCCCTTGGGACACGCGCTTACTGTAGGCGCCTTCCAAGAGCATTTTTGCAGGAGATACGCTCCCTTGCCCGCTACGCTAACAGAATGACAACTTTATACCTTCTTGGACTTTTAAAACATCCTCTGAAGTGCCTTCACCAAAACTGATATTTTTTTCTCATTTTTCTCTGCTCAGGTGCTATTTTTAGCATATATTCATAATAATAATACAGTGTTTTCATCAGTCTTATACTAATATATTATTCGACACATCATACATGTATTGAATCATGTTGACAAAAAATCCTCAAAAGATTTTTACTAAACCTTTATCTTTTTATTCAAATAAAAAACCACGCATTTTGGTAGTATCAATGCGTGGTTTTCATTCTGAGGTCTATCGCTCTGTTGACTTTGAATTTGAAGATCTTCTTTGTACTTTTGACTATGCTGATATACTCACTCCTACATTAGCTTCTGGTAAAGTTAATTCATTCAAAAAAAAGCTATCAAACAATACAGCTAGAGCTTTTGTTAAAGGTAAATTTCTCAGTTCTGGTTGCATGTCCTCTATTCTAGACAGAGAATACGACTTATTATTTTTTCTCTGCCAACACTTTTGGGATATCACTTCCATAAATTCTATTAAAGGATGGCGAGAAAAATGTCGAAAAACTGTTTTATGGATTGATGAAATCTGGGTAAAAGAAATGGAGGAACAGAAAACTAAACTTTGTTTTGAACTGGCTAAAGATTTTGATTATATCTTTACGACACTAAGTTCTAGTGTTGATGCTATTGCTAATCTGGTTCAGCGTCCTTGTATTTCTTTACCTTTTGCTGTAGATGCTATAAAGTTTTGTCCCTATCCAGAACGACCTCAACGCCATATAGATGTTTATAGCATTGGTCGCCGTTCACCAATAGTACACAAAACTTTGTTGGAAGTAGCGGAACGAAAAAACTTTTTATACCTATTTGATTCTCTGAAAGGTTTACAAATGGGGGACTATAAAGAACATCGAACTTTATATAGTCATTTGATTAAAAGAAGTCGTTATTTTATTGCTAATAAAGCAAAGTTTGATGCTATTGATCAAACAGGTGCTCAAGATGAATTATGTTCTCGCTTTTTTGAAGGCGCTGCTGGCGGAACTGTTATGATTGGGACTCCTCCAGTTTGTGAAGCTTATACAACTTACTTTAATTGGTCTGATGCAGTAATTCAAATTCCTTACGATCCTGCTAATGTAGCGGATATGATCACAGAATTAGATGCACGACCTGATTATGTAAATAGAATTCGTAAAGAGAATGTCATGAATTCGCTACTGCGTCATGACTGGGTGTATCGTTGGGAACAAGTTTTAAAACAAGTAGGACTTGAGAGCACGCCAGAAATGTTATCTCGAAAAACTGACTTAGCAAACTTAGCTGACAAGGTGAAAACTGAGTGTTAAATTTATACCTAAAATCTGTTAGCAATTTGCACTCATTGGGTTCTTCTTCTTGTGTTCCTTAGTTATAGAGAACTTGAACTTTTGTTTCAAAATTAATATGAAAAAAGGGATATCATCTACCAAATATCTTTTCCACAATCTTTTTGGATCACATAAAATTCTGAACAACCACTCGAAACCAACTTCACTCATCCACTTTGGAGATCTTTTCAACTTTCCTGCTTCAAAATCAATAGTGGCACCGAGCGCCATAAATATCTTTATATGGGGTAGCATACTCTTGTACTTGTATATCCACTTTTCTTGCTTTGGGGCACCAACTCCGATAACTAAGACAGTCGCACCGGAGCTATTTATCATGTTAATGATGTTCTGACACTCTTCTTCGTCTTTTTCAAATCCAAAAGGTGGAGAATAGGAGGCAACAATAATATTCCTGCCTGTTTTCCTGTTGATTTCATTTTGAGCTTTACTGGCTACCCCAATACCTGCTCCCAAAAGAAAGATTTTGATGTTTTGATTGTTCTTGTGATAATTATAGAAAGCCGGGAACAAATCTGAACCCGATATCTTCTCTTGAATTGGCGTGCCCAAAAACTTAGATGCGTAAAGGAGTATTTGACTATCACAAATCTTATAGTCACTAATGCTATATGCTTGTAAAAACTCCGGATCTTCTTGTAATTTCATCAAATGATCGACATTGGGTGTAAACACTACCCCAGAGCGCAATTTATCCAACAGTTCTACCTTAGATAAATTGTCAATCTCCAAGTTCAAAATTTTAACTTTATTCATGGCTTGCACAGTTACCCTTAAATCTTACTTTCGGTTAATTGACTCAGTAGACAATGAGAAAGGAGAGAATATCTTGAGAATTCGAGCATGCCCTGATTTTGGATTTTCATCTTAGTTGTGTATAGCACCTATCTTTCAGCAAATGAACAGATTTAAAAGAGAGTTGTATGGAAATCGCCAACCTTGAGAAGGTTTGGCACGTCTATGCTTCAATCTGGATGCGCCGGATTAGTCTGAATTCTCGATTCAGGGAGAGGGCTGTTTTTTGTGAAAACCCTCTGGGCATGATACGGGTGAGGCTATGGTCGCCACCAAGGGCGATAAGCCGGAGGTTGATCGCATGTGCGTATCGTAATAAGGCACGAAAATAGTGTCCTTGCGGAGGCAGATTGTGCCTTTGAGAAAACCGCGCACACTCGCACTCGTTTCTATGATCAAACTGAGAACACCTAACTGAACTGGGTTTTTAGTCGATACAATACCTGGTAACTAGTAAATTGGGCACGGAGTGTATCATTCAAAACAACCAAAAACTTAACAATAAAAGCTTTTTACATTTTGAATGAGTGAACGCGTGAATTTCCCAAACGGTAGTTCATCTCCCGTAAACGCAAATCGCATGGCAGCGTGTCTGTAGGAAATATGAACGAGAGGGTTACTTTGCTCTCAGATGACGAATGTGCTTTAGAACTCAATTTTTTAGGCGTATTTACGGTTTAATTTCGTTGATTTTTTCACTTTAACGGCTATCAAATTTAATTACTATGTGACAATTTATCATGAAAACATAAAGCAAAATTGTCACTTCACATATTTTTCATAAAAAAAAACGACATAATTTCAGTGTATCTACAGTGAGCAAGAGTCTAAAATATAGTTATATCAACGCTTTCGACCAAAGTTTGCATACTTACTAGACATATATGAAAAATTTGTAAAGTAATCATGAAAATGAATAGTGTATTAAGAACAACATTAGAAATAATGACACCTCTTCCAAAAGTGAGATTTTACAAGGTTATGTTAAGCGTTAACCGTTCCCGACTTCTGTAAGAAGCCTATTGTGTATGTTGTATCTGCTGCGCGCCAAAAGATTTTTGCAGATGCTCCTTACAAGAGTCAGTACTTGCAGCGTTATATCCAGTAAGATTTCATTTTTGTATAAGAAAACTATAGATCTAGGTTAGAGTTTCCCTTTGTTAGTTAAAATTTTTATTACCATTACATATATTTACCATGATATAAAGATTTTTTGCCCTCTGTCAAATTGAGAATCTATGCGTTGAAATTCTTCTTTCAAACTTTAGGTAATCTAGCCAAATAGAAGATGTGAAAATTGGTATTTTGATGTTAAATGGTGGGGATTGCCAAAAGTTGACTAAAAATCATATCACTGTTATTTATTGAGGCAATATTCAGGAGTGAACGTGAACATTATTATTTCTCGTAAAAATGTATTTTCTTTGCTGAGTTTATCGGCTATGGCGGTTTTGGGAAGCGGTTTATCTGCTGCTGCCCAAACGGTAGAGGCCACAAGCGCTCAGCAATCAATCCAGTCTTCCAGAACTGATGCGTTTGTTAATCAGGTAAGTCCTGAAGTAGAAAGCTTCTACCCACCAGCTTTTAGCTCTAGTGCGGTAGAGTCCACTGCTGTACAAGATAATCATCTATCGTCAGTATCAAATGTAAATAACCAGCAGCAGTTACCAACTAGCACACACCAAGCTAATAATAATGTAGTTACACCTGTTCCTGGAACAACAGCAACTTCATCTGCGGCACTTATAGATTCCCAGAATGCAGAAGCTCAATCATCCACTTCTGGGTCGTCTAAGTCTAAGGTGGCACAATCAGATATTAGTATTGACCCCGGCAGACCAACCCGTGGTGGTTCAAGTTACATTGGAATTGGTGGTAACATTGGTTTAGGTGGTAACTCTGCTTTGGGTGATGGTAACTTTATGGTTATCAGCAAAATCGGTCTAACAAATGCGATATCAGTGCGACCAGCAGCAGTGATCGGAGACAATACAACTATCTTACTTCCAGTAACCTACGACATTTCATTCAGGCAGCTATCAGATCCTTTTGCTGCTCCCTTGCCTATTGCCCCATACATCGGAGCAGGTGCAGCTATCAACACTGGTGACGGCTCTGAAGTTGCCTTTCTTGTCACTGGCGGAGTCGATGTGCCCATAACTCCTCGATTTACAGCAACAGCCGCTTTGAATGCCGCATTTTTCAATGAAACTGATATAGGTTTATCAATAGGAGTTGGTTATAACTTTGGTCGTCTTTTTGGTTCATAAATAATACCATAAAGCCCAAAGTTACCACTGATGTGACTTGACACAGAGTCATATCTTTGGTTTAAACGGTGGATATCAGTGAGGCAGCACATAGAGAATAGTCTCACTGAGTTTCTCAACCCTAAAAATACACCTTGGAGAATTACCTTGCCTCATTCGATTCAACAAGCTCAACCGCCCCTGGAGTATATTCCCCAGCATTTTAACTTAGCAGTGTACCATATCACCAAATGGGCACTGCCTGTTTTAATGCGGTTCCGGACTCGACCGTGGTTACCAGCTGGTATTGCGGAGGTTGAAACTGTGAATGTCGAGAGGCTAGTTAATCTCTACCAACAATTTCAAGCTGGCAAAATTCGCTTTTTAATGGCATTTCGCCACCCAGAGGTTGATGATCCCCTTTGCATGATGTATTTACTTTCTCAGGCTGTGCCGAAAGTTGCTCGTCAAAGGGGAATTTTATTACAGTATCCGACTCATTCTCATTTTATCTATGATCGGGGGATGACTCTGTGGGCTGGCGATTGGCTAGGTTGGTTTTTTTCTCGGTTAGGAGGCTTTCCGATTCATCGAGGTAAGCGGCTAGACAAGGTTGGTATGCGGACAGCGCGGGATGTGTTCGCCAATGGTCAACTACCAATCAGTGTAGCTCCAGAAGGCGCAACTAACGGACACAGCGAAATTGTCAGCCCTTTAGAACCTGGTGTTGCTCACATGGGCTTCTGGTGTGTAGAAGATTTGCTCAAAGCTAACCGAACTGAGGAAGTTTTCATTGTGCCAATATGCAATCAGTATCGCTACATCAATCCATCTTGGGCAAAACTAGATTGGCTTTTGGGCAAATTGGAAGCAGATTGCGGCTTATCTGTGCAACAAGTTGGTGAATCAAACCTGGTTGAGCGAGAAAAAGTTTTCTATGAGCGACTCTTCCGGCTTGGTCAACATATCCTTTCCCAAATGGAGCAGTTTTACGCTCGCTTTTACCATCAAAGTACACCAGTCACAACGCAAATAGATTCATCTGCAAGTCGTAACCAAGTACTTGAGGCTCGACTACAGACGGTATTAGATAATTCCCTACAAGCAGCTGAGCAGTTTTTTGGACTGGAAAGCCAAGGAACTATCATTGAACGTTGTCGCCGCTTGGAGTCAGCAAGCTGGGATGATATCCACAGAAAGGATTTGCCAAACTTACATGCATTATCACCTATGGAGCGCGGCTTGGCAGACTGGATTGCTGAAGAAGCATCTTTGCGGATATTACATATGCGCCTAGTTGAGAGTTTTGTCGCAGTCACAGGAACTTATGTTCAACAAAAGCCTACTTTTGAGAGATTTGCAGAAACGTCCTTAATCTTATTCGACGTCATCGCGCGGATAAAAGGAGAGAAAAATCCTGCACGACCTCGGTTAGGTTGGCGAAAATCACGCTTAACAGTCGGTGAGCCAATTTCAGTAACAGAACGTTGGTCAGCTTATCAGACAAGTCGTCAAGGAGCAAGACGTGCTGTTAATGATATGACGCAAGATTTGCAAATGGCGTTGGAGAAGATGATTTGCTAAGGCTTGCGAACCTTAAACAGTTGGCGTATCAATAAATAAGTTTTGTCATACCGCCGACTGTCCCTGTTTAGACACAATATCCCAGTTGACTTTTATATAGCCCCGATCAATGTGGGGAAAGTGCGAACTCAATTGCTTATGGGCTTTTGGCAGCGCAGCGCTGATAAAACCTTGCAGATTAAGCGCTTTCATGTCTGATATGCTCGATCGCAACGATTAGAGCATTGAGCATAACTTCATAACTGGTATCCGTCGAGTGCTCTAGTGTCATTAATCCTGCTTGTTCTAGACTAATAAAACCGTAAATTGCAGCGTTCACCATCCGCATGACATCAATCAATTGGCTGTCATTTAACTCATACAGTTGTAGTGACTTTTTGAGTAAGCCAAGAGATTCTTGTATAAGTGCAGCAGCATCCGGTTCAGTTGGCTGTAACTGAAATTGCATCATCACCTTGTACAGTGCTGGATGCAATCGCGCAAAGTTACGAGTTGCATGTCCGCCTGCTCTTAGTAAAGCATGAGGTTCACTCAGTCCAGCCATTTGTTCCTGGCTGTACGTTAAATATTTTCGCCAAATTGCCAATACCACTGCTCGCCGGAGTCCTGCGTTTCCATCGAGATGTTTGTAAATCGCGGGTGGTTTGATTCCCAATTCCCGCGCGACTCGATTCACCCCAAGAGCAGATTCTCCCTCTTTTTCTAAGCAGGCGATCGCCGCTTCAATTACATCCTGTTGTCTCAGAGATTTTTCTTTCGTGGGACGACCCATAATACCAATTCAAAATTCAAAATTCAAAGTTCAAAATTCAATCCGGAAGAAAGCCGAGACGAAACTTGGGTTTGGGAGTGTGTATCTGTCGCATTCATTTTTCAAATTGGTATAAGTTAATTTAGTTAATTATATTAACTAAAAGTGAATATAATTAACTTTATCAAGTTCTGCACTGTCGCGACTTCCCCCTAGAGTTTTTTCCTCCTACATTTCACAGGAGTCATTATGACCGATTTAGTGTTTACACCTGCTCACCAGCTTGCTCGAATGATTCGCGCTCGCACTGTCTCTGCTGTTGAAGTATTCGACGCACACTTAACACAAATTGTCAAACATAACACCAAACTAAACGCTATCTGCACCTTAGATGAAAAACGCGCCCGTCAACGAGCAAAACAAGCGGATGAAGCTTTAGCACGAGGTGAGAACTGGGGCGTTCTTCACGGAGTGCCCATCACGATTAAAGACATATTTGAAACGGCTGGACTTCGCACGACTGCAGGCTATAAACCTCTCAAAGATTACATTCCTAAACAAGACGCAACCGCTGTTGCTCGCCTGCGTGCTGCTGGGGCAGTTATCTTGGGTAAAACGAATCAGGCTGAACTCGCGGGTGATTTCCAAAGTACCAACGACATTTTCCCCCGTGTCAACAATCCTTGGAACCTAGATTACACAGCAGGTGGGAGTTCTGGTGGTAGTGCTGCTGCTGTTGCTGCGGGGCTTTCACCTCTAGACTTAGGCAGTGACATTGCAGGTTCGATTCGCCAGCCTGCTCATTTGTGTGGAGTATTTGGACTCAAACCAACAGATCGCCGCGTATCGAGAGCAGGTCACATTCCGGAAGTTCCAGGGATGCCTAGATGCATTCGTCAAATGCTGACTGCTGGACCGTTTGCTCGCTCAATTGAAGATTTAACTCTATGCCTGCAACTCATCGCTGGAGCTGATTTACGTCAACCTGAAATTCCACCTGTTGGGCTGGATACTCCTGCTCCTCAAAGCTTACAAACGCTGCGAATTGCTTGGACAGATGAATTCTCAGCTTTTGGAGTTGCCTCAGAAATTCGTTTAGCAATGCAAGCTGTTGCAAATACTCTGGTACAAACGGGCGTTCAAATCGAGCAATGGGTTCCACCAGGGTTTGATTTTGCCGCCGGTTTGCAACTCTACAACGTCGTTGTTGCTTACACCATGCTTTACTCTCAACCTATTAATTTAGATGCAGTTGGGAAGACGATTTCTGTGATGTTTCGGGAGTGGACTCAAGGGGATAAGGAACTACGTTCGCTCTACAGTATAACTGGAGTCCTACCCACATTCTTAAATCCAACGATGAAGGGTTACTTTCAGGCGTTAGAGGAACGTGATCGCCTCATTGCCCAAATGGAACAAGCGCTCTTACAATGGGATGTCTGGTTGTGTCCTGTAGCAATGACAACCGCATTTACGCACCGCCCGAAAGGTGAAGCGGTGGAAGTGGATGGCAAAAAAGTGCCTTACTTCATGGCTTCTGGTGCTTACACAATGCCATTTAGTCTCACGGGACATCCAGTTGTTGTGATACCTATCGGACAAACCAAAGACGGATTACCGATTGGAATGCAAATTGTGGGTAAGCGATGGCGAGAGATGGAATTGTTGGCAATCGCCACTGAACTTAACAAAGTTATTGGTGCTTTTCAACGTCCATCTGGTTATTGAGCAGTTATAACCTCTGACATCACTTTTCTGAGATTATCGAATTGTGGTATTGAATTTGGCTAAACTCGATTAGCTAAAGGAACAATTCCCAAAAATATCTCGTTGTAACACTCAAAACTCACTCAACATGACCAAAGAATTTGCCATTGGTAGTAAAGTCCGCGTCATAGCGCTACCCCCCTACGTGAAAACTGCTGAACCTATGCCTATGCTGCGCCCTCCCGATGTGATTTACATTGGTGAAGAAGGGATAGTCCTTGACCGCCGTCCTGGTGGATACTGGGGTATTCGCTTTACAAAAGGAGCTTTTCTCCTTGATAGTCAATATATCGAAAGCGTGGAAACCGCTTCAGATTCTCAAGAATCTGAGAATAGCAACTAGAAATTGTAAACTTATTTTAAGTCGTGTTTCTGGTCTGTATATATAATGATTTCTCGTCGCACTTTTTTAAGCATATTATTTGCCACATGTTTAGCTCTCATTAGTTGGTTAAATTTTGTCCCAACTGCTGATGCACTCGGTGGTAAACTTCCTGCAATTAATCAAAGCGCCCCAGATTTTACTTTGCCAACAAACACTGGTAATGGTAAGATGTCTCTCTCCGACTTACGCGGTAACTGGGTCGTCCTCTACTTTTATCCCAAAGACTTTACCTCTGGTTGTACCATTGAAGCTCGTCGCTTTCAGCAAGATTTACCCAAATACATCGAAAAGAAAGCTCAAATTATTGGTGTCAGCGCTGACGATGTTGATTCCCATGCGGAATTTTGCGATTCAGAAGGACTCAAATTCCCTCTGTTAGCTGATACCACTGGTGCGGTGAGCAAGGCATATGGTTCTTGGTTGGGCTTTATGTCTGTGCGCCATAGTTTTATTATTGATCCGCAAGGGATTGTGCGTGAGACTTTTGTCAAAGTCAATCCAGTCATCCACAGTAAAGAAGTTCTGGCGCGACTAGAGGAGTTGCAAAAAGCAGCATAGAAACTCCAGGCGCACGCAGAAGAACACAGATAAATTATTTTGTGTTCTTCTGCGGTTCATTATTTCAAAAAATTCACCGAGCCAAGAAGTTTCTTATTCTTGTGGCGCTCTGTAAAATGAAATTAAAGGCAAATTTTTTTGTTTGCCCCAACGGCTGCTACCTGGTTAAAAGACGACTATGGACTTTGAACCCCAAACCACCACCCGAACTGCTTCAGCAAAGGTACAATTTGCTGAGCCACTTCCTCGTAAGCCTCTGGAATTGCTACGAGATACTGAGGCTTTGTTGCGTCGTCCTACAGTCGGAGCAATAGTACCGATTTTATCTCCAAAGGTGGCTAGGCGTGTAGAAGCAGCTTCGTTCGTCGCAGAGGACTTTTTGGAAGATTTAGCTGAAATTGATTTAGATAAGATTAGCGATTGGGAACTGCAACCTGCACGCATTCGAGTTGGTTTAAGCTTTGTAGGGTTTGGGGCTTTGATGATAGTTGTGCTGTTGCTGTATCTCAACACGTTGCATCCAGAACTGAGTGCAGTTCAGCAAATTGGAAAATATTGGTATCAGTACGTCTGGTTTGTTTGTTTGGGCGTCGCGGGGATGTTTGTTCTCGGGCGAGAAGCAATGCGTTCTGCTCAACAGCAGCAAAATTCAAAGAAATTATGAACCACACTCCTTTTATTGTTAAACCAGGCTCAAAAATCTCTTTGAAAGATTCTGATCCGAATTACACAGGTGATTTTCACAAAAAAGCGGATGCACAAGGCAAATTAGAAGCTGATATTCAACAGCTTAAGAAATATCAAAATGTTCTTTATGCTCAAAACACTTATGCCTTGTTGATTATTTTTCAAGCAATGGATGCTGCTGGAAAAGATAGCACCATCAAACATGTAATGTCAGGCGTCAACCCGCAAGGATGTCAGGTATTTAGTTTTAAATCTCCAAATAGTGAAGAATTAGACCATGACTATCTTTGGCGAAGCACAAAAGCTTTGCCTGAAAGAGGTCGAATTGGAATTTTTAATCGTTCGTATTATGAAGAAGTCCTTGTAGTTCGCGTTCACCCAGCACTTCTCACAAAGCAACAACTTCCCCATATTCCAGAGGAAAATAAAATTTGGAAGCAACGCTTTGAGGAAATTAATAATTTGGAAAAATATTTGGTAAATAATGGGATTGTTGTCCTAAAGTTTTTTCTGAATGTTTCAAAAAAGGAACAGAAAAAACGTTTTTTAGACAGAATTGAATTGCCAGAAAAACATTGGAAGTTTTCCATCAGCGATGCTCAAGAACGAGCTTTTTGGAATGATTACATGCACGCTTATGAAGATGTTTTCAATCACACCAGTACGAATTGGGCACCTTGGTACATTATTCCTGCCGATCGCAAATGGTTTACACGTCTCACCGTTGCTAACATCATTTGCACTAAGTTAAAAGAACTCAATCTCCAATACCCAACAGTTACTGAGGAACATCAACAGTACCTTCTGCAAGCGAAGCAAATGCTAGAAAATGAAGAATAAGCTTATGACATCGCCACCACTAAAGAAATGGCCCCGCCCCTGTACCGAAGTTATCATAAATGTGGGCAATTCTAAAAAAGCTCAAGAGTAGTACGCCTTCATGAAGCGAAATTAACTTGCATGCTCCCAATCACTCAGCAACTCATGTTGCTGCTGCTTAATCTGACGTGGGCGCAAAGGTGTTAAAGGAGTACCAACACTCGTGTAGGGAAAAGACTTCTGTTTTTTCTTAGCGGATTGGTTGTCTTGTTTGTTGGAGTTGATTTCTAAGGTAGTCATAGCATTCACCAATATGGTTGTCGTTTTGGGATTTGTGATTTTTGAGGCATCGATAAATCTGCAACCATTGCTTGTCCTTTCATCTATCTGCTCAAATCTCTATTTAGATCATCACTCTGTGAAGACTAAATTCCGGAAAAAGAAAAAACAACAAACATAGACTCCTGAAGTTGTGCACAGAGTCTGTCTATTAAGTGGATGTTTCTTAGTGTTTGAGGGAATTGATAATAAGTTATTGCATTTGCTGCTCGTACAGCCTCAACTCACGAGACTCCTGTCGAATCTTCCCTAAACTAGCAACCTCTTGCAATGTCATAAAAGCATTGAAATCTTCCAACTCATACTTTTTCTTCAGAAGATTTCGCAATTGTTCTTCTGCTGCAAGGCTGAGATATCCAGCTGCTATAGCTTCTTGAACAACGTCACGGATTAACACCATAGCCTGAAAAATTTTAGTGGGTTCTGATAATAACTACAACTTCTTCATCAGAAATTTCGTGTTTCTTTTACAAATCTTTACAATAAACTTCTTGCAGAAGTAGGGAATAGGGAATTCTGAAGGCTTAACTTTTAACAGAACCTCCTAAAATCTCACTTTTGCAAGAAGTCTCATAACCGAATTGAGCTTTAATTCAAGAAAATAGTGACGTTATCTAAAATTGTGATTATGTATAAATTTCCAGAAAATTTTTGCTGGGGTACTGCGACTGCTGCTTATCAAATTGAAGGTGCATATCGAGAAGGAAGACGTAAACCCAGTGTGTGGGACACTTTCAGCGCTACTTCAGGAAAAGTTTTGAATGGCGATACAGGTGCTGTAGCCTGCGATCACTACCATCGCTATAAGGCAGATGTACAGCTTATGGCACAATTGGGCATCAAACACTATCGTTTTAGTATTGCATGGACTCGCATCATTCCTGACGGTCGTGGCACAGTGAATGAAGAGGGCATAGATTTCTACAAACGTTTGGTGGATTGTTTGCACGAATATGGCATCACTCCCCATGCAACCCTGTTTCACTGGGATAGCCCTCAAGCATTAGAAGACTTGTACGGTTCTTGGCAAAGTCGCCAGATGGCGTACGATTATGCTGATTATGCGACGGCGGTTGTGAGGGGGTTGGGCGATCGCATAACCCACTGGATGACTCTCAACGAAATCCCCTGTTTTACCCACATGAGTTATGACGTCAAGCACAAACCTCCCCACGCCCCTGGCAAACAAGTCAGGAGTAGAAAGGAAGTTTGGCAAACTTCTCACCATGCTTTACTTGCTCATGGGTTGGGATGTCAAGCGATCCGTGCTGCTTCACCTGTTCCTTGTCAAGTTGCTTTAGTGGATAATATCACCGTTACAGTTCCGATCAACGAATCCCCTGTTAATGTCGCAGCAGCTAAAAATGCCTTCCACACCTGCGGACAAAATGGTGGCATTATTTTTCCAGCCCTGACTGGGGCTTACAGTTCAGCAATGCTAGACAATTTGAAAAAAGATGCCCCAGATATACAACCAGGTGATTTAGAAATCATTTACCAACCCCTTGATGCCGTTGGTCTTAACATCTACACTGGCACTTATGTTCGTGCTGCTGATAATGAATTAGGTTACGAATTCCTCAACTTTCCCAAAGGCTACCCGCAAATGCATATGCCTTGGTTGAATATCTTACCTGAAAGTATTTATTGGGGAATCCGGCATATCAGCGAAACGGTGGGGCGTAATGATTTACCAGTGTACATCACCGAGAGTGGCTGTGCGGCTCAAGATGAAGTTAATGCAACTGGTGAAGTTCTTGATACTGACAGAATTATGTATTTACGACAGCATCTAAAGTCAGCACATCGCGCTGTGAGTGAAGGGTATCCTTTGAAGGGGTATTTCTTGTGGAGTTTGATGGATAATTTTGAGTGGGCTTGGGGATACTCCCGACGCTTTGGAATTATTTATGTGGATTATAGAACACAAAAACGTATTCCAAAAGCCAGCTTTGAATGGTATGCGGAATGTATCCGTCAAAATCGAGTGGTTTAAGCAGTTATCAGTGAACAATTATCAGTTATTCAGTTGGTAAATGTTCACTGGTTTCATAAAAATTAGTTTCCTGCAAAAAATGAAGAATTGCTGCATTCACTGCATCTGAAGCACCAGTGGACGCATCATGACAGCAGTTGGGCAGAATTTGTAATTTCGCATGAGGAAGGCGCTGACGCAATTTTTCTCCATCGCTAGCAGGAAACCAACTATCTTGTTCGCCCCATAAAATTAGAGTAGGACACCTAATTTCACCCAACTTCTGCTGAACTTTACTGATGAGATTCGGTTGATTGGTTTGCAAGTGTTCAATTTCTCGGGCTGCTATTTGTAACTCTTCTGCTACCTTCGTAAGAGTTCCTGGAATTTCAGTGTAAGGATAAGTTATCCAGTAAACATCTTCCTGCGTCAGTATTGATGGATCGTATAAAACTCCACGTCTTTCTATTGCCATAATTTCTCTGACAAGTGGTGCAAATAGATGCGCTAGACGAAAAGAGTCGATCGCTTGCACCATTTCTAATGGTATTTGAGAAAGTAACGACATTCCCCAATGAGGTAAACGTTGAGGAAAAATAGGTACATTCAAGACTACAAGCCGTGCAATTAAGTGGGGATTTGTTTGAGCAAGCCCAAGAGCAATTAATGCACCTAAAGATTCTGCCACAAGAACAACGGGTTCATCGCATAAAGAAAGAATAATTCTTTCAAATTCAATAATTTGATGACCACTTTGTTCCCGACGAGACACCGGTTTTTCGGAAAACCCGTAACCTTTGGCATCAAAACAAATGACTCGAAAATGCTCAGAAAGTGGCTGAACACTATGACGCCAATTGTAGCTCCAACTGCCAACACCATGTAACAGGAATAAAGGTTTACCTGTTCCTTTTTCTCCGTAAGCTATTTTGACAGGATACCCATTCGCATCGGTAATTATAAGATTTTGCCGACTTTTCGGGAAAGTCTCTTGCCACCAATCTTTCATTTATTTTGTCGTAACTTATTTAACCAGTTATCAGTTACCAGTTATCAGTTACCAGTTATCAGTTATCAGTTACCAGTTACCAGTTATCAGTTATCAGTATTTATTTCCCATAACCCTGTTCCCTGTTCCCTGTTCCCTGTTCCCTGTTCCCCGTTCCCTGTTCACTGTTCACTGTTTTAACCGCCACTTAACAATCCCTGTAGCATTACAAGCAGTGATCCAAGCAGTCTAATGAACATTACGGTAAATGCGACTAATGCAATAGCAACTATGAATAATACAATAAAAACCCCAAATACAAACCACTTGTCTGCACTCTTCCTGTGGCTAGGAGACCTCAGATGATCTTCGAGTAGCTTAACATTACGCTCGTTCGCTTTCCAGGCGAAATCAAACAGGTCTCCTGCTATGGGTATTGCACCTACTAAGCCATCAAGAATGATATTGATCATCATTCTACTTAAAGTAGCGCCAGGTGCTCCTAGTCGTGCAGCTTCAAGGACAATGTACGCTGAAAGCATGACTCCTAAAAAATCACCACCAACAGGTATTAATCCTATGATTGGATCTAGACCAACACGAACTTGCGTTCCTGGAACGGTAATAGCTCTATCGAGTAAATGACTTAACTGACGCAGCCTTCTTAAAGTCGGTACTCTGACATCAGGTTCAATTATGGGGTAGGAAGGGGGAATTTCAGACATTACGGCGTTTACATTTGAGTTTTCAAACCGTTAAATATTTTAACTCTCTAACTGGGTATGGTTATACTTGATCCTTAATTTTGTAAAACTTCGTTAAAGTAGTACAGTACTTGTGTAACAAAAAATACCATTAAAAACAGTAAAAAACAAAAGCATTTATGACAGAAGAATTAACCTCACAGTGGTTGGCAGAAATTAAAGCCCTCAAACAGCAGATTGTGGAAATTCAAGCCGAACAGGACGCGGGGTGGCAAAGTGGCGAAAAATGGCGCAAACTTTACAACATCGAAGCGGAACAACGCCGTACAGATGCTCAAATGGCGCAACAGACAATTGCCTCTTTAAAAGCAGAAATACAGCAAATTAAAGGTATTGAGGACGCACGACTTGATGATCCCACTGCTGCAACAGTCATTGAACAACAAGTCGAACAACTAAAATCTGTGGAGGAATTGCAAGCAAAATTGATTTTGGTTACCAAAGAACGCGATCGCCTGCTACAAGCTTTGAAAACAGAACAAGACAACCACACCCAAACGCGCAAAAGTTTAACCACAGCTCTTGCTGATGCTATAAATGGTTTGACAAACCAGAAGCAGGGGAGATAGGGGAGCGCTTGGGTGTAGGGGAGATAGAAAGTTATTGTTATTTATTCCCCTTGTCCTTTACTGTTCTAAAATCCCATTGCCTCTGCGACTGCCAACAGTTCTGGCTCAATGCCTTGTTTAAATTGGCTCTGGCTGTGTTTGATTGCTGTATCTGGATCTTTGAGACCATTTCCGGTGAGGACGCAAACGACTGTCGCACCTGTGGGAACTTGGTCTTTCACCTGTAACAAACCGGCGACGGAAGCGGCGCTAGCAGGTTCGCAGAAAATCCCTTCTTCGCATGCCAAAAGGCGATAAGCTTCAATAATTTCCGCATCGGTGACGGCGTGGAAATTGCCCGTGCTTGCTTGTTGGGCTGCAACTGCTTTTTCCCAGCTAGCGGGGTTGCCAATACGAATTGCTGTAGCTATGGTTTCTGGATGTGCGACTGGCTGTCCTGTCACGAGGGGAGCTGCACCTGCTGCTTGGAATCCCATCATCTTAGGTAGGCGATCGCACTTTTGGATTTGATGATATTGACAAAATCCCATCCAATATGCTGTGATATTTCCCGCATTCCCCACTGGGATGCATAGCCAGTCTGGAGCATTACCCAAAACATCAACAACTTCAAACGCCCCTGTTTTTTGACCTTCTAAGCGGTAAGGATTGACAGAGTTTACCAAAGTGACTGGATAAGTTTCGGCCATTTCGCGCACAATTTCTAGCGCTTGGTCAAAATTACCTTTGATTGCCAGGACTTCTGCCCCATACAGCAACGCCTGTGCCAACTTGCCCAGCGCCACGTAACCATCAGGAATTAAGACAAAGGCACGCATTCCTCCACGGCGAGCATAAGCTGCTGCGGCTGCTGAGGTATTACCCGTGCTGGCACAGATAACAGCTTTTGCTCCAGCTTCTTTTGCCTTAGAAATTGCCAATGTCATCCCTCGGTCTTTAAAGCTACCAGTGGGGTTAAGACCATCGTATTTGACGAAGACACGCACTTGTCTACCAACAAGTTGTGCAATTGAGGGAACAGGTATTAAGGGTGTATTGCCCTCCTGTAGAGTGATAACTGGTGTTTTTTCGTTGACAGGCAAGTACTCGCGATATTGTTCTATAAGTCCAAGCCAGGGTTGGCGATGAGATTTAGCAGCAGACAGGCTCAAAGTCACGGTATTTAAAAGCTCTTAGCTCCAATTGAGAACACTATGTAGTATTTATTTTGCACCTTAGATGCTATGCAAGCGCAAGGGGTATCTAGCATCTATCGATTAAACCTCTCCAAAAATCGATTTTTAGTGCAAGCGCCGTAAAGGTTTCATAGCCATTTTTGGAGAGGTCTATTGGTGAAATTGTTTTTTGGAACAAAACTGTCCCATGTCCAGTCTCCTAAAATACAATTCTAAAGGATGTTTGTGAAAGTCAAAATTGTCATATTGAAGTGCGGTGCAGTGAAAGATAACTCCTAAAAAAGGAGTTGCTGATCTTGCGTAACACGCTTGTACACGTTACCGCTACGGAAACAGTACGATAAATGAACACTTTTCAAACATCCTGTCAGAGGTGTTAAATTTGTGCGAGAAAAATATACAATTATTTAATGATTATTAAAACTCGCCTATTATAATATCTCTAATGGTGTGAGTTGATTTATGGATAGATACGTCAATGTCTACATCTAGTGTGTCAGAAAAAGAAACCCAAAGTATCTTGGCAAGCAAACTAAACAAGTGTTATTACCAAGATGAGCAGTTAACAAAATTTATGCATTTGCAGGCAGAAGTCGATTGCTTGCTAGAGCAGTTGCAAAGTATGAAGACGGAAAAATCAATCACGAACAAGGAGGAGTAGGTCAGTATCCAGTAACGGTGCTAGCCGCATATAGTCACAATATCATGACGAGCACGCAATTGAAAGCGGTGTTTGTTGTGTCAGCAGATTTTTAGGCCAGAACTGTGGGCAGTTTTTACGACCGAAGTCAGGAAATGCCCTAGTACGAGTCTAACTAGACACATTTTTGTGTTTGTTACTCTGTTGCGATCTGCCGTTCGCGTAGCGTGCGCTTTGCGCTTAGGCAGCAGCGAAGCTATCGCCCAAAGGGCAGACGCCAAAGGCGTATCTCAGCTAATACTTCCTCTAAATCACTTTTAAAACCAGTATAAATCAGTTGACATTATTACACAACAAAAGCGTCGGAAGACTGATCAGCATAACATAGTGCTTCTGGTTTGAAGCAAATATACCAATCCGATTTTATTTGTGTAGGTGTAGCCTGCGCAAAGCGCATAAATCACGCATACTCAGATTCCCGACTTCTTTAAAAGAAGTCGGGAATTTTGTTGTTAGGGTAAGTCCAAAGTGCATGAATGGGGCGTTGCAAGAGGGTTATATAGCGGTTCCATTTGAATCACATACACTACCACGACTAAGTGAAAATATGCAAGTTCAGTATATTTACGTATTGTGTATCACAAAAATATCGAATATAAATGTTGTTATGGAAGTTGCATTTTATACAAATTAATTTTACAGCCATTTTTATGTAAATAGACCACAGTCGTAGGGGCACAAAACATTGCGCCCTTACAAAAGGTGCAGTTCATTTATGTGAAAACTGCTGTAATAAACAGCATTTAGAAGTAGGGGGAGATGAAGCGCCCACCTACTATCTTTGAATGCAACGCGCTTATCAGTATTACTTGTCCAATTGAAAACAAAGAATTTGGCGATCAAGAGCGATCGCCCAGTTTTTTTGAGCTTTTCCACTACGGGAAAAGTAGATATGTTTGTTTTCTCTGTGAGTGATATTTTACCAAATGAATAATCATCTGGTCAACCGCTTCATTTTTCGTAAACAAAACGGAATAACCTTTCCAGTTTTGCGGATTTTTATACCAATTAATTTTACAGCCATTTTTAGGTAAATAGACCACAGTCATAGGGGCACAAGACATTGTGCCCTTACAAAAGGTGTGGTTCATTTACGTGAAAACTGCTGTAAAAAACAGCATTTAGAAATAGGGGGGCATGAAGCGCCCACCTACTATCTTTGAATGCAACGCGCTTATCAGTATTACTTGTCCAATTGAAAACAAGGCATTTGGGGATCAAGAGCGATCGCCCAGTTTCCAGTTTTTTGAGCTTTTCCACTACGGGAAAAGTACATATGTTTTTTTCTTTGTGAGTCAAATTTTACTACATGAATAATCATCTGGTCAACCGCTTCATTTTTCGTAAACAAAACGGAATAACCTTTCCAGTTTTGCGGATTTTTGGATCTTGTTTGTTGATATTATTCTCAATAGGTAGCCAAACAAAGCCAGGATTGGCTAGTCTTACGGATAAGTTATCTACAAAGTTGTCGAGTTCTGCGATCGTTTCCCCCAACTCAAAGCAGAACAAGTCTGCAATACAGGGAAAAACGCTATATGTCGGCCTTAACGGCAAGGGGAATGCCTGTACAACAATAGCACCCTGCTCCCTGACAAGCGTGCAGCAGTATCTGCGTTCCATCAATACCTCGATGAAAACCGATATAACCGTCATTCTGAAAAATGGCACATATTACCTGCCGGATACTTTTACCCTTAATGCACAAGACAGTGGTTTCAATGGGTATTCGATCATTTTTCGAGCTGAAACACCCGGAAGAGTTCAACTTTCAGGCGGTAAGGTAATTACAGGATGGCGAACTCAGGACGGAAAGATTTTTCAGACTGCGGTGGATAACCAAGATTTCCGTCGGCTTTTCGTCAATGGCGTTCCAGCTATCCGCGCCCGACAACCAAATGCTGGCACTTATTTTCGTGTTGTGAATTGGGATATAGCCAATAAAAGGGTGGAAATAAAGCCAAACGAGATCAATCGATGGAACAAACTCAGCGAAGCAGAAATGATAGTTTTCAGACACTGGACTATCAACAGATTTAAAATTGAAGATTTTTTTATAAACGGCAACGTTGCTTCTGTCACGCTGCAGAATCCAGGCAGAGATCTGGCTTTTATGGTGAATACCCAATTCTTAGAGCCACAACTCTCGTATTATTTTGAGAATGCTTATGAATTTCTTGACAATAAGGGAGAATTTTATCTCGATAAGGAAGCACACATTTTATTTTACATACCCCGCCCAGGCGAAGATATGTCTCGAACAACTGTTATCGCCCCGCGTCTTGATCAGATTGTAAAAATTGCCGGAACTGCTGAAAAACCAGTACAGAATATTGTTTTTCAGGGTATCATTTTTCAGGATGCGAACTGGACAGGACCTTCGCAAAAAGGATTTATCGGCGGGCAGGCTGGCACGGAAATTAGCACAACCCACGTATGGGGTGATACGACGATGATCGCAGGGGTTGAACTGTCTTACGCGGGAAACGTCAGCTTTGAAAAATGCACCTTCCGTAATATGAGTGCCTCAGGCATCAATGCTTCTAGCGATGTTGAAAATCTCTCCATTACGAACAGCCATTTCGAGAACCTGGGGGGACAAGGCATCGTCATGGATACCCTCTTAAAGGCGGAACCTGCAACAGCGACGATCCGTAATGTTAGCATCAATAACAATACCCTTACCGCCCTTGGTCAGGACTATCAAGGTTCGGTAGGAATTTTCGCTGGTTTTGTCGAAAACATGACCGTTGAAAACAACAAACTGTGGAATCTTCCTTACACGGGCATCAGCATCGGCTGGGGATGGACGAGGGATATCAACAAGCTAAAAAGCAACACTATCAGGAACAACGAAATTTCCAACGTCATGAACACTCTTGATGACGGTGCGGGTATTTATACTTTGTCTAATCAAGATAATACCTTGATTTCAGATAATAATATTCACGATCTTGTTCGTTCTCCGTGGGCTGCAGGCTATCCGATCACCGGTATTTATCTGGATCAGGCAAGTGGAGGGATTACAGTCATAAGAAACAAAATCGATAATGTTGTTATGCCAATCTACACACACAGCACTCAAAATAATAACGTTATCCAGGGTAATTCGCCTAACACCGTGACTAATAACGAGTCGTCATAAACCGTGTGATATCAACACCCAGTACTTGTCAGGACTTCTTCATAGCGTTTACCTGCGCTTTCCCAAGTAAATTCCGTTTCTACTAATTGTCTGGCGTTACGAGATAACTTTGTTCGCAATTGCGAATTTTCAAATAATTGACTGATAAGAGTAACGTATTCTGTAGGCTGATTTGCTCGTAATGCTCTGGGTGGTATATTTGAACCATCTACACTTAGTCCTTCTAAACCACGCTCACTTGCTACTACTGGCACACCTGCAGCCATCGCCTCTAAAGTTTTATTTTTAATACCAAATCCCGTTCGCATTGGCACAACACAGACTGTTGCTTTGTGCAAATATTCTACCATTGAAGGAACACGCCCGGTAACTGTAATACCGGGTTTTTCTTTGAGTGCTAAAACTTCTGGTGCAGGACGAGAACCAACAATATCAAAAGTGGTATCTGGGTAAAGCTTTTGAATTTCGCTTAAGACTTCGTTACTAAAAAAGCAAACAGCATCAATGTTTGCTAAATTATCCATTGCACCAATGAAAATGATGCGATGTCCGTTTGGATCATGAGTACGGTAGGGAAAAGAAACTAAATCTACCCCATTGGGAATAACTTGAATTTCGGTCTTCGGGTTAAATTCTTGCATCTGAATTCTATCTTCTTCTGTTGTCACCACAATTGCTGAGAATTTAGAGCAGTAGCGTTGTTCATAACGACGCAAGAGTGGTAGGTAGAGTCTGTCTCGAAATCTATTTTCAGAAATGCCCGTTTTTAGCTGGTTGCGACAAGTACCGTAGACTGAACTATGAACATTCACTATGGTTCTAAGATTTTTTTGAAAGTGTGAGCGCACATAAATTTCATTAACGCTATGTTCACAGGTAATAACATCGCATTTTCCCGCCTCCACAAAGTTATCAATCCAAGTCTGCATCTCGCTTGAGTAGCGGTTTAACACACTTGGCGGGGTTCCTGTTTGTATAAAATAATAAAACCGCTGGATTTTTTCTAGTAATGTTCCTGATTCACTCGTGTCTTTAGGGCGATTAAAAACAATTAAGTTATCAACATAATTCCGTAATTCTAGTACTTCTGTATCTGTCACATCAGGCTCTCGTTGAGTCACCAGCGTAATAGCATGATGTTGACTGAGATACTTGAGTAAATGAAATGTCCTTACCTGGGTTCCGCCTCGTGTAGGAGGATAGGGAAACGTGGAAGATAGCATTAAGATGTTCATAAACCTAATTATTTGGAATAATACTAATTAGAGCGGTGATATAGCAGTCCTAAATCATTTGTAAGAAACAAGATACCCGACTTCTGGTGATAAGTCGGGTTTATTAGTTTTTGAATTTTCACAACTCATTTCGGATTACTATACATATAGGATGGCTTGTCATCACATTTTATATCATCATTTTCCGACTTATAAATTTAAATTTTTGATAAACCACGTGAATAAACAAAGGATATTTACCGATGGAAGATTTTGGTATTTACACATTAGCTAATGATATTGTTTATAATCAGTTAGTGGCATTACTAAACAGCATTGAAGTGAATGTTAGCCCAAATCTTCCGATTTGTATTATTCCCTATGATCAGAAACTAGACCGAGTGAAGCTAGAAGTAAGTTCTCGATCGAATGTCACCTTATTTGAGAACAAAAGCTCAATGCAACGCTGGCAAGATTTTTATAATCAAGCTTGGAATGCCCATGCCCAAGCTAGCCAGCTAAAGCAAGGTCATTCTAGAAAATGGTACAAACAAAGTAATTTATTCAGGAAAATGTGTGCCTTTGATGGCAACTTTAAACGATTTGTGTTTTATGATGCTGATAGTTTGGCAATGAGTTCGCTGGATAGGGTTTTAGAAAAGTTAGACCACTACGACTTTGTGTTTGATGATTGGGAACATGGCAAGTCAAATCCTGTTGCAGCACTCAACTTTGCTCGGATTGAAAAGGCAATATGCTTGCCAGAATCCCAGGTAAGACCACTATTACATTGCTCTAGTTTCTTCGGTTCCAAACAGGGAATTTTTAACCAAGATGAATTAGAGATGCTAAGAAAATGTTTAGTTAAAAACCAGGAGTTTACCTGGATTAATGAACGCTCTTGGTGGTGTGATGCAGACTTATTTACTTACATGACATTGCGATGCAAGCGCCCACTCTTTAACTTTACCCTCAGCCCCAATGGTCGAGACATAACTGGCAATTGTGCAGATGCCGATCCATTTGTAAATATCAATAATGTCCTCTACAACCAAGATGGATTAAAACCAATTCATCGTCTACATTATATGAATTATCCTGCCATTAATTTTACTCGGTTGTGTCAAGGCGAAGATGTTGATATTCGTTACAGAGATGAATTGTTGTACTATCGATTTTTAAAAGAACCAGAAAAACGACCTCAGCAACTCAAGCCGCCGAGTATTGTGGTTAAAACCAATCGATTCATCCAAAAGGTTAAGAGTAGAATTGAAAGAATGATTTCTTAAGTTTAGTTTTTGTCAACCCTAGAATTACACAAATGCCTAAAGTCAGTGTTTGTATTCCGACTTTTAATCGTATTAATTTGCTGCCTTTCGCAATTGAAAGTGTACTCCAGCAGACTTATCAAGACTTTGAGTTAATTGTTTGCGATGACGGTTCTCAGGATGAAACTCCTAAGCTAATGTCGGAGTACACAGATAGCCGCATCAAATATATCCGTCATCAGCAAAATATTGGTAAAAGCAATAATATGCGCTCTGGCTTTGATGCTGCAACAGGGAAATATTTTATCAAATTTGATGATGATGATAGGTTAACTTCAGATTTTCTATCACGTACCACAGCAATTCTGGATAAAAACCCCAATATTGATTTTGTTGGAAGTGACCATTGGGTGATTGATATTAACAATATCCGAGATGAGACAAAAACACAAGAGAATTCTCGACGCTGGGGTAGAGCAAATTTGCCAGAAGGTGTTGTTGATAATTTACAGGAAGTTGTCTTTGTTAATCAAAGCTTTCAAATTGGCGCAACCTTATTTCGCCGTTCCGCCTTACAAGAATTAGGATTTATGCAGCCTAATTGGCAAAACTGTGAGGATAATGATTTATTTGTGCGGCTGGCTTTGGCAGGAAAAAAAGGCTATTATCTCCCAGAATTGTTGATGGAATATCGCTTCCACGCACAACAGCAAGGTATTGATAGGGCAATTCCTTATTTAACAGATAAGTTACGGTATTTAGAAAGTTATCAATTTGAATTCCAAAAGCTAGAGAAAATTAGGCAAGAACGTCTCGCGGAGACACAGTTATTGTTAGGGTTACGGTTGATTGAAAAGGGTGAAACGCAAAAAGGAAGAGAGTTAGTTTTAGCAGGGAAGTCTTTTTCTCCTGCTAAGGCGTGGACTGGGTTGGGGTTGTCGCTGTTACCTGTGGGTTTGCGTTCTTTGGTGTTTGATTTGGTGAGAAAGGTGAAGGGGTAGCTGATATCTTGCACCATTCTCAACAAAACCCAAAAAACCGGGTTTATGAACCAGAAATTAAGGTTTCTACGAGCAGGTATTCTCAAGAAACCCGGTTTTTAACTCAGGTGCAAGATCTGAGGTAGCTTACATCTTGCACCTGATCAATAAAATATAAAAATAATTACATTTTATTTCACTCCGTTCTCGTCCGCCTAGGATTGTAAGTCCCAGGCTAATAGGGGAAGTCCATTAAAATGGACTAAAACTGGAACGGAATTTTTAGTATATTTCAAAACATTTATCAACCCAGAGTGGTTTACTTGTAATGGTGCAAGATCTCAGGTAAGGGAGATGGGGAAATGAGAGAGTGAGTGAGAATTGAAAAACCAAGATCCTCGACTTCTGGTGAGAAGTAGGGGATCTTGTTTCTTACGTTCTTTGTAGCGTGCGCGTAAGGTTTATGATTTAGGACTGATATGTATTGATATTTAGATAACACGCACCCTGCCTAAATACCCTAAATCTAGTTAGGATAAGAAAAGGTGTCAATTATTGCCACTTGAGCTAGAGTGGTGCTGATTTAAATACAGGCTAGAATCCGCATGGATACAGATGAGTTAAAGTTTCTACTCAAATTACTAGGATGTGCTAACTATAAGTCAAGCTTTAGTGCTAGTATTTTCGATAGTTTTAAAGGTAAAGACAAAATTTGTCAAAGTTTAGGCGCTCGCGAACTAGTAGACTATTCCCGCGAGATTGCCACAGTTAAGATTTTACCACCTGGTAACGCTCTACTGAATGATCCAGCTCAGTTGCCAATCACAGACAAAGAACTCAAGGTACTAGAAAAGATAAGTAAAGCTGCTGCTAAAGTATCCCCGAGCAAAATTAAAGTGGCGTCGTTGAAAGCGCCTGAGAAAGAAGCGATATTGAAAACCCTGAGTGAACGGGGATTGATTGAGGCTGAAATCAAACGCCAAAGAACTAAAGCTGAGGTTTGGCTGACTCAGCGAGGAATTGAGTATTTGCGAGATGATTACAATCCCAAGGGCGCTGCAACCATTAGCTTGGATTTGCTGAATAACTACGTGCGGTTTTTGCGAAAATCTTTGCACGATAAGCCTGAACAGGTATCTACTCCAGCACCTCAGAGTGAAGAATCCTCTCCAGAAACGATTGTCAATATTAGTGACGAAGAAATTTTAGAAACTATCCGGAGATTGGATCGGGAACTGGGTACTGACAATTATTTGCCAATCTTTTATGTGCGAGAAAAGTTACAACCCCCGTTGTCACGAGAAGAAGTAGATAAGGCACTTTATCGTTTGCAAGCGAACGAACAAATTGAATTGAGAGCGCTTGTACACGCCCAAGAATATACCCAGGAGCAAGTCAACGCAGGTATTAGCCAGCGTTCAGGTAGTCCTCTATTTTTCATCAAAGTTACGGAAAACTAAACAGCAAGCTTATGGCATCCATAGACGATATTATTCTCAGGAGTACCAACCCCTTTGATAACTTTCGCTCTGTCAACTTTTGGCATAAACAGCAACAGTCAGAATCCACAGTTGACTCCATACATCAAGAAGCGATCGCCGCAATAGAAGCAACGCTCAATCAAGTTACTAAAGACCATCGTACGCGAACTGTGATACTTGACGGCGATGGTGGTTCTGGCAAGACTTATCTGTTAGGGAGGCTCAAAAAGGCGTTCAATCACAAAGCTTTTTTTGTCTACATACCTCCATTTCCTCAAAGTGACCACATTTGGCGTCATATTTTGCGCTACACAGTGGATAGCTTGGTGCAAGTTCCAGAGGGAGAACAAGATTCTCAGTTGCTGCTTTGGCTTGTAAGTGTGTTATCTACCATCAAGCAACGCAGTATAAAACAACGCATTGTCAAGGATGATATTTTCGACTTGCTGCGAAGCGATCGCCGCAAATTTATTAACAAACTAAGGGACATATACAGGCAAGCAAGTATCTATAATGCCGACATTTTTTTTGGAGTCCTGCACGATCTTACTAACTCAGAATTATATCCCTTAGCTTGCGAGTGGTTGCGAGGAGATGACTTAAGTGAAGAGTCTCTGCAAGTTTTGCGAGTTAAAAACTCTATTAATACAGAAGAAGTAGCACGGGAGGCACTGGCAAATTTTGGCAGAATTGCTGCTAATACACAACCCATAGTGTTGTGCTTCGATCAGCTAGAAAGCATTGCCCGCTTAAGCGATGGCTCGATTGATTTGCAAAGTTTATTCAATGTCAATACAAAAATTCGTGATGAAGACAACAACTTTCTAGTCATTATCAGCATAACGACTAATACTTGGCAAGATAACAAGGCTCGGATTGATCAAACTCACCAAGCTCGTATTGACAAAAAAGTTGATTTAAAAAATATCAGCATAGAGCAAGCAGAATCTATTTTGGCATCTCGTCTTTACTCGTTACACTGTCAAGCAAATCCTCAACCAAATTCTCCCATTTATCCTTTGCAACGCAAAGACTTAGAAAATGAATTTCCTGGAAAAAAAACTAACTCTAGAAATGCCCTTATCCTAGGACGAGATATATTTCAAGAGTACAAAGAATGGTTATTTTTTGGTAAGAAATCTGAGTTTCAACCGGGTGTAACAAAGCCTAAAAAACCGGAGTCATTACTTGCCGCATTTAAATTGAAATGGCGTGAGGAATTTACCAAAGTTCAGCAGCGAACAACACGAATTCGCCACCTATCCTCACCTGAACTGGTTCAAATACTGCAAGAAGCTTTAGCAGCTTTGGAAGCAGAAGAGATTAAGACTCCTTTATTTACAAAAACACAATTCGCTAATTGTTCACTTGGCTATAAATTACCTGTTCAAGCTGAGCAATTAGGAGTTGTCTGGACAGAAGACCAAATGACTACCTTCTTCTATATAATGAAAGCCTCCCAAAATGTAATTGAGAACAATCCGTCCTTAACTTTATATCTAATTCGGTTGGAAGCATTGGGTGATAAAAAGAATAAAGGTTACAAACTTTTTACGCAAATTTTCACAGGTTCTCGCCATCGTCACATTACACCAGATATCAACTCTGTTCACTACCTAGCCACCTATAACAACTTAGTTAAAGATGCTCGCGAGGGAGACTTGGTTATTGGAGGAAAAACTTTCGGATTAAAAGCTTTACAAGCTTTCATTCGTGACTCTAAGGTGTTTGAGGATTGTTCTTTGTTAAAAGATTTGGGGGTAATTAAGCGTACCGATGATATTAATCCTAGTAAAGATGACACTGCCAAAACCAATGGTAAGCCAGTCAAGCCACTCAAGGAAGAAATACAAGCTAAAGTATTTGTATTAGATTTAGTCACAACTCAGCAGTTTCTGGGACGGGAGATACTTATCCAAAATGCTCATAGTCAGTTTCCTATGCTGAGTCAATCTCAAATTACTCAATTAATTCAGCAGTTGTGTCAGGAAAAGCAAGTGCAAATTCTCGACCCCACAGCTAAACCAGAAGCCCAATTAATTTGTTTAATCCCTAAAAAATAATATTTGAACTTATGACATCTTACTTCCTTCACACTCTAAAATTACCTATCAAGCGAAGCGTATTTTCTCTGCGTTCTCTGCGCCTCTGCGGTTTGAAAATCGGTAATCTTTTGATGGGAAGGGAGTAGCCAATGCAATACCTCACACAACCTACTGAAATCCGAACGCAAATCATCAAATTTGCCTCAGCTAAAACACTATGGCTAGATACAGAAATCGCTGACTGGGATACTTACTATCCCAGACTATCCCTCATTCAGGTACTAGCTGAACCTACAAACTTGACGAGTGACTCTGCTTTTATCCTCGATGTATTGAACAAACCTGATTTAGCAGCATATTTTATTAATCAAATTATAGCTAATCCTCAAATAGAAAAGGTCTTTCATAACGCCACCTTTGATCTAAAATATCTGGGAGGAAAGTTAGCACCAAATGTTACCTGTACACTGAAGCTAGCCCGAAAAATTACCCGCGAAGTTTTGCAAGTCTCTAATCTACAACTGAAAACTTTAGCAACAGAACTTTGTCGATTTTCTGATGTAGATAAAGAAGAACAGGGAAGCGACTGGGGAAAAAGACCTCTCACACAAAAACAACTACACTATGCTGCGATGGATACAGTCTATTTGGCTGCTGTGCATCGTCGCTTATTGGAAGTTTATAATCCCAATGCTGTAAGTACTATTTTTGATATGGCAGCTAATGGTTCAAAGCAAACAAAAAAATCCGAACAATTATCTTTAAGCGCTACAAAAGTACGAGTTGCTTTTGAATGCCCACGCTTATTTTATCTCAATCAGCGCTTTGGAGGCAATACATTATTTTTGCCACCAGAAAATGCTGTTGGTATTGGTAATACATTTCATCAGTTAGCTAATGATTTTCTGCGGTTGCTTACTGAAGAGCCTCGATTTGTAGACTTTTTAAAATCAACAACACCACAATCACAGATAGAGGAAATCGCCTCTCGTCTACAAGAAATTTTTTATGAAATAAAGTTTTATTCTTACCTACAAGAAGCCATAAAAAAAGATTCGAGTCAAGCACAAGCATTATTCAAAGTTTGGCAGGGCTTACAAGGACTCATCAAACACTTTGCGGAATTGCTGGTAGTCAATCGACGCTATTGCAGTGCAGAAACAGTTGTTTGTAAAACTTTTCTCAGTGAAGAGCGCAGGCTTGAGCATTACTTTAATTTACCCGATAACACGCAGCAACGAGTTGCAGGGGAATTTGATTGCTTAGTCTATAACTTTGAGAAAAAGCGTCTGTGTATGGTGGAATTTAAAACCTATCAACCAGCCGATCCATCAGCACAATTAGCGCAGGTTGCGCTTTATAGTTATATGCTGTGGCAAAAGAAAAAAGTAGCTGTTGACTCAGCAGTTTACTGTGTTTTGCCAGAATTCAAAGAGTATCAGTATTCCTGGGAACAACTGGAAAATACGGTTCATCAGTTGATTCCTTATAAATTACAGCAAATGCGTCAATGGTTGACTTGGGAACCACCGAATCCTAATCCTCCGCCTTTAACAACCCAGCCTCACCTGTGCAAAATTTGTCCACAGCAGCAAAAGTGTCAAAATTACTTTGTGGAAGAATCTGAAGGTGAGAAATCATCTTACGAAGAGAATCAACAAGAAAAAGTTGAACAGAATGGGCAAACAGGAAACAATCATAAGCAACCATTTAATCCTGATGAGATGGCTCAAGATTTAGTTAACACTCTGCAATCTTTTGGTATTAATGTAGATTACCACGGGGCGGCTATTGGTCCAGCTTTTATTAGGGTGAAACTCAAACCCCAACTTGGTGTTAAAGTGAACTCTTTGCTCAAATTGTCAGCAGATTTGCAAGTTCAGTTGGGGTTAGCAAATCCGCCTCTGATTTCCCCTCAAGCTGGATATGTCAGTATTGATTTACCTCGTCCCGACAGACAAGTTGCTAAGTTTGAGGATTACATAAAATCCCAAGTTTTACCAGCAACAGCGCCAGTAAAAATTGCAATTGGGGTGAATTTGGAGGGACAACTGATAGAAGCTGATTTGTCTGATCCAAATACGTGCCACTTTTTGGTAGGGGGTACAACTGGGAGTGGGAAGAGTGAGTATTTGCGATCGCTCCTCCTCAGTCTCATCTTGCGTCATTCCCCCACACATTTACAAATCGCCCTCGTTGATCCTAAACGAGTGACATTTCCTGAGTTTGAGCGGATGCAGTGGTTGTATTCACCTGTTGTGAAGGAGAGCGATCGCGCTATTGAACTGATGCAAGAACTCGTCACAGAAATGGAATCCCGCTATCAACGGTTTGAAAAAGCGAAATGCGCTGATTTAAGTACTTATAATCAACGTTCTCCTCAGCCTTTGCCTAGAATTGTCTGCATCTTTGATGAATATGCTGACTTCATGGCAGAAAAAGAATCCCGCACAGCATTAGAACAAAGTATAAAACGATTAGGCGCAATGGCAAGAGCCGCAGGAATTCATCTCATTATCGCCACTCAACGCCCGGAAGCCGGTATTGTCACCCCAATTATCCGCTCAAATTTACCAGGAAGGGTTGCACTAAGAACTGCTAGTGAAGCGGATTCAGCTATTATCTTGGGAGGTAAACAAACAACCGCTGCTCGTTTATTAGGAAAAGGCGATTTGCTTTATCAAATGGGCGCTCAACTGTATCGCTTACAAAGTTTATTCGCGAGTGATATTCAGCTAACGCTGAGCTAGAATCCAAGATTGAAAAAAAAGTACCGCTCACTGCTATAATCTGGACTGCTTCAATTCAAGAAGCGTCACTGAGATAATACTCTTGACTATGTCAAAATATTAAACTTCGCAAAAATTTTCTCTCTATAATAAAACATTTGCGTTAAGTAGATGAGAAAGCTCTAGTAGAGGAATTAACCGATGGGATATGTCATTGCGACTGCAAATATGAAGGGCGGAGTTGGTAAAACCACCCTTACCGTCAATATGGCTACTTGTTTAGTCAAAAATCATAACAAGCGGGTGCTTGTCCTTGATTTAGATAGTCAAATTAGTGCCACACTTAGTCTGATGTCTCCCGTAGACTTTGCCAAGCTTCGCAAAAACAGACGGACATTGAGATATCTGATAGATGACATTATCAGCCCTTCATCAAGAGCAAAATTGACAATTCGAGATATTATTCAGCCTCAAGTTTGCGATCTCCCTGGACTAGATTTATTACCAGGAGATATTGACTTGTACGATGAATTTGTTGTCTCAGAAATGCTGCATCAACAAGCAGTTAGTTTGGGTGAAAACGAATTTGAAACGATTTGGAATCGTTTTGAAAGAGTTTTGCTGGGAAAAATCTTAGAACCAGTTCGGCAAGAATACGATTTTATCATTTTAGACTGCGCTCCTGGATATAATCTTTTGACTCGTAGTGCTTTAGCAACAAGTAACTACTATGTACTTCCTGCTAAACCAGAACCACTATCCGTGGTGGGTATTCAATTGCTGGAAAGACGCATCGCCCAGTTAAAAGAAAGTCACGAACATGAAGCACATATAGATATACAAATGCTGGGAATCATCTTCACAATGTCTAACACTAACTTTCTCAGCGGCAGATATTATAAACAAGTGATGCAGCGCGTTCATCAAGATTTTGGCGATGCAAAAATTTGTCAGACACAAATACCAGTGGATGTAAATGTTGCTAAAGCTGTTGACAGTTTTAAGCCTGTTGTTTTAAATAATTCCAGCACAGCAGGGTCAAAAGCATTCTATCAATTAACTCAAGAGTTGTTGCAAAAGTTAGAGTATGCTGAGCGTGAAAAACCCCCAAGAACAAATTTAGAAGTTGCTACCCCTTAAAGAATATGTGGAGATGAGGGGAATGAGGTAAAGTTTCTTGTTCTCTTACCCTTTTGTTCTGTTTAAACGTGTAGAGACGTTGCATGCAACGTCTCTACAAAGGTCACTATTGCAAATTATCTTATCAGCAACCGTATTGCTCTTAAAACTCCCCTGCTAAAGCAGAAACACAACGTTCACAAATCAAGGGATGTTCGGCTGACTCTCCGACATGAGTTGAGTAGTTCCAGCACCTATCGCACTTCTGCCCCTCTGCGTTCACAATTCCAATTTCCCACGCATCGGACTGCAATTTGTACTCCAGCCCTTGCACCGCTTCCGGAGAATCCAACAACTCTACCTGTGAGGTAATGAACAAATAACGCAGTTCGTCTATTCCATTCTGAGTTGCATTCAGTGATTTCACTGTGGGTCGTAACTGCTCATCTGCTACATACAGCAACACCTTAGCTTCTAGGGAAGAACCAATCAATTTCTTGACTCTGGCTTCTTCCAGTACTTTATTCACCTCATTCCGTACTTGTCGCAATTGTTGCCACACGACAGCCAACTCTGGATTTTGCCACTTCTCGTCCAACTCTACCCAACCAGCTTCAAACACTGATTTGTAAGGCGTCTCATACGGGAGAAATTGCCAGATGTCTTCTGCCATGTGGCATAACACAGGGGCGATCGCCCGTGCTAAATTCTCCAAAGCAATCCTCAACACCGTTTGACAGCTACGACGCCGGAAACCATCTGGCGCACTGATGTACAGCCGATCCTTAGCAGCATCCAAATAAAAGTTGGATAAATCAACCACACAGAAATTCTGAATTGTTTGGAAAAAGCGGAAGAATTGAAAACTCTCAAATGCTTCCGTCACTTCCTGAAAGACTTCCGTCATCCGGTGCAGCATATAGCGATCAAGCTGCGGTAATTCCTCGAAGGGTACTGCATCTTTTTGAGGATCGAAATCGTGCAAGTTACCCAACAAGAACCGCGCCGTATTGCGAATCTTGTTTCTGATATCCGTCAGTTGCTTGAGGATATTTTTACCCAAAGGAACATCCGAGGTGTAATCTACTGACGACACCCATAAACGCAACACATCTACACCATAGGCGGGTTCTTCTTTTTGATTTTTCCCGCCTTCAATCACAACTTTCGGTTCAACCGTGTTTCCCAAAGACTTACTTTGCTTGCGCCCTTGTTCATCTAAGATAAAGCCGTGAGTCAACACCTTTTTGTACGGCGCACAATCGTTAACCGCTACACTGGTGAGCAAACTTGACTGGAACCAACCGCGATGTTGGTCTGAACCTTCCAAATACAAATCAGCAGGATAGCGCAACTCTTGTCGTTGTTCTGCCACCGCTGCCCAAGATGAACCAGAATCAAACCACACATCCATCGTATCAGTCCCCTTACGGTAAGACCGACCGTTGTTGCGGTATTTTTCTGGTAATAACTCCTCAACTGAAAGTTCCCACCAAGCATCAGAACCCTTTTCGGCAAAGATTGCTTGGACGTAAGAGATAGTTTCTTCATTCAGCAGAGGTTCGCCGTTTTCTTCATCATAGAAAACAGGAATTGGGACACCCCAACTGCGCTGACGGGAGATACACCAGTCAGAACGTTCTGCAACCATTGGCGTGATGCGGTTTTCACCTTGGGCGGGAATCCATTTTACTGTGGCGATCGCCTTCAGCGCCTCATCCCGAAATCCTTCAACGCTTGCAAACCACTGTTCCGTCGCCCGGAAAATCGTCGGTTTCTTTGTCCGCCAGTCATAAGGATACTTGTGAACATAAGCTTCTTCCTTCAACAGAGAACCCGACGCCGTTAAAGCATCAATCACCGCCTGGTTTCCATCACCCAGAACATTCAACCCAGCAAAAGGTCCCGCCTCTGCGGTAAAATTCCCATTGTCATCCACTGGCGCAAGGATAGGCAAACCGTAGCGCTGACCAACTATGTAGTCTTCTTGACCATGTCCTGGAGCAGTGTGTACCAAACCAGTACCCGAGTCAGTCGTTACATAATCGCCGCCGATGACAATCGGACTTTCGCGGTCAAATAAGGGATGACGGTAAGTAGAATGTTCTAAATCTTTCCCTTTGACTGTGGTTTTTACTGTTAACTGAGTTCCCAGAACTTCAGAAAGACGTTCCACCAAATCCGCAGCAACAATCAGATACTTTCTAGAACCCTCAGATGCAACATCTTTACATTCAACAACTGCGTAGTTTAGAGATGGATTAAGAGCAACACCCAAGTTAGCTGGAATTGTCCAAGGAGTTGTCGTCCAAATAGCCACACCCAACTCAGGCAAAAATTCCTCAAGTGCAGGTTTTACCGCCTCCGATAAACCCGTCATTGGGAAAGCCACATAGATACTACGCGAAGTGTGACCTTCAGGATACTCCAACTCAGCTTCTGCCAATGCCGTTTTAGAACTCGGACTCCAGTGTACTGGCTTCAGACCACGATAGATGTAGCCTTTTAACACCATCTGCCCGAAAACACCAACTTGAGCCGCCTCATATTCAGGTTTTAGAGTTAGATACGGGTGTTCCCAATCACCCCAAATACCGTAGCGTTTGAAACTTTCACGCTGTTCATTGACTGTAGATAGGGCAAAATCTTTTGCTTTATGACGCAGTTGCAAAGGCGTCAAATTTTGTCGTTCTGCCGACTTCATATTTTGCAACACTTTCAGTTCAATCGGCAAACCGTGACAGTCCCAACCAGGTACATAACGAACTTTACGCCCGCGCAGCAGTTGATAACGGTTAATAATGTCTTTAAGAATTTTATTTAAAGCATGACCAAGATGGAGAACACCATTTGCATAGGGTGGTCCATCATGCAATATAAATAAATCGCCTGGATTATTTTGAGACAGGCGTTCATAAATTTTATTTTCTTCCCAAAACTTCTGGATTTCTGGCTCCCGCTTGACAGCGTTTGCTCGCATATCAAATTTAGTTTTGGGTAAATTTACTGTATCTTTGTATTTTCCAGTTTCTGTCACGATTTCATGCCAAGGAATAGTAATGTCTTCTCATTATTATCCATGAGAAAGACTTTTACATGTCATTTAAAAAGTCAGCGCATCTGCCTGCTGAAATCCTTATACTTGCCCCTCAATTAATTTAGGGGGTTTCTTACACCCCAAATGATTTTGCTAAACAAAAAGAAAATTGGTATCATTTTCTGAACTAAAGTTTTTTGTAAAATTTTAAGAAAACTTTTTACCTAGATTCTGTTGTAAAGTCATACCAGCTTAATATTACTAGTTACCAGGAGCTCTATCCATGAGAAGGCGTTCTGCATTACGCGCCTTGCTGTTTTCTGCTGGGTTTCTAATTCCTGTTTGCACTCAAACAGGCAATATCAGTCGAAACCAGGCATTAGCAACCAATCCAATCCAAAAAATTGCTACTAAAAGTCCACAACCAGTTGAGCTAACTTTAGTTGCCTATGGAGTGGCTAAAGCGTTTTACGCAAAAGCGATTCCAGCATTTCAGCAAGAGTGGAAAGCAAAAACCGGTCAAGATGTCAAGTTCAAAGAATCCTATGGTCCATCTGGAGCGCAAACCAGAGCTATTTTGGGTGGTTTGCAAGCTGACATTTTGGCTCAAAATCTCCAAAGCAACTTAGATCCTTTGGTAGAAAAAGGCTTTGTCAGGAAAGATTGGAGTCAAAGATTACCCAATCAAGCTTCCCCCGCGAGCACAGTTATGGTCATAGTCACAAGACCTGGAAACCCCAAAAAAATTCAGGACTGGAAAGACCTTGCTCATGATGGTATATCTATAGTAGCAATCAATCCTCAAACTGGTGGCAATGCTCGATGGGGAGTTTTAGCAGGGTACGGCTCAATTCTCAAGTCTCAAGGAGAACAGGCGGCAGAAAACTATCTCAAAGGTTTCGTCAAAAACATTAAGACGATGGTGAGTAGTGGGCGAGAAGCGACAGATGCCTTTGTGAAAAACAAAATTGGTGATGCACTCGTCACGTTTGAGAACGAAATTATCTTTGCCAACAAGGTCATTCCTGAAGATTATCCTTATATTGTGCCAGCGAGTAATATCCAGGTCGATTTTCCAGTGACCGTTGTTGACAAGGTTGTTGATCAACGAGGTACTCGCGAAGTTGCAGAAGCATTTACGAAGTTTTTGTTCTCACCGAAAGGTCAACAAATCTATGCTCAATCAGGCTATCGTCCAAACGACCAACAAGCATATCAACAAAATGCCAGCCAGTACAAGTCTGTGAAAACGCTGTATAAAATCGCTGATTTTGGCGGTTGGAAACTTGTGAACCAGAAGCTTTTTGCCGATGGGGCGTTATTTGATAACGCTCAAGCAGCAGCTCGAACCCGATAATTTTAATGTCAGTTCTCTCATCGACTTTATCAATTCAGCGCTTCCATAGATCACTTTTGCAGGGTTTAGCCCTGACGTACATTAGCTTTATTATTCTTCTGCCCTTGAGCGTCATCTTCCTAGAAGCTTCCAAACGTTCTTGGCAACAATTGTGGCAAGTGATCACAGCTCCTGTTGCTGTGGAAGCGTATAAACTTTCCTTTGGTGCTGCTTTATTGGCTGCTTTAATTAACAGCATCTTTGGGGTTATTCTAGCCTGGATACTCGTACGCTATGAGTTTCCAGGTAGACGCTTAGCTGATGGTTTGGTGGATTTACCTTTTGCCATGCCTTCTGTGGTTGCTGGAATTGCTTTAGTCTCTCTCTACGGTTCTGGTGGTGTTCTCGGACATTACCTTGATCCGGGAACATTCTTAGGAAACAGTTTACAACAGCTTGGTATCAAGCAGGTAAACTTGACCTCATCTGTGTTGGGAGTTGTTTTTGCTAAAGTTTTCGTAACGCTTCCTTTTGTCGTCAGAACCGTGCAACCCGTTCTCATGGAGATTGAACCAGAAGTCGAGGAAGCAGCACATACTTTGGGAGCAAATGCTTGGCAAACATTTTGGCGAATTCTTTTTCCGCAATTATTACCTGCAATTTTGACAGGGTTTACGCTGGCTTTTGCGCGTGCGGTTGGGGAGTATGGTGTCGTTTTGATAATTTCCGGTAATATTCCTTATGAAACGATGATTAGCTCTGTCTACATCTACCGTCGATTGGAAGAATATGACTATAGCGGTGCAACGGCGGTGGCGATCGTGCTTCTGTTGTTTTCTCTAGTCATTTTAATTTGTACCAATCTCGTGCAATGGTGGAGTCTGCGGTATGAGAGGTAGCTTACAAGCAAAGCCACGATCATTTCCTTGGGGACGCTATTTGTTGATTGCTATTGGTTTATCTTTCTTGGCGATCGTCGTTGTTTTTCCTCTATTGAATATTTTTTATCAAGCGTTTGCTCAAGGTATTTCAGCTTACTTGACAGGAATTAGAACACCAGAAGCTCGTCATGCCCTGTTTTTAACTTTGGCGATCGCCTTAATTGCAGTTCCCATGAATACTGGTTTTGGGATTTTAATTGCCTGGATTCTCGCGCGATACTCTTTTCCCGGTAAATTTCTGTTACTCTTAATTATCGATTTGCCATTAGCCATTTCACCTACCGTTGTTGGTTTAATGTTCATCCTTCTTTACAGCCAAACCGTAGGTATATTTGGTTCTTGGTTAGAAGCTGCAAATATAAAAGTTATCTTTGCTTTGCCTGGGATGATTTTGACAACCATGTTTGTCACCTTTCCGTTTGTGATCCGAGAAGTCCTCCCGACGCTGCAAAGCATGGAACTTGCACAGGAAGAAGCAGCGCAAACACTAGGAGCAAATTCCTGGCAGATTTTCTGGCGCGTGATTTTTCCTTCTATTCACTGGGCGTTACTTTACGGGGTGATACTTTGTACCTCTAGGGCAATTGGAGAATTTGGAGCCGTCTCGGTTGTCTCAGGTAAATTGATTGGAGATACGAACACCCTAACATTACATATAGAACGAGTTTATAGCGAATACGATACTATTGCGGCCTTCGCCTGTGCGTCGCTTCTAGCTTTCTTAGCATTATTGACTTTAATTGGACAAGAGTTGCTGCGAACAGTAGAAAAACCAAGAGATTTTACTCCTTAACAAATCTTAAATGACCAATCACTGCTTAATAAGTCAAGTCAAGACTGATTTGTGAAAAATTGGGTAGGTTGAGGTTCTTCGTTTTTTATCAAAAGAACTCAGAACTCACAAATCAGAATAACAAGAAAGACAAGCGCATAAATTGTAGAGTTCTGGGTTCTGAGTTTTGGGGTTCAAAACCCCACCGTCTATACGAGATCCAGTACTGCGGGAGGGAAACCCTGGTGCAGGATAAGAGCGTTGTCTTCAATTGAGTGGGGTCCCAATCCCCATTCAAAAGATTGCTGAGTTCTGCGTTCTGACAACTAAGTTCTTCTTCAAAGGTGTTCCTTTGAACAGGATATCAGCCGTACTGTAGGCATACGACATTTAAGATTGTGTTAATATTCTTTGAATTTCTTTACCAACCGATATCAAATATTGCGATTATTCTATAACCTAAAGAATGAACAAATTATTCTGCAATAATGTAAAAAATATCACTATTGCATAAAAAATTGCTTAGTAGAAGAAAGTAAGGAAGCCATATATTTCCTTGTTGCCCAAGCTGATTCCCATAATTTGGTGAATGTTGTGCTTACGGCGTCAGTCTGACAAATCTTGGGGCGTCTACCACAAAAGCCCATTGCCAACAACTGGCAAACAAAGAATTTGTTTTTGCTATTCCGTAATTCACAAAATACATCTTCAAGGAATTAAATGCATACGAACGAATCAAATGCCAAGGGAAACATTATCTGTGGCTCATGTACCTATGATGAAAATCCTAAAACAGCTAAACACTGTAAAAGGTGCGGTAAGCCCCTTGTTATTGCTTCCGTACCTAGCACACAGAGAATGACTAGCTCTACACTGTTCAAGAGTGAGATTACTTTGTCAGTCATAGTGTTGCTGCTTTTTAGTCTAGGAGGCTACTTTCTTTGGCACCAAGTTCAATCGTCAGCAACTCTCAGCAATGAGAAAGTTTCTGCCAACACCTCTTCTGATATCCAAAATTACACTTCCATGAAGGAAGTTCCGAATTTGCCACAGGGTACATTCAACTTTGGTGGCTCCCTCATTTTTGCATCTTTAATGGCTCAAGGTACACACAAGGCTATCAACCAAACTCACCCAAATTTTCTCCTACGCTACACTGAGCCAGTTGACAACCAACCTGGTACTGGTAAAGGAATTGAGATGCTGCTCAAAGGTCAACTGAGCTTTGCTTTGTCCGGTCGTCCTCTTGAGGATGCTGAGTATAAACAAGCAATTGAGCGCGGTTTTACATTGGATCAAGTCGCAGTTGCGATTGATGGGCTTGGCTGTTATACCCATCCAGATATTTCCATTCCTGGACTGTCGGTGACTCAACTCCAAGAAATTTACATGGGCAAAATCACCAACTGGAAAGAAGTCGGAGGACCAGACTTGCGGATAGTCCCTTTTAGTATCAACGTTAAAACAACCGCTTTGCTCAAAACACTTCTTGGTTCAAAAGTTGGCAGTGTTAGCCCTAAGGTACGTTCCAGTCGTGACTACACTGTACTTGTTCGTGATGTTGGCACTACTCCAGGAGCAATTGGTATCGGCGCAGCAATGCTAGTTGTCACTCAGCACACGGTTCGCCCTGTAGCCTTGGCTGCTGGTAACACCAACAAGTATGTACCAGCTATGACTGAGAATCATAAACTGAATATGGCAGCGTTCCGGGATAGCTCTTACCCTATAACCAGGTACTTGTATGTCATCATTCGTCGGGATGGTAGAGCCGATGAACAAGCTGGAGTTGGTTATGCTAATCTGTTGCTGTCTAAAGAAGGTCAACAATTTGTTGAAAAAGCAGGCTTAGTACCAATTCGGTGAACATAATGACTCAGGAAAACTACATATCAAACGAAAACCTAGATTCATTGCTCGGAGAGTATACTCATCCCGAGGGATATCTAGAGTATGTCAGCAGCTTACCGTTTCTTGGTCGTTTGCACTGTTCAACTCGACAAATTGAGGCTGGAAGTTGGCAGGAAATTCTACTTGATTACGAAGTTGGTGCTTCTGGTATTGCAGACGGTGCTTGGATTAAGGTAACGTTCAAATTTTACTCAGACTGGGGACTGTTTCAGACGGAAGACGCCAAGGGAGCTAACTATCTTTCAGCAGAATACCAAAGTCGCCCTTGTCTTCCTGGTGAGAGTCCTGCGACGGTGCAGTCACTCAAAGTTCGGTTTGACCAGAAGGGACATGAACGTCCTTATCAAAAGGCGATTATTGTAGATATTGTCGATGGTTATATCAAACCAGGTGACCATATTTTGATTCGGTTGGGCGATCGCCGCGCTGGTGGGCCAGGAACAAGAGTACAAACTTTTGTTGAGCAAGGTTTCCGCTTCCGTGCTTACATTGACCCCGTTGGCACCTCTCGCTTTGCCGACATTCCTGGTGATGTCGTGATTGATATTGTGCCAGGATTACCAGCAAAACTTGCAATTGTAACTCCACGTCTGGTTAAGACGGGGGCCACTTTTCCTGTAGTAATACGGGCAGAAGATGTCTGGGGTAATACTTGCTGGGGATTGGGAGGACAACTGCGATTAACAGATTGTAGAACACAACATGAGCAATCGCTTGACATACCAGAGCAAGGTTGGGCGGTGGTAAAAACCAACTTGACTCTGAATGCGGATGAAGAAACAATACTACAAGCGACTCTAGTAGGAACTGAGTTACAAAGCGCTCCCACTCCCATCACTGCAGATAGTAACTTGGCTTACCCTCGTGCCTTTTTTGCCGACCTTCATGTCCACTCCAACAACACAATAGGAACGAATAGTACGGAGTATAATTTTGCCTACGGTAGAGATGTGGCAGGCTTGGATGTTTTGGGTTATACGGCGAATGATTTTAATATTACTGAGGAGCGGTGGAAGGAAGATGTAAAGCTATGCCGGGAGGTGACGCAAGAAGGCGAGTTTCTTTGCTATCCCGGTACAGAATGGTGTGGGAATTCAGCGGCGGGGGGCGATCGCAATATTGTTTTCTTAGGCGACGAAGTGCTATTTCCCTATGATCGCCAAGGAAAGTTGCTTCGCTCTTTTGAGTGGAATGAAGACATGAAAGGAAAGCAACTGCTGCCTGGGGCTTGGCCCGTAGATAAGCTTTACGCTGGATATATCCATAATCCAGAACAGCACCTATTCATCCCTCACATAGGCGGACGACGTGCCATTTTAGACTGGCATCACCCCAAACTGGAACGTCTGATAGAAATTGGTTCGTCTTGGGGACACTTCCCTTGGTTTTACCAAGATGCCATCAGTCGAGGATATAAAGTCGGGGTGTCAGCGAATGGCGATGAACATCGCGGGCGTTGTGGCGGTGGTGTTCCTGGAACAGCGGTTTTTGGAGTCAATGGTGGACTAACGGGGGTCATTTCTCCTTCGTTGACAAAGTTGGATATAAATCAGGCGCTGCGTTCTCGTCATACTTGGGCGACAACGGGCGATCGCTTAGTCGCTTTACTTTGGTCAGGATCACACATTCAAGGAGATGAATTTCCTGGATCTGATTCAGTGACTATTCACTATCGATTGCTAGGTACCACTGGTTGGGACGAAATTGCAGCACATACCCATAATGGTTTACTCTGGCATCGTAACCTCCAACTTGAAGCAGGTTACGCTGCAAATAAAATTCGCCTGCGCTGGGGTGGTTCACGGATAAAAGACCGCTATCGTTGGGCTGCATGGCGTGGAACCTTAAAATTTTCCAATACATTAGTGCACAACTATCAAGTTAATGGTCTAGAACATCCAGAGGAATATGTTAGACGAGATGGAGCACTCAAACTAGAGTTTTGCTCTGATACCTACGGAGACTCTGATGCGATTGATATGGAACTCTCCGATTTACTCCATGCGCAATTCCAACTCCATGTTGAAATCGATAGTTACATTAAGGTGGGAAGTCCATTACGCCGCAATCCTTATATCCATTGCCCAGAATTTAAGTGGGAATTTTCTGGCAAAGACCTTTTCAACAAAGGAATTTTACGGCAAGAATTGGGAGGAGCAGAACTTTTCATTGCGGTAGAACGCTTAAGTGCAACTCCTATGCCAAGAGATGTTAGTGGCACTTTTACAGTAGAACCTCAGTCGAGTCCTCACGGTTTTGTGCCAATTTATATTTCAGGGCGTCAGGTTGATGATTCCAAAGTTTGGACTAGCCCTGTGTTTATCATGTTTGAGAATTGAACTACCCACACTTGTGCAAGCGGTGAGTGCAGGTAGTTTTTTAGTTAAATTTGCTACTTAAGTATTTGAATTTGGAGGATTTGGTGGTACTTCTGCTGGGGGAAGAACTTCCACCACAGGTGCTGTTTTTTCCTCAGTTTCCGTCTGTGCTTGAGCCGCTTCCACTAATTCCGGCGATGGGGGATTTGGTGGGACTGCTTGCGGGATCACCTCTACAACTGGAGGTGCTGGTGCTTCTGCTGTTGGAGTTTTTGCTTTGGTATCAGTGGTAGCAGGTGGGGTAACTGGTGGTTGCTTTGTGACTGGAGTGCGTCCATCGACAACCTCAACCTTTGGTTTGGCTGTGGGTGCAGGAGTTTGTGCCGTTTTAGACTTTTCAGGTGTCTTTTTACCCAGAGTTTGGACTCGGTTTTTCACCCCAGAAAAACTACCAACAATACTTTTTGGCAATTGAATAAGTTTTTGTGGAAGCGATAACCCAGAGACTTGCTGTTGAATGTTTGTTTTTACTGTTTCAGTGCTGGGTATCTGAGTTTGTTGTATCTTTGGTGTGAGTTGACGACGTAACGACAGCGTTTGCCAGCCAAACCAACCCAAAAGAGCCACACTAGCCACATGACCCAGCAAAAGACCCCCAGTAATGCGTTGGGCAAATATCCATAAGACTAAGGCGTAGAACAGTCCTACACCACTCAAAATAAAATCATTCTTACGGTGGATTTCAGGAAAAAAGAAAGCTGCTATGTAAAGTGCTACACTTCCAAGACCGACAGTCAACGCTAGGATATATGCCAGCATTTTGTGGTTACTCCTTACTGTGTCATTTCACTAGGGATTTGGGATTGAAGATGAGAAATTGGGAGTAGAAGTACTCAGTTCAAAGTATCTAGTCCCCCCATCGTTATAACTAAATAACTAAATATCTCAATTTTGCAAATTTTGCCAGAAAGTTGTTGAATCAGATACAAATTAAAATTTTTTATCTGTGTAGGTTCAATATTTCGGGTATGTTTAAGAAGTCTTAATGTCTTCTTTAGGAGAGAAGCAGAAATCTCGGATTACCCTTGAAGATAAAGAGAATCTGCAAGAGTTAGCCAGAATTTTATGACACAGCAAAGCTTTGGTGTGATTGGTTTAGCTGTTATGGGTGAAAACATCGCTCTAAACGTTGAGCGTAACGGCTTTCCAATCGCAGTTTACAACCGCTCGCGAGACAAAACTGATAAATTCATGGCTGAGCGTGCCCAAGGAAGAAACGTTAAAGCTGCTTTTACGTTAGAAGAGTTTGTGGCTTCTTTGGAACGTCCCAGAAAAATTTTAATCATGGTGCAAGCAGGTAAACCTGTAGATGCAGTGATTGCTCAGCTCAAACCCTTGCTGGACGAAGGCGACATTATTATCGATGGTGGCAACTCTTGGTTTGAAGATACGGTTCGCCGCACCCAAGAACTAGAACCCGCTGGGTTTCGGTTCATTGGTATGGGCGTCAGCGGTGGTGAAGAAGGAGCACTCAATGGTCCTTCACTGATGCCAGGAGGTACACAAAGCTCTTACCAGTATCTGGAGCCAATTTTTAACAAAATTGCTGCCCAAGTCGATGATGGTCCTTGCGTGACGTATATTGGTCCTGGTGGTGCAGGTCACTACGTCAAAATGGTACACAACGGCATTGAGTACGGCGATATGCAGCTGATTGCAGAAGCCTACGATTTACTGAAAAATGCTGCTGGACTTGACCATAATCAACTCCATGAAGTTTTTGCCGAATGGAACACCACGGACGAACTCAATTCGTTTTTGATTGAAATTACGGCAAATATTTTCCCCTACATTGACCCAGAAACAAATTTACCTCTGGTAGATTTGATTGTTGACGCCGCAGGTCAAAAAGGGACTGGACGTTGGACGGTACAGACTGCGTTGGAACTAGGAGTTTCTATTCCGACAATCATAGCAGCGGTGAATGCCCGCATTATCTCTTCTTTTAAAGAAGAGCGCGTAGCAGCATCCAAGATCCTGACAGGTCCAACTGGCAAGTATGAGGGAAATACCCAAGAGTTTATCAACAAAGTGCGGGATGCCCTCTATTGCTCGAAAATCTGTTCTTACGCTCAAGGAATGGCTTTGTTAGCTACCGCGTCGCATACGTATAATTTTGGATTGGATCTGGGTGAAATGGCGCGGATTTGGAAGGGTGGCTGTATTATTCGTGCTGGATTTTTGAACAAGATCAAGAAGGCTTTTAGTGAAAATCCAGCGCTGCCTAACCTTCTATTAGCTCCTGAATTCAAGCAGACGATTCTCGATAGACAAGATGCTTGGCGTGACGTGTTGGTAACAGCAGCAAAACTGGGAATTCCAGTGCCAGCATTTAGTGCATCTTTGGATTACTTCGATAGCTATCGTCGCGATCGCTTGCCTCAAAACCTCACACAAGCTCAACGCGACTACTTCGGGGCGCATACCTACCTGCGTCTGGATAAGCCTGGTGCCTTCCACACTGAATGGACGCCAATTTCTGAGCAGTCCGTGTCAACTTCAACACCAAGACAATTGGAAGCTGAACTACCAACTACACCTCCAACGTCTTCAAAAGGCTAGAGATTTTTAGTTGAAAATTTTGCGTGTGACTCTGAAAAACTCAGAGTCACTTTTTTCAATTGCATAAGGCGCAGATCATTAGACTGAATTTTTTGATCTGATAAAGAAACTGTTACCGAAGCTAAAATCCTGAAATTCCTTTATTATGCATATTATCTTTTTTTGTCAATAGGAATAAATTCAGTTTTATCTGCATATTTTTTACTTTAAATAAAAACGTCAAATCCTCTGCCTCACTTCCCGCCTAAATAGTTGTGTTTCCGTTGTCTAAACAGCTTTTGACCAGAAATTCGACAAAGCATTGCACTTTAGGAAGTAGATAACGATTACTTGGAAATATGGCATAAATTCCAACATCATTCTTATCTTCACACTCAGAAAGAATGGGAATCAGTTGCCCTGAACGCAACGCCTGATCTGCCAAAAATGCTGACACACGAGCGATTCCCAAACCTGCCAGTACAGCCTCGTACAGCGCTACCCCACTATTGACTGTAAAATTTCCAGCTACCCTAATTTCTCTGAGTCCAACTGGATCGCGAAAGCGCCATTGATTCAAAGTTGTTTTGTATGCATTCAAGGCGATGCAGTTGTGATTAGCCAAATCATCAGGAGTCTTCGGTGTTCCATAGCGATCAAGATAAACCGGAGCTGCACAAGTAATGCGGCGATCAGACACTAACCGACGTGTAATAAGTGAAGAATTTGCCACTTCACTAATACGAATTGCTACGTCTATGCCCTCACCGACCACATCAACCACATCATCACTCAGCACCAGTTGAATGCTTAAGCGCGGGTAGTGTGCCAAAAACTCAGGAATCCGCGTAAGCAGATGGCGATGGGCAAACATAGTCGAACAACTGACGTGGAGTAATCCTTGGGGCGCTTCGCTGTGCTGTTTTGCTTCGCGATCAGCTTCCTCCAAATCTGCCAAAATGTTGAGACAACGGTTGAAGTAGCGTTCTCCCACTTCGGTCAAGCTGAGGCTACGAGTGGTGCGATTGAACAGACGCACCCCAAGTTGATTTTCAAGCTGAGTAATGCGACGGCTGATTGCAGACGGATTAATGTCTAAAGCCACTGCCGCTTTTGCAAAATTGCCACTGTTGACGACTTGCACAAAGACTTCTAAATCTTGTAGACGACTCATAATTAATGCAATTTGTGCATGAGAGTGGTGTCTAAAAAAGCTATTGTCAGTTTTTTGGACATGAATCTACACTTAGGCTATTGAAGCTCGTTTTGCAAGTCTGCTGTCAACTAAAGTTTTTAAGGTGGCAGCAAAATTTGAATTATTTTCCACACCATAAAAATTATGATTAACCGCAGTAAAAAGCAACAGTCTAGCCGTCGCCAAGTCATTCAAACTGGAATTGCTGGAATTGCTGGAGCCGCTACGGTTGGATTTACGACAAAAGTGAATGCTCAACAGCCTACACCCAAACCCGCAAATTCAAAGAACCGCTTTGCTGGAAAAGTAGTCTTGATCACTGGGGCAACGTCTGGAATTGGACGTGCGGCGGCGATCGCCTTTGCCCGTGAAGGAGCCAAAGTCGGCTTCTGCGGACGTAGGGAAAACTTGGGGAACGACGTAGAACAGCAGATTAGGAAAAATGGTGGTGATGCCACTTATGTCAAGGCGGACGTAACGGAGCCCAAAGAAGTTGAATCGTTTGTCAACCGCATCGTTGAAAAATATGGTCAATTGAATGTGGCATTTAACAATGCTGGTGATGTACTTTCAAAGCCACTCCACGAGATCACCGTTGATGAGTGGGACTGGGTTCAGAACACAAATTTACGGGGCGTTTTCCTCGCAATGAAATACCAGATTCCTCACATGCTGAAGCGGGGTGGAAACATTGTAATTACTGCTTCTCAGCATACCGTAGCTACTCGACCAGGTATGGCTGCCTATGCAGCTGCCAAACGAGCACTACTGGGTTTAGTGCAGGCGGCAACACTGGATTATGGACAGCTAGGAATCCGAGTTAACATGCTCTCGCCGGGGATTACGGATACGCCTCTGTTTCAACGGACAACGGGAGGCTCAAAGGAGAAGGTAGAAGCTGCTCGACAATTGGTGGATGGACTGAAGCGGATTGCAACAGCGGAGGAGATTGCCGAAGCTGCGTTATTCCTTGCGTCCAACGATTGCCCTTACATCACGGGTGTTTCTCTCTTAGCAGATGGCGGCATGATGTCTGGGTTGTAGAAATGTTTGAACACTCAGAATTATTTTGAACTTTACAGCAGTAAAAGTTATGCCACAAACCTCTCAATGGATGCGGCGATCGCTCCTTACCTCAGCAATTGCGACTCTGACAACATTTGTTTTGGAAATCGTAACTCAAAAGCAAACACAAGCTCAATCAAATCGCTCAGGCGATCGCTATACTCGCGGCATCGAGACACTCAAGCGAGTTGGGGGTAAAGAGTACGATCGCGCAACTCGCCCACTGGAGCCGTTCTCACCAGATTTAAGCCGGATGGTTGTTGAGCATGTATTTGGCGATGTTGTATCCCGATCCGGACTTGATTTGAAACAGCGAGAAATTGCGACTGTGGCGGCATTGACTGCGATCGGCTCGGTTCGTCCTGCCCTCAAATTTCACATTCATGGAATGCTGAATGTGGGTTGTAGTCCTCAAGAAGTGATAGAAATAATTCTGAATGCGGTCGTGTATGCTGGATTTCCAGCCGCACAAGATGGGATGACGATCGCAGGGGAAGTTTTCAAAGAACGTAAAATCCAGTTTCAGCCAGTTTCAGCAAGACCGCAAGGCGATCGCTATCAACTCGGCATTCAGAATTTGCAGCAAACAGAAGGCGATAGAGTCAAAACAATTGCAACTCGGTTTGCAAACCTTGCACCAGATTTACCACGGTTAATCATCGAATTCGCACGTGGTGAAATTTGGAATCGGCGTGGACTCAGCCTCAAATCCCGCGAGTTCGCCACTCTAGCAATGGTGACGGCTCTGGGAAATCAGAGTCATTCGGTTGAGGCTCACGTCGAAGGTGCATTGCGAGCAGGTGCAACTGAGACTGAAATTAAAGAGTTACTGTTGCAAATGACAGTGTATGCAGGGTATCCCAAAACACTGGCTGCTGTTACTGCTGCGCAGCAGATATTTGCAGATCTCAAGCAACGGGGAATTCCTGCTGCCAGTCCGCAACCGGATCTAGAAAGTCGGCGGCAAGCAGAAAGCAATGAAGCGCGTTATCGTCGGGGTTTAGAAGCTTTAAACCAAATTAGCAAAGCATCGGGCGAGGCAGTAGTGAAAAGCTTTGAAGATATTGCTCCCGACCTGGGACGCTATATTGTGGAATTCTCTTATGGTGATGTGTTTTCTCGTCCAAATTTGGATCTTAAAACCCGCGAACTTGCGACCGTTTCTGCACTGACTGCATTGAATACAACTGCCTCAGAACTGCCGCTCGAGGTGCATGTCAATGGAGCATTAAACGTTGGAGCCAATCGTCAAGAGATTGTTGAAGCAATTATGCATATGATTCCCTATGTTGGCTTTGTCAAAGTGCAGCAGGCAATCGCTTTAGCGGAAGCAGCGTTTAAGAAACGAAATGTTTAAGCAGTTAAAAGAGCATTAATCCTTTCATTAATTATGAATAGCAAGAAACGTTTTGCCTTGAAAACTCGAAGCGCGATTCTGGTTCCGAGAGGCTACGCGATCGCATTTATCATCGGCTTCCTGACACTGATCTTAATTTCAACTCAACTCAGTAATGCTCAATCGCTAAAGCAATTACCAAGGTTTGCAGGTCGCTACATTGCTGCCATTTCAGACGGTGATTTTTTTGCTAGTACTTATAGTGATGGTAAGCTACCTGCTCCAGGTGTGAGCGATCAGTTATCGATCTTGACTTTGCCACTCAACGGCAAACAGGAAGCGTTGGCACCGAGAATCGCACAAATCAATGCTTCCAACTCAGTTACCGGAGCACCTTATGCGCTGGCTCTATCACCCGATAGTCGCACAGCTTTTGTCGTTGAAACCCTCGGCGCTATGCCAGTTGGTGCGACTCGCAGAGAACAACTTCCACCCGGAAATCAACTAGTTGCGATCAATCTATCAAATCCGCGTCACCCCACTGTTTGTGGTCGAATGGCAGTTGCTCCCAAACCCGAAACAGTCCACATTCACCCAGACGGAGATTTACTGGCAATTTCAACCCAGACTCCAGACAAAGAAATTATCCTGATTCCAGTTCAAAATTGTCAAATTGCTCAACCGAGCGAATTTTCACTACAACAGTTAGGCATTCAATCTGATCCAGCGCGATTTCAAAATGGATTGTATGTCAGTCAAGTGCAGTGGCATCCCTCTGGACGCTTCCTTGCTATAAATTTGGATTATCGTGATGAAATTGCCTTCTATGAACTACAGCGTAATCTTCAAGGTAATCTACAACTGATTCCTTGGGGTCGCCCAGTGAAAGTGGGTAAAGATCCTTTTACGGGGCAGTTCACCCCAGATGGACGCTTTTATCTCAGCAGCAATTGGGGGCGCAATTTTGGCGCAGAAGTTAAAACCTTAGAACAGCGGATACCCGAAACGGGAGGAACCGTATCGGTGATTCAACTTGCAGAGTTGAATTCTTCTGCATCCCAGGTTCAGCATCGTGTTGTTTCAACTGCGATTGCCGATAATTCTCCTGAAAGTTTAACAATCAGTCCCGATAGTTCAAAAGTCGTCACTGTGAACATGCGCGGGACTGCCTTTCCCACGAATTCATTTCGATTTACACGTCAAGCGACACTCAGTTTGATGACGCTTGATCCCACCTCTGGTCAGTTAACGAAAATTAATGATTATCCGTTTGAAGGTATCTTGCCAGAGAGCGCAGCATTTGATGCTAGTGGTAATTTCCTAGTTGTGGCAGTGTATGACTATTTCACCCCAAAACCCGAAGGTGGAATCGAGTTTTGGCAAGTCCTTGAAAAGCCAAAACCTAAGCTACAACGTACAGGGTATGTTGTCGATGTCGGTCGCGGTGTCCATCAAGTGTTAGTCGCTCGATCTTAACCCTCTTCTAAGAAACCGTATTTGCTGAGGGTTCAGAAGAACCTGAGTTCGACGAACTAGAAGCTCTCAAAGACTTGTCTAGAAAAGGTTTTAATGAAAAGAACTTACGACTCAGGAGCCAGAAGTCAGAATGAACTTCACCTCGCTGGCAGATAAGTAGGGGGTCGCGCATCCCGATCCAAGTGATTCTGACTCAGGAATTGCTGACTTCTGACTTCTGTTTAATTTCATATGCCTTGCTATGTAAGAATTTCAGCCTCTAAATTCCGTCGAAGTCACGTTATTTTAAAGCTTCACACAAACAGATTTGACCTCAGTGTAAAGTTCTAGCGCATTGTGTCCCATATCTCGACCCCATCCTGACTGCTTGTAGCCGCCAAAGGGTAAAGCAGCGTCAAAGATGTGATAGCAGTTAATCCAAACTGTACCAGCACGCAATTTAGACGCTAAACGATGAGCTTTCGATATATCGTTAGTCCAGATTCCTGCTGCTAAACCATAAGCGCTATCATTGGCTACTGGAACAAGTTCATCCACGTCTTTAAAAGGCATCGCCGTTACGACTGGACCAAATATCTCCTCTTGTACCACCTTCATTGTTTGCTTAGTATCAACCAGCACTGTTGGCTCCACAAAATAGCCCTGATTGCCAATGAGCTGTCCACCCGTAACAGCTTTTGCACCTTCAGCAAAACCTGACTGCATATAGCCATAAACTCGGTCAAGTTGCTCATCAGAGATCAGTGGTCCCATTTCTGTGCTGGGGTCAAGTCCTGGTCCAATTTTAATTTTCTTAGCTTCGGCAGCAACACCTTCCACCACTTGGTCAAAAATATCTTGTTGAATATAAAGTCTTGAACCAGCATTACAACATTGACCATGATTGAAGAAGATGGAATTGGCTGCGCCCTTAATCGCCATCTCTATATCAGCATCTTTGAACACGACGTTGGGTGATTTACCGCCTAGTTCTAAAGAAACCTTTTTGAGGTTACCAGCAGCAGCTTGGACAATTAATCTACCCACTTCAGTTGAGCCAGTAAAAGCAACTTTATCAACATCGGGATGTGCGGCTAGGGGAGCACCTGCAGTTTCACCATAACCAGTCACAATATTGACCACACCATCAGGAAATCCAGCTTCACAGATTAATTCGCCCAAGCGAATAGCTGAGATGGGGGTTTGTTCGGCTGGTTTCAAAACGATTGTGCAGCCAGTAGCTAAAGCCGGACCTAATTTCCATGCAGCCATTAGCAAAGGGAAATTCCAGGGGATAATTTGTCCGACAACTCCAACAGGTTCGCGCACTGTGTAGGCAAAATATTGAGTGCCAGCAGAGATAGGAATCGTATTTCCTTCAATTTTTGTCGCCCATCCTGCCATATACCGAAACAAGTCAACCGCACCTGGCACATCAGCAACACGAGCAACACTGATTGGTTTGCCATTATCCAAGGATTCTAATTCGGCAAATTCTTCCAGGTTTGCTTCTATTAAGTCGGCTAATTTCCAAATGAGTCGTCCGCGTTGTGAAACAGTGAGTTTTGACCAAGGACCATTTTCAAAGGCTTGACGTGCAGCTTGTACTGCTCGATTAATATCTTCACTGTCACCAGAAGCAGCATGGGCGATGACTTGACCTGTAGCCGGATTATATACAGGAAAGGTTTGACCACTCGCAGACTCAACCCATTTTCCGCCAATCAGTAGTTTCAATGGCTGAGTTAAAAGCCTTGACACTTGGTCGCTGACAGGAATTCCAACTGCTTGTTGAACTAAAGTTGACATATCTATCTCCTTTTTATGAGGGTGTCATTCACTTAACTTGCATTTTTTTAACGTTATGTAAAACCTGTCATTTTTTCCCCACTTAATTTGTAATACACAACTTAAGCCCAGAGAGCTTTTTTTCCATAATTCTTATTAAGTTATGTAGAACCAACTAATGTCATTTCGAGCAGTTTTCAATTGGGTAGAATACAGCTTTTACCTCGTTCCCAGCCTCTGACTAGGAATGTCTATTAGGAGGCTCGGCCTCCCTTACTTGCGGCAAAGCCGCCCCAACGGCATTTCCAGGTGGAACCTGGAAACGAGATTTGATTTTGTGCTACCTGCTTGCATCACACGCCACTTTTAGTTAATTCGTGAATGTGGCTGTTTACATCTGTTGATAAAGATAGACAATACTATATAAAAATTGATAATTTCTGAGCTATAATTGACCTTTTTTATACTTAGCCTTTAATTCTTCCAATTCTTCATCTATTTCGTTTTTACTAGAAGATGGCTGAGGTGTTTGTGGCTGAGGTTGAATATTTTTGCTTTTATTAGAAGATGGCTGAGGTGTTTGTGGCTGAGGCTGAATATTTTTGCTTTTATTAGAAGATGGCTGAGGGGTTTGTGGCTGAGGCTGAACATTATGACCTTTATTGCTTTTGGATTTTCCGCCTTGAAGAAATAAAGTTTTCATTTCCTCTAATTCTGTGTCTATTTGGGTAGTCGCTGGATTTGTAGAAACAGGTGTGGAAATAGGTTTTGATGGAGTTACAGGTTTGAGAGGGGTTACGGGTGTTGCAGGTAATTGCGGCTTTTGGTTTAAGTCTTTGAGGACTTGATCTACAGTTTGGTAACGTCGAACGGGAATGCTTTGCAGCATTTTGTCCAAAATACGGCTCAACTCATTGCTAACTGGGCTTGTGAGATATTGTTGCCAAATCCAAGCATCGTTGTTGATATCGTACAAGTCAAAAGGAGAGCGTTGAGTTAACAGATGAACACAGGTGACACCTAAGCTGTATATATCACTGGCAAAAATCGCCTTTCCTCTGATTTGTTCAGGAGCAACATATTCTGGACTCCCAATACTGGTTCCTGTTCGGTTTAAAGCTGTGTAAGTCGCTTCTTTCGCAGCACCAAAATCTACTATAACCAGATTTCCATTGCTTGATTTGGTGTTTGTACGACGAATAATATTTTCTGGCTTAATATCTCGGTGAATGACTTGTCTCGCATGGCAAAATTGCAGCACTGGTAATAAATCATTCAGCAGTTGCCGAATTTGAGTTTCATTAAATGCACCATTTTGTTGCAATTCCTGGGCTAAGTTCAGTCCGTCAATAAATTCTTGTACAAGATACTGCCGATCATCTTGAGTGAAATAAGCTAATAGTTCTGGAATTTGAGGATGCTTACCCAATTCATCCAAGCGCATTGCCTCTTGGGTAAACAACTCTACTGCTTTCTGAACTGTGCTAGTACCTTGAGCTTGGGGGTAGAATTGCTTAATGACGCAGCGTGGTTTAGATGGCTTATCCTCATCTACAGCCAAGAAGGTTCTGCCAAAACCACCCTGCCCTATTGGTTTGATGGCACCGTAGCGCTCTTTAAGCAGTAACTTGGAACCACACGTGTGGCAAAATTTTTCGTGATTGATGTTAACAGGGTTGGGGCAATTAGGATTTAAGCAATAGCTCATGTGACAAATATGGCTTTTGCGTAGCCTTGATACGTTAGTCTACGCTTTCATATGTTTTTATTTTGCCACGTTCAAAGATGATGGAGAATATTGGTCAAAAATATTTTAAGAAGAACTCAGTTGTTAGAAACCAGAACAAGCTAGCCCCTAAGGGGGTGCACTCAAAGGACGTCTTGCTACGCGCTAATGACGCCGTATTTCTACAGGTCTACTTGATGAAATACATTTTTCTTTTTCATAAAATATATAGAATCGTATAATTTTGTTACGATACTTCTGGAGCGCGTAGTGAGGCGCAACCCATTCTGACTTCTAAATTCTGAATTCTTTCTGGGTCAATTTTGAAGTATGGAACGCTGACTTTTTAGTTGGAGGAGTATTTTCCAATCTTGTAAACTATTCTCGGTCCAAAGCCAGTTTTTCGCCAATTCTTTAACCTCAAAATTGACTGGATCATCTTTAACGATCATTTGACGCAGCTTGATGGCTTCATTGAGATATTGCTCGCGTTTTCCTTCTGGTTGCTTGTTTGCAGTTTTATACAAACCAATAGCTAACCCAGCATAAGCTGTTAAAGCATCCCGAGGGACTGGCTTTGAGGACAAAAATGTTGTCGCAGAAGCAGGGGATTTACTCTGCTGCTCTCTGACTGCGAAACTCAACGCTTTAAACCAATAGTCATTTGCCTGGTCAAGTTTACCTTGTGCGTAGTAGGCAAAGCCTAAAGCATTATTATACAAAATTGAGTCTGGTTGAGCCTTGAGCGCACTTTCCCAATAACGACGGGCATCATCGACGCTATATCTATTGTCTCGTATCTGGATAAATTGCCATGCTAATCGCCCTTTAAGGAAATAGACTGATGCGTTGTCTGCAAACTTTTCGGGAATCGCGTTAAGGGCAGCTTGAGCGTTAGGAAGTACATTACGATTAAGCAGTTCTTCCACAGCCTGTAGTCCTGTTTGCAAGTCGCCTTGACTCAATTTGTCGGTGGCGATCGCACTGACAACTTTAGTTTCAGTCGTTTTAAAATTGGCTTGTGGGGTGTTAGGGCTTTGTTGTTGAGACTGAGGATAAATGAGCGGTATTTGTTGATTGTGCGACCACCAATTTAAACCGACAACGGCTGCTATGGCGCAAAGTGCCGTTCCTGCAAGGGCGATCGCACTCACTCCTATAGTACCCCGCGAGACTCTATGTCTTTTGGCTTGTTTCGGTTTTGCTGTTTGTGTCCGCCGAATAGTGCTTGTCTGAGCTAATGGCTGGACACTTGAGTTTTCCCAATCTTCTGGCAAGTCCAGCTCTTGTTGGCGACTCAGTTCACTATTGGAGGGAAGTTCGCGAGGATCTGCGCCCTGCTGTCTACCATAGGATGCGGCTTCACGAACTTCTTCCCACATCCCAGTATCATTTTCCAGCGAAGCTATTTCACCTGAAACTTCTTTATCATCAAGACTATCTTCCCCAAATTGCACAAGTTCCGCTTTCATGGAAGATTGCGAGGATGTGTTTTGTTTATCTAGCTGGCGGAACAAATCTGAAACAATCGCTGAATCCTCTTCATAAGTTGGGTCATCGTACTCAATTTCATCAATCAGGTCGCCCCAAGTTTCTTCCCCTAGCAAGTCTAGATCATCGAATGAGTCTCTTGCCAAAGATGAGGGTAACATATCCTCAAGAGGTAAAGGCATACTGGCGTCGTTTGCCTGCTCTGAGTAAATTATTGCTGATGTCTTTAAAGATGGATTGTATTCGTTAAATAACTCCTCATCTTGAGGTAACGATATTTCTGGGCTAAGATAGCCGTCAAATCCTGGCTGGATATAAAGAATTGGTAGTGCCCAGTACAGTTGGTGGGAACCATAAGCAGCAATTAATCCTTGGCGCATCCGACTCACGCACAAATCCACAGGATACCCGTGAGAAAGGTTGCGATAAAACAATTGTGTTAGCAGTAGTGCTACTTCATCAGGAATGCGTTCTGACATTGCCAAAACACTCCTGATGCCCCGCCTGACCAAGCTTTCTGTCAAATTACGTTCCCCTGTGTCTGTTACCGCACCAGAGGACGTCGCTGCATATGTTCCCAGGCAGGAGTTAAACACTGCCATTTGGATATTATTGTTGACCAACAAGCCTGCCAAGTCGTCACCACAGAGGGTTTCCCTTAAACCAGTTCTGCTACTGACAAGATAAATTTCTCCGCCGTTCGGACCGATGTTACTGTGACCAGAGTAGTGCAGAACGTGGTATCGTCCTTGTTCTAGGGCTTGTGTCAATTCTTCTCGCCCTGGTTGTTCTAACAGGGTCAGTTCTATGTGCGGCAGATAATTGCCGCTTTCCCCAGGCTGAAGTTCCGCTTGGAGTTTGATGGCTTCTTGTTTGAGCAAATCTAGACGCACAAGATCTGTGGGAGAAGCAATTGCCATCAAAACCTTTAGCCCGCCTTCCTCTGCTGGTGCTGGCATACCTGTTGACGGCAAACGAGACGTTCTACCAATGCCATTTTGGTAGCGAGAAAAAGCGATATAAGGTCCAGTCGCAATTGGGCGATCGCCTGCATGCATCACTTCCCAAGGAAGACGTGCTAATTTAGTATCTTTGAGCCCTAATCGTAAACGCAACACCTGTTGGTGGTTTTGGGCTATTCCTTGTGCCGTAATCCAACTATCTCTGAGAGTGCCTTGAAACAGTGCATTATAAAGTTGCTGACCCAACGCCACCAAGTTGACGGAGTTTCGTGCTAGAGCATCTCCCTGTAGCACCGACTTCAACGGGTCATTCATCAAATGTCCCGCAGCCGTTAACCAATCAGCCACAGGCCAAGTCACCAGTTCTTCTGCTAATGGCACCCCAGGCGCGACTTGTTCCGTGCGCACCAAGTAGTCATTTTGCCCTACTGGGGTTACGGAAATGTGAAATTCCTGGGTCACAACTGCTCCTGTTTGCCTCCTAAATCCGGTTTGAAACCTGAAAGTTTCAAGTCGATGTTTTGCTTTTTCTTATACCTTAGATGCATCCTGGCACTGATTGTTTCTGGTTCGTGTCGTTTTGCTCATCAGTTTTAAGCTGTAAGGATTCACGGATCCACGAGTCATAATTCATGCTGTCTTATCTTACGACTAGTTTAAAAGTATCGCTTTGATTGCTTCAACCTCTGGAGTATCGCAACAGAAAAAATTCTTGGTTCATAAAACTACATCCCATAGATTGAGTTCTTATATTACAATTTTAAATTCTGAACCAATCTTCTTTCATAACTTTATCCGGATCTTGTCAATTTAGCCCAGAACTTTCTTACTGGTAGATGCACCTTGATCTTTACTCCCATGTAGGCTAACACCTTTTGGGAGTTTTTCTGTCTTTACCGATTTTATTCTCAAGCTAGGAATAGGGGGGTTTCGGGTCTTTTGGGAAAATCATTTACCGACACCTCTACACCCAAATTAATTTTCTGGTGATCATTAACTCATTTGTTCACACCCTGTAAGTTTTATTGATCACTCACAAAAAATCCCAATTATTTTTCTATACAAAATCATCCGGAGAAAGTCGTTATCTCTAGAACATAGTATTGGTAGATGCACCCTGATAACTGACACCCCTAGTGGACTTTCGGCTACTTGGGGTTTTTTTTATTTTTAGTGGATGTTGAACTTTCACTACAGAATTACTGATAAAAATCTTTTTTTTCATCTTCTGCTTTTCTTTCACAGTAGATAAAGGCAAAAATTTGACTCTATTTTGCAGAATTTATCCGGAGAAAGTCGTTATCTCTAGAACATAGTATTGGTAGATGCACCCTGATAACTGACCCCTAGTAGACTTTCGGCTGCTAGGGGATTTTTCTGGCGGATACAACTATAGCTTTCATTTTCGCGCTTTTTTTCTCAAATACTTAGTTATTTTTCAAACACAAAAATCAGCAATGCATCGTCATAACTCACTTCTTTAGTCGGCTGCCAGAAACCGAGATTATATTTATTTTTAACACAAAATACATTCTATTTATTTAGTTTTTTAGGAAACATAAAATCTGTAAATGCACCCTGATAAATCACTTCCCTAGTTGGCTACTCGCTGCTGGGGATTTATTTTTTTGATACTAAAGCAGTGATATTTGGCGGTTTTTGTCCGGAACACCCTAGTTATTCATAGAACATAGAATTGGTAGATGCACCCTGATAACTCACTTCCCTAGTTGGCTACTCGCTGCTGGGGATTTATTTTTTGATACTAAAGCGGTGGTATTTGGCGGTTTTGTCCGGAACACCCTAGTTATTCATAGAACATAGAATTGGTAGATGCACCCTGATAACTCACTTCCCTAGTTGGCTACTCGCTGCTGGGGATTTATTTTTTTTGATACGAAAGTAACGAGAGATTGGTAGTTTTTGTCCGGAACACCCTAGTTATTCATAGAACATAGAATTGGTAGATGCACCCTGATAACTCACTTCCCTAGTTGGCTACTCGCTGCTGGG
>JAESGJ010000244.1_pt1 | contig 56887 bp, 45 predicted proteins | sample 9266241 | NCBI WGS metagenome assembly JAESGJ01 (sample SAMN14514841, study PRJNA621669) | algae metagenome | isolation source: Brasilonema octagenarum HA4186-MV1 and co-occurring heterotrophs from wet... | place: USA: Manoa Valley, Hawaii | collected 2009-07-20
GGCTGGGCGTCGAGCAGCGTGCTGACCCCGACCGACTCGGCGCCCGTCGAGTCGGCCACCACGACGGAGTCGATCTCGAGGCGCACCAGCGTATGGGGCTGGTCACCGATCGCGGCCGTCGTTGTCCCGGTATTCACCTGCAGCAGTGCGGGATTCGGGTATCGCGTGGCGATCAGGTCGAGCAGGCTCGACACGTCGGACGCCGGGATCGTGAACAGCCTGCCGCTGATCCACACCAGGGAGCGCACCGGTTCGCGCAACGGCAGCGGGGCATAGTCGGTCAGTTCGAGGACGGCCTGGATGCCCGCCGCGCCGGAGGTGACGACCATCCCCGCAAGCAGTCCGCTGGCGGGCACGGTGATGGCGAACGATCCGTCCTCGAGCAGATGGTGGACCGGTGTCGGGGCGGGTTCGGCGCCCTCCACGGCGACCATCGCGCCGCCACCGCGGGCGCAGGCGCTGCGGATCCGCTCGGCCGTCGTGGGTGCCACCAGGGACGTTCCTGTGGTCGCGTCGCCGGGCATCGCGTCTCCGTTCGATTGAGTGAGGTAAGCCTAACTTAGGCTAGCCTCACTCGGCCGCGCAAGGTTTCCTCAAATGCGTTCGAGGTCGCCGGTGCCCAGCCGATAGGGTTGGGCGGTGCCGCGCGTCGCCTACCTGGGCCCACAGGGGACCTTCACCGAGGCGGCGTTGTTGCAGATGGCGGCCGCAGGCGTGATCCCGGGATCCGCCGAATCCGAACTGGTGCCGCTGCCGTGCGACAGCGCCGCGGGAGCCCTGGCGGCCGTCCGCTCGGGTACCGCCGACTACGCCTGCGCCCCGCTGGAGAACTCGATCGAGGGCTCGGTCGTCCCGACGAACGACAGCCTCGCGACGGGTGCGCCGCTGCAGATCTTCGGCGAGCACACGCTCGACGTCGCGTTCAGCATCGCGGTCCGCAGCGGCACCCGGGCGGCCGACGTCGGGACCGTCGCGGCCTTCCCCGTCGCCGAGGCCCAGGTGCGGCGTTGGCTGGCCGACCACCTCCCCGGCGCGCGCACGGTGCCGACCACGTCCAACGCGGCCGCCGCCCACGACGTCGCCGAGGGCAGGGCAGACGCAGGCGTCAGCACCGCACTCGCCGCGCAACGGCTCGGTCTGTCCACCCTGGCCGACGGCGTCGTCGACGAGCCGAATGCCCGAACACGTTTCGTACTGGTGGGCCGGCCGGGCCCCCCGCCTGCCCGCACCGGGGCCGACCGCACGTCGGTGGTCCTGCGCCTCGACAACGTGCCTGGCGCGCTCGTCTCGGCCATGACGGAGTTCGCGATCCGCGACATCGACCTCACCCGCATCGAATCACGGCCCACGCGAATCGAATTGGGGACCTACGTCTTCTTCCTCGACTGCGTGGGGCACATCGACGACGATCCGGTGGCCGAGGCACTTCGGGCGCTGCACCGACGTTGTGCGGATGTGCGATATCTGGGTTCTTGGTCGACGGGCTCCGCCGCGGGAGCGACACCGCCTGCGACCGACGAGGCCGCCGAATGGCTGGCCGCACTTCGAGAGGGGCGGGTCCGATGACCGGTCGACTGGTACTCGTCCGCCATGGGCAGACGTTCGGCAACGTGGCGAGGCGGCTCGACACGCGTCCGCCGGGCGCCGCGCTCACCGAGCTGGGCCACGAGCAGGCACGGACGTTCGCTCTTTCCTGGGAGCATCCCGTCGGGCTCCTCGTCCACTCGACGGCGCTGCGCGCGACAGAGACGGCGGCGGGGATCGGCGCGCAGCTGGGAGTGACGCCCGTCGAGCTGGAGGGTCTGCACGAGGTGCAGGCCGGCGACCTGGAGAACCGGGACGACGACGCGGCCCACGAGGAGTTCAACGCCATCTACCGCCTGTGGCAGGAGGGCGACTACGACGTCGCGCTGCCCGGCGGCGAGAGCGGGCAGCAGGTGCTGGACCGGTACGTGCCGGTGGTGACCCAACTGCGCCTGCGCTATCTCGACGACCACGCCTGGACGGGTGACGTCATGGTCGTCAGCCACGGCGCGGCGATCCGTCTGGTGGGCGCCGTGCTGGGTGGGGTCGATCCCGGCTTCGCGATCGAACACCACCTCGCGAACACCGAGTGCGTGGTGCTCAGCCCGATCACCGACGGCCGGTGGAGCTGCCTGCACTGGGGTGCGTTCAACCCGCCGTTCGAACCGGTCGAGCATCCCGTCGACGACTCGGTGCACGCCGCCGACCCGATGGGCTGAGTCAGGAAACGCGCACGGCCGCGGCCAGCTCGCCGCAGGTGCAGCCGACCGCCTCGCAGTCGATGCGGAAGGTGTGCAGGCTGTCGGGTGCGCCGCAGTCCTCGGTGCACTCGATACCGGACACGGCATGGTGGACGACGGTGCCGTGGCAGTGCTCGAGGCCATCGCGGCACTCGCGACACACACTGCTCATAGCCCGTTTGTAGCACTGCCCGGCGACGAATTCCGGTTGCCGCGCTGGAGGATTCAGCCCCAGCCCAGTTCGTGCAGTCGGTCTTCGTCGATGCCGAAGTGATGGGCGATCTCGTGGATCACCGTCACTGTCACCTCCTCGACCACGTCCGCCTCGGTGTCGCAGATCTCCAGCAGGGCGTGGCGGTAGATGGTGATCTTGTCGGGAAGCGACCCGAAATACGTGGTGTCACGCTCGGTCAGTGCCACACCCTCGTACAACCCGAGGAGGTCGGGCACCTCGGGATGGCGGTCCTCGACGAGGACGACGACGTTGTCGATCGCCTTGGCCAGCTTCTCCGGGATCGCGTCGAGGGCGTCGGAGACCAGTTCGTCGAACCGTTGCGGGCTCATCCGCACGGCCACGGCGGTTACTGACCCGGCAGGGGGGCCGCAGGCGGGGGGCCGGGGGCGACCGTAACCGGCGGCGCGGGTTCGGCGGGCGCCGGCGGCGCCGCGGCGGGATCACCTGCCGGCGCCGGTGCGGGCACCGGCCCGTCCTGCGGAGCCCCGGCGCCCGGCGGAGGCGGTCCGTCCTGCGGCGCACCCGGTGCGGGCGGCGGCCCGTTGAGGAACGTATTGCCCTGCGCCGGTGGAACCGCCGCGCCCGAGGTCGACGGCGTCGACGTGCTCTGGGTCGGGCCTGCGGGCTGTTGATTGGGCAGGTGGTCGTTGCCCTGCGGAGTCTGGCTGCTCTGGCTGCCGCTGCCCTGCTCACTGAGATCGATCTGCGACGACACCTGCGAGGACGTGTCGACCGACGGCAGCGGGATCGGTGGCAGGTCCAGCCGCTCGGCCGGGATGTCGGGCACCGCGGCGGGTGGCTGTCCGTTGATCAGCAACGGGCCCTTGGCGCTGTTCAGCAGGGTCGACCAGCCGCCGTTGCCCAGAGTGGCCCCGATGCTGCACGACACCTGCTTGCTGCCCGCGGTCCAACTCGGCAGCGAGATGGTGCTGTAGATCAGCGTCAGCGTGGTCTTGCGCAGCTCGATCGGCGCCAGGTACGCATCGGTCATCTGGGTGCAGGAGTCCTTGACGAACTGGTCCTGGTCGCCGTCGGGCGGCACCGGGCCGGGGAACTTCTCGCCCAGGTTGACCGAACCGGTCACCTCCATGGCATGCGGCTTGGCGCAGTCGACCGGCACGTCGACGGGCTGGTTGGTGGCCGGATCGATGCCGAGGCACGTGCCCGCGGGCCAGACCTTTGACTGGTCGAGATCGGCGACCTTGCCTGAGAACGGCAGCTGGCGGTTGTCCGGGCCGGCCAGCTGAAGACCGCACAGCATGCGGCGCTCGTCGGACTGCCGCCAGGCCTTGTCACCCGACCAGACCAGGCTCACGCTGAAGCGGCCGTTGGGGTCGTACTTCTCGCCGAGGTACTGGCGTGCCGCGGCCTGGCACTGCTCCTGGCTGATCTGCCTGATGCGGGCGTCGGACGGCGGTGCCGCGTCGGGCCCGTACTCCGTGCCGGGGAAGGTGCTGGTGTCGATGGTTTCGGCGACCTCGAACCGGTGCTCGTCCTTGCAGTCGACGATCTGGGCGGCGTCGGGCACCTGCTCGGGCCAGTTGAGGCAGCTACCGCTCTGCGCGTGGTCGAACGTGTCGTTGCCGCGGGCGCCAGCGCCGAGCGCCGTCGATCCGACGTTGAGCCCGATGGGACTCCTGCCGTTGCCGTTGCCGGGCAGGGCGGTGATGAGGCCCGCGATGAGGAGTCCTCCGAGCGCCGTCAGCAACAGTGCGCGGCGGGTCGATGCCGCCTGCAGGCTCTGCCACCACGCGGGCCGACCGGCCGCGGTGGCGGTCGCGTCGGCTGACTGGGTGGTGCCCAGTTCCGTGGCGGTGGGTGCGTCCAACATCCGGTCCATTGTGACAGGCGCGCCGAGGCGTGTGACAAGGGTTGCAGTTGTAACGTTATGTGGTTGTGCCCCGGCGCCGGGTCCTGGCGGGGCCGAACGTAGGGTTTCCCTCGTGATCGACCTCAAGCTGCTGCGCGAAGAACCCGACCGGGTCCGTGCGTCGCAACGCGCCAGGGGTGAGGACCCCGGCCTCGTCGACGTACTGCTCGAAGCCGACGTGACGAGGCGGTCTGCGATCTCGGCGGCCGACAATCTGCGCGCCGAGCAGAAGGCCGCCAGCAAGGGCGTCGGGGCCGCCTCGCCCGAGGAACGGCCCGCGCTGCTGGCCCGCGCGAAGGAGCTCGCCGAGGGGGTCAAATCCGCCGAGGCGGAGCAGGCCGCGGCTGAGACCGCCTTCACCGCAGCCCACATGGCGATCTCGAACGTGATCCTCGACGGCGTCCCCGCGGGCGGCGAAGACGACTTCGTGGTCCTGGACACCGTGGGCGAGCCCGCCGTCATCGACGATCCGAAGGACCATCTCGAGCTGGGTGAGTCGCTGGGGCTCATCGACATGAACCGCGGCGCCAAGGTGTCCGGTTCGCGCTTCTACTTCCTCACCGGCTACGGCGCACTGCTGCAACTCGGCGTGCTCCAACTCGCGGTCAAGGTCGCGACCGAGGCCGGGCACACGCTCGTCGTGCCCCCGGTACTGGTGCGGCCGGAGGTCATGAGGGGCACGGGATTCCTCGGCGCGCACGCCGACGAGATCTACCGGCTGGAGGCCGACGACCTGTACCTCGTCGGCACGTCCGAGGTGCCGCTGGCCGGGTATCACGCCGACGAGATCATCGACCTGTCCGAGGGGCCGCGACGCTACGCCGGCTGGTCGTCCTGCTTCCGTCGCGAGGCGGGCAGCTACGGCAAGGACACCCGCGGCATCATCCGCGTGCACCAGTTCGACAAGGTCGAGGGCTTCGTCTACTGCAAGCCCGAGCAGGCCGAGGCCGAGCACCAGCGGCTGCTCGACCTCGAGCGTCGGATGCTCGCTCTCATCGAGGTGCCCTATCGGGTGATCGACACGGCCGCAGGCGATCTGGGCTCCTCGGCCGCCCGCAAGTTCGACTGCGAGGCCTGGGTGCCCACCCAGCGCGCCTACCGCGAGCTGACGTCGACCTCGAACTGCACCACGTTCCAGGCCAGGCGCCTGGCCACCCGCTACCGCGACGAGAACGGCAAGCCGCAGGTGGCGGCGACCCTCAACGGAACCCTTGGCACCACCCGCTGGCTGGTGGCCATCCTCGAGAATCACCAGCAGCCGGACGGCAGCGTCCGCATTCCGGATGCGTTGGTGCCCTATGTCGGAAGGTCGGTACTGGAGCCGTGAACACGATCGAGTTGAAGGACGACGAGCTGCGCACGTGGTTCGGCTTCGGGGTGGCCGGCAACTTCGCAGGCCATCTGGAGCAGGCGGGGGAGGCGGCGGACTTCGTCAACGTGAGCAGCGAGGGTACCGCGCCGAAGGGCATCTTCCCCTGGTACGCACCGGGTTACGACGGCTTCCTCGGCGAGTATCCGCTGTCGCACGACGCGATCCTGCTGCCCGAGAGCGACACGCCTCTCAACCTTCAGATCGAGCCGGAGGTCGGGCTGGCGTGCGAGGTGAAGTGGCGCGGTGACACCGTCGTGTCCCTGCAGCCGTTCGCTCTCGGCGCGTTCAACGACTGCTCGATCCGTCGTCCGAACGCCCCGAAGATCAGCCACAAGAAGAACTGGGGACCGGCGTCGAAAGGCGTTGCAGCGCAGTTCTTCGACGTCAGCGACCTGACGCCCGACGGGCCCACCGCCACGCTACGGCTGGTGTGCAATCTGCGCACCGCCGACGGCAACGAGCACGCCTACGGGGTGGACAGTCCGCTGCTCGGCTACTCCTACTACGGCGAGGTGCTGCTCGACTGGATCACCGAGCGGCTGGCCAATCAGAAGGGGTCGCCCGACACGCCGCTGGAGGACGTCGGCGCGCTGATGGTCGCCTCGGGGCATCCGTCCCACCTGCTGATCGGCATCGGCGCAACGCGTTACACCGAGCTGGGTGAGACGACGTTCCTGCAGCCCGGCGACGAGGCGATCGTGCGGGTCTACGACACCGAGTCCGACGCGAAGTCCGAACTGCGCCAGCTGGTTTCGGACCGCTAGTCTTGCGACTTCTGCGCCAGGGTCGTGATCGCATGAGGTTCACGACCGTGGCGCAGATCTCGCGGTGGCCGGGCCGGTGCCAGTCAGTCGCCCAACAGCTCGTCGAGCACGGCGAGGAACTCCTTGGGGCGCAGCGGCGTACACGCCGGGCTGGGCCTGGCACCCGCGACGTCGAGCGTCACCAGCGTCGACTTGATCGGTCGCCAGACGTCCAGCGGAAGCCAGCGGCGCAGATCCGAGCTGCCCCAGATCCGGAAGCGGTTGACCACCAGACCCAGCGACTCGGTCTGGTAGCCGCGCACCGACCGCAGCGGGATCACCTTCGACGTGCCCGACGGAAAGTGGTAGCGGCGCAACGTGATCGCCTGGCGATCCAATTGGATCAGCCCGTCGTCGTACGTCGGGGTCGAGCTCACGCCTTGGAGCTTCTCAACTCGTGGCCCCTCGACGTCAGGCACCGGCCGTTGGTGAGATTCCACGCCCAGCCATGCAGGTTGCACGTCAGGGTGGTGCCGTCGACGACGCCGAACGTCGACAGGTCGGCCTTCAGGTGCGGGCAGCGTCGCTGGATCTCCCAGCCGTCCAAGGTGATCGATGCGGAGTCGTCGTGGGCCTCGGCGAACCAGCCGTCCGCATACGCGATGCGTTCGTCGGTCAGGCACTTGAAGAAGGTGTACAGGTACTCGTTGTACCCGCCGACGCGCCACGCCCTGAAGCGGGTCGACAGGAAGATGGTGTTCACCCAGTCGGGCTCGTCGTCCCGCAGCACCGTGCGGACCAGTTCCGGGGCGATCTCGAAGCCGTAGCGGAACTTCTCGTCCGGAACCGGTTCACGCACAGCACGTTTCGGAAAGTCCAACACCACGGTCTCGGGGCCGAGGCGCAGTTCCACCGGATAGCCGATGCCGTCGCAGATCTGGTCGCTCTGCAGCATGATCGGCTCGAACTTCGCCCGCAGGGGCTCGAGCAACGACTCGCCGGCCGCGGGCGCCCAGCGCGCCTTCTCGGCAGACAGCACGGGCGCCATGCGCCGTGCGTACTCCTCGAGGTAGGCCGCCTTGCCGGAGGTGAAGATCTGCTCGGGATCGTCGACCGGGTGGGTCAGCGAATTCAGTTGCGGTCCAGTGAAGTCCGCGGTCGACCCGGGAATCATCAACAGACCGCGGTCGTGGCCGTTGCGGCGCATCTGGTCCAGGAACACCACCTGGTCGGGGAAGATGTTCGCCGGATCGCCGTGGTCGTCGTTGAGATCGCGCAGCGCGGAGTCCAGGAAGCACGGCGGACCCGCGGACGGCACCACCCACGTGGCGTCGACCTGCGCGATGTACTGCCTGCAGCGGTCCATCTGGCGCTGGCGCTTCTGGATGCCGAACGCCTCCTTGGCGCGGGCAGGCATGTCGTAGACCATCGGGTACCAGATGGCACCGGAGTACTGCAGCATGTGCACGTCGACGTGACCGAACGAGGACTCGAGGACGTCAAGATCAGTGGGCCTGGCGTCGTTCATGTTGAACGCGACCGTCTCCCCGTCCGACACCACCAGTCCCGAGTCGCCGATGGGCCCGTCGGCGGGGGCGCGCAACGCGATGATCATCACGTCGAGATCGCCCTTCGGTCCACTGACGCGGTGCTTCACCGAGTCCGTGGTCTCGAAGAACCGGTGGAAGCCGAGTGCCTCGAGCGCGCGCCGCAGGTCGGGCACCGGGTAGTCGGGCAGCAGGACGACGGCGTCCTTGTTGACATGGGCGGCCAGGTGCTCGGGGTCGAAGTGGTCCTTGTGCAGGTGGCTGACGTACAGGTAGTCGCAGTCGCCGAGGGCGTCCCAGTCGAGCCGGCTGTTGTCGGGGAACGGGAACCACGAGGCGAAGTACGCCGGGTTGACCCAGGGGTCGCAGAGAATGCTCCCTGCGTTCGTCTCGATCAGGAAGCCTGCATGTCCTACGCTTGTGACCTGCACTTATCGCCTTTCCCGCGATGAACGCGTCGCGTCGATCCTAGTCCCAGGAGCGCCGGTAGTACGCCATGCGCCCGGTGTCGGGGGTCACGCCGTAGGCCGTCAGCAGCGTGTCGGTGTGATCGCTCGCGAAGTTCCATCCCAGCGACATCGTCGCCACCGCGAGGTCCGCCCACCGGTCGGCGACGCCGAGGTCGCCCAGGTCGACGTGACCGCTGCACGCACCGTCGTCGCCGATGAGGGTGTTGGGCGCGCACGCGTCCCCGTGGCAGACCACCAGTCGGTCGGCGGGCGGCGCGTCGGACGGCACCCACGACGGGGCGCCGAACGGAAATCCCCCGACCGGTAGCGCGTCGTGCAGCCTGCGCAACCCCGAACCGATCGCCGTCGCGGCCTCGGCCGGCTTGGCGATCCAGTACGGGTCGACGGCCGACCGTCCCGGCAGCGCCGCCGTGTGCAGCCAACCCGGCCCTGCCGACAGGACGCGAGGCACCGCGACGAACGCCGCGGCCCACCGCAGTCGGTCCGCCTCGGCGACGAGAAGTGCCGCGTGCTCGTCGGGATGGACCTTGACGAACTCGGTGCCCGCCACCGAGAAGGTCACGCCGCCGATGTCGTTGAGCCAGACGGCGGTCACCTCGCGGCCGTTCGCGATCCGCGCGACGGCCTCGGGAATCGCCACGGGTCCGACGGGGAACGACACCCTTGCCACCCTTCCACGACCTCGGTGCGGACCCTTTCCGATCGCACCCCGAGGTGGCAGCACTAGGCTGGCGGTCGTGGAGCCGGTATACGGGACAGTGATCACCCTCGCCCGCTGTGTGTGGCGGCTGCAGGGGTTGAAGTTCACCGTCACCGGGGTGGAGAACCTGCCCGTGACGGGCGGCGCGGTGGTCGCGATCAATCACACCAGCTACTTCGACTTCACCTTCGCGGGGCTGCCCGCGTTCCGGCAGGGCCGCGGCCGCAAGGTGCGGTTCATGGCCAAGCGCGAGGTGTTCGACAGCAAGGTCAGCGGGCCGATCATGCGTAGCCTGCGCCACATCCCGGTGGACCGCGACAGCGGCGCGGCGTCGTTCGCCGAGGCCTGCCAGCGGCTCAAGGAGGGCGAGCTGGTCGGCGTCTACCCCGAGGCGACGATCAGCCGCAGCTTCGAGATCAAGGAGTTCAAGTCCGGCGCTGCCCGCATGGCCATTGCCGCCGACGTGCCGATCGTCCCGCACATCGTCTGGGGCGCCCAGCGCATCTGGACCAAGGGCCACCCGAAGAACATGCGACGGCCGAAGGTGCCCATCTCGATCGCGGTCGGCGAGCCCATCCTGCCGACGCTGCCCGCCGCGGAGCTGACGGCACTCCTGCACTCGCGCATGCAGCACCTCCTCGAGCAGGTCCAGGTCGCCTACGGGCAGCATCCCCCCGGCGAGTTCTGGGTGCCGCACCGGATGGGCGGCGGCGCGCCGACGCTGGCGGAGGCCAATCAGATGGACGCCGACGAGGCGGCCGAGAAGGCTGCCCGGCGTGCCCAGCGGGACGAGTCCTCGGGATAGTGGCATGGAACCGGTCTTCCGAACTCTGGAGATCGCGGGCAGGGCCGCGGTGCGCGTCACCGGAACGCGGATCACCTATCGGGGCCTGGAGAACATCCCGGCCACCGGTGGCGCGGTGATCGCCATCAACCACACCGGCTACCTCGACTTCCTGCCCGCCGCTCTGGCCGCAATGCACCGCAGAAGACGCATGCGCTTCATGATCAAGGCCGAGATGCAGAGGGTGAAGGTCGTCGACTTCCTGATCAGGCACTCGAAGACCATCCCCGTCGACCGCACGGCGGGCGCCGCCGCCTATGCCGTGGCCGTCCAGCGTCTGCGGGAAGGCGAGATCGTCGGCGTCTACCCTGAAGCGACCATCAGCCGCAGCTTCGAGCTGAAGGACTTCAAGACGGGGGCGGCGCGGATGGCGTTGGACGCGCAGGTGCCGATCGTGCCCGTCGTGGTGTGGGGCGCGCAGCGCATCTGGACCAAGGACCACCCGAGGAACCTCGGCCGCAAGAAGATCCCCGTGACCGTCGCGGTCGGCCCACCGCTGGCGCCGACCGGAACCCCCGACGAACTGATGGACGGGCTCCGCATCGAGATGAACGCGGTGCTGCACGAGGTGCAGGAGTCCTACGATCACCCACCCGGCGCGTACTGGGTGCCCAGCCGGCTCGGCGGGGGCGCGCCCACGATGGAGGAGGCGCACGTGCGGGAGGAAGCCGAGCTCGCCGAACGAGCCGCGGACGCGAGGAACAGAACCAACAGGGGCAGGGAGAACCACTAGTGCTGCCCGCCCTGATCGCCACCGACGTCGACGGCACCCTGCTCGACGAGGACGAACGCGTCACGCCCAGGACCAAGGCGGCCGTGTTGGCCGCGGTCGCCGCGGGCACGCGGTTCGTCCTTGCGACGGGCAGGCCGCCGCGCTGGATCTCACCCGTCGTCGATGCGCTGGGCTTCGCGCCCATGGCGGTGTGCGCGAACGGCGCCGTGCTGTACGACGCGGCGACCGACCGCATCCTGTCCGCCAAGACGTTGTCCGCGGAGGTGCTCGCCGAGTTGGCCGAGGTGGCGACGCGCGTGATCCCCGGCGCCGGGTTGGCCGTCGAGCGCGTCGGTCGCAGCGCACACGATGCCGCGACGCCCCAGTTCCTCAGCTCACCGGGTTACGAGCACGCCTGGCTCAATCCCGACAACACGGAGGTGTCGCTCGAGGACGTGCTGAGCGCGCCCGCGGTCAAGCTGCTGATCCGCAAGGCGGGCGCCCGCAGTGCCGACATGGCGGCGGCCCTGGCTCCGCACGTCGGCATCGAGGGCGATCTGACCTATTCGACCAACAACGGTCTCATCGAGGTGGTGCCGCTCGGTGTCAGCAAGGCGACCGGCGTCGACGAGGTCGCCAGGCCGCTGGGCATCGCCGCCGAGGACGTGGTGGCGTTCGGTGACATGCCCAATGACATCCCGATGTTGCTCTGGGCCGGACTCGGAGTGGCGATGGGCAATGCGCACGACGAGGCGAAGGCGGCGGCCGACGAGGTCACGACGCCCAACACCGACGACGGATTGGCGCGCGTCCTCGAGCGCTGGTGGCTTTAGCTCTTGTCGCCGATCGGCGTGAAGCGCTCCAACTGCACGGGCACATCGCCCTTGTCGAGCGGAATGTCGAGTTGCACGCCGTCGATGACGCGGGTGACGGTGCCGTTCTCCCGGTCGAAGTTCAGCGTGCCGTGCTGGAAGTTCTGCACGATCCACTGCGGCTCCTGGATCTCGCCGCTGGTCGGCAGGCCCAGAGCACCGCGCTCGAAGCCGAGCTTGCCCCATGCCTCGTAGATCGATCCGGTGACGGGTTCGGCGCCGCTGTCGGGCGACCAGTACAGCGCCCCCTTGTCGAACGTGACGTAGCGCGATGCGCCGTCGCCGGGGGTCTCCGGGGTCTGCGGGTTGCCGAGCGGGCTCGCCTCGCCGCCCATCTCGGCCCACTTCGTGAAGATCGCTCCGCCGCGCAGCGTGTCCGCCAGCGACCTCGGCCCGATCGGGGTGTTGAAGTGGGCTGCGGTGTCGCGGAGCAGTGGCATGGCGGCGTAGGCAGCATTGCCGGGGCAGTCGGTGTTGCCGACGTCGCGGTGGGTGAAGATCGTCGGCAGCGTGACGACCGTGCCCCTCGGGAACTTGGTGAACGAGCCCCCGGTCGAGGTCAGTGCGACGCTGCCCAACGGGTCGACGTGGTCGAGGCCGAGGCGCCAGCCGAGCAGCCGTCCGGTGGTGCGCAGCTGGATGGGGGTCGGCGGCACGTCGTCGAAGTTGCCGAGCATCGCGACGCCCCAGGTGTCGGGGTTGAAGCCGCCGGTGTGGGCTCCTTCGACGGGCCGGTCCATGCCTCCGGCGCGGCCCTCGAACACCTGGCCGTACTTGTCGACGAGCGCGTTGTAGGCGATGTCGCACCAGCCGAGGGTGCGCGTGTGATATTCGAAGATCGAGCGGACGATCCCCGCGGAGTCCTCGGGGGAGTAGTCGTTGCTGCCCGCGGTGTGGTGCACGACGCCGGCGCGAATCCCGTTGTCGTACACCGGCTTTCCGCATACCTGCGATTCGTCGGCGCCCCACTGCGCCCGGCTGATGATGGCAGGCGGCACGCCGGGTGGCGTGGCGGCCTCCGGTGGCAGCGACGTGATGTCCACGGGCGCCTGCGGCGGACTGATCAGGACGGCCTTGAGATCCTGGCTCAGCGGTTGTTCGACGTTGACGGGGACGTACCCCAGGTTGGCGGGCCGGCTCGGCCGGGGCAGGGCTGGGGCGACGATCGGCGGGCGGTTCACCGAGATCTGGACGTCGGTGGTGTGTCCGACGAAGACGGGCTCGGTACCGCGAACCGGTGCGGGGGCGCAGCGGCCGGCCCCCGCGCACTGCGCGTCCTCGTCGGGGCCGACGCCCTCGAGCGTCTCTGCCTCGTACCACGGGCCCCAGGAACCGTCTGCCTTCTTGGCGCGCACGCGGGCGGTCGTGCCGCGAAGGTCGTCCGCGGTCAACGCGACCAGCGCGAAGGGATTGTCCTGGTGCAGTTCACGAACCGTCTCGCCGCCGCCGATGCCGGTGAGCGGGCGTTCGACGATCAGCGGGGTGGTTGCCACGGGCGTCTCGAGGGGCTCGCCCGGCGTGCCGTAGATGGCCAGCGGCAGGATCACGGCGGTCGCCGCCACGGCGGAGAACAGCAGCGACGGCAGTTGACGACGGCACGGCACGGCATGATGTTACGTATGTGTCGGGTGTTACCAGTGTTTCGACACGATACAAATGGGGTACATGTGGCGCGCAACGGCACCGCAGAGCCCGTTACCGGCTTCTGCGGTGCCGTTTCGTCGCAGGTTTCTAGGCCCCGGGGATGGCGGCGGGGACAGCAGCCGCGGCGGCCGCGGCGGGCGCTGCCGCACCCTTCTGGATGGCTCCCGTGATCATCGGCATGACCATGCCCTTGAGCAGGTCGATCGCCTGACCGGCGCCCAGCGTCTGGGCAGCGCTGCTCAGATCGCCGAGCAGGCCCGTGCTGCCGCCGGACGCGGGCGCGCCGAGGCCGAGCGACGGATCCGAGCCGCCGAGGCCGCCGAGGATCGGGTAGGTGCCCGACGCCGGGTCGAGACCGACCGGGTTGGCGATCGGAACCTCGCCTGCCGCCCCGGGTAGTCCCAGGCCGGTGTTCGCGGCGGGCGTGGTCAACCCGGGCAGCGCGCCGGTCGGGCTGGTCAGCGCCGGATTGCTCAGTGCCGGGTTGGTCAGACCTGCGTCACCCAGGGCGGGTGTCGTCAGGCCGGGCGTCGTCAGACCCGGGGTCGTCAGACCGGGGGTGGTCAGGCCCGGGGTAGTCAGGCCGGGCGTGGTCAGGCCGGGTGTGGTCAGACCGGGCGTGGTCAGGCCGGGTGTGGTCAGACCGGGTGTGGTCAGACCGGGGGTCGTGAGGCCGGGGCTGGTGAGACCAGGCGCGGTCAGGCCGGGGCTGGTGAGTCCTGGTGACGTCAGCGTCGAGGCCGCCGGAGCACCGGAGCCCGTCAGGAGACCGGTCGGCAGCGGCGGCAGGTTGACGCCGAACTGCGAGAGACCCTGAGACAATGCACCGATCAGTTCGTTGGGCAGATCGGTGGTCAGGGCGGCCGCCACGAACTCGCGGTGCTGTGGCGCGGCGTTGGTGGTCGACAGATCGGACAGAGCGACAACGGCAACTGGACTTGCAACGGCCAGTGCGGCGACTGCGCTCATGGCTGTCGAGAGCTTGCGTCGACGACGGTTAGGCACGGAAGTCTCCTCGTGATTCTGTGTCTGCGTGATGCTTTTGCGTACGCGTTCGATGGTACGGCTGGGACTGGTGTGTCTAGAGTGACGATGCGGAATCGTGAGCGAATTGCGACCTGCCAGGCTGGAGGCTTCGAGGGGCTGTCGGTGGGCCGACCGTTCGGTCGGGTCGGATACCCTTGCTGCCGATGAACTCCCCTGTTCCCCCCGGCTTCGACCTCTTAGTCGTCGGTTCCGGATTCTTCGGACTGACGATCGCCGAACGCGTCGCCACGCAGCTCGACAAGCGCGTTCTGGTGATCGAGCGCAGGCCGCACCTCGGCGGCAATGCCTACTCCGAGCCGGAACCGCAGACCGGCATCGAGATCCACAAGTACGGCGCCCACCTGTTCCACACGTCCAACCAGCGGGTGTGGGACTACGTGCGCCAGTTCACCGACTTCACCGGATACCAGCACCGGGTCTTCGCGATGTACCAGGGGCAGTCCTATCAATTTCCGATGGGACTCGGCCTGGTCTCACAGTTCTTCGGCAGATACTTCACCCCCGACGAGGCCAGGGCGCTGATCGCCGAACAGGCCGCCGAGATCGACACCGCCGACGCGGAGAACCTCGAGGAGAAGGCCATCTCGCTGATCGGCCGACCGCTCTATGAGGCATTCGTCAAGGGCTACACGGCAAAGCAGTGGCAGACCGACCCCAAGGAACTCCCCGCCGCCAACATCACCCGGCTGCCCGTTCGCTACACGTTCGACAACCGCTACTTCAACGACACCTACGAGGGTCTTCCGGTCAACGGGTACACCGCCTGGCTGGAGAACATGGCCGCCGACGACCGCATCGAGGTGCGGCTGGACACCGACTGGTTCGACGTGCGCGACGAGCTGCGCGCCGCCAATCCCGATGCGCCCGTGGTCTACACCGGCCCGCTGGACAGATACTTCGACTACTCGGAGGGCCGGCTGGGCTGGCGCACGCTCGACTTCGAGCTCGAGGTTCTGGACACGGGTGACTTCCAGGGCACCCCGGTGATGAACTACAACGACGCCGACGTGGCCTACACCCGCATCCACGAGTTCCGCCATTTCCACCCCGAGCGCTCCTACCCGACGGACAAGACGGTGATCATGCGCGAGTACTCGCGGTTCGCCGACGACTCCGACGAGCCCTACTATCCGATCAATACCGACGCCGACCGCCAACTGCTGGCCGGCTACCGGGACAGGGCCAAGGCTGAGACCGCGGCGGCGAAGGTGTTGTTCGGCGGGCGCCTCGGCACCTACCAGTACCTCGACATGCACATGGCCATCGCGAGTGCGCTGAACATGTACGACAACACGCTTGCGCCGCACCTGCGCGACGGTGCGCCGCTGGCAGGCACAGAAGGCAGCTGAGCATGAGTGACACTCCGTCGGGCGCGCTCGACTCCGGACAGTCGAAGGCCGTCAGCCTGCTGTCCCGCATCATCCTTCCGCGACCCGGTGAACCCCTCGACGTGCGCAAGCTCTACATCGAGGAGTCGAGCACCAACTCCAGGCGGGCCCATGCTCCGACGCGGACCACGCTGGAGATCGGCGCCGAGTCCGAGGTGTCGTTCGCGACGTACTTCAACGCGTTCCCCGCGAGCTACTGGCGCCGCTGGTCGATTCTCGAGTCGGTCGTGCTGCGCGTCGAGCTGACCGGTAGCGCGCGCGTCGACGTCTACCGCTCCAAGGCCACCGGTGCCCGGATCACGGTCGGCGGCACGGAGGCGACCAGCGCGGCCCCCGACCAGCCGGTGGTCGTCGAGTTCGAGATCGGCCTTCAGCCGTTCGAGGACGGCGGCTGGATCTGGTTCGACATCACCACCGACACCAAGGTCACCGTGCACAGCGCGGGCTGGTACGCGCCGATCGCCGCGCCGAGTCGCGCCAACGTGGCCGTCGGCATCCCCACCTTCAACCGGCCCGCGGATTGCGTGAACGCCCTCGCCGCGCTGACGTCCGACCCGTTGGTCGACGCGGTGATCAGCGCGGTGATCGTGTCCGACCAGGGCACCAGCAAAGCCAAGGATCATCCCGACTTCGCTTCTGCCGCAGCGGGTCTCGGTGACCGGCTGACGATCCACAACCAGCCGAACCTCGGTGGCTCCGGCGGCTACAGCCGCGTCATGTACGAGGCGCTGAAGAACACCGACTGCGAACAGATCCTGTTCATGGACGACGACATCCGCATCGAGCCGGACTCGATCCTGCGGGCGTTGGCGCTCAACCGGTTCGCCAAGGTGCCGACGCTGGTCGGCGGCCAGATGCTCAACCTGCAGGAGCCCAGTCACCTGCACGTCATGGGTGAGATGGTCGACGCCGAGAACTTCATGTGGACCGGTGCGGTCAACACCGAGTACGACCACAACTTCGCCAAGTATCCGCTCAACGACGAAGAGCAGTACCGCAGCAAGCTGCTGCACCGGCGCATCGACTCGGACTTCAACGGCTGGTGGATGTGCATGATTCCGCGGTCGGTGGCCGAGGAGCTCGGCCAGCCGCTGCCGCTGTTCATCAAGTGGGACGACTGCGAGTACGGGCTGCGCGCCGGTGAGCACGGCTACCCGACCGTCACCCTGCCGGGAGCGGCGATCTGGCACATGGCCTGGAGCGACAAGGACGACGCCATCGACTGGCAGGCGTACTTCCATCTGCGCAACCGCCTGGTGGTGGCCGCCATGCACTGGGACGGCAACATCCGCGGCCTGCTGGCCAGTCACCTGAAGGCGACGTTCAAACACCTTCTGTGCCTTGAGTATTCAACCGTCGCCATCCAGAACCGGGCGATGGACGACTTCCTGGCGGGTCCCGAGCACATCTTCTCGATCCTCGAGTCCGCGCTGCCCGAGGTGCGCAAGATGCGCCAGGAGTATCCGGACGCCGTGGTGCTGTCGAGCGCCACGACGCTCCCGACGCCGTCGGACAAGCGGTGGCGCAAGAAGGTCACCATCCCGACCAACCCGATCTCGATCTCGACGCGCCTGAGTCGTGGTGTGCTGCACCAGCTTCGGCCGCACGACCCGCAGCACCACGTCCGGCCGCAGATAAACGTGGCGACCCAGGACGCCAGGTGGTTCTCGCTGTGCAACGTCGACGGCGTCACCGTCACGACCGCCGATGGCCGCGGCGTGGTCTTCCGACAGCGGGACCGCGAGAAGATGTTCGCACTGCTGCGTGAGTCGGTGCGGCGGCAGGCGTTGCTGGCCCGCAAGTTCAACCGGATGCGCAAGGTGTACCGCGCGGCGCTCCCCGTGCTGGCGAGCAAGCAGAAGTGGGAGTCCGTCCTGCCCATCGCAGAAGTGTCCCAATGACCGACACCCTGCGGGGCGAGGACGCGGCGCTGGTCGCCGTGCAGTCGACCCTCGCCGGGCGCCCCGGTGTCCTTCCGACGGCGCGGGCACTGTCGCACTTCGGCGAGCACAGCGCGGGCTGGGTGGGGGTCGCCCTCCTCGGGGCGCTGCTGCAGCCGCGGCGACGCAAGGTCTGGCTCACCGCGGGTATCGGCGCCTTCGCCGCCCACGCCGCCGCCGTCGTCATCAAGCGGGTGGTCAAGCGGGAGCGCCCGAATCATCCGTCGATCGCCGTCAACGTCGGGACCCCGAGCCGGCTGAGCTTCCCGTCGGCGCACGCGACGTCCACCACCGCCGCGGCGATCCTGCTGGGCCGCGCGACCGGGCTACCGCTGCCGGTGCTGTTGGTGCCGCCGATGGCGTTGTCCCGCTTGGTACTTGGCGTGCACTATCCGAGCGACGTACTCACCGGAGTTGCGGTCGGCGCGGTGGTGGCGAAGACGGTCGGCGCCGTGGCCGACCGCGTGGAGACAGGTGACCCCGCATGAGTGAGGAAGCGCCGCCGGTGGCCGGCCCGCCCAGCAATCTGGTGAGCGGCGTCATCAAGGCCGTCCGGCCGCGCCAGTGGGTGAAGAACCTGCTGGTGTTCGCCGCGCCGGTGGCCGCGCTCGGTCGCGACGTCCGGTTCGACGCCCACGACCTCGTCAACGTCCTCATCGCGTTCGTGACGTTCAGCCTCGCGGCGTCGTGCATCTACCTGATCAACGATGCCCGCGACGTCGAGGCCGACCGCGCGCACCCCACCAAGCGCAACCGGCCGATCGCGGCGGGGGTGGTACCGGTCTCGCTGGCGTACGGCCTCGCGGTCGTACTCGGCGCGCTGTCGATCGGGATCGCCTGGTACGTGTCGCCAAGCCTCGCGCTGGTGATGGGCATCTACATCGCCATCCAGCTGGCGTACTGCTTCGGTCTGAAACATCAGGCGGTGCTGGACATCTGCATCGTGTCGTCGGGCTTCCTGATCCGCGCGATCGCGGGCGGCGTGGCGGCGAACATCCCACTGTCGCAATGGTTCCTGCTGGTGATGGCATTCGGCTCGCTGTTCATGGCGGCAGGCAAGCGCTACGCCGAACTGCAGCTTGCCGAACGCACCGGCGCCAAGATCCGCAAGTCTCTCGAGAGCTACACCACCACCTACCTCCGCTTCGTCTGGACGTTGGCGGCCACGGCCGTCGTGCTCTGCTACGGGCTGTGGGCGTTCGAACGCGACCGGATGGGTGGTGGTTCCCTGTACGCCATCACGATGGTCCCGTTCACCATCGCGATCCTGAGGTACGCGATCGACGTCGACGGCGGCGACGCGGGTGAGCCGGAGGACATCGCGTTCAGCGACCGGGTGCTGCAGTTGCTCGCCGTGGCGTGGATCGGAAGCGTCTGTGCAGCGGCCTACTTCAGCTGACGGGCTGAATTCCGGCTTCGCGGGCAGGCTGGCGCGCTGGCCCGCCTTCCCCTATGACGTCACCGTGCGGATCAGCCTGTGGCTGAGCGTGGTCATCGTCGGGGCACTGTTCTCCTGGGGCGCCTGGCAGCGCAGGTGGATCGCCGACGACGGCCTCATCGTGCTGCGCACCGTGCGGAACCTGTTGGCGGGCAACGGCCCCGTCTTCAACAAGGGCGAGAGGGTCGAGGCCAACACCTCGACCGTGTGGACCTACCTCGTCACCCTCGGCGCCTGGATCGGTGGCCCGGTGCGCCTGGAGTACGTGGCGTTGGCGTTGGCGCTGACGCTCAGTGTCGCGGGTGTCGTGCTGGTCATGCTGGGCACCGGGCGGCTCTACGCGCCGGGGCTGCGCGGCAGGCAGGCCATCCTGCTGCCCGCGGGCGCGCTGGTCTACATCGCCATCCCGCCTGCGCGCGACTTCGCCTCGTCGGGGCTCGAAAACGGTTTGGTGCTGGCGTATCTGGGGCTGCTCTGGTGGATGATGGTGTGCTGGTCGCAGGCGCCCCGCGTCAATCCGTCGGCGCCGCACGAGCCTCCGCGCAATGCGGCGGGCCGGCTGTTCGACGGAACGCTGGCGTTCGTCGCGGGCATGTCGGTGCTGATGCGGCCCGAGCTCGCGCTGATCGGCGGGCTGGCGCTGGTGATGATGCTCGTGGCGGCGCACGGGTGGCGTCGGCGACTCCTCATCGTGGTGGCCGGCGGTCTGCTTCCCGTCGCGTACCAGGTGTTCCGGATGGGCTACTACGGGCTGCTGGTGCCCGGCACCGCCATCGCGAAGGATGCATCGGGATCCAAGTGGTCGCAGGGGTTCGTCTACCTCTCCAACTTCAACCATCCGTACCTGCTGTGGGTGCCGCTGGTGCTGCTCGCCGGCCTCGGGCTGTTGCTGCTCGGGGTGCGCAGCCTGCTGTGGCGCAAGCGCGGGCCCGCCGCCCGTCATCGCAGCCACTGGGCGAACATCGTCCAGAGCCCGACGGCCGTCGTCGTGTTCATGTTCGTCAGTGGTCTGGTGCAGGCGGTGTACTGGATCCGCCAGGGCGGCGACTTCATGCACGGCCGGGTGCTGCTGGCGCCGCTGTTCTGCGTGCTGGCCCCCATCTCCGTCATCCCCGTGGTCCTGCCCTCCGGGATGCGCGCCGTCCGCGGGCCCGGGTACCTGCTGGCAGGCGCCACGGCGGTGTTCTGGCTGGCGGTCGTCGGCTGGTCACTGTGGGCGGCGAACTCGCCGGGCCTCGGCTACGACGCCACCCGGGTGACGTCGTCCGGCATCGTCGACGAGCGGCGCTTCTACTCGCAGGCCACCGGGCATGCGCACCCGCTGACCGCGGCGGACTACCTCGACTACCCGAGGATGCGGGCCGTGCTCACGGCCATCGCCAACACCCCCGACGGCGCGCTGCTACTCCCGTCGGGCAACTACGACCAGTGGGACGTGGTCCCCGCGATCCCCCCACCGCTGCCGCCGCCACTTCCCGGCGCGGCCCCGGTCTTCGTCAGCCAACGCACCGGACCCCACACCGTCTTCTTCACCAACCTGGGGATGCTCGGCATGAACGTCGGGCTCGACGTCCGGGTCATCGACCAGATCGGACTGGCCAACCCGCTGGCCGCCCACACGGCCCGGTTGGACGACGCCCGCATCGGCCACGACAAGAACCTGTTCCCCGACTGGGCGGTCGCCGAGGGCCCCTTCCTGCCCAAGCGGCCCTACATCCCGCCGTATCTCGACGAGGACTGGGTGGCCCAGGCCAAGGTCGCGCTGACGTGCCCCGACACCGACGCGATGCTGACGTCGATCCGCGGCCCGTTGGGGCTGAAGCGGTTTGCCTCCAACGTCCTTCACGCATGGCAGTTCACGAGTTACCGGATCGACCGCGTTCCCCTCTTCGACCTGGCCCGATGCGGGCTCGAGGCGCCACCGCCGAAGGTGCCGCCGTACACCGGCATGCCTCCGACGGGACCGTGACCCATCCCACGGGATTTGTTTGCCAGCCGGTTTTTCTGATTTGGTAACGCTTAGGCCACGTTGGTGCGATAAGCATTCGAGTGATTCGACGCTCGCCATGAGCTGTGCCACGGAAACCGCCGTTCACCGGCGCCGGACGTACGAAATTGGATGGTAAGAGCGAGCGATGTGGACGATGTCGCGCCTCGGCGCCGTGGGAACCGAACTCCGCAGGGCAGCGGTGCCGCCCGTTGCGGTGTTCACCGTCCCCGCGCTGACGTTGCTCGGCGACGCGGCCGGGGGCACCCCGACGGCGGCCGCGTTCTCCCGGGAGGATCTCCCGGTCGAGTACGCCCACCCGCGCCGGTCGATGACCGCAAACAACTTGGAATCGCTCGCAATCAACGGCGTCAAGCGCTTTCAGGAGAGGTACGCCAAGGCTGGTGGCAGCAATGCCACGTTCGTGTTCCCGCCCGAGGGAAACCATTCGTGGGCTTACCGGGGTCAGCAGTTGCCGTCCCTCGAGCCCGATCTGATTGCCACGCTCAATGGCTGAGTCGGTGACCAGGAAGGACACAGGCTGGAGAGAGGTATCACGCCAGCATGTGGTTGACTACAGCGGCGCGCAGCATGTCTGTCGCGCGGCATACAAACAGATGGGATCTATACAAGCATGAGTTTCGTAGGAAAGATGGCGCGCCGCGCGGCGGTCGCGGCCCTGGCGGCGGGAACGCTGGCAGGACTGGTTGACGTCGTCGGGGGCTCGGCGACGGCAGGGGCATTCTCGAAGCCGGGTCTGCCGGTCGAGTACCTGATGGTCCCGTCCGCGTCGATGGGCCGCGACATCAAGGTGCAGTTCCAGAGCGGTGGCGCGAACTCGCCCGCCCTGTACCTGCTCGACGGCCTTCGCGCCCAGGACGACTTCAACGGCTGGGACATCAACACCCCGGCGTTCGAGTGGTACAACAACTCCGGCATCTCGGTGGTCATGCCCGTCGGCGGCCAGTCCAGCTTCTACTCGAACTGGTACAAGCCCGCATGTGGCAAGACCGGTTGCCAGACGTACAACTGGGAGACGTTCCTGACGCAGGAGCTGCCCGCTTATCTCTCCGCGCAGAAGCAGGTCAAGTCCACGGGCGGCGCGGCGGTCGGCCTCTCGATGGCAGGCGGCTCGGCGCTGGTGCTCTCGGCGCACCACCCCGACCAGTTCATCTACGCGAGCTCGATGTCCGGCTTCCTCAACCCGTCCGAGGGATGGTGGCCCGGCCTGATCAACGTCTCCATGGGTGACGCGGGTGGCTACAAGGCCAACGACATGTGGGGCCCGGCGGAGACCGACCCGGCGTGGAAGTACAACGACGCCATGGTGCAGATCCCGACGATCGTCGCCAACGGCACCCGCATCTGGGTCTACTGCGGCAACGGCCAGCCCAGCGAGCTGGGTGGCAACAACCTGCCCGCGAAGTTCCTCGAGGGCCTGACCATCCGCACCAACCGGACGTTCCAGCAGAACTACCTGGCCGCCGGTGGTAACAACGGTGTCTTCAACTTCCCGGACAACGGCACGCACGACTGGCCGTACTGGGGCGCACAGCTGCAGCAGATGAAGCCCGACTTGCAGCGGGTGCTCGGCGCGGTTCCCACCGCGTAGCAGCAAAGTCACGTACGAACGGCGGCGATCTCCTCGGGGGGTCGCCGCCGTCGTCCGTTTACGGCGCGGCCCGTCGTCGTGATGTGATTCACTACGACCCGGACGTGCTCAGAAAAGCAACAGATTGGTGAGACGGGTATGAGGCTGCTTTCGACGCACTCGTGGCGGAGCTGCGCATCAATCGTGTTCCGGACGATGTGCGCCCTGACCCTGGCCGCAGGCCTGTGGCTGGCCAGCCCTCACACCGCGCGGGCCGCGGGCGTCGAGTATCTGATGGTCCCGTCGGCCGCCATGGGCCGCGACATCCCGGTCGCCTTCCAGGCGGGCGGCCCGCACGCCGTGTTCCTGCTCGACGCCTTCGACGCCGCGCCCGACGTCAGTAACTGGGTCTCCGCGGGCAACGCGATGAACACCCTCGCGGGCAAGGGCATCTCGGTGGCGGCGCCCGCAGGCGGTGCGTGGAGCATGTACACCGACTGGGAGGCCGACGGCACCAAGCAGTGGGACACCTTCCTGTCCCAGGAGCTACCTGACTGGCTGGCGGCCAACAGGGGCCTGGCCCCCAACGGTCACGGCGTGGTCGGCGCGGCCCAGGGCGGGTACGCCGCCATGGCGCTGGCCGCGTTCCACCCCGACCGCTTCCGCTACGCGGGATCGATGTCCGGCTTCCTGACCCCCTCGCAGACCGCGTTCAACGGTGCGATCACGGCCGGGCTGCAGATCTACGGCGGGGTGAACACCCAGGCGATGTGGGGGGCCGCGCAGCTGGGTCGGTGGAAGTGGCACGACCCCGACGTCCACGTCGACCTGCTCAACGCCAACAACACGCGGCTGTGGGTCTACAGCCCGGCCGCCCTGTCGTGCAGCGACCCGGCGGCGATGATCGGCTACTGCGACGTCGCGGCGGGCAGCAACCGGACCTTCTATCAGCACTACCGCAGCGTCGGCGGCCACAACGGCCACTTCGACTTCCCCACGTCGGGCCAGCACGACTGGGGTAGCTGGGGGCCGCAGCTCGCCGCGATGTCGGGCGATCTGGTCGCCGCCATCAAGTAGGCGGACGAGCGCGCGCAGTTTCAGCAAACGGTTCCCGGGATTCGCCGAACCCAGCCGGTACGTTGGAGTCGTGCAACTCGGCGGACCGTGGACGGCAAGTGCCGCGATGGCCTGTGCGGCTTTGGTGGTCAGTGGTTGCGGCATGGGTGACGACGTCATGGCAACCATCGGCGGGATGCCGCCCCCTGAGACCGCCGCGGTGAACGCCGGCTCCCAGACCTTCGCCGGGCCGCCCGCCGCCGAACCCGGCAGGCAGCCGGAACTGGAGGTGACCCCCGCGCAGCAGGCGTTCCTCGACGCGCTCACCAAGGCGGGCATCAAGCCGTCCAGTGAGCTGTCCGCTTTGAGTATCGGCTCGTATGTGTGTCAGGCTCGGGCCGCCAACCAGAGCGATCAAGCGGTGTGGGACTTCGTGCTGCCGATGGTGCGCGGAGACGTCAGGGACTCGTACGCCGAGTCGGCGGCCCCGCCCGCCGGTCAGGTCAACTCCGCGACCGCCGACTACATTCGCATCGCCACCGACACCCTCTGCTAGCAGGAGACGCCTTCCCTTCATGGCCAACACCCGCCGACGCAAACGCCATCGTCTCCTCGCCCTGGTGGCGGCCGGGTCCGTGGCGGTGCTCGTCGGTCTCGTCGTCGTCGGGATCTGGATCCTGATGCGCGCACCGGAGACCCCGCCCACCGCGACGCCGCCGACCGCCCAGCCCTCGACCGGCATCACCACCACACCCGGCCAGAAGCCGCGACCCGACTCGCAGGACGCCAGCTGTGCCGACGTCATGGTGTTGTCGATCCCCGGCACCTGGGAGTCGTCGCCGCAGCTCGATCCGGTGAACCCGACACAGTTCCCGATCGCGCTGCTGCTCAACGTGACCAACCCGCTGCGTCAGGCGTTCGGCGCGGACCGGCTGGCCGAGTACACCGTTCCGTACACCGCGCAGTTCCACAATCCGTTCTCCGCCGACAAGCAGATGTCGTACAACGACAGCCGCGCCGAGGGCACCAAGGCGGCGATCCAGGCGCTCACCGACATGAACAACCGCTGTCCTCTGACCAGTTACGTGATCGTCGGCTTTTCGCAGGGTGCCGTCATCGCCGGCGACATCGCCAGTGACATCGGCAACGGTCGCGGCCCCATCGACCAGGATCTGGTGCTCGGCGTGACACTCATCGCCGACGGCCGCAGACAGGATGGCGTCGGGCAGGACGTCGGCCCGAACCCGGAGGGACAGGGCGCCGAGATCACGTTGCAGGAAGTGCCGACGCTGTCGGAGCTCGGCCTGACGATGACGGGTCCGCGGCCCGGTGGCTTCGGCCAGCTCAACGATCGGGTCAACCAGATCTGCGGGCCCGGCGACCTGATCTGCTCGGCGCCGGAGGGCGCCTTCTCGATCGTGAACCTCCCGAAGACGTTGGAGACGCTCAGCGGTGGCGCCGGTCAGCCGGTGCACGCGATGTACAACACCCCGGACTTCTGGGTGCTCAACGGCCAGACCGCGACGCAGTGGACGGAGGCGTGGGCGCAGGGGCTCATCGACAACGCCCCGCATCCGAAGCACGGGTGAGAACGGCCTGGAATTTGCTGACCGCAGACCGACGCGGGTGGATTTGGCCAGCGCCGGAAGGTCACCTAACATTAAGAAAAAAGTAAGAGGATCTCGCGATAAGTCACGCGGGGTGTCTGCCGAGTAGGTCCAAAGCGCAGTGGCCGCTCCCCGGTACGATCTTGAGGTTTGGCCTCGCGCGTTTTCCGAGGCGGGAGCGGCTTCGACAGGAGTTATGACATGGGATTCCACAACCCGTTCTTGAAGAACGGCCTGATCAGGTTTCCCGACAACGGCAACCTGGTTCGGCACGTCGAGAAGTGGGCGAAGGTGCGCGGCGACGGCCTGGCGTATCAATTCCTGGACTTCTCCACCGAGCGCGAGGGCATCGCGCGCAACCTGAACTGGCGTGACTTCAGCGCTCGCAACAAGGCGGTCGGCGCACGCCTGCAGCAGGTCACCCAGCCCGGTGATCGGGTCGCGATCCTGTGCCCCCAGAACCTGGACTACCTCATCGGCTTCTTCGGTGCCCTCTACGCGGGACGCATCGCCGTGCCGCTGTTCGACCCGTCGGAGCCGGGCCACGTCGGCCGCCTTCACGCCGTCCTCGACGACTGCCAGCCGACCGCCATCCTGACCACCACGGATTCCGCCGAGGGCGTGCGCAAGTTCTTCCGCACCAGGCCCGCCAAGGATCGGCCCCGCGTCATCGCGGTGGATGCCGTGCCCGACGAGGTCGGCGCCACCTGGGTCGCCGAGGACGTCACCCACGACACCATCGCCTACCTGCAGTACACCTCGGGCTCCACCAGGATCCCGACCGGTGTGCAGATCACCCACCTCAACCTGGCGACCAACATCGTCCAGGTCATCGAGGGCATCGGTGGCGACGAGGGTGACCGCGGCGTCACCTGGCTGCCGTTCTTCCACGACATGGGCCTCATCACCGCGATGATCTCGCCCGTCGTCGGGCACTACATCACGTTCATGACCCCCGCTGCCTTCGTTCGCAGGCCAGGTCGGTGGATCCGCGAACTGTCGCGCAAGCCCGAGGACACGGGCATGGTGATCTCGGTCGCGCCCAACTTCGCGTTCGACCACGCCGCCGCGCGCGGGGTTCCGAAGGACGGCGAGCCGCCCATGGATCTGTCGAACGTCCGGGCGATCCTCAACGGCAGCGAGCCCATCTCCGCGGCCACCGTGCGTCGCTTCACCGAGGCGTTCGAGCCCTTCGGCTTCGACCCCAAGGCGATCAAGCCGTCCTACGGTCTGGCCGAGGCCACCCTGTTCGTCTCGACCACGTTGCCCGCCGAAGCCCCGAAGATCGTCCACGTCGACCGCGACGAGCTCAACGCGCACCGCTTCGTCGAGGTGCCCGCCGCCGCCCCGTCCGCCGTGGCGCAGGCGTCCGCGGGACGGGTCGGCGTGGCCGAGTGGGCCGTCATCGTCGACGCCGACACCGCCAGTGAGCTGCCCGACGGTCAGATCGGCGAGATCTGGATCAGCGGCCAGAACATGGGTACCGGCTACTGGGGCAAGCCCGAGGGCACCGTCGCGACGTTCCAGAACACCTTGAAGTCGCGCAGCAACCCCTCGCACGCCGAGGGTGCCACCGATGACGCGACGTGGGTCAGCACCGGTGACTACGGCGCCTTCCACGACGGCGACCTCTACATCACCGGCCGCGTCAAGGATCTCGTCATCATCGACGGCCGCAATCACTACCCGCAGGACCTCGAGTACTCGGCGCAGGAGGCCAGCAAGGCCCTGCGCACCGGCTTCGTCGCCGCGTTCTCGGTGCCCGCGAACCAGCTGCCCGCCGAGGTCTTCGACAACGCGCACGCGGGCCTGAAGTTCGATCCCGAGGACAGCTCGGAGCAATTGGTCATCGTCGCCGAGCGGGCGCCGGGTGCCAACAAGATGGATCTCGAGCCGGTGGCCGACGAGATCCGGGCCGCGATCGCCGTCCGACACGGCGTGACGGTGCGCGACCTGCTGCTGACTCCGGCGGGGGCGATTCCCAGGACCTCGAGCGGCAAGATCGGCCGGCGTGCCTGCCGCGCCGGCTACCTCGATGGCAGTCTGCGTGCCGGAAAGATCGCCAACGACTTCCCCGACGAAACGGACTAACGGCTACGGAGCCGCAGGCGCGGCGAAAGTTGAACTGGTGATGAGCGCTCGCGCGAAGAACAGAGTTGATGAACATGACTGACGCCCAAGACCATTCGCCGGCTCCGGCCGACCCCGAGAGGCCGCCCCGCACCCACGTCTCGGTGCCCGAGCTGCGTGCCTGGATGCGCAACTGGGTCGCCAACGCGACGGGCACCTCGCCCGACTCCGTCAACGAGTCCGCGCCGCTGATCGAACTGGGCATGGCGTCCCGCGACGCCGTCGCGATGGCCAGCGACATCGAGGACTACACCGGCGTGGTCGTGACGGCCACCATGGCGTTCCGGCATCCCACCATCGAGTCGCTGGCGACGGTCATCGTCGAGGGCGAGCCGGAGGTCGAATTCTCCGGCGACGAGGACTGGTCGCGTGACGTCGACGAGGGCCGCGCCAACATCGCCATCATCGGCGTTGGCACCCGTTTCCCCGGCGACATGAACACCCCCGACGAGATGTGGCAGGCGCTGCTCGACGGCCGCGACGCCATCACCGACCTTCCCGAGGGCCGGTGGTCGGAGTTCACCAGCGAGCCGCGCATCGCCGAGCGCGTCAACAAGGCTCGCACCCGCGGTGGCTACCTTTCGGACATCAAGGGTTTCGACGCCGAGTTCTTCGCGCTGTCGAAGATGGAAGCCGACAACATCGATCCGCAGCAGCGGATGGCGCTCGAGCTGGCCTGGGAAGCGTTGGAGCACGCCAGGATTCCCGCGTCGAGCCTGCGTGGCGAGAACGTCGGCGTCTTCATCGGCAGCTCCGTCAACGACTACATGTTCATGTCGGTCGCCGATCCGACCGTGGCGCATCCGTATGCCATCACCGGCAACTCGAGCGCGGTCATCGCGAACCGCGTCTCGTACTTCTACGACTTCCGCGGGCCGTCGATGTCGATCGACACCGCGTGCTCGTCCGCGCTGGTCGCCGTCAACGAGGGCATCAAGGCGCTGCGCGCCGGCGATGCCGACGTCGTGCTGGCCGGTGGCGTCAATGCGCTCATCACTCCGCTCGTGACGCTCGGCTTCGACGAGGTGGGCGGCGTGCTGGCGCCCGATGGCCGGATCAAGTCGTTCTCGCAGGACGCCGACGGCTACGCCCGCTCCGAGGGCGGCGGTCTGGTGGTGCTCAAGCGCCTCGAGGACGCGCGCCGCGACGGTGACGACATCATGGCCGTCATCGCCGGCGGCGCGGTCAACCACGACGGCCGCTCGAACGGCATGCTGGCGCCCAATCCCGATGCGCAGGAAGCAGTTCTGCGCAAGGCCTACAAGGACGCGGGCATCGATCCGAGGACCGTCGACTACGTCGAGGCGCACGGCACGGGCACCATTCTCGGTGACCCGATCGAGGCCGATGCGCTGGGCCGGGTGATCGGCCGCGGCCGCGACGCCGACAAACCCGCGCTTCTCGGCGCGGTGAAATCCAATGTGGGCCATCTGGAATCCGCCGCAGGCGCGGCGAGCCTGGCCAAGATGGCGCTGGCGCTCAAGTACGACAAGCTGCCGCCGTCGATCAACTACGCGGGCCCCAACCCCTACATCGACTTCGAGAAGGAACGTCTCAAGGTCAACGACGTCGTCTCCGACTGGCCGCGCTACAGCGGGATCGCCATCGCGGGTGTGTCCGGTTTCGGCTTCGGCGGTGCCAATGCCCACCTCGTCCTTCGCCAGGTCCTTCCGACCGACCTCATCGAGCCGGAGCCGGCAGCCGAAGTCGTTGCGGAGAAGGCGAAGCCGGCCAAGGAGCCGGTCTACGTCGGCGGCGTGCTGGTCGACGACGACGACGATGATGATGAAGCTGACGACTCCCATGGCTCGCGCGATGCCGAGTTCTACGGCGAGGTACCCGACGCCGAGCCAGGCCTGCCGGGGCTGACCGACGAGGCGCTGCGCCTGTTGGAGATCGCGCGCGAGGAACTCGCCGCGGGTGAGCAGCCGAGTCCGATCGTCCCGCTCGCCGTGTCGGGCTTCCTGACGTCGCGCAAGCGCGCGACGGCCGCCGAACTCGCGGACTGGATCGAAAGCCCTGCCGGTCAGGGCACCTCGCTCGAGGCCATCGGCCGTTCGCTGTCGCGCCGCAATCATGGTCGTTCCCGCGCAGTGGTTCTCGCGCACGATCACGCGGAGGCCGTCAAGGGGCTGCGCGCGATCGCCGACGGCAAGCCGACCCCGATCGTCATCTCGGCGGACGGTCCCGTCACCAACGGCCCCGTGTGGGTGCTCGCCGGCTTCGGCGCCCAGCACCGCAAGATGGGCAAGAGCCTGTACCTGCGCGACGAGACGTTCGCGGACTGGATCAACCGGGTCGACGCCTACGTGCAGGACGAGCGTGGCTACTCGGTCGTCGAACTCATCCTGGACGATTCGCAGGACTACGGCATCGAGACCACGCAGACGGTGATCTTCGCCATCCAAGTGGCGCTCGGCGAGCTGTTGAAGGCGCACGGCGCGAAACCCGGTGCGGTGATTGGCCAATCGCTCGGCGAGGCCGCCGCGGCGTACTTCTCCGGCGGTCTGTCCCTGGAGGACGCGACCCGCACCATCTGCTCGCGCGCCCACCTCATGGGCGAGGGCGAGGCGATGCTGTTCGGCGAGTACATCCGGCTGATGGCGCTGGTGGAATACTCGACGGACGAGATCAAGACGGTGTTCTCCGACTTCCCGGATCTCGAGGTCTGCGTCTACGCGGCGCCGACCCAGACGGTCATCGGTGGCCCGCCGGAGCAGGTCGACGCGATCATCGCCCGCGCCGAGTCAGAGGGCCGGTTCGCCCGCAAGTTCCAGACCAAGGGCGCCAGCCACACCCAGCAGATGGACCCACTGCTCGGCGAACTCGCGGCCGAGATCCAGGGCATCGAACCGAAACCGCTGCAGACGGCGTACTACTCGACCGTGCACGAGGGTCAACTGATCAGGGCCGGCGCGGAGCCCATCCACGAGGTCGACTACTGGAAGAAGGGCCTGCGGCACAGCGTGTACTTCACGCACGGCATCCGCAACGCCGTCGACAACGGGCACACCACGTTTCTCGAGCTCGCGCCAAACCCGGTGGCGCTCATGCAGGTTGGGCTCACGACGGCATCCGCCGGTCTTCACGACGGGCAGCTGATCCCCACCCTGGCGCGCAAGCAGGACGAAGTCGACTCGATGACGACGGCCATGGCCCATCTGTTCGTGCACGGCCACGACCTCGACTTCCGCACCCTCTTCGCGCGTGGTGACTACGCCGCCATCCCGCCCACCAGGTTCAAGCGCAAACCGCACTGGCTGGACGTGCACTTCGCAGGCGACAGCACCGCGGTGCTTCCCGGCGGACACGTCGCGACCCCGGACGGCAGGCACGTGTGGGAGTACTCCCCGCGGGGTGCCACCGACCTGGCCACGCTGGTGAAAACGGCTGCGGCACAGGTCATTCCGGACGCCAAGCTGACCGCATACGAGCAGCGCGCGGTTCCGGCCGACGATGCCAGGCTGGTCACCACGCTGACGCGTCACCCCGGCGGCGCAACGGTGCAGGTGCACGCCCGCGTCGACGAATCGTTCACCCTGGTCTACGACGCCGTCGTGACGCGGGCGGGTCAGGCCAGCGCGCTGCCGACCGCCGTCGGCGCAGGCGTTGCGGTGACCGAGGTGGCCACCGCCGCGCCCGTCGTCGAGGAGCCCGAGGACGACGCCGCGATCTTGAGTGACAACCTCACCGCCGGTGCGGGTCTGGCCGCGGGCTTCGCCAAGTGGTCGCCCGACTCCGGCGAGACCATCGGGCAGCGACTCGGCACCATCGTCGGCAGTGCCATGGGCTACGAGCCCGAGGATCTGCCGTGGGAGGTGCCGCTCATCGAGCTCGGCCTCGACTCGTTGATGGCGGTCCGGATCAAGAACCGCGTCGAGTACGACTTCGACCTGCCGCCGATCCAGCTGACCGCGGTCCGTGACGCCAACCTCTACGCCGTCGAGAAGCTGATCACCTACGCGATCGAGCACCGCGACGAAGTCGGCCAGTTGGCCGAGGCGCAGAAGACGCAGACCGACGAGGAGATCGCCGCCGCGCAGGCCGAGCTGATGGGCGGTGCGACCACGGTCGCCGAGATCGAGGAGATGCTGGCGCAGAAGGCCGCCGAGGCCGAGGCGACCGCGGCACCGGCCGAGGCGCCCATCGACACGGCCGGGATCGTGCCCCCGCCGCCCCCACCGCCCAGTAACCCGGCGGGGCCCGGGGCGGAGGCCACGTCGCCCAATCTGGCGGGTGCCGCCCAGGTGCTCAACCAGCAGGCGATCGCCGAGGCGCTGAATTCCGACGTGCCGCCGCGCGACGCCGCCGAGCGGGTCACGTTCGCGACGTGGGCGATCGTCACCGGCAAGTCGCCCGGCGGCATCTTCAACCCGTTGCGATCGCTGACCGACGACGAGGCGCAGAAGATGGCGCAGCGGCTCTCCGAGCGCGCCGAGGGCCCGATCACGGCCGAGGACGTCATGAAGGCGCAGACCATCGAGGAGCTCTCCACCACGGTGCGCGAGTTCCTCGAGGCGGGTGAGCTCGACGGCTTCGTGCGGACCATCCGCAAGGCCGACTCCGACGACGACGTGCCGGTGTACGTGTTCCACGCGGCAGGCGGCTCGACGGTGGTCTACGAGCCACTGCTCAAGCGGCTGCCGGCGGGCACGCCGATGTACGGCTTCGAGCGCGTCGAGGGCACCATCCAGGAGCGGGCGGCGCAGTACGTGCCGAAGCTGCTGGAGCTCAACGGCTGGGTGGACGGCAAGAGGGGCAAGCCGTTCATCCTGACGGGCTGGTCGCTCGGCGGCGCGCTCGCGTACGCCTGTGCGATCGGGCTCACGCAGCACGGCGCCGACGTGCGCTTCGTCGGACTCATCGACACGGTGCGCGCCGGCGAGGAGGTCCCCCAGACCAAGGAGGAGACCCGCAAGCGCTGGGACCGGTACGCGGAGTTCGCGGCCAAGAACTTCAACGTCGAGATCCCGCCGATCCCGTACGAGGAGCTCGAGGAACTCGACGACGCGGGCCAGGTCCAGTTCGTGCTCGACGCCGTGCAGAACGCGGGCGTGCAGATCCCCGGCGGCATCATCGAGCACCAGCGGACCTCCTACCTGGACAACCGTGCACTCGAGACCGTCGTCATCGAGCCCTACGACGGCCACGTCACGCTGTACATGGCCGACCGCTATCACGACGACGCCATCAAGTTCGAGCCGCGCTACGGCATCCGGCAGCCCGACGGCGGCTGGGGCGAGTTCGTCTCCGACCTCGAGGTGGTGGCCATTGGGGGCGAGCACATCCAGGCGATCGACGAGCCGTACATTGCGAAGGTCGGCGCGCACATGAGCGAGGCAATCAACCGCATCGAGAGTGAGCAGAAGTGACCGAAGAGGCGGCCCCTGTCATCACCACGGCCAACACGAAGGCCCACACCACGGCCGAGAAGCTGGCGGAACTCCGCGAGCGACTGGAACTCGCCAGGGATCCGGGCGACGAGAAGGCGAAGGCGCGGCGCGACAAGAAGGGCATCCCGTCGGCCCGCGCGCGCATCCACTCCCTGCTCGACCCGGGCAGTTTTCTGGAGATCGGCGCCCTGGCCAAGACTCCGGGTGACCCCGGCGCGTTCTACGGCGACGGCGTCGTCACCGGGCACGGCACCATCGACGGTCGGCCCGTCGGCGTGTTCAGCCACGACCAGACGGTGTTTCAGGGCTCGGTCGGCGAGATGTTCGGCCGCAAGGTCGCCAGGCTCATGGAGTGGGTCGCGATGGTGGGCTGCCCCATCATCGGCATCAACGACTCCGGCGGCGCCCGCATCCAGGACGCCGCGACGTCGCTCGCCTGGTACGCCGAACTCGGCCGTCGCCACGAGCTGCTCCGCGGGCTGGTCCCCGAGATCTCCCTGATCTTCGGCAAGTGTGCGGGCGGAGCCGTGTACTCGCCCATCCAGACCGACCTGGTGGTCGCCGTGCGGGACCAGGGCTACATGTTCGTCACCGGACCGGACGTCATCAAGGACGTGACCGGAGAGGACGTCTCGCTCGACGAGCTCGGCGGCGCCGATGCTCAGGCCAGGTACGGCAACATCCACCAGGTGGTCGAGTCGGAAGCGGCGGCGTTCCAGTACGTCCGCGACTATCTGAGCTTTTTGCCGCCCAACACCTTTGACACCGCGCCGATCGTCAACCCCGGCCTCGAGCCCGAGATCACCCCGTCCGACCTGGAACTCGACGCGATCGTGCCGGACTCGGACAACACGGGCTACGACATGCACGAGATCCTGCTGCGGATCTTCGACGACGGCGACGTGTTCGAGGTCGCCGCGAATGCGGGCCCCGCGATCATCACGGCCTTCGCCAGGGTGGACGGTCGCCCGGTCGGCGTCATCGCCAACCAGCCGATGTACAACGCGGGCGCCATCGACAACGAGGAGTCCGACAAGGCGGCCCGGTTCATCCGGTTCTGCGACTCTTTCAACACGCCGCTGATCTTCGTCGTGGACACGCCGGGCTTCATGCCGGGTGTCGGGCCGGAGAAGGGCGGCATCATCAAGCGCGGCGGCCGCTTCCTGAACGCGGTCGTCGAGGCCGACGTGCCGAAGGTGACCATCACGGTGCGCAAGTCCTACGGCGGCGCGTACGCCGTGATGGGGTCCAAGCAGCTGACGGCCGACCTGAACTTCGCCTGGCCGACGGCGCGCATCGCGGTGATCGGCGCCGACGGCGCGGCACAGTTGCTGGTGAAGCGGTTCCCCGATCCGACCGCCCCCGAGGTGCAGAAGATCAAGGCCGACTTCATCGAGGGCTACAACCTGAACCTCGCGACACCGTGGATCGCCGCCGAGCGTGGCTACATCGACGGTGTCATCGAGCCGCACCAGACCCGGCTCCTGCTGCGCAGCGCGATCCGGCTGCTGCACGACAAGCAGATCTCGCGGGTTCAACGCAAGCACGGCCTGACCCCGATCTAACCCACCCCCATCCGCGAGCGTGCGTGTCGGTACACGACACGCCGAACGAAACTGGCACGACACGCACGCTCGCGCGCCTCAGATCGGTGCGAACTCCAGCCAGTCGTCGACGGCGAACCGGTCGCCGCGCGCCACCAGCGTCGCGCCGCCGTGGCCCGGGTAGTGCGCGGGCACCACCGTCGCCCCCGCCCGTGCGGCCTCGGTGAAGATCCGCTTGCGTGAGGCCGCCGCGGCCAGTGGGTCGACGTCGAACCCGCACGGATCGTCGGGTCGGTCGATCTGGATGGGACAGTGCGTGAGGTCGCCGACGAACACCGCGGGCCTGCCCGCGTCGAGCCACAGCACCGACGATCCCGGGGTGTGTCCTGCTGCCGGACGCAGCCGCAGCGACGCGCTGAGCGCAAGGTCGTCCCTCCACAGCTCCATCTGGTCCTCGATGGGAGTCACGCTGTCCGCCATCACGATTCGCGATCCCTCTGACGACCCCGGGCCGTCGGGCGCGAAGTGGCGGTAGTCGGCTTCCGGCACCAGGTAGCGGGCATTGGGGAAGGTGGGCACCCACTGCCCGTCGACCAGCGTGGTGTTCCAGCCGACGTGGTCGGTGTGCAGGTGGGTGTTCACCACGACGTCCACCTCGTGGGTGTCGACGCCCGCGCGCTCCAATGCGCCGAGGAAGTCGGTGTCCAGGCCCGCCAGCGGAGGCATGTGCGGGCGGTCCCTGTCGTTGCCGACGCCGGTGTCCACCACGACCGTCAGCCCGTCGACGTCGATCACCCAGCTCTGCATGACGACACGCCACCGCTGCGTGGCCGGGTCGAGGAACGTCGGCACCAGCAGCTCGGCGTTGTCCTCCCACGCGTCCTGCGGTGTCTCGGGGAACAGTGCGGTGCCGACGTCGAACTCCCACTCGAGGACACGGCGGACGGTGGCGTTGCCGAGGGTGATGCGGTCGGTCATTGCTCGACACTACGATGCGGAGGTGCCCGGCCCCCTCGACCTGCTCAAGCTGTGCGACGGGCTGCCCGTGGTGGGCGGTCACGTGCGGCGCGGCCGCGAGGAACTGGTCGTGCGCCTGCGGGCGGCGGTGTCGGCGGTCGGATCTCAGGTCGTCGGGCTGGTTCTCGACGAGATCGACCTGACGGCTCTGGTGCGCGACCGCGTCGACGTCGACGCGATCGCCGCCGAGATCGACATCGACGCCATCATCGCCAGGATCGACCTCATCGGGTTGGCCAACGAGATCATCGACGGCGTCGACCTGCCGAGGATCATCCGCGAGTCGACCAACTCCGTCACCGCGGAGGTCATGACGGACGTCCGTACGTCGGGGCAGCGGGCCGACGACGCGGTGTCCGGCTTCGTCGACCGCATGCTCGGCCGCGACCGGTGAGCCAGCCGGTGCGCGAGGCTGCAGGCATCGTCAGCCGCGGCGTGGCCGCCGTCATCGATCTGGTCGTGGCGGGCGCCGTCGTCGGAATCATCTACCTCGGTGCGGCATTGACGCAGCTGATCCTGCAGCCGTCGGCGTTCCGGTTCCCGGCGCCCAGCGTCTTCTTCTCGACGACGGTCATGTTCGGCGTCGCGGTGCTCTATCTGGCCGGCTGCTGGTACACCTCGGGTTGCACGGCGGGCGCGGTGGTGATGGGCCTGCGCGTGGTGGGCCGCGGCTCCGGCCGGGTTCCGCTGGTGGTCGCGCTGCTGCGGGCTGTCGCCTACGTGCTGTTCCCGATCGGACTGGCGCTGGTGGCCGTCGACAAGCGGCGCAGGTCCGTGCAGGACATCGTGTTTCGCACCAGGGTGGTGTACGCCCGGCCGAATTAGGGGTTGGATCGATCCATGTCGAACCACTTCACCGGATTGAGCCTCGGACCACCCCTCGGAGACCAGCGACTGGATCTCTGCGACCTGTACGCCTTCCAGTCCCCGGCCGACCCGGCCAGGACGGTGTTGATCCTCAACGCCAACCCCAACGCCGACGCACTGCATCCCGACGCGATCTACCGGCTGGCCATCGACAACGACGGCGATCTGCGCAACGACATCGCGTTCAGCTTCGTGTTCTCGGAGCCGGTCGACGGGGCGCAGACGGTCGACGTGTTCATGGCCGTCGGTGAGGAGGCCGAGGAGCCGGAGGCGGTGGGGGAGCGGATCTTCGCCGGTGTGGAGGTCTCGTTCGGGGCCGTGCCCACGATCGCGACGTACGACGACGTCACGTTCTTCGCGGGTGCCCGCAGCGACGCCTTCTTCTTCGACTTCGACGGCGTCAAGAACCTGTTCGACACCTCGGGTGGGCGGAACTTCACCGATCTGCACATCCCCGGTGACGCGCCGTGGACGGGCGTCGACTCCAACACGACGGCCAACGTGTTCTCCATCGTCCTCGAGCTCCCGACGGCGTTCCTCGGCGGCAGCCCGGAGATCCGGATCTGGGGCCGGTGCAGCCTGCACCGGGACGGCGAGCTGCTGCACGTCGACCGGGCCGGCCACCCGTCGGTGAGCAGCTTCTTCAACACCGACGACACCAAGCTCGAGTACAACGCCAGCGAGCCGATCCACGACAGGGAGCGGTGGATCGGCCAGTTCATCCACCTGATGGGCCACACCGGCGGCTACTCGGACGAGGAGGCGGTCGCGGCGATCGACGAGGAGGGCACGCTGCCCGACATGCTGACGTTCGACCCGTCCAAGCCCGCGAAGTATCCCAACGGCCGGGTCTTCACCGACGACGTCATCGACTACCGGCTGGCGTTCCTGTCGAAGGGTGACATCCCGCCGTCGGGGCTGAGCCCGCACACCGACACGCTCGGGGCGTTCCCGTATCTCGGTACGCCACACTGACTTCGGCGACGACGAAGGCTAGGGCTTGATGCGGATCTTGCCCGGTGAGTACAGCCCGCTGTGGGTCGCGGTGCCGAGGTCGATCTGGGCGGGCTTGGCGTCGACGATGGTGTCGAACCTGCGCAGCGAGCCCCAGTCCCGACCCCAGTCGTGGTTCAGGTAGGTCGACATCAGGTTCTGTCGCAGCAGCAGGTCGCTGATGCCGAGCAGGCCGCCGTTGAGGCCGTCCTGCCAGGTGTCGGTGTCCTTGCGCTTGGCGTTGTAGTCCGGTGTGATGCGGTACTTCGGCACCTCGGTGACGCCGTTGGCGTGGAACATCGGCTGCTGGCACGGGAAGGCGAGGCCGACGGCCCAGTCCATCAGTACGGGCTGCGACGTTCCGACGTACTGCTGCACCGACTTCAGCTCGGGCACGCGCGGCGGGGTGACCGCGATCCAGTCGCCCGGCGTCAGCGACATGTCCTCGGCGATGATGCGCACCGACGTGGCGTCGGCGGGGATCTGCGCGCGGTCGAACCGCAGGTTGCGCCACGACGGCACGGGCCCGAGGTCGTACGGCACCACCCGGCCCGCAGGGACGGGCGCGCCGTCGGGACCCGGCTTGGCGTATTCCAGTTCGACGGTCTGGCCGACGGTGCGACCGTTGAAGACGCTGTTGCCGGTGATGCTGCCCGCGGCGGTGACGACCACCAGCGGGTGCGTGGCGTCGGGGGCGGGCAGTTGGTACCACGCGGAGTTCAGGCGGCTCTGCTGCTGGGCGGGGCCGTTGAGGTACGTGCCAGCCAGCGGGACGCGGTTCGGGTCGAGCCCGAAGGGCAGCGGCACGGTCGAGCCGTTGACCCCGGGGCTCGTCAGCTTGACGGGCTCGGCCCAGTCGTAGTCGGTGCCCGGCGTCGGCAGGTCGTTGCGGATCGCCTCGGCGACGATGTGGTCGGGAACACCGTTGGGGGTGAAGCCGACGGGGCCGACGCCGCCGAGCGGTCCGAGCGGACCGTAGTTCCCCGGCAGGGCGGTGAGGAAGCCCGCGTTGCTGTCCGGTTCGACGAGCACGTCGTCGGCGAGGCCGCAGCCGCCCGCGAACGCCTCGAGATTCGACGCGCCGTTGGAGTAGGTCGGGTACTGCCGCACCACGCCCGCGAGCATCGACCCGACGAACACCACGACCATGAAGCCCGCCGTGATGGCGATCGGCGCCGCGGTCACCAGCCGGACCACCCTGCTCTCGGCCCGATCGCGGGCGAAGTGCAGGTAGAACGCCCAGAGTGCGGCGAGGCCGAACAGTGCGAAGAAGATGGTGCTGACGGTGACGCCACCGATCTTCGGCATCGAATTGTTGAACGGCACACCGTAACTCGAGACGTACCACCAACCGTTGGTGCTGGAGAAGGTGAGCGCGACGACGAACAGGATCGCGGCGACGAAGGCCATCCGGTTGCGCGCGGACCGCAGCACGAGCGGTGACACCAGCACCGTCGCGACCGCTGCCATCGCGGCGCCGACGGCGGCGAACAGACCGAAGTGGTGCACCCACTTGGTCGGCGCGAACATCAGGAAGAACATGGTGCCGAAGATGATTCCGGCGAGGCGCCACACGGGCCCGCGGGCGACCCCGGGAACGCGCTTGCGGCGCAACATGATGAAGAGCGTGGTGAACAGGCTGAGCGCGGTGATCATGAAGCCGAAGCGCCGCGACAGCGAGCCGTCGACGGTCGGCAGGATCAGGTAGTAGTAGCGCAGGTTCTCGGTGTACCAGGCCTGGCTCGGGCCGATCGCGGTGCGAATCCTGGTGGCTTCCATCACCGTTGCGAAGGTCTGGTCGGCGAACACGATCGTCAGGATGACCGTGCCCGCGGCCAGCAGCGGCAGCACCAGCGGCCACGTGCCGACGTCGCGGCGGCGGCGCACCAGGATGCGCAGGAGTGGACGGCCACCGGCCAGCAGGGCGGCGACGGCGATCAGGCCCGTCGGCTGGATGCCCAGCGTGAACGCGGCGGCGATGATCGCCAGGGCGGCGGGCGTGAGGCGACCGGAGATGATCGCCCGCTCGATCAACACGTAGGTGATGAGGGCGCCCGTGGCGATCTGGCCCTCGGGCCGCAGGCCGTTGTTGAACGGCATCCAGGCCGCCATCAGCACCAGCCCCGCGGCCCACATCGCCGAGCGACTGGACGCCACCGACGGCCCGAGTCGCGGCAGCACCTCGCGGGGCAGCAGCAGCCAGCACACCAGCGCGCAGATCAGGTCGGGCAGACGCATCCAGATGCTGGCGTCGCTGACGTGCGTCATGAGTGCGAGCACGTTGTAGAACCAGCCGAACGGATCCTCGGGGCTGCCGAACCAGCGGAAGTAGTTCGACATGTAGCCCGCGCGGTCGGCGACGCGCGCCATCTGCAGGATGTAGCCGTCGTCGGACGAGTTCGCGCCGATGACGTGCCACAGCAGGAATCCACCGACCACGACGACGTCGACGGGCGAGAAGGTGCGCCAGCGCGACGGGATCACGCGTTGCATGCGCCTGCCGTCGAGCTGGTCGAGGCGCCACAGGGCCACGACCGCGACGATGGTGGCGACGATGGCCAGCAGCATCGCGCCGAGCTTGAGCACCGTCGGCTTGGTGGTGAAGCGGGTGTCGACGGTCGCCGACAGCGAGAGTCCTCGTGGGGCAGGACCACTGAGGTCGGTGAAGACGCCGACGAAGTTCGGCCGCAGGTTGGGGTCGGCGAAGCCGGTGCGCTGGTCCTTGCCGTCCTGGCCGGGAATCCCGACGAACGTCGCGAACGTCCCCTTGTCGTCGGACAGGATCTCGATGCGCGAGCAGCCGGGGGCGCCCGCGGTGCCGACGGCCTTCGCGCGGGGCACGCTGGCGACCACGACGTTGCGGTCGGTGACGTCGACCCGCGTGGGGGTGACGTTGACGAAGAGGGCGTTGAGCGCGGCGTCCTTGCCCTTGGCGGGCGCGGTGCCGAGCACCATCCCGCCCGCGGGCGGAAGGTCCTTGATCACGTCACACGGCACGGTGGCCGTCATGGTGACCGGCGTCAGGGTGATCAGCGGCGCGGTGACGCTGTTCAGCTGGCCCGCCTGCGGCCAGTTCACCGTCGCGGTCGTCTGCACCACCGGCAGCAGCGGGGTCAGCACTGACAGCACGAAGCCGATCAGTCCGGCGATCATCGCCACCCAGCGGGCGGTCCTCGTACTGGTCGTCACGAGTCCTTCTCCACGGGCAGGGCGCGGATCGGGCCGCGGCGGGTCCAGCCGAACACCGTCTCGGTGCCCTGCTGGACGGCGGCGTCGGGGGCGACGGAGGCGGGCACCACGCGGTCGTAGCGTTCGATGGAGCCCCAGTCGCGGTACCAGTCCCCGCTGAGGTACGTCGGCACCGTCGAGGTCCGCAGCAGCGCCTGGATGAAGAGGAAGGGTCCGCCGTCGTCGGCGGCCTGCCACTGGTTGGACGACACCACGACCTGCTTGGCGTTGGGCAGGATCCGGTACTCGGGGAGCTCGGAGATGCCGAGGTGCTGGGTCGCGGGGTGCTGGCACGGGAAGTTCGCCGCGGTCGCGATGTCCATCAGCACCGGCGTCGTCGAACCGAGGAACTGCTGGGCCGTCTGCAGCACGGGGACGCGCGGCGCGGTGAACGCGAACCACTGGTCGGTGGACAGGTTCGGGTCGTCGGCGACGATGCGGGCGGCGTTGGCCTCCGGTGGCGCGGCGGCCAACGGGAAGCGCAGGTTGCGCCAGGCCCGCTGCGGGACCAGGGGGTCGATCGGGTCGATCGCGGCCAGGGCACGGAACGTGCCGTCCGGATTGCGCACGCCCCACTGGAGTTTCAGCGACTGGCCGTAGTTGAAGTTGCCCTCTTCGTCGGTGGACCAGATGGCGCCGGCCGCCGAAACGGTCACGATCGGCTGGTCCGGTGTGCGAGGCGGAAGGGCGTACCAGGCCGACGTCGCCTTCGCCGCAGCGGTGTTCTCGCCGTAGCTGCCCATCACCGGAACGCGGGCGGGGTCGAGGCCGAACGGCAGGAACACACGCGAGCCGTTCACGCCCTCGGGGCCGTACCCGCCGCCCGTGCCCGCCGAGAAGCCGATGCCGGAGTTCGGCCGGTCCGGCGAGCCGGGGGAGTTGACGGTGCCGGGGTTGGCGGTGACGGGTTCGGGCGGGAGCAGGGTGTCGCTGACGCCGTTGGGGGTGAAGCCGACGGGGTCGGTGCCGCCGAGCGGGCCTGCGGGTCCGAACTGCTGGCCCGGAACCGGTTGCAGGAGGCCGGCATTCGGGTCGGCCTCGACCAGCACGGCGTCGGCCATGGCGCAGCTCGTCGAGCTCAGGCCCGAGCTGATGGCGTCGACGTCGGCCTTGGCGGTGGTGTAGTTCGGGTAGCGGGTCGCGGCGCCCTTCACCATCGAGCCGACTTCGAGCAGCACCATCAGCGTCGCCACCACCAGCAGCGGGGTGGAGGCCAGCACCCGGTTGCGGCGGGTGTTCGCGACTTCGGTGTGCCCGGCGTAGTCCATGCGGAAGTGCAGCCAGCCGGTGAGCAGACCGCCCGCGATCGCGAGCCCGAGGAACATCGACGTCACGGGTTGGCCCGCGATCAACGGCTGCTTGTCGAACCACGGAACGCCGTAGTTGCCGACGTAGAACCAGCCGTTGATGCCCGAGGTCGCCCACGCCAGGACGAACAGCAGCGCGGTGACGTACAGCGCGAGGTTGCGTCGGCTGTGCAGTCCGACGCGGGAGAACGTGAACGCGGTGACCGCGCCGAGCGCCCCGCCGAGGCCTGCGAACGCACCGAACTGCACGGCCCACTTGGTGGGCGTGAACGTCAGCAGCAGAAGGCCTGCGGCGGTGGTGCCGAGCAGCCGCCACACCGGGGCGCTGACCATGCCGGGCAGGCTGCCGCGGCGCAGCATGACCGCGATCAGGCCGAAGAGGCACAGCAGCAGGATCAGCACCGCGAAGCGTCGGGTCAGCGAGCCGTCGACGCTGTCCTCGACGGTGAGGAAGTAGTAGCGCAGGAATTCCTGGTACCAGGAGATGGTCGGGCCGACGGTGTACTTGATGCGGGCCGATTCGGCGACGGTGGCCAACGTCTGGTCGCGGAAGACGATCACGAAGACCAGGGACAGCGACGCGGCGAAGGCGGCCAGCGGCGCGAGCAGTCCGGCCCGCTCCTCGCCGGCGCGGGGATCACGGGCGGCCCGGACGATCGCCCGCGCGCCGACCAGCAGCGGTGCGAGCGCGATCAGACCCTGCGGTGCCAGCGTGACGCTGAACATCGCGACGATGATGCCGACCGCGGCGGGCCACAGCTTGCGTGCACCGATCGAGTACTCGACGAGCACCCACGTCAGCAGCACGCCGAAGGCGATGAGGGGTTCGGGCCGCAGGCCGTTGTTGAACGGCAGCCAGCTCGCCAGGAAGACCGCGGCCCCGGTCCACACCGCGACGCGGTTGCGGGCCAGCCGCCTGCCCAGCCGGGGAAGCACCCAGCGGCTCAGCAGCAGCCACGTCGCGAGTCCGGCGATCAGTGCGGGCAGCCGCATCCACACGCTTGCGGTGCTGATCGCCGCGAGGTGGGCGAGCACCGACTGGTACCAGTCGAACGGCGCCTCGGTGGCACCGAAGTAACGGAAGTAGTTGGCGACGTACCCGGCGTCGCCGGACACCCGCGCGATGGTGAGGTTGTAGCCGTCGTCCGACGAGATGGCGCCGACGACGTGCCACAGCAGCAGGATGCCGACGACGGCCCCGTCGGCCAGCCAGGTCGCCAGGCCTGCCCGCCAGAAGCGACGCCATGCGCCGGGCACGCGCCGTCCCGTCCTGCGGTCGAGCACGGCCAGCGCCACGATCGAGGCGATGGTGGCGAGCACGCCGAGGACCATGAGCGCGGTCTTCAGTGCGGTGGGCGCGGTCACGAAGCGGGTGTCGACGTCGATGCGGGCCGACAGCCCGGGCTGGGCGGCGACCTTCAGATCGGTGAAGACACCGGTCACCTGGGGCTTCTTCTCCACGGCCAGGGTGCCGGTGGCGCCGGGGATGCCGACGAAGTCCGCCCCGACGCCGCCGACGTTGGCCCACACGTGCAGGGCACTGCAGGCGCCGGAGTCGACGGCCTGCCGGGGCGCCACGGCGGCGACGGTGTCCCGGAACGCGACGATGACGCTGGCGGCGGTGGCCCTGACGAACAGCCCGTTGCGGCCCGCGTCGATGCCGCCGTCGGGAATCGTGGAGAGCACCACGCCACCGGCGGCGGGCAGCGTCGCGACCGCCTGGCAGGGGATGCTGACGTCGAGCGCGAGGGGGGCGCCAGCGACGAGGGGAGCGGTGACGTCGGTGACCAGTCCGTCCGACCCGACGCCCTGCGGCCAGAGGATTGCGGCCGTCGTCTGCTTCACGGGAAGGAGCGGCGTGAGCGCGCAGAGGAGGAGTCCGACGAGGCCCGCGATGATCGCGATGAGTCGAACGGTCCTGGCGGGCACGAGGCTCGATGGTAGGCGACGTCCTCGTGTGCGTTGCGTAGCCATGCCCGAGCTCAGCTCAAACGCAACGGTCCGGGTGTCCAGAGCCCGCTGCGGGTGGCGGTGCCGAGATCGAGGCGGGCCGGCTGCGCGTTGGGGTACCACGGCATCAGCCGCTGCAGCGCGCCCCAGTCGCGGAACCAGTCGTCCTTGAGATAGGTCGGCACCGGTTCGGCCCGCACCAGAAGCTCGGTGATGCCGAGCGGACCGCCGCCGAGGTAGTCCATGACGGGCGAGTTGGCCTCCGCGCCGAAGCGGTCGGGCAGGATGCGCCACTTGGGCACCTCGATGACGCCGTTCTGGTGACCGAACGGCCGCTGACACGGGAACGCCAGCCCGACGAGCCAGTCGAGCAGCACCGGATCCGTGGAGCCGACGACGTCCTGCAGCGTCTGCAGTCGCGGGATGCGGGGCGGCGTGACGGCGATCCAGTGCTGAGGCGCCAGGTCGTCGTCGGTCGCGACGAGGCGCACCTGGGTCGCGTCGCGGGGGATGGCGCTCAGCGGGACGCGGAGGTTGCGCCACGCGGGCACGGCGCCGACGTCGCCGAGGCTGACGCTGCCGCCGGACTGACCGGCCGTGGCCTGTGCGTCGGTGGCCCACTGGACGACGACCTCGCCGACGTCGAAGCGGCCCGCTGCGGCGACCACCAGCAGCGGGCCCGCCTGGTCGCGGTCCGGCAGTCGGTACCAGGCCGACCGCAGTTGGGCGGGCTGCTGGGCGCCCGCGCGCCAGCTACCCATCACGGGCGTGGTCGCGGGGTCGAGGTTGTACGGCAGCCGGGCCCGTGAGCCGTTGACGCCCGCTGCGGCGGTGGTGCCGCCCTCGGTGCCCGGCTCGCTGCCGGTCACCACCGAGCCGTCGGTGTCGGCGAAGTTGCCGCTGCCCTGCGGCTCCATGACGGGATCGGCAGAGACGTCGGCGGGAATTCCGTTGGGGGTGAAGCCCTGTGCGGTGGCGCCGAGGGCGGCGCCGGCAGGCATGCTCGCCGGCACCAGCATCCCCGCGTTCGGATTCTGCTCGACGAGGACGTCGGTGGCCAGGCCGCAGGTCTTGCCCGTCATGGCCTCGAGGTTGGACCGTCCGACCGACCACGCCGGGTACTGCTCGACCATGCCGATGGTGAGCGAGGCGACCTCGAAGATCACCAGCGCCCATACGACGATCGTCAAGGGCGCCTGCGCTATTCGCGACCATCGGCGGGGCTTGCTCGGCGCGGTGTCCCCCCGCCCGGTGAAGTGCAGCCACGCCGCGAGCAGGAGCAGAAGCACCGAGAAGCCGAGCAGGATCGTGGTGAAGCCGAAGGTGAACTGCGGGAACTGGTTCGACCACGGCACGCCGAAATTGGAGACGTACCACCAGCCGTTGACGCTCGCGAACGAGAACGCCGTCATGAACATCACGATGGCGGCGAAGATGGTCCTGTTGCGCCTCGACGTCATCGCCCCGGCGGCGACCGCGACGGCGGCCAGCGCGCCGAGCGATCCGGCCAGACCCGCGAAGACGCCGAAGTGGTGCGTCCACTTCGTCGGCGTGAACATCATCATGATGAACGAGATGATGGTGATGCCGATGATGCGTCTGCTCGGTCCCGCGGCGGTGCCGGGAATTCGCCCCTTGCGCAACGACATTGCCACGGCCACCGCCAACGCCAGCAGCAGCGCCAGCACGGCGAACCGGCGCGCGACCGATCCGTCCGGGCTGGCCATGAAGAGCCGCTCGTAGCGGATGTGTTCGTCGAACCAGGCCAGGCTCGGGCCGACGGCGGACTTGAACGCGCTGGCCTGCACTTCGCTGGTGAGTGTCTGGTCGCGGAAGATGAGGAAGATGGTGACGGTTCCCGCGGCCAGGATCGGCGCCAGCAGCGCAAGGTAGCCGAAGCGTGAAGTATGCGCCGCCACAATCGTTTTCAGTGGACCGATGGCGACCAGTAGGGCGCCGACCGCGGCGATCCCGGTGGGCCCGGAGAACAGGGTGAGCGCACCGATGATGATCGCGATCGCCACCGGGAGCAGTCGGCTGGTCGCCACGCCGCGTTCGACCGAGCACCAGGTCAGCAGGATGCCGAGGGCGATGATCGGCTCTGGGCGCAGGCCGTTGTTGAGTGGCAGCCAGAAGGCCAGGAACATGCCCGCCGCGGTCCACGCCGCGGGCCTGCTGATCTTCACCGCGTGGCCCAGTCGCGGAATGACCTCGCGGCTGATGACCCACCAGCACGCCAAACCCATCAGGAGGGTGGGCAGCCGGACCCAGACGCTCGCCGTGCTGACGTGCGCCCACAGCGCGAGCAGGTCGTAATACCAGCCGAACGGCGCCTCGGGGGTGCCGAACCAGCGGTAGTAGTTGGCCATGTAACCGGCGTGTTCGGAGACCCTCGCCATGGTGAGGATGTAGCCGTCGTCGGACGTGTTGGCGCCCACGAAGTGCCACCAGACCATCACCGCGGTCACCACGCCGTCCAGCGCCGTCAACGACCACCACCGCGGCGGCAGGAACCGTCGGTGTCTGACGCCGTCGGCGGTGTCGAGCACGTGCAACGCGCCGAGCGCCACGACGGTCGTCGCGATCCCGATGATCATCGCGAGCAGCTTCAGCAGCGTCGGCGACGTGCTGTAGCGGGAGTCGATGGTGGCCGAGAACGTCAGCTCGGGCGGCGCGGGTCCGGTGAGGTCGGTGAAGACGCCGACGATCTGCGGCCGGAAGTCGTAGCCGCTGCGTTCGCCCCTGAGCGGATCGCCCGGCTTGGTCGCGCCCTCGGCATCGGGGCCCTGGACCAGGCCGACGAACTCACCCGTGACGCGTTCGGCGTGCGCCGTGAAGGTGATCCGCTGGCAGGCCGGGCTGAGCACCTGGGCCAGCGGGGCGGTGACGACGGGAGTGTTGCGCACGATGACGATGAGGTCGCCGCCGACGCGCTCGATGAGGAGACCGCGGTCGACCGCCTTGGGCGCCTGTTTCGGCACCGTCGAGAGCAGGATGGTCCGGCTGGCGTTCTCGGGACCGACGAGTCCGGCCGCGGTCCGGCACGGGATCGACACGTTCAGGTCGGTGGGCACGTAGCCGATGAGCGGCGCGTCGACGCTCTGCAGCAGGCCGTTCTGCGGCCAGTTGAGTTGGGCGGTCGTCTGCGTGACGGGAAGGAACGGCGTGGCGATCGCCAGGACCGCACCGACGAGACCCGCGACGATGGCGACGAGCCGCGCGGTCCTGTGGTTGGCCCCGGCTTCGGTTCCCACGCGGCTCACGGGCGTAGATGTTAGTTGCCCGTCCGGCGGCGCTTCACTGGTCACGGTGACTTACTTCCTGATTGCCAGGACGAACGGCCCGATGGTCGACACGTCCCACCGCGGATCGTTGAACAGGGCGGCGTCCAGGGCGACCTGATAGCGGCGCACGTTCGGCTGGTTCGGGTAGACGTCGCTGGCCAGGCGCAGGGTGTAGGTGTCGTTGGCGCCGTGCCGCATCAGGAACACCGTCGGAGGCTTCCACGGCATCGTGTCGAGGCTCGCGATGAACTGGTCGGGCTTGGTCATGGTGGCCCAGCCCTCGATGGCCGACGACCGCTCCTTGAACTGCGCGAGGGGGTTGGCGTAGTGCGACGTCAGGCCCTGGAAGCCGTAGTAGGGGTAGTACGCCAGGAAGCTGTAGTCGGCGGTCATCACGACGGTTTGGTCGCGGGGACGTCCGGTGACCTGGGCGATCTTGGCGTCGACGTCGCGGTAGTACTGCTCCGCGCCGGGCGGCCGACGGTCGGCGCGCTGGCCGGTGCCGTCGGTGTCGGTGTAGGCCACGATGATGTCGGACCGCAGCACGTCGGGGATGTCCTGGGTGAACGTCAGCGCCCCGAGCGCACCGATGGCCGTGCCCGCGGCGATCACGCGTCGCCGGGTCTGAGCGGAGTACCTCGCGGCGATGGCCAGTGTCGTCTCGACGAAGCCGAAGGCCCCCGCGGTGGCGAGCAGCACCGTCAGCGTGGGGGTGAGCCGGAACGACAGCAGCGTGGTGCCCACCAGGGTGGTCAGCATCGACAGCAGCGACCACGCGTAGACGGCGAGGACCGCGATTGCCAGTGCGCCCGCCCGCGTCGAGTTCCTGGCCCTGACGACCAGCCACAGCGTGCCGATCATGCACAGGGCGCCGAGCAGGGTGACGTCGAGCATCGGGAACGTCAGCTGTGCGCCGTCGGACGGCAGGTAGTGCTGCGCCGTGCCGGTGTCGGCGGGCGACCCCTTGATCGCGGCGAGAAGGTAGGGCGTCCAGCCCAGCAGTGCGAGCGCCCCCGAGATCACGGCGATGACCGCGACCCTCAGCAGCGGGTCCCACGTCCGTCTCGCGGCCGCGGCCAGCAGCGCCATGATGACGAGCGTGAACGCCGAGTAGAGCAGCAGCAGCGTGTAGAAGAGGGCGGCCATTCCGAGGAACAACCCCACGCCGACGATCGCCGCCCAGCCGCCGGAGCCGTTCTCGCCCCCGGAGGCGGGCACACCGGTACCCGAGCGGCCCCTGGCCCGCAGGCCCGACCACGCCAGCACGAAGATCGGCGGCAGCAGCACCGTGATGATGGCCGCGTACGGCTCGGCCGGTGCGTAGGCGAGCGTGGCGGCCGTGCTCGCCGTCGCCACCACCAGGGCGAGTTCGAAACGGACCATCGCCGTCCACAGGACGAGGGCGACGACGACGGCAGCGGTGATCGAGATGATCGACCACGGCTTGAACGTCTCCCAGGCGGGCATGCCCGTCAGGTTGGCGAGCCTGCCGCCCAGCCAGAACCAGCCGGGCGGGTAGAACGGCGGAAGACCGAAGTAGGTCATGTCGTGGGGCGCCGCGGTGTCGGTCAGCCGCGTCAGGTACTCGGTGCGGAACTGCTGATCGACCGAGACGCCGAACAGGTACAGCTTGGTGGCGCCCAGCGGCATCGCCAGCGTCACGGTCGACAGGGCCGCGAGGAACACCACCGAGAGGACGCGCGCGACGAGCTCGCGGCGCGACCGCCACATCCAGCCCGCCGCGAACAGTCCTGCGAGACAGACGAACTGGCCCACAGTGGTGAGCGCGTGCAGTTGGTTCGACGAGTTGAAGGCCGGCCAGTTGACGCGGGCGATCGCGACGAGCGACACCGCCGCAACGGCAACCGCCACGATGACGGCCGCCACCACGAGGGCCGCGGTCCGCGCCGCGTGAACCATGGTGCTCAGATCGGCAGCTTGCGGAAGATCGGCCGCGGCACGTGCCGCAGCACCATCATCACGTAGCGGAACGCGCCGGGCGCCCAGACGAGCTCCCGCCCCTTCGCCGACGCCGTGACCGCGAGATCGGCCACGTACTCCTTGTCGACGGTGAACGGGGCTTCCTTGGCGCCGGTGGCCTTCCAGTGCGCGATGGTGGTCGAGGTGCGCACCTGGCCGGGCCGGATGACGAGCACCCGAACTCCGTACTCGCGCAGCGCCTCTCCGAGGCCGAGGTAGAAGCCGTCGAGGCCGGCCTTGGTGGAGCCGTAGACGAAGTTGGACCGTCGGACGCGTTCACCGGCCGCCGAACTCATGGCGATGATTCGGCCGGAGCCCTGGGCGCGCATCTTCTCGCCGAGCAGCACGCCGACCGAAACCGCTGCGGTGTAGTTGATCTCGGCGATCTGCACGGCCTTGCGCTGGTTCTGCCACAGCTCCTCGGCGTCGCCGAGTAGGCCGAACGCCACGACCGCCACGTCGACGTCGCCGCCTGCGAAGGCCTTGTCGATGACGGCCGGGTGGTCGGCGCTCTTCACGCCGTCGAAGTCGATCCACTCGACCGACCTGGCGCCCGCCGAGGTCATCGTGGCGATCGCGTCGTCCTTGCGGGGATGGTCGGGGAGGTCGGCGAGGATCACCCGGGCGCCGGCGTCACGCAGGTAGCGCTCGCCGATGGCCAGTGCGATCTCCGACGTCCCGCCGAGCAGCAGGATCGTCTGCGGGTTGCCGACGGCATCGAACACCATTTACAGCAGCTCCAGTCGTCGGGCCATGTCCGAGGCGAACACTCCGGTGGGATCGACCTTGCGGCGCAACGCGATCCATTCGTCGATCCGTGGGTACATGGCGTGGAAGGTCTCCGCGGTGGTGCGGGAGTCCTTGGCGGTGTAGAGCCTGCCGCCGAACTCGAGGACGCGGCGGTCGAGCTCGGTGACGAACTCGTTGAGCCCGGCCTTGATCGGGAAGTCGACGCAGATGTTCCAGCCGGGGATCGGAAAGCTCAGGGGCGCTTGATTTCCCGGTCCGAACAGCTTGAAGACGTTGAGGAACGAGTAGTGCCCAGAGCGCTGGATGTCACCGATGATGGCCTTGAACTCGTCGACGGCCTCGGTGGGCACCACGAACTGGTACTGCAGGAAGCCCGCGGGACCGTAGCCGCGGTTCCACTCACCGAACATGTCGAGCGGGTGGTAGAACTGCGTCAGGTTCTGGACCTTGCCGCGGTAGGTGCCCGACTTGCGGTACCACAGTTCGCCGATGGGCCCGAAGGTGTACTTGTTCGCGAGCCCGTTCGGGAACACGTCGGGAAACGTAAGAAGCTGCGGCGCATCGAATTTCAGTGGGTTTTTCTGCAGCTTCTCGGGCAGCTGGTCGAGGGTGGCCAACGAGCCGCGGGAGATCGCGGCGCGGCCCAGCTTGGGCGGCGCGCTGATCGCGTCGAACCACGCGCTGGAGTAGGTGTATCGGTTCTCGCTGCCGTCGCCGTGCAGTGCGATGGTGTCGTCGAGCGTGGGCGTGACGTCGCCGTCGGCGATGAAGTACGCGGTCTCGGTGGGCGTCATCGAGATGGTCGCGCGCAGGATGATGCCGGTCAGCCCGTTGCCGCCGACGGTCGCCCAGAACAGTTCGGCGTCGTCGCCCTCTGGCGTCAGGTGCCGGACCTCGCCGTCGGCCGTCAATAGGTCCATCGAGCGGACGTGGTTGCCGAAGCTGCCCGCGCTGTGGTGGTTCTTGCCGTGGATGTCGCAGGCGATCGCGCCGCCGACGGTGACCTGGCGGGTGCCGGGAAGCACGGGCACCCACAGTCCCAGCGGCAGCGCGGCCCGCATCAACTGGTCGAGGTTGACGCCGGCGTCGACATCGACGAGGTGGCTGTCGCGGTCCATCGAGTGGATGTGGTTCAGCGTCGTCATGTCGACGACGAGCCCGCCGCCGTTCTGGGCGTTGTCGCCGTAGGACCTGCCAAGGCCGCGTGCGATCACGCCGCGGCCGTCGGCGGCTGCCACGGCGTCGACCACGGTGTCGACGTCGCGCGGTGAGAGCACCTGCGCGACGCTCGGTGCGGTGCGGCCCCAGCCGGTCAGCCGCGTGGTGGTGGTTTCGAACATCGTGACGAGGGTACCGCCCTACGCGGTCTCATCCCGTGACGCGTCCCGCGTGGGCAGCTTGAAGATCACGACCCGTTGCACCACGAAGTTGATGACTGTCGCCGTGCCCTGGGCGATCACGAACGCCACCGGAACCCGCCACGGTTTGTCCGCCCACAGTGTGTAGAAGGTGTAGTTGATGCCGACCTGCACCAGGTAGGTGACGGCGTAGAGGGCGCACACCGCGACGAATCGCCTGGTGCTCGGCTGGGCCGCGAAGGTCCACCGGCGGTTGATCAGGTACGCCGTGGTGGTGCCCGCGATGAAGCTCAGGGTCTTGGCGACGTTGACGTTCAGGCCGAGGTGCAGGAACAGCACGTAGAGCCCGAAGTCGACGACGGCCGACAGTCCACCCGTGACGACGAACCGCCAGGCCTGCGTCATCAGGCTCAGGTTCGGCGACATCGGAGGCTCGGCCACGGGGGCAGCTTAGCCAGCGACGCCGGCCAGCACGCCGCACAGTGCGTCGACGGCTGCGGCGAACGCGTGCTCGGCGGGGGTGCCGAAGCTGACGACGATGCCGTCGGTCGCGGGTGTCGTCGGCCCGGCGTCGGGGTGCCGCAGCATGCTCAGTCCGGCCAGGGCGATTCCCGCCTCGCCGGCCCGCCGGATGACCTCGTGCTCGGTGCCGTCGGGCAGGGTCAAGAGCAGGTGCAGGCCCGCCGACACTCCGCCGATGCCCACGTCGAAGGGCGCCAGCGCCTCCACCAGCCGGTCGCGCCGATGCCGGTAGCTCAGTCGCATCCGGCGAATGTGCTTGTCGTAGCTGCCTCGTGCGATGAAGTCGGCCATCGTCAACTGGGCGATCACGTTGACGTAGAACTGCTGGCCACCCGCAGCGGCCAGCACGCGGTCGATCAGGTGGTCGGGCAGCGCCATCCAGCCGAGTCGCAGTGCGGGCGAGAGGCTCTTGCTCGCCGAGCCCAGGTACACCACGCGGTCGGGATCCAATCCCTGTACGGCGCCGACGGGTTGGCGGTCGTAGCGGAACTCGCCGTCGTAGTCGTCCTCGAGGAGGTAGCCGTCGGTCCGGTGGGCCCACTCGACGACGGCCTTGCGGCGGGCCGGATGCAGCGGCACCCCGTGGGGAAAGTGGTGGGCCGGGGTGAGCAGGGCCGCCGACGCGGTGGTGCCCGCGAGGTCGTCGACCACGGCGCCGTGCTCGTCGACCCGGATCGGTACGGTCGAAACCCCCAGTGCCGCAACCGCTTCCCGGAACAGGAACAGGCCGTAGGCCTCGACGGCGATGGGCTTGCCCGCGCCGAACACCCTGGCCAGGATCTCGACGGCATGCCGCGTGCCCGCGCAGATGACGATGGACTCCGGCGAGGTGCGCACGCCGCGGACCCGGCCCAGGTATTCGGCGAGCGCCTCACGCAGTTCGACTCTGCCGCGCGGATCGCTCATGCGGAGGGCGTCGGTGGGGGCGTCCGTCAGGGCCCGCCGGGTGGAGGCCAGCCAGGCGTCGCGCGGGAAGGCGCCCACGTCGGGTGAGCCCGGCATGAAGTTGTGGGTCGGCACCACGGGCGTGCCGCGGGGGCGGGTGGGCACGGGGTTGGCGGCGACGTCGACGACCCAGGTACCCGCGCCCTGGCGGGACGCGAGCCAGCCCTCGGCGACGAGTTCGGCATAGGCGTCGGCGACGGTGTTGCGGGCCAATCCCAGGTCCGAGGCCAGTGTCCGGGACGGTGGCAGCATCGTTCCCGTCACCAGACGGCCGGAGCGGACGGCGTCGCGCAGGGCGGTGATCAGCAGTTCCCGCGCACCGCGGGCTCCCGGTGTGAGCACCTCGCGCAGGTCGAGGTGCAGATCGCGCGTCCCAGAATTGGCCCATGAAGTCACTACCGAATTGAACCATCTAGACGGTTCTTTGGTCTCTAGCGTGAAGGACGTGACACAGACACTCGAACACCCCACTGCCATCGACCGCCTCGAGATCTACAAGGTCTCGCCCGAGCTGTACGACGCGATGATGAAGCTGAGCACGGCGTCGGCCAAGGACGTCGACCCGACGATCGGCGAGCTCGTCAAGATCCGCGCCTCTCAGATCAACCACTGCGCCTTCTGCCTCGACATGCACGTCGCCGACGCCCGCAAGCACGGCGAGACCGAGCAGCGGTTGGCGCTGGTCGCAGCGTGGGACGAAGCCGGAACGCTGTTCACCGAGCAGGAGCGGGCGGCGCTGGAGCTGACCGAGGCCATCACCGAACTCGACAAGGGCCACGTCTCCGACGAGGTCTACGCCAGGGCCGCCGCCGTCTTCACCGAGAAGGAGCTCGCCCAGGTGATCGCGATGGCCGTCACCATCAACGCGTGGAACCGGTTCAACGTAGCCACGCGGATGAAGGCCCCGCGTCGCTGAGGACCGACCGTCACCCGGCCGCGCGTGTGTCAGGCCGCCTCGAGGTGCCACGTCATGCGGACGCTCGTACCGTGCTCCGTCGATTCGATGTCGGTGCTGTCGGCGAGGGCACGCATCAGGACGAGGCCGCGGCCACGGCGACGGGTCCGGTCCTCCGCGGCGGGGGCGCCCGGTCGCCAGTTTCCGTAGTCCCGGACCGTCACGACCAGAGTTGAGTTCTCCGCGTCGTGGCGCGCCGCGAGATGGACCTCACCATGGACGTGGGGGTAGGCGTGTTCCACGGCGTTGGCCAACGCCTCGTTGGCGGCAAGGACCACGTCGTCGGCGATGCCCTCGGCCAGGTGGCAGTGCCGACGCAGCCACGCCGCGAGTGCGGTTCTCGCCTCCGCCGCAGTGTGCGCATCGGCCGGATCCTGGCAGCACCAGAACGGCGGTGGCTCCTCCACCGTGAGAATCGCGTCCGTGGAAGAAGTCATGGGTTCGAGTACCCAATGACGCGTAGGTCACGCCTGCGTCAGCGGAGCACCTAGGTGGCGAGCGCCTTCAGCGCGTTCTCCAGCGTGGCGTGCACGGTGAGCATCTCGGTGACTCCGACGAGCTCCATCGGCCGCCGCGTCATCGGGCCGTGCGCCACGACGACGAAGCCGACGCCGGTCGCACAGCGCTCGGCGGCGACGATGAGGACGCTCATCGCGCTCGAGGCCAGGAAGTCGACGCGGCTGAGGTCCACGATCATCGTCGCAGGGGACTGATCCAGCCCGAGCGCGATGCGGCGCTCCAACTCAGGGGTGGTCGTCAGGTCCAGTTCGCCGACGCAGGAGACGATGACGGTTCGGCCGCGCCACTCCTCGTCGAAGGTGCACAGCGGGGTGCCCGTCACGCCATCGGAATCATCGGACACGCCGCCAATCTAGACCCAGTACGGCACCCTGGCGCGATACTGGCGCATCGCGAACGCCGTCACGGTCCACCCGACGGCCGTCAGTACCAGCACCACGACCCAGTGCCTGGCCTCCTGATCGGCGCCGAGTAGCGGTGCCCGCACGATGTCGACGTAGTGCAGCAGCGGGTTGAACTCGATGATCTTGGCCCACGTCCCCGCGCCCTGCTGCCGCAGCGTCTCGTCGTTCCAGATGATCGGGGTGACGTAGAACAGCAACTGCACCAGGCTGAACAGCAGCGGGCTGATGTCGCGGTAGCGGGTGGCCAGGATGCCGAAGCACAGCGCCACCCACACGCAGTTGATCGCGATGAGCGCGAGCGCGGGGATGAACGCCAGATCGGTCCACTTCCACGGCTGCGGGAAGATGATCGCGATGATGACGAAGATGACGATGTTGTGGCCGAACAGGATGATCTGGCGCCACACCAACCGGTAGACGTGCACCGACAGCGGGGTCGGAAGTTGTTTGATCAGACCCTCGTTCGCGACGAAGACGTCGGCGCCCTCGAGGATCGACGCGTTGATCAGGTTCCAGATGATCAGCCCGAGCGTGACGTACGGCAGGTGCTCGGCCAGCGGGAGGTGGAACAGCGTGGAATACAGCGCCCCCAGCGCGACGGCCATCGTGCCGGTCGCGATGGTGATCCAGATGGGCCCGAGCACCGAGCGGCGGTAGCGCTGCTTGATGTCCTGCCAGCCGAGGTGCAACCACAGCTCGCGTCTGCCGAAGCCCACGGCGAGGTCGGCCCACGCGCGGCCGAAGGTCTTGGACTGCGCGGCGGCGTCCGTGAAGGTCATGCGCGCTCGAACCTTTCGCGTCTGCCCAAGCGCCGCAACCGGATCCACTCGGAGAATCCGGCAGGGTCGCGTCGGGTCACCAGGAAGAACCACCCGAACCGCAGCCACTCCTGGGGGACCAGCTTGCGCAAGCCACGCTGGGCCTGCAGGTAGCCGCGGTTGCGGTAGGTGAAGAAGCGCTTGGTGTCGTCCGATGGGTACTGGGTGTGCATGCGCCCGCCGAGGATCGGCTTGAACTCGTCGGAGCCCTGCGGGTGAAGGTAGACGGCGTCCAGACAGGTGCCGAACGGCAGACCGGACAGCACCAGCCTTCGGTGCACGTCGACCTCGTCGCCGCGGATGAACAGCCGAAGATCTGGTACGCCAACGGCTTCCACCGTCGTCGCACGAAAGAGGGCGCCGTTGAACAGCGAGGCGATGCCGGGCAGCAGATCGCCCGCTTCACCCGATCGACGGCTCGCCGCTTCACCCGATTGACGGCTCGCCGTCGTGTCCACCCGCAGCTCCGACACCAGGCGCCGCCACACCAGCCCACGTCGCAGCGGAAAGGCCAGGCGCGCCGGGTCGTCGAGATCGCACACCATGGGCGAGACCGCGGCCAGTCCGTGTCGCCGCGCGCAGTCCAGCAGCGTGCCGAGCACCGCGGGATCGGCGGGCCTGCCGTCGTCGTCGGCCAGCCACACCCAGTCCGCGCCCATGGCGAGCGCCTGCAGCATGCCGAGCGCGAACCCGCCCGCGCCGCCGAGATTGCGCCGCGATCCGACGTAGGTGGTCGGAATAGATTGTGCCGCAACGAGTTCACGCACATCCGCGTCGTCGTCGTTGTCGATCACGATGAGATGGTCGGGAGTCCGGGTCTGGCCCGTCACCACCGCGAGGGACTGCGTCAGCTGCGCGAGGCGCCGGTGGGTGACGACGACCGCGACCACGTTGTCCCCGCGGTCGGTCACGGAGCGAATCCCTCGCGCTCGTTCTCCTCGAGCACCTCGCGCACGTGCCTGGCGGCGTCGTCGCCCTCGTAGGCACGCACCACGTCCTCGATGCCGCCGGTCATCCTGATGGTGCCGTGGTCGATCCACATCGCGGTCTTGCACAGGCGCGCGAGGAATTCGTTCGAGTGACTGGCGAATACGAGGATGCCCGACCGCGACACCAGATCCTGAAGCCGCGTGCGGGCCTTCTTGAGGAAGTCGGCGTCGACCGCGCCGATGCCCTCGTCGAGCAACAGGATCTCGGGATCGATGCTGGTGACGACGCCCATCGCCAACCGCACCCTCATGCCCGTCGAGTACGTGCGCAACGGCATCGAGAGGTAGTCGCCGAGCTCGGTGAACTCCGCGATCTCGTCGACCTTGGCCGCCATCTGCTTTCGCGTCTGGCCCAGGAACATGCCCCTGATGATGATGTTCTCGAAGCCGGAGATCTCCGGGTCCATGCCGACGCCGAGGTCGAACACCGGCGCCACGCGCCCGCGCACCGTCGCCGAACCCCTGGTGGGCTCGTAGATTCCCGACAGCAACCGCAGCAGCGTCGACTTGCCCGCGCCGTTGTGACCGACCAGCCCGACGCGGTCACCCATCTCCAGCGACATGGTGATGTCGCGGAGCGCTTCGATCACCACGACGTTGGACGCGT
>JAESGJ010000245.1_pt1 | contig 56148 bp, 52 predicted proteins | sample 9266241 | NCBI WGS metagenome assembly JAESGJ01 (sample SAMN14514841, study PRJNA621669) | algae metagenome | isolation source: Brasilonema octagenarum HA4186-MV1 and co-occurring heterotrophs from wet... | place: USA: Manoa Valley, Hawaii | collected 2009-07-20
CGACGCCGAGGAGCGGGATGCCCTGCGACGCAGGCTCGTCGACGCCGAGGCCGTCCGCGTGCTCGCCCGCAAGGGACGCACGCTCATCACCGAGAACGCGATCGGCCTGATCCAGGCGGCCGCGGGCGTCGACGGGTCCAACGTCGACTCTGCCGAGTTGGCTCTGCTGCCAGTCGATCCCGACGGCAGCGCCGCGGCCCTGCGGACCCGGTTGCGCGACCTGCTCGGCGTCACGGTCGGCATCGTCGTCACCGACACGATGGGCAGGGCCTGGCGCAACGGCCAGACCGACACCGCCATCGGGGCAGCGGGTCTGGCGGTGCTGCACGGCTACGGCGGGGCTCACGACGCCCACGGCAACGAGTTGGTGGTCACCGAGGTCGCCGTCGCCGACGAGATCGCGGCCGCCGCCGACCTCGTCAAGGGCAAGCTGACCGGCATCCCGGTGGCGGTCGTGCGCGGCCTCGCGCTCCACGACGACGGCTCGAACGGCCGCACGCTGGTCAGGGCGGGCGAGGAGGACCTGTTCTGGCTCGGCACCGAGGAGGCGCTCGCGATGGGCAGGCGGCAGGCGCAGCTGCTGCGGCGTTCGGTCCGCAGGTTCGGGCCCGATCCCGTCGACCCCGCCGCCCTCGAAGCTGCTGTCGCCGAGGCCCTTACGGCGCCTGCGCCCCACCACACGCGACCCGTCCGATTCGTCTGGGTGCGCGAACCGGAGGCACGACTGCGGTTGCTCGACGGCATGAAGGCCAAGTGGCGGGCCGACCTGCTGGGCGACGGCAGGCCCGACGACGCCGTCGACCGTCGCGTAGGACGCGGCCAGATCCTCTACGACGCCCCGGAATTGGTGATCCCCTTCATGGTGCCCGACGGGGCGCACCCCTACCCCGACGCGGAACGCACGGCGGCGGAGCACACCATGTTCACAGTCGCGGCGGGCGCCGCCGTACAGGGCCTCCTGGTCGCCCTTGCGGTCCGCGGCGTTGGCAGCTGCTGGATCGGGTCGACGATATTCGCCGCCGATCTGGTGCGCCGGGAGCTGGCCCTACCGTCCGACTGGGAACCGCTGGGCGCCATCGCCATCGGCCAACCGGAGGAGCCGCCCGAACCGCGCGACCCGGTGCCGACCGACGGTCTGCTCGTGTACCGATGACCCTGCACGGGTCGGTCGTCGACACGCTGAGCCGTTGGCAGCCCGCCGATCCCGCCCAGGACACCCTCCGCCACGCCGTGCTGGCCTTCGTACTCGCGAGGCCCGACGCCTGCCTGCGGGCCTGCGCGCCGGGTCACGTCACGGCCTCGACGCTGGTCATCGACCACACCGGATTGCGCACGCTGCTGACGCTGCACCCGCGGCTCGGACGCTGGGTCCAGCTGGGCGGCCACTGCGAGGAATCCGACGCCGACATCGTCTCGGCGGCTTTGCGGGAGGCGACCGAGGAGTCCGGCGTCTCGGGGTTGACCATCGGCGAGGTGCCCGCCGCCCTGCACGTGCACGCCCTGACGTGCTCGCTGGGCGTGCCGACCCGCCACCTCGACGTCCAGTTCGTCGCTCGGGCGCCCGCGGACGCCGAGATCGCCATCAGCGACGAATCGCTGGACCTGCGCTGGTGGCCGTTGGACGCACTGCCCCAGGGGTCGGACTACGGGCTGCGGCAGCTGGCGCGCGCGGCTCAGACGTCGGTCGAGTAGCGGATGCCGCCGTCGGGGATGTGGACCCCCGGCCAGACGCGCGCCCCGCGCAACAGCTCACACCGTGCACCGATGTGGGCGCCGTCGCCGATCACGCCGTCGCGGATCAGCGCGCGCGGGCCGATGCGCGCACCGAACCCGATGATGGACCGTTCGATCACCGATCCCGCCTCGATGCGGGCGCCGTCGAAGATCACCGCGCCGTCCAGTCGGGCGCCGGGGCCGATCTCGGCGCCGCGGCCCACGACCGTGCCGCCGATCAGCACCGCGCCGGGCGCCACGGCGGCGCCGTCGTGGACGAGTTCCTCGCCGCGGTGCCCGTTCAGCGCGGGCGACGGTGCGATCCCCCGGACGAGGTCCGCCGAACCACGGACGAAGTCGTCGGGCGTGCCCATGTCACGCCAGTAGGTGGCGTCGACGTAACCGCACACCTTGAGCCCGTCGGCTAGGAGCGCCGGGAACACCTCACGCTCGACCGACACCTCGCGGCCCGCGGGGATCCGGTCGATCACCTCACGCTTGAAGACGTAGCAGCCTGCGTTGATCTGATCGGTCGGCGGATCCTGCGTCTTCTCGAGGAACGCGGTCACCACGCCGTCCGAATCGGTTGGCACGCAACCGAAGGCACGCGGATCGCCGACGCGCACCAGGTGCAGCGTGACGTCCGCGCCGCGGTCGTGGTGGCTCGACAGCAGCGCGCCGAGGTCGCAACCGGACAGCACGTCGCCGTTGAACACCAGCGCGGTGTCGTACTTCAGCTTCGACGCCACGTTGGCGATGCCACCGCCGGTGCCCCGCGGCTCGTCCTCGACGACGTACTCGATCTGCAGCCCGAGCTTGGAGCCGTCGCCGAACTCGGCCTCGAAGACCTGGGCCTTGTACGAGGTCCCCAGCACGACGTGCGTGATGCCCGCCGCCGCGATCCGCGACAGCAGGTGGGTGAGGAACGGCAGCCCGGCGGTGGGCAACATCGGCTTGGGTGCGGACAGCGTGAGCGGCCGCAGACGCGTGCCCTGCCCCCCGACGAGCACTACGGCGTCGACCTCCGCCGGATTGACCGAACCTGCCATCAGCTAGCCCCTTCTGCCGTTGCCTTCAGGCGCGTGCCTCATCGGTGCATCCGCGAGGTCTTGCGCCGCGAGTTGCCGACCACCAACCCGGCACGCGCCGCGAGGGCCGACCTGATGGTCCACCGCAGCGGCGCCTGCCACCAGCGCGGGTGTCGGTCGGCCAGGAAAGTGTAAGTGCTGGTGTGGTGGGCCGCCAGGTTGCGGGCCGGGTCGCGGCCCGTCGAGTGACCCTTGTCGTGAAGCACTTCGGCCGTCGGCACGTAGACGTTCTGCCAACCGGCTTTGGCGAGGCGATCGCCGAGGTCAACGTCCTCCATGTACATGAAGTACCGCTCGTCGAAGCCCTCGATCGCGTCGAACGCCTGCCTGCGCAGCAACAGACACGACCCCGACAACCACCCCACGGATCGTTCGCTGGGCTCCAGTCGCTCCTGCCGGTAGGCGGCCGTCCACGGGTTCGACTTCCAGAACGGACCGACGACGGCGTGCATGCCACCGCGGACGAGGCTCGGCTGGTGGCGCGCCGACGGATAGACCGAACCGTCGGGATCGCGGATCAGCGGGCCGAGCGAGCCCGCCCGCGGCCATCGCGTCGCCGCCTGAAGGAGCGCGTCGATGCTTCCCGGTCCCCATACGACGTCGGGATTGGCCACCACCACGAACTCGGGATCGGCCGCGTTGGCATCGGTGAGGTACTTGCGGACCGCCCTGTTGACCGCCGAGCCGTACCCGAGGTTGGCACCGGTGTGCAGCAGGCGGACGTTCGGATACCGCTGGACCGCCTCCTCGGGCGTGCCGTCGGTGGAACCGTTGTCGGCCATCACGACCGTCACCGACCGTTCGGTCGCGTGACCCAACGAGGCGAGGAACCGGTCGAGGTGCGGACCCGGTGAGTAGGTCACCGTCACCACGATCAGGTCCTGGGTCACGGCGTAGAGGGTAGCGGGCCGTCGGGAGACCACCCGGCGAGCGCCGCGGCGAGCGCCTCGCGCCAGGGGCGCAGCGGGGTGAGCCCGGCCTCGGCGGACCGGCCCGCGCCCAGCGCCGAGTACGGCGGCCGCGGCGCGGGCCGCGGATGGCGGTCGGTGCCGACGGGACGCACCCGCTCCGGGTCGGCGCCGACGAGCTCGAACACCGCACGGGCCTGCTCGAAGCGGCTGGTGTGGCCCCCGTTGGCGGCGTGCAGCACCGATTCCTCGATCGAGCCGCCCGCCACCTGCAGGAGCGCCTCGACCAGGTCACCGACGTAGGTCGGCGAGCCGACCTGGTCCGCGACCACGTCCACCACACCGTCACCCGCGGCCAGCCGGCGCATCGTCGCGACGAAGTCGCCACCGTCACCACCGGAGAAGATCCAGGCGGTGCGCACGACGTGGGCGTTGGGCATCGCCGAGAGCACCTCGAACTCGCCTTCGAGCTTGGTGCGGCCGTAGACGCTGCGAGGGTCCGTCCGGTCGTCGATCTCGTACGGCCGCGGCGGCGCACCCGCGAAGTCACCGCTGAACACGTAGTCGGTCGACACGTGGATCAACTCCGCGCCCACGCGCGCACAGGCCTGCGCCACGTTCTCGGCGCCCGTCGCGTTGACGGCGCGCGCGCCCTCCTCGTCGGACTCGGCGACGTCGACCTTGGTGTAGGCGGCACAGTTGACCACGGTGTCGCCCGCGGAGAAGTGTCGCTCGACGGCCGCCGGGTCGGTGATGTCGCAATCCGCCGAGGTCAACGCCAGCACGTCGTGCCCGCGGCGGCCCGCCTCGGCGGCCAGCCTGCGGCCGACGAGCCCTCCTGCTCCGGTGATCACCAAACGCTCAGACATGGCACCGAGTCTGGCACGCCGACCGGCGCTACCCGATCTTCGGGCGACTCGCCAGTAGCCTGGGCTGATGCCAGCTCGTCTCGCCAGGATCATCGCCGTCTTCGTGGCGGCCCTGATCGTCATCGGCACTGGCGTCGCCTGGGGCAAGATCCGGTCGTTCGAGGCAGGCATCAACCACATCAGCGCGGCCGCGCTCGGCGGCGGCGGCGAGGACGGGGCGATCGACATCCTGCTCGTCGGCATGGACAGCAGGACCGACGCGCACGGCAACCCCCTGTCCGCCGACGAACTGGCCACGCTGCGCGCCGGTGACGACGTGTCCACCAACACCGACACCATCATCCTGGTGCGCATTCCGAACAACGGACAGTCCGCGACCGCGATCTCGATCCCGCGGGACTCGTACGTGGAGGCCCCCGGCGACCTGGGCAAGACGAAGATCAACGGCGTCTTCGGCCAGATCAAGCTCGAGAAGATGAAGGAACTCGTCGAGCAGCAGGGCGTGGATCCCGCCGTCGCCGAGCCCAAGGCCACCGAGGCGGGCCGCGAGGCGTTGATCAAGACCGTGGCCAACCTGACCGGCGTCACCGTCGACCACTACGCGGAGATCGGTCTGCTCGGCTTCGCCCTCATCACCGACGCCCTCGGCGGCGTCGACGTATGCCTCAAGGACGCCGTCTACGAACCGATGTCCGGCGCCGACTTCCCGGCGGGCCCGCAGAAGCTCAACGGCCCCCAGGCGCTCAGCTTCGTCAGGCAGCGCCACGACCTGCCCCGCGGCGACCTCGACCGGGTGACCCGGCAGCAGGCCGTGATGGCCGAGCTGGCGCACCAGGTCATCTCGGGCCAGACCCTGTCGAGTCCGTCGACGCTGAACCGGCTTCAGGACGCGGTGCAGCGGTCGGTCGTGCTGTCCGACGGCTGGGACATCATGGACTTCGTCCAGCAGATGCAGAAGCTGGCGGGCGGCAAGGTCGCGTTCGCGACCATCCCGGTGCTGCAGGAGGACGGCTGGAGTGACGACGGCACGCAGAGCGTCGTCCGGGTCGACCCCACCCAGGTGCAGGACTTCGTCACCGGTCTGCTGCACGACCAGGACGCAGGCAAGACCGAACAGCTGGCCTACTCACCGAGCAAGACCACCGCGGACGTGATGAACGACACCGACGTCAACGGCCTGGCCGCCTCGGTCTCGGAGTTGCTCACCGGCAAGGGCTTCGTCGCGGGCAGCGTCGGCAACAACGAGTCGGGGCGGGTGGCCAACAGCCAGATCCGCGCCGCCAAGGCCGACGACCTCGGCGCGCAGGCGGTGTCGAAGGAACTCGGCAACCTGCCCATCGTCGAGGATCCTTCGGTGGCGGCCGGTTCGGTCCAGGTGGTTCTGGCCAGTGACTACACCGGCCCGGGATCCGGGCTCGGCAACGGGGATTCGGCCGGGGATTCGTCCCAGACGGCCACGACGTCGAACGCGGGCAACACCGTCGACGCCACCTCGGCCGCGGCCACCGACGCTCCCCTTCCCGCGCCGCCCATCATCACGGCGGGTTCCAACGGCCCGGAGTGCGTGAACTGACGAACCTCGCATCGGCGGTGCTCGACCCGCTGCTCGCCGTGCCCTCGGCACCGCGCATCACCTACTACGACGACGCGACCGGGGAGCGCATCGAGCTGTCGACGGTGACGTTGGCCAATTGGGCGGCGAAGACCGGAAACCTGCTGCGCGACGAGCTCGGGGCGGGCCGGGGCAGCCGGGTCGCCGTGCTGCTGCCCGCGCACTGGCAGACGTTGGGCGTCCTTCTCGGCATCTGGTTCATCGGCGCGGAAGTCGTTCTGGGCGAAGACGATTGCGACGTCGCCGTCTGCACCGCGGACCGGATCGACGAGGCCGAGTCGGCCGCGGGCGAGGTCGTGGTGCTCTCGCTCGACGCGTTCGGCAAGCCCGTGGCCGATCTCCCGTTCGGCCTCACCGACTACGCCACGTCGGTTCGGGCCCACGGTGACCAGATCACGGCCGAGCGCCAGCCGGGAGCAGCGGTCAACGGCCGCTCGGTCGATGAAATCCTGGCTGCCGCAGTCACTTCCGCGGAAAGGCAGCACCTGAGCGCCGCCAGTCGGGTGCTGTCGACCGCGGCCTGGGACACCGCCGAGGCGCTGACCGACGTCGTCCTTGCGGTGTTCGTGGCGGGTGGCTCGCTGGTCCAGGTCGCACATCCCGATCCCGGTGCGCAGGACCGGCGGCGCGAGGCCGAGAAGATCACCGCGGAGCTGAACTAGCCTTCTCGATCGGGAGGACCTGCCTGCCCAGTCGCGCCTGCACGACGCGCTCGACCGGTTTGGGCGTCCCGTCCGACCGGTAGATCCCGAGTGTGTCCTCGGGTTGGGTGCTCAGCGAATCGCGGTCGCGCACCGTGTACACGTACACCGGTCCGGCGTAGGGCAACTGCGACCACTTGCTCAACATGTCCTCGAGGTACACCGCCTGCGCCGTCTCCCCGACGACCGAGGACGGTTCGCCGTACTCGGTGGCCCACACCCTCTTGCCGGCGTCGCCGTTGAGGATCATCGCCTGCCGGATGCCCGCAAGCTGGTTCAGCGGAGCATCGGGATGCCAGCTCTCGGAGAACTTCATCGTGTACTGGTACGGGTGAAAGGAGATGGCGTCGAAGTAGTCCTTCGCACCCGCGGCGTACATCGCGGTGACGAACTTCACGGGATCGATGGCGATCGTGGCGAAGTCGATGATCGCTCCGAGCCCTCCGGTGACCACCAGGGCCGACGGGTCGGCGGCCTTGATCGCCGGGTACGCGGCCTTGAGCAGGTCGACGTAGCCTGCCGGGTCGGGCGAGGGCGCGAAGAACGACGCGGCATTCGGCTCGTTCCAGATCTCGTATGCCGAGACCTTTCCCCTGAAGTGCTCGGCGACCTTGCCTGCGAACCGTCCGAACGCGGCCGGTGAGGCGGGCCGTCCCGCGACGGGAGGCTGGCCGGGCAAGACCGCCCACGCCGGCGGCGAGTTCACCGTGGCCAGGATCGAAATGTGTTGCGCAGCAGCCGCATCCACCGTCTTGTCGACCATGCTCCAGTCGTACGAGTCCGGGGTGTGCTGGATCGCGGTCCACGGGATCAGGAGACGCACCGTCGACACGCCCGATGCCTTCATCAGCGCGACGGCCCTGACCACCTGGTTGGGAGGGAGGGCCAGCAGGTCGGAGTCGGCCATGCCGACCGTCGAGGGCAGCTGCGGAATCGCGGGCGCGGCGTCGGCGACGTCATAGGCCCGCAGGTTGGCCGCCGGATGGGGTGGGTCCGCACCCTGGGCACACCCCGCCAGCAGCACCAGGCTCGCGGCCCCGACGACCGCCCGACGAAGCCCCGTCCGCCGTGCTCGGGTCATCGAACGCTCCAGTGCGGAGGGAGCAGCGGAGTGCTCGGCAGTCAGGGAATCGGGATCACACTACCCCGACCCCGTTGCCGGCGTCTCTGGACAGCGGCAGCGCGCGCTACTTCAGCAGCGCGCGGCTCATGACGACGCGCTGGATCTGGTTGGTGCCCTCGTAGATCTGGGTGATCTTGGCGTCGCGCATGAACCGCTCGACCGGAAAGTCCACGGTGTAGCCGTACCCGCCGAACAACTGCACGGCGTTGGTGGTGACCTCCATGGCCACGTCGGAGGCGAAGCACTTGGCCGCCGAGGAGATGAAGCCGAGGTTCGGCTCCATGCGCTCGGCCCGCGCCGCCGCCGAGTACACCATCAGGCGGGCCGCCTCGATCTTCATCGCCATGTCGGCCAACATGAACTGGGTGTTCTGGAAGTCGCTGATCGACTGCTTGAACTGCTTGCGCTCCTTGGTGTAGGCGATCGACGCCTCCAGCGCGCCCTGCGCGATGCCGATGGCCTGCGCACCGATGGTCGGGCGCGTGTGGTCCAGCGTCGCCAGCGCGGTCTTGAACCCGGTGCCCGGGTCGCCGATGATGCGGTCACCAGGGATGCGGCAGTCCTCGAAGTACAGCTCGGTGGTGGGCGATCCCTTGATGCCCATCTTCTTCTCCTTGGGCCCCACCGAGAATCCGGGATCGTCCTCGTGCACCACGAACGCCGAGATCCCGTTGGCGCCCTTGTCCGGATCGGTCACCGCCATCACGGTGTACCACTGCGAGTGCCCGCCGTTGGAGATCCAGCACTTGGACCCGTTGAGCACCCAGTCCCCGCCGTCGGCCTTGGCACGCGTGCGCATCGCGGCGGCATCGCTGCCGGCCTCGCGCTCGGACAGCGCGTACGAGGCGGTGGCCTCACCAGCGCCGATCGAGGGCAGCACCTGCTTCTTGAGCTCCTCGGAACCCCGCAGCAGCATGCCCATGGTGCCGAGCTTGTTGCAGATCGGGATCAGCGAGGACGACGCACACACCCGCGCCACCTCTTCGATCACGATGCACGCTGCGATCGAGTCGCCGCCCTGGCCGCCGTACTCCTCGGGGATGTGGATCGCCGAGAACCCGCTACCGTTCAGCGCCACCAGCGCCTCGTCGGTATAACGGGCCTGCTCGTCGACCTCGGCCGCGTACGGCGCGATCTCCTTGTCGCACAGTGCGCGCAACACCGTGCGCAACTCGTTGTGCTCGTCAGACAGCTGAAAGACGTCGAAAGACGGGTTACCGATGGACATGCACCACTCCTCGCTACTCGCCGGTAACTTTACCTGCGAGCCTCACCGCGACCGCTATCGGCCCGGCTTGTCCCGCCCCGAGACCAGCTGCATCCCGCGCACCATTTCCTTGTACGTGCGGTGATAGATCGCACGGGCGGTCTCACTGCGGCGCAGGATGTCCACCGGTGTGACCGGCGCCAGGTAGACGACCTGGTGCCCGGCGAACACCGTGGTGTCCGCCTGGATGCGCAGGCCGCCGGTGAACGCCGAGTCGAGCTTTGCGCGGTAGAAGTCGCAGAACTCCGGCTGCGTGAAGAAGACCTTGTTGAAGCCGATCGCGAACGGCGCGAGCTTGGCCCCGTCGTCGAGGTACTTGAGCGTGCCCACGGCGACGCCCGGCCACTGCTGGTTGAAGATGTCGTCGGCGATCACGATGCCGCCCTCGGCCAGCGTCTGCTCGGCGAGCCGCATGTCGCTGTAGACGATCTCCTCGGTGTGCCCGCCGTCGACGCTGAAGAAGCGGATCGGGCCGCCCGCCTTCTCCGTCAGCAGTTCCGGCGCGAGCTGGGTCGAGTCGCCCTGGTGCAGCACCAGCCCGTCCATCGTCGACCACAGCGCGACGTTGTCGGTGAACTTGTCGAGGTTGCCGTTCCCGGAGTTGTCGATGTTGAGCTCTTGATCGCCGAACAGGTCGATCGCGACCGACTTCCCCGTGCCCCGCTGCAACAGATGCAGTGGGATGAAGAGCCTGCCGTGGTGCACGCCGATCTCGGCGACGGCGCCCGCGACGTTGCGCGCGCGCTGCGCGTCGTCGAGGACCTTGAGGACCGGCAGGTTGCCCGGCTCGAGAAAGCCGCTGACGAACCGATAACCGACGTTGCTGTACCGCTCGAATGTGCGCTTCATCGGTGGCAATCCTACTTGCCCATGAGGCGATCGCGCAGAGCCAGATCCTTTTGCAGCACCATGTCTTCCAGACTTGCCTGGTACGCCTCCATGCGCTGGCGGAGGCCGGTGTCCGAGGCGCCGAGAATGCGCACCGCCAGCAGACCGGCGTTGCGGGCGCCCCCGATCGACACCGTCGCCACCGGCACGCCCGCGGGCATCTGCACGATCGACAGCAGCGAGTCCATGCCGTCCAGCCGCGCCAGCGGCACCGGCACGCCGATCACCGGGAGCGGCGTCGCCGACGCGACCATGCCCGGCAGATGCGCCGCGCCGCCCGCGCCGGCGATGATCACCTCGATGCCGCGCTCTGCCGCGCCGCGCGCGTAGTCGAGCATGCGGCCCGGCGTGCGGTGCGCCGACACCACGCCGACCTCGAACGGCACCTCGAACTCGGCGAGCGCCGTCGCCGCGTCCTCCATCACCGGCCAGTCGCTGTCGCTGCCCATGATGACGCCGACCCTTGGCTGATCAGGCATGTTCATCCCATCCGTCGGTCCATTCGCCGTGCGACAACCAGTGGGCGGCCCGTACCGCCCGCTCCCGCACCTCGGCGACGTACTCGGCGTCGTCCACCGAGCCGTCGGCACCACCGACCACGTTGACGTGCCCGATCTTGCGGCCCGGCCGCTCCGACTTGCCGTACAGGTGCACCTTGGCCTCGGGCAGCCGCGCGAACAGGTGGTGCAGGCGCTCGTCCATGGTCATTGCGGGCGCCACCGGGGCGCCGAGCACGTTGGCCATGACCGTCACCGGCGCGATCGGCGCGGTGGACCCGAGCGGATAGTCGAGCACCGCGCGCAGGTGCTGCTCGAACTGGCTGGTCACGGCGCCGTTCATGGTCCAGTGCCCGGTGTTGTGGGGGCGCATCGCCAGCTCGTTGACCAGCAACTTGCCGTCCCTGGTCTCGAACAGCTCGACGGCCAGCACGCCCACGACACCCAGTTCGCCCGCCAGTCGCAGGCCGAGCTGCTCGGCGTCGGCGCCCAGTCCGGGATCCAGGTCGGGCGCAGGAGCGGTGACCTCCACGCAGATGCCGTCGCGCTGCACCGACTGCACCACCGGCCACGCCGCGCCCTGCCCGAAGGGCGACCGGGCCACCAACGCCGAGAGCTCGCGCCGCATGTCGACACGTTCTTCGAGCAGCACCGCGGTGCCGTCGGCGAGATAACGCTCGGTGACGGCCCGCGCCTCGGCGAGATCCTTGGCCAGCGTGACGCCGCGCCCGTCGTAACCGCCCCTGGCGGTCTTGACCACGATCGGGCCGCCCACCCTGGCGGCGAAGGCGTCGACGTCGGCGGGCCCGACGACCTCGGCGAACCGTGGGATCGGCGCACCGAGCGCCTCGAGCTTGCGCCGCATGACCAGCTTGTCCTGGGCGTGGATCAGTGCCTCGGGCGGCGGCGCGACGTTGACGCCACGCTCGACGAGCGCCCGCAGCAGGTCGGTGGGCACGTGCTCGTGGTCGAACGTCAGGGCCGAGGCGCCCTCGGCCGCCTTGGCGAGCGCGTCGGCGTCGGTATGCGACCCGAGGACGACGTCCGGGGTGACCTGCGCGGCGGGGTCGTCGGCCGCCGCGGCCAGCACGCGCAGCGTCTGTCCGAGGGCGATCGCCGCCTGGTGGGTCATTCTGGCCAACTGTCCGCCGCCGATCATGGCGACGACTGGAGGTGCACTCACGGTGCCTATGTTGTCACGGCCAGGATCGGTGGCTGGACCCGTCGCGACCTGCGCGGCTACGCGTCGACTGTCCGGTTTACGTAGACTGCCCTCTTGTGTCTTTCACCGATGCCACCATTGCGCGGCTCCCGCGGGTGGTCCGGCCCTTCGCAGAACGGCACCACGAGCTCATCAAATTCGCGATCGTCGGCGGCACGACGTTCATCATCGACTCCGCGATCTTCTACACGCTCAAGCTGACGATCCTCGAACCCAAGCCCGTCACGGCCAAGATCATCTCCGGCATCGTCGCGGTGATCGCGTCGTACATCCTGAATCGGGAATGGAGCTTCCGCGACCGCGGCGGCCGTGAGCGCCACCACGAGGCGCTGCTGTTCTTCGGCGTCAGCGGCGTCGGCGTGCTGCTCAGCATGGCCCCCCTCTGGGTCTCCAGCTACATGCTCGAGCTCCGCGTCCCGATGGTCAGCCTGACCATGGAGAACATCGCCGACTTCATCTCCGCCTACGTCATCGGCAACCTGCTGCAGATGGCCTTCCGGTTCTGGGCGTTCCGGCGCTGGGTGTTCCCCGACGAGTTCGGCCGCAACCCCGACAAGGCCGTCGAGGCGACGATCACGGCGGGTGGCATCGCCGAGGCGCTCGAGGACGAGGCCGAGGCGCACCACGACCGGAGCACAGTCACGCCACTGCGCGGTCGCCGGGCCCGCCGCGCCGCTCAGCTGGGCGATTCCTCCGAACCGAGGGTGTCGAAGACTTCGTGATAGAGCAGTGAGTGCACCTGCTCGACGCGTGGAATGTCGTGGAATTCCAAGGGATCCTGCGACGCCGACTCGATGATCAGGGTTCCGGTGCGCATCATCCGGTCGACGAGACCGTGCCGGAACTCCACGCTGTTGACGCGCGCCAGCGGAATGTCGATGCCCGACCGCGTCAGGACCCCGTGACGGTACATCACCCTCCGGTCAGTGATGACGAAATGCGTTGAGCGCCAGTTCAAGAACGGCCAGAACGCCAACCATCCGACGAGGATCAGCCAGATCACCCCGATGACGATCATCACGATGTTCTTGGCCATCTGATCCCACGTCATGTGGTTGACCACGCCAAGCCCGAAGCCGGCCACCGCGGTCGCCACGAGGAGCACGAACACCGGGCCGATCAACCGCTTCCAGTGCGGATGGCGGTGCAGTACGACGCGCTCGTCGGCGGCCAGCACGTTGTCCGGATATCCCACGGCAGGGACTCTACCCAGCGTGCTGCGTCAGGCGGGTCGAAGATGCACGATGTCTCCGGCCGAGACGACGGTCACGTCGGCGCCGGTGTCGATGCGAAGGCGGCCCTGGTCGTCGATCGACACGGCGTCGCCGACGACCTGTTTCTCACCCGGCAGCGTGGCCCGCACCCGCGACGAGATCGTCAGACTCTTGGCTCGGTAATCGGCAATCAGCGCGTCGTCCGACCCGCCCGCCGCCGTCAGTTCGCCGACGCGGCGGCGCAATTCGTCCAGCAACGCGGCGATCAGCTCGCCGCGGTCAGGAGCCTCGGCGCCGAGCACCGTCAGCGACACGGCGGTCGGCTCGGGAAGCTCGTCGACCGCCTGCGAGACGTTCAGTCCGACCCCGACGACGATGGTCGATCCCGGGCTGGCCACCTCGGCGAGGATGCCCGCGAGCTTGCGGCCGTCGGAGGCGAGCACGTCATTGGGCCACTTGAGGCCGACCTCGACTCCGGTGACGCGGGCGACCGCGTCGACCACGGCGAGGCCCGTCACCAGCGGCACCCACCCCCACGCAGCGGGAGGAAGCCCGTCGGCGGGCACGCCCACCGACATGGTGATCTGCGCGCGCGGCGTCGCCGACCAGCTACGCCCGTTGCGGCCCCGACCCGCGGTCTGGTTCTCGGCGATCAGCGCGGACCACGCGACGTCCTCGCCCGCCGCGGTCCGCGCGATGAGATCCGCGTTGGTGGAACCGGTTTCGGCCACCACGTCCAGCGTGCGCCAGCCTGCGGGGCCGAGCACCACGGACCGCAGGGCGGCTTCGTCGAGGGCAGCCCGGTCGCCGTCAGCAGTCATTCTTGACGGGCTTCCCGTCGAACCGGTCGGTCGTCCACTGGATGGCGTCGAGGCCGTTGGTCGGGTTGTGCCCGCCCGCCGGGTCGTACTTGATGGTGATGGTGCCGCCCATGGTGCACGCCTTGGCGATCGCGGCCGTCGTCCATGCGGCGTCGATGTAGGGGTCCTTGCCGCCGTAGTAGACGTAGAGCGGCGCCGACAGCGGTTTCTGCGGCAGGGCCCAGTTCTGCAGCAGGGTGCGCAACTGGGCGGCCGCCTCCGGGGTGCGCGGCACGAAGTCGCGTGGCCCGACGCCGTCGGCGGCCTGCGCACGGCGGTAGGCATTGGCGGGCGTGCAGTCGGTGAGCACGTTCCAGTAGGTCTTGGCCCCCGCCGAGCGGAAGTCGTCGCGGTTCAGGTCGGGATGCAGCCGGGCCAGCGACTCGATGATCGCCTGCACGACGCCACGCTGCTCCGGGGTGAGTGTGCCGTCCTGTGCCTTCTGCACGATCCCCGACATGTCGGCGGGCGGGGACGCCGCGACCGCGCCGAGCAGTTTCAGCTCGGGGGCGTAGTCCTTGGCCTGCTCGTCGGCGGCCCATGCCGCGCCGCCACCCTGCGAGTCGCCGAAGGCCAGCCACCTGTCCGACACGTTCGGGAAGGTGTGGCGCAGGGCGCGCACGGCGTCGATCATGTTCAGACCAGCGGTCCGGGAGTCCGAATAGGGATGGATGCCCTTCATGCCGAGGCCCTGGAAGTCGGCGAGTGCGACCGCGTAGCCCTTGGCCGCGAAAACGCTGACGTACCTTAGGAATCCGAGCAGACCCGAGTCGAGCGACGGCGCGCACGGCGTGTCGATGCCCAGCGTCGCGTGGCCCAGTGAGATCACCGGCCACCCGCCCGCCGGGGCATCGCCCTTGGGCACGAACACCGAACCGGACACGATGGTCGGCGTCATGTCGTCACCCGAGGTCGACCGGTAGACGACACGCGCCGCCTCCAGGTCGCGGCCCTCCCACTTGCGCATCACGGCGGGCAGCGTGACCGCCTGCAACACTCCCCCCGGCCCGGTGCCGTTCAGTTCCGCGGTGGTCACCTTCTCCGGCGGTCCGGCGGCGGGCGCGACCTGGTCGTAGGCCCAGGCAGCGACGGTCGGCACGAATGGGTAGGCCAGGTAGGCCATGCCCGCGACGATGGCCACGATGACGACCGGCAGGACAACTCGCTTCACCACGCCGGTCACGCTAGCCTGCTGACTTCGGCACGGCGTCCCACTTGCTCGAGAACACGCCGACCAACACTAGCCGCCACCCCCCGCCCGGCAGTCGTTGGCTGCCGGCTTGCCTGCGAATCTGTCTGCGATCCAATCGAATCGGGACGTCACGTCGACGTCGCCATGGCCCTTGTCCGGCTGCAGTTCCCAGACGATGGTGCCGCCGAGCGCGCAGGCTCTCTCGATCGCGGCGGTGGTCCACTGCGGATCGATGAACTCGTCGTGACCGGAGTAGGTCACCGACAGCGGGGCCGAAAGACGTTGCTGGGGTAGCGCCCACGCGCGCAGATAGTCGCGCAGGCGATCGGCCGCGGCCGGGCTGGCCGGCGCGAAGTCGCGGGACTGCACGGCCGCCGCGGCCGCGTCCCGACTGGTCACCTTCGGACCCGAACACGCCGACAACACGTCCCAGTAGGTGACCGCGGCACCCCGACGGTAGTCGTCGCGGACCACGTCGGGATGCAGGCGGGCCAGCGACTCGACGATGGCCTGGAAGGCGAGGGACTGATCATTCGTCAACGTCCCCGCGACCGCCTTGTCGACGATGCCGGAGACGTCGGCCGCGGGCACGTAGGCAACGGCGCCGACGAGGTCGAGCTCCGGTGCGTAGGAGGCGGCGCGTTCGTCGGCCGCCCACGCAGCGCCGCCGCCCTGCGAGCCACCGACGGCGGCCCAGCGGTTGGAGACGTTCTCGAACGTGTGCCGCAGCGCGCGGACCGCGTCGATCATGTTGAGCCCCGCGGTCTTCGCGTCGGTGTAGGGATGCACGCCGGGAGCGCCGAGGCCCTGGTAGTCGGCCAGCGCCACGGCGTAACCCTTGCTGACGTACCCGGCGACGATCGTCGAGAAGCCAAGAAGCACAGGCGAAACCGATGGTGCGCAGGGCTCGTCGAGCCCGGTGGTGCCGTGGCCGAAGGAGATCACCGGCCAGCCGCCCGCTGGCGCCGTGCCCTTCGGGGTGAACACCGAGCCGGACACCTCGGTGGGCTGCCCCGTGTCCCCCGAGGTGGACCGGTAGACGACGCGGGCGGCGTCGACGAGCTGACCCTCCGGCGACCGGCTGAACACCGGCATCGTCATGGCGCTCACCAGCGTGCCGGGCCCGGATCCGGACAGGTCGGCGCCCTGGACGGGGGTCGGATCGTCGGCGCCGGCCGCCCCTGGGCCGCTCGAGCTACACGCCGCGACCACGACGGCGACGAGAGCGAGGACGGCGATCATCCATGGCAGCCTCCGATGCACCGAACCGCCTAGCACAACGGAGGTAGCCGGTCGGGAGTCATTCTGGCTGACCCGCCTCCTGGACCACGCGCCCGATCTGGCGTCGTCCGAGCACCCGGTTCATTGCCAGCCCCAGCGCCATGACGAGGACCAGTGACACCACCAGGCCGACAGAGGTGGCCTTGATGATCGTCGACTTGAGCGAGCCCTCCCGCGTGGCGGGCCCCGCGCCGTCGACGAGGACGAGGTCGGTGCTGCTGCCGTCGACCTTCACGAGCTGTTTCGACAGGGCGACCAGGTTGTTGGTGACGGCATCGGCGGTCCTGCGGGTCTCGTCGGGGTCGGTGCCCTTGACCACGATGTCGAGCACCGGGGTGGCCGACGGCAGGATGCTTATCCGGCCCGCCAGGCTGGCCGTGGTCTCACCGAGGCTCAGCTGGTCGATGGTCGGGCCGGTCACGCGCTCGCTGCGCGCCAGGAAGTTCCAGGTCGTGACCCGTGATTCGGCATTGACCACACCGTAGAACGCATCGAGCGAGCTCGCGTCACCGATCGACGAGATGATGACCTTGCTGGTGGAGTCGTACGTGGCTTTGCCGAACTCCCAGGAGACCCATCCAAGACCGGCCGACAGTGCCGTGGCGACCACCACCACCGCCCACCCGCGACCCAGGATCTGGAGATAGTCCCGGCCCGTCGGCGCGTCCTTGGGTGGGATCATGCCTCACCCACGCAGACGTTGCCGAGGCGTTCGCCCGCGAACCTGGCGTAGAGCCAGCCGAGGGCGCTCTCCACCACCTGGTCGTCGGAGGCCTGGGTGCCGCCCGCGCGCGTCAGCACCTCGATCTGCTCGCCCTTCGCGCACGCGGCCCCGATCGCGCGCTTGATGCCAGCGGCAGGTGACATGGAGTCCAGCGTTCCGTAGGTCACCAGTACCGGCGCCGATCCGGGCGTTGGGTACCGCGCGGGCACGCCCGCGGCCGAAAGTCGTTGGCGCAGATCGTCGGCCGCCGCGGGATCGCGGGGCTTCAGGTCGTTCGGGTTGAGGTTGTTCAGCAGGCGCTTGGCCTCGTCGGGGTCGAGCGGGGCGCAGTCGGACAGCAGGTCCCACCGGTCGCGGGCGACGCCGGAGCGGTACAGATCCAGATCGAAGCCGGGGTCCATGTTCGACAGGCTCTGCAGCATGAAGATGTAGGTCCGGAGGTCCATGGGCCCGTTCAGGGTGCCCGCCGCGGCGGCGTCGACGAGCGGCGACAGGTCCGCGTACGGCGACAGCGCCACCGCGCCAACCATGTTCATGCCGCCGCCGTAGGTTCCCGCGCGCTCGGCAGCGGCCCACGCGGCGAGGCCGCCCTCACCGAGACCGTAGGCCGCCCACTGGGTGCTGGTCGACGGCAGCACCCGGTGCGCGGCCCTCGCGGCGTCGATCATGTTGTTGCCCAACGTGGCCGCGTCGACCACCGAGTGCGCCGACTGGCCGTCGAGGCCGAGCCCCTGGTAGTCGGGGAACGACACGACGAACCCCCGACCCAGGAGCGTGCCGATGGCCGAGGAGTAGCCGTAATAGTCGTCGGCGAGCGTAGGTGCGCACTTGGCCTGGGTGCCCGTCATGGCGTGCCCGAAGGACACGATCGGCCACCCGTCCTTCGGCGGCTGGCCCGGCGGGACCACGACTAGACCGCTCACCTCGCTGGGTGCGCCGTCGCCTCCGGTCGACCGGTAGGTGATCTTGACCGCGGTCGCGTTTTCGTCGTCGAAGGCCTGCACACCGGTGATGGGCTTCGACTCGACGAGGGAGCCGGGCCCGGTGTCGGCCAGGTCCGGCGGAGGCAGCTCGGCTGCGCCGGGGAAGGCGGGTGACAGATCGGCGCGCGGCGGCGCCTCGTGGGCGGCCGGTGGCGGCACCGGTGACTGCGACGCGCAGCCGGCGAGCACGGCTGCCGACGCGACGACGGCGGTCAGAACTCGCGCCCGCACGGTCAGTCGGACCCGTGCCTGGCAGCCGCCCGCTGAGACGTTCCGACCAGTCCCTCGGTGGGGGCGTCGCCCGACGACGCGTCGGGTGCCTTCGGCGCGGGTGTCTTGGTCTCGGACGGCTTTGCGGAGTTCAACTGACGACGGTGCCCCGGCTCGAAGGTCGCCACCGTGCCGATGAGGACCGCGTTGGCGCCCTCGAGCGTCTGCACCGCCCGCTTCAGGGCCTGGCTCGATGTGCGGCGGATGCGGGCGAGCAGCAGTGCGCCGTCGGCGAGCGCCGCCACCAGCGCACCGTCGCTGTACTTGCCCAGCGGCGGGGTGTCGATGATGACGTAGTCGTAGGCGTCGCCGAGCTCGTCGAGCAGTTCGGTGGCGCGGTCGCTGGCCCACAGCTCGCCCGGCCGCGACGGGATGGGTCCCGTCGGCAGGAACGCGATCTGGTGATGGCCGACCGGCACCCCGGGAATGATCGCCTCGACGACGTTGGACTCGCCCGCGATGGTGGTGCTCAGCCCACGCGCTGCGGCCGACTCCTTCATCGGGTCGTTGAGCGACAGTCTCTCGGCGAGGCTCGAGCCACGGAAGTCGCCGTCGACGACGATCACGTTGCGGCCCGCCTCGGCCAGCGTCGCCGCCAGGTCGATGGCCACGGTGGTGCGCCCCTCGGCCGCCGACGGGCTGGTGACGGCGATGACCTTGGGCGGTTCGGAATCGTTTGCCAACCTGGCGAAACGCAAATTCGTGCGCAGCTCGCGGAGGCGTTCGGCGTAGAGGCCGTCCCTGTCGAGCTCCGCGACGTCGACCTTCGAGCGGGAGGGATCCGACGGCAACCCGCCGATGACCGACGACTCGGTGCTCTCCGCGACCGGCTCACGACCGCGGACGCGCCGGTCCAGCGCGCCGACGAGGATGGCGGCGAGGATGCCGACCAGCAGACCGCCAGCGGCCCCGATGCCGATCCTGACGAGCATCGACATGCCGAGCGGCTTGGTGGGATAGTCCGCCTCGTCGACCACCACGGCGCCCGCGGCGGGGGTGCCACCGCGGCGCGAGGTCTCGAGCTCGCTGACCAGGCCGACCAGCTGATCGGTCACGGCGTTGGCGTAGGTCTGGGCCAGGGCCGGATCGGGATCCTTGACGCTGACGTTGAACAGCACCGTCTTCGGGGCGGCGACCGCGGTGATCTTGCCCTTGAGCTCCTCGGGCGTGATCGAACCCTTCAACTGGTCGACCGCACGCGCCGCGACCTGTTCGCTGGTGGCAAGGCTGGCGTACGAGTTAGCCCGGTCCGTCGAGAACAGGTTGTTCTGGTAGGCCTCGGTGACGGTCGAGCCGTTCTGGGTCGCGACGAACAACGTTGCTGTCGACTGGTACTGACGCGTGGTGAACTGCCACGTTCCCCAGCCGATACCGGCACCAACGAGGGCAAGGACCACGATGACCCACCAGTACCTGCCGAAGATTCGCAGGTATTCCTTGATCTCCAACGTCGCTCTCCTCGGTAATTGCCATGCAACGTGTTAACAGGCTAGCCGCCGCGAACCATACGGACCTATATGACACGGCCGGGTCCGCGGGTTGAGCTTAGCTGGTCGACCTGAGACTATGGTCATTGTGAACCCCACTAGGGAAACTTTCCGCAACGTCTTGGTGTCCATCCTGATTGTTGCTGTGACTCTGGGTGCCGTGTGGGTCGCAATTTCTTACGGCAAACTTTCGCTTTTCGGTGTGATTGGTGTCGTCGCGTTGATCGTGGCCGCATACGTCGGAGTTAGGCATCCGATGTGGTTCTTCTACGCGTTGGCCGCGATATTGGCGGGTCTGCAGTTCGGCCGAATTCCAGGACTCAGTCTTCCCATCTACTTGCCGCTCGAATTCGGCGCTTTGGTCGCCGTTTTCTTTCATCCTCGCTTCGCCAGGTCAATGCATCCGCTGGAATTCGCCGTCCTGGCATTGGTGATCGCCTCCGGCATTTCCGTCGTCGCGACCGGTTTCTCGCTCACGGCGGCCTCGCTGTTCATCCGGTGGGCGATCCCGTCCGTGCTGATGCTGGCACTGGTCCGACTGCGATCGGAGGATCTGGCCCGCTTCGGCAAGGTCTTCGCGGTCGTCGCCGCCATCAACGCGGTCTACGGCATCTACCTGATCTCGTTCGATCCCCTGAGCACGTCGTTGGCGCACCTCAGCTTCCTCGGTTACGGTCCGCAGATCACCACGGCCCGCTTCCTGGCCTACGGGGCGCAGGGCGCCGGCGGCGCCGCCCGGCTCGGTGGCACGTGGGTGGAGCCGAACGGCGCTGCGCTGAATCTCGTTCTCGCCCTGGCATTGTCGATCCTGTTGTTCAAGGGGTGGCAGCGCGTCGTGGTCACCGCGATGATCGCCGTGGGCCTCGTCCTGACCCTCAGCCGGGCGTCCATCTTCAGCGTCGTCGCCGGCTTCCTCCTGGTGCTCGTCTTCCACTCGATGAAGGTGCGCAACCGTGCCGCGATGATCGGCGGCGTCGCGATGGCCGCCTCCGCCGCGCTGCTCATCGAACCGGTGCGCCGCCGCATCCTCACCGCGCTGAGCGGCGACGACCAGGGCTCGATCGCCCGCGCGGAGGCGCTGCGCGTCTTCCCGGGGCAGATGGCGCACCACTGGGACTTCGGATGGGGTTGGGCCAGACCCGAATTCCTCGACCCCGCGTACTCGTACGTCTTCAACCTTCCGTCCAACGCCGCGTTGATCGCGTTCTACCGCGGCGGCATCCTGGTCCTCATCTCGTTCGTGGCCGTCGCGGTGATCGGATGCGTGCTGGGATACCGGTCGCTGCGGTCGAAGTCGACCGCGCGCGCCGTGTACGGCGGGATATTCATCGGCCTGGTCGTCGTTCAAATGCAGCTGGACCACAACATGGCCGACGTGCCGCAGAACATCGTCCTGTATTCGATGTTCCTGGCATTCCTCATCTACTGCGAACGGGCCAGGATCGCCGAACGGGATGCCGTTGCCGTGCCGGACGAACCGCTGCCGCTGGTGCCCGAGGACGCGGTCGTCGTCCGCTCCTGAACCGCGTGGTCGCATACCGGTGTCGCCTTCTCCATCCGGCGTTGCCAGATTTCCTGGCACGGGTGACCGGCAACCGCCGCCGCGGATCTGAAGACCGGTGACTGACGCGGGTGCAAGTTACTCTGCCGCGGTGAGCTGACCCTGGGGTTCGTGCACCGCGCCGCAGGCTGCCGGCAATGCCCTGGCACGTCCTGCCAGAACGCGGGACGCACGACCACCCGTCACGACGCACTCACCCGAGACCGGGACGTCGCGGTCCGCGTTCTCGGGTGAATGTGACGGTTGGGCTCAGTACGCGCCGGAACCGGTCGCGATGGTGCGGACGGTCTTGACGGCGATCAGCACGTCGTTGGTGATCGACCAGTTCTCGACGTAGGACAGGTCCAGACGGACCGAGTCCTCCCACGACAGGTCGGAGCGACCGCTGACCTGCCACAGACCGGTGATGCCGGGAAGCACCAGCAGCCGTCGTCGCACCTGGTCGTTATAGGTGTCGACCTCGCGGCGCAGGGGCGGGCGCGGGCCGACGACGCTCATGTCGCGGCGCAACACGTTGAAGAACTGGGGCAGCTCGTCGATGCTGTACTTGCGCAGGAGTCGACCGACGTGGGTGATGCGCGGGTCTTCCTTCATCTTGAAGAGCACGCCACCGACGCTGTCGTTGGTGCCGAGGAGGCTGGCGACCTGCTTGTCGGCGCCGTCGACCATCGTGCGGAACTTGATCATCTGGAAGGGCGCGCCGTCCAGACCGATGCGCTCGGACTTGTAGAAGACGGGTCCCTTGCTGGTCAGCTTGATCGCGATGGCCGCGGCGATCATCACGGGCAGCGCCGTGATCAGCGCCGAGATCGCCATGAAGTAATCGAAGGCGAGCTTCTGGATCTTCTTGGTCCCGCTGTACTGCGGCTTCTCGACGTGGATCAGGGGCAGGCCTGCCACCGGGCGCATGGTCAACCGGGGGCCGGCGACGTCGACGACACCCGGGGTGACCACCAGGTCGACGCCGAGGGTGTGCAGATCCCAGGACAGTTCGCGGACGCCTTCCGGACCGAGGTGGTCGGTGGTCGTCAACGCGACGGTGTCGGTGTTGGTCTTGAGGATCGCGTCGTGCACCTTGCCCTCGTCGCCGAGGACGGGCAGCGTCCCCACGCCGGGGATTTCGATGGTGCCACCGGAGCTGCGCCCGGTGAGGCACACCCCGACGACCGAGTATCCGTAACCCCAGCCGCGGCTGAGCGACTGCACGAGGCTGCGGACCGCCCTGGCGTCGCCGACGGCGAGCACCGTGACCACGCAACGGCCGCGCTTGCGCTGCCGCGACAGGTAGAGACGGCACACGTTGCGGCCCATCACCAGACCCGCGAGACCCAGCGGGAAGGCCACCGCGAGGTACCCACGAGCGAACTCCGGGCGGAAGATCATGAGCGCGACGGCTACGACGCCAATAGTTGCTAGCGTGGCCGAGACCACCCGCCGGTACTCCTCGACTCCGGCACCGACGATGCGGGGTGAACGGGTGCGGTAGGCGGCCAGCAGGGTTAGCCAAATACCCGCGATCAGCACCGAGAGAATCGAGAAGTAGATCGAGGCGGGGTCGGTGGCGGTGATCGGTCGTCCCAGCTTGACGGTCTGGGCTCCTACCAGCGCAAGCGCGACGACCACGATGTCGGACAGGACCAGAACCTTGACGTAACGACGCTGCCAACGCGGGCCGCTGCTGGGATGCAGGGCCTTCCCCGGTGCGTTCGCGCCCGCCAGAGCTACGACGTCCTGTGTCACCGACAAGGTTTCTCACCTCTTCTGTTTGCTGGCAGTTACGATCGTTAACGAGTCCCCCGACTCGGGGTTTACTATCTCACTGTTTGCCAGCTCGCGCTACCAATACGGCGAATGCCCAGGTCACGCACATTCGCCAAGGGCGATCGCTTTCGCGAGTCCACCCCACTGATAGGCGTAAACGAACTCCCAGCCCAGCAGCGAGTACCGATAGCGTCGCGGTACGTCGACCATCACGGTCGCATCCGGCTGGTCGGAGAAACATTGCTGAAACACCAGCCGCGCCCGCGGCAGGTGGTAGCGCCAGCTCACCACGATGATCTTCTTCCACCCCCGCTCGTCGGCCAGGCGGCGCATCATCAGCGCTTCGCCCCTGGTGGTGAGCGGGTCGGGCGCCATGCAGATGACCTCGATGCCGTCGCCGGGCCTGCACACGCGCTTCATGACGGGATCGCCGTCCCAGTAGGGGTTGGACAGCACGACCGTCGGCGCCCAGCCGTCGCGGGCCAGACGCAGCGCGTAATCCTCGCGCCCGTCGTGCTCACCGCCGAGCACGATGATCGCGTCCACGTGGGCCAATTGATCGACCTTGGCATTGGTGAATACGAAGAATCCGCTGATGCCCATGTCGATCAGGACGATCACCACGACCACCACAATGGCTTCCCACGCAGCCAGGATTCGCCTACCGGTCCGCATACTCCGCCAGATCGTCGGGACACATCTGACGATAGGCGGCCCACATCGCCCGGCCCATCGCGCGCTGTCCGGCGGCGTTGTAGTGCCGATCCATTCCGCCATTGATACAGCCGCGCTCGCCCGTGACGAATTGGGTGCGGCTTTTGCGACGCGGGGTGTCGGCGTGAATGGCGTCGATCACCGAATAATCTTTGCGGCTCAACTCCATTTCCTCGGGCACCATTTGACCGAGGATGAAGGGAACATCGATTCCGTAACGGCGTCGGAGATCATCGATGACGGAATCCAGTTTGGCGCGGTAAACCTCACCGGACGTCAGCGGGACGTCACTCTCGCCCTGGTGCCACAGCACGGTGGCGATGGTGCTGTCCGGCGACTGCGCGAGCACCGCGTCGATCGCCCGCACCCCGTTCTGGTAGAGGTTCACCCTGGTCGTGGTGTCCACCGGATCCCAGGTGTACCCGTTCTTCGGCGCGAACGACGTGTCTCCCCTGGCGCCGGGCACCAGTAGCACGTAGCGGCCCGTCTCGTCGGCCAGCGACTTGGCGAAGGTCATGCCGAATCCCACGCCATAGCCGGGGATTTCGTGCATCAGCGGATCCTCGGCGAGGATCACCGTGCCCTTGGCGGGACCACTCATGGCGTACTGGTGCACCCGGGGATGCGGGCGGTCGAGTCCCCCAGGGTCGATGCCGATACCCATCCCGAAGGCATTGGACTGACCCAGGATCGGCACGACGAGATACGGCGAGTCCGGAGGGTCGACGGGTGTCCCCCGCGACGCCAGCCTGCGTTTGACGACGTTCTTGGCCTCGAACGCCAACTGCCGCCACAGTGGAGCGTCGGCGTCGGGATTCCTAGCGGCACTCATTGGCCGCCGGCTTCTGCGCGAAACGGTCTGCGATCCAGGCGAGTTGGTGCGTCACGTCGACGTCACCGTGGCCCTTGTAGGGCTGCAGGTCCCATTCGACGTTGCCGCCGAGCGCACATGCCCTGGCAATGGCATCGGTCGTCCACTTCGCATCGATGTACGTGTCCTGGCCACCGTAGGCGACCGACAGCGGCGCCGACAATCGACGCTGCGGCACGGCCCACTTGGTGAGCAGCGCCCGCAGGTGGTCGGCGGCAGCGCGGGTCGCGGGCCTGACGTCGTCGGCCGTCACCTGTTTCAGCGCGTCGTTCCTCTCGTGGGCGTCGTTCCCCGCGCACGACAGCGTCACGGCCCAGTACCTGGCGGCCGCATCCCTGCGGAAGTCGTCGCGGTCGAGGTCGGGATGCAGGCGCGCCAGGGACTCCACGATGGCCAGGAACGCGGGGCGCTGATCCTCGGTCATCGTGCGGGCCTGCGCCTTGTCCACGATGCGGCTGACGTCGGCAGCTGGCGAATCTGCCACGGCACCAACGAGATTCAGCTCGGGCGCATAGGAGGCGGCCTGTTCGTCGGCGGCCCACGATGCTCCGCCGCCCTGCGAGCCACCCAGGGCCAGCCATCGGGTGGACGTGTTGGCGAAGGTATGCCGCAGCGCACGGACGGCGTCGATCATGTTGAGTCCTGCGGTCTTGGCGTCGGTGTACGGATGGACGCCGTCCGCGCCGAGACCCTGGTAGTCGGCCAGCGCGACCGCGTAGCCGTTCTTCACCAGCCCGAAGACGGGCTCCGAGAGCCCCAGCAGCGAGTCCGACAGGGAGGGTCCGCATTCCTTGTCGATACCGGTGGTGCCGTGGCCGAACGAGATGATCGGCCAGCCGCCCTCGGGTGGCTCCCCGACCGGGGTGAAGACCGAGCCGGAGACCACGGTGGGCGCGCCGGTGTCACCGTTCGTCGAGCGGTACACGACGCGCGCCGCCTGCATCTGCCTGCCACCGATGGTCTTCTGCAAGGCGGGCATCGTCGTCGCGCTGACGAGCGTGCCAGGCCCGGTGCCGCTCAGATCGGCCGTCGCAACGGGCACCGGCTCGGCCGTCGGTACGTCGCCACGCAGCGCGTCGATCACCTTGGTGGCGAGGCGTTCTCCGATCGGCAGCGAGAGCGCGATGGCGGCGACCGCGACCAGCACGATCACGGCGACGGCAGCCGTTACCCAGCCTCCGCGCCTCATGCCCACCGACGCCGGTAGCTCCTGGCCATGTTCACGGTCGGCTTCTCGACGAGGTAATACGTGACCATCGAGATCAGGATGGTGGCGGCCAGCACGACGACGACGTTATACAACATTCCTTGGAGCGTATCGCCGGCCAGCACACCCCACCGGCCGAGAAGGAGCATGACGGGAAAGTGCCACAGATACACCGACAGTGACAGCTTGCCGACGTACAGCACGGGGGCGACGTCGAGCCACCGGGCAATCGCCGAGTCCTCATCTCGCGCCAGCGGGGCGACGATGATCAGGATCAGCAGCGCACACAGCACGCCCAGCCCAGTGGTGCCGTAGGGGGTGTGCAGCGCGATCAGCGCCGCACTCACCACCAGCACCGGCAGCAACGCAAGCGAACTGTAGAGCCGAACCCGGCTGCTAATCGCCTCCCTGACGGCGCGTCGTTCCACCGCCACGACGACGACGGCCGCGAGCATTCCGACCGCGAAGTTGTCGGCGTTGGTGAGCAAACTCCGCGAGAACACCGAGGCCCAGTTGGCGCCCCACTCGAGGACGTTCAGGTCGGTGATCCCGGTGGCGGCGTTGACCATCGGGATGAACGCGCGGCCGATCAGCGCCACGGCAGCCAGCGCGCACGCGCCGAGGACGGCGATGCGGAGCGGACGCGCCGCGGTGCGCCGCCGGATCACGTACAGCGCCATCCCCAGCAGCGGCAGGACCAGATAGAACGCGTACTCCAGTGTCAACGACCACGACGGGTTCAGGCCGGTCTGGATGTACCGGGGAAGGTAGGTCTGGACGAGGGTCAGGTTGGCCAGCAGCTGCCACGGGTCGGTGATCATCCCGGTGCCAGCGTCGCCGCCGAGCGGCTGGTAGACCGGGTTCTGCACGTAGGCGACCTGGAAGGCGTAGTTGACCAGCAGGAAGATGACGAGGTAGCCGGGAAGGATGCGCGCGATGCGGTGCAGGGCGAAGTTCCTGACGCTGGGCGCCACCGCCACGGAACGGTCCTGGCACAGTCCCCGCACGTACGGCAGGAACAGCAGGAATCCGCTGAGTACGTAGAAGAAGATCAACGAAAGGCCAACCAGCCCAGCCTTGTACGCGGTCGCCGTCTCCGGCGAGTAGTGACCGGTGATGTGGGCGATCGCCACCCCGAGACACGACAGCCCCCTGGCGCCGTCGAGTCCGATGATCCGTCCGCGGGTCCGGACGCCCGTGTCCGTTGACTGGTTCAGCGCCATGCTCATCCGCCGGCCTGGGTGTCTTCCGGTGTGGAGGTCGACGGCGCGGACGCGACGTAGGCGTCGCAGCTGTTGGGCGCGGGATCGCCGCGGAAGCGGTCCGCGAGCCACCCCATCACGGGGCTGACGTCGACGTCGGAGTGCCCGCGGTCGGGCTGCAGGTCGATCCGCACGACGTCGCCGCTCTCGCAGGCGCGTTGCAGTGCGGCATCGGTCCACGCGGGCGGGATCAGGACGTCCTGCCCTCCGTAGATGACGTAGGCGGGCGCGGCCAGGGGCCGACGCGGAAGGCTCGACGTGCGCAGATGGTCGCGCAGGACGTCGGTGGCGGCGACGCTGGACGGCACCAGGTCGTCGGGAGTGATCTGGTCGACGATCTGCGCGCGCTGGTCGGCTTTCGCGAAGTCGCACTGCAGCAACGCATCCCACTTGTCGGCGACGATTCCGCGACGGTAGTCGTCGAGGTTCAGCCCGGGATCCTCGTTCTTGAACGTCGCGAGCAGGGCCTGGTAGGCGGGCTGCTGCTCCTTGGAGAGCTCGCGGTTCGCTGCGTCGTCGGCGAAGCCCGCGATGTCCAGGGGTGGGGACACGCTGACCGAACCCACCAGGTCCAGTCCGGCGCCGTACTGGGGGCTGAGCTCGTTGGCGGCCCAGGCCGCCTGGGCGCCCTGCGACAGCCCGAACGCCGCCCAGCGATTCGAGGTGTCGGCCACCACCTTGCGCGCCGCACGCACCGAGTCGATCAGGTTGTAGCCGGCGGTGGTGGCGTCGAGATAGGGGTGGTAGGTCTTGGCGTCGTCGAGGCCCTGGTAGTCGGACATCGCGACGACGTAGCCGGAGTTGACCAGTCCGAGGATCGTCGGGGACAGATTCAACAGGGTGGGCGACGAGGATGGCGCGCAGCCGGCGATGACGCCCGTCGTCGGGTGGCCGTAGGCGATGATCGGCCAGCCGCCCTCAGGAGGGGTGCCCTTGGGCGCGAAGACTGTTCCCGTCACCTCGGTCGGCTGGTTCGTGATGCCGGACGTCGAGGTGTAGGTGACCTTGGCGGCGATCGACGTCACCCCGCTGAGCCGACGGTCCAGTGTCGGCATGCCGTTCGCGGCGATCACGGTGCCGGGCCCGGATCCGCTGAGGTCGGCGGGAATCGACAGCCCGGGGTCGGGCGGCGCGGCGGACGGTGCCGCGCCCCGATCGTTGCATCCCGTGGACAGGGCCACGACCGCGACGAGAACGCAGACGATCCAGCGGCGTCGGCTCATCCGCGTGCGCCGGCCTTCGTCGGGTACACCGCAGCCGACGAACCGCAGGGCGCCGTGATCGACGGTGCCTGCGGGCGGTCGTTGACATCCACCGTCGCGTCCTCCACTCACCCCGACCGATTTCGTTGCTAGCAGGTTGCTCACAACGCCCCGAAATTCGAACTCGTCCGCACCGAAGTGCGTCTTCGCTCGCTGGATACGCCGACCGCACTGCACGGCGAAGGCCCATCCTAGCTAATCGTCCTCGACATCCTACGTCAGCCTTCGCCAGCGACCTAAGATCCCGTGTGAACGCTCAGGATGTCCTCACCCCTCGGGATTTTGTCCGCGTATCACGGCACGCGTTCCGGGTCGATCGATGTCGACGGGCGGTCAGCAAACAAGTGGCCGACACGCCACCACACCTACCCGGCAATCCCGCCCCCGTCGGGAACACTGTCGGAACTGTGGCCAAGCGCAGACCTCGGCGATCCCGCCGCACATTTACCACGATGACACTCGCCGTCGTGGTCGGCGTCGCGTGCACGACGGCGATCACCTCGGATCTGGTGAGGGCAAGACCGCGCACGGTCACGGCGATCGCCGCCGCGACGATCGATCCGTCGGGGACCACGACCGCGATCGCCGACTCCGACGTCTACGGCATGACGCAGTCAGACGTCGACAGGACGATGGATGCGATCAGGGCCTCTGGCGTCAGATCCGTCCGGCTGCTGATCCCCTGGGCTGGCGTCGAGCCGACCCAGAATCAGCTCGACTGGAGCACCGTCGACAAGACCGTCGAGTCCGCCGCCTCCCGGGGCCTGGCCGTGGTGGGGACCGTGAATTCGACACCGGCGTGGGCCGTGGCGCCCGGCGGTTCGGCGCTGAGCGGACGCCCCTCCTCACCCGCCCTGTACGGCGACTTCGTGGCGAAGGTGGTGTCGCGCTACACCGGACGGCTCAGCGCCGTCGAGGTGTGGAACGAACCGAACGCCGTCACGTTCTATACCCCCAAGCCGGATCCTGCGGGTTACGTCGACCTCCTGAAGGCGAGCTATCAGCGGATCAAGGCGATCGATCCGTCGATCGTGGTGATCGGCGGATCGATGGGCGCGATCGTCGACTACGGGGACTACGCCATCAACCCCGTGCGATTCCTGACCGAGATGTACGCCGCGGGCGCGAAGAACTACTTCGACGCGTTGGCATTTCATCCCTACCAGTACACGCTGAAGTTCTCCGACGGCCTGACTGTCGCCAATTCGCCGCTGTACCAACTGATGCAGATGCGCCAGACGATGATCGCCAACGGCGACCAGGACAAGCGGATCTGGGCGACGGAGTACGGCGAGCCCTCCTCTGCGGGTGGTGACGCTCAGCAGAACGCGTACGTCGCCGACATGCTCACCAAGTGGCAGGAATTGCCCTACGCCGGGCCGCTGTTCGTCTACACCACCCGCGACCGCACGACGGGTTCCGTGGCCGCCGACGACACGTTCGGCATGTACCGCCAGGACTGGACGGCGAAACCCGTCCAACAGACCATCCAGTCGGGCGCCACCGGGCGGATCCCGAAATCACCGGAATATCAACGCTTCTCGACGGTCACCGACCCGGATCTCGGCACCCCGCTCAGCCCGGTGCTCCTGGCGACCGCGCAGAACTGGGCGCAGATCCGCACGGCGTCGACGGTGTACGAGACGCCGGCGGGCTTCCTCACCTCACCGAACCCGGTCGCGGATCGGGCACGCTGCTACGGCGTAGTGCCCAAGACCGCATTCGCGGGAGGCTACCAGGACTTCGATCATCCCTACGGCCTGCGCATCTGGTACTCGCCGGCCACCGGGGCGCACCCCGTCGGGGGTGGAATCGCCGCCGCCTGGACACCGCAACTGGGCCTAGCCGTCACCGACGAGATCCCCGGCCTCGGCGGCACCAGGGTCGACTTCGAGCACGGCACCATCACGTACACCGCGACGTCCGGCGCCACCGTCACCCCCGGTGAGCATGCCCCGTCGAGCCAGACGGCTTCGCCCGCGACGTGCATCCAGGGCGCGAGCCAACCTACGGGAGGTGGCTATCCTGGTGCCGACCCAGGATTAGCGAGTCCGCTGCTGTCCGTGCTTTCCCTTCTTGCCAATATTCTTGGTTTGCCAGGAAGATTGCTTGCCCCGCAGTGACGGCTGCCTGGCGGTCGGTGAGCAGTCGCCTGCATTCGGCGACGAAGGCAGCGTCGTCGTCGAACACGTCGAGGCCGAACAGGTCTCCCAGGGAGCCCACCGCCGCTCGGGTGCCGACGACGGGCAGTCCGATGCGTGCCGCGTCGAGGATCTTGACGCGGACCCCGCCGCCGGTGCTGATCGGCGCGATCATCGCCCGGCAGGTGCCGAGGAACTGGTGCAGATCGTCGACGAAGCCGAGATCTCGTACCCCAGAAGGGTATTCGGGGTCCGGCGAGTTGGGCTTCTTGGCGCCGATGATGCACAGTTCGGCGTCGGGGATGCCGGCCGCGATGCGCGGCCACAGCTCGAGCGCGGACAGGAACGCCTCCTGGTTCGGCGGCCAGTCCCTGGTGCCCATCAACACCAGACGCGGGGGCGATGCCGAGATGTCGACCCGGTCGGCCGGGGGCAGGGTCAGCCCGAACCAGCGGGCGCCACGGACGCCGTGCCTGCGGTACTGCTCCGCCTCGTCCGCGTCGAACGTCCCGACGGCATCGGCGGCGAGCGCCACCCGCAGCTCGTCGCGCACCAGTCTGGAGGCCTGCAGGCGCCCGACGAGACCCCGGCTGGCCCGCCACACCAGCGCCTCGCTGACGTGGGTGTTGACCACCAGTGACCGCTTGCCGAAGAGCGAACTCCGCAGGAACGACTCGGCCATGTAGCTGTGCTCGGCGACGAACACGTCCGCGTCGGCCCGTTCGATCGCCGCCACCAGCTCCTGGCCGTCGAAGCGGACGTGAACCAGGCTGCGCCCCGACCGTGCGGCGCGCGCCAGTAGCCCGAGTGGTCGCACGGCGGGCTTGCGCACCCGGGTCACCGGGACGCCCCCGGGAACGAAGTCCGCTGTGACGGAACCACTTTCAGCGGACAGGCAGATGACCGAGACGTCGAAGTTCTCGGCCGCGAGCTCGATGAACAGGCGGGACAGCGCCACGTCACCGCCGTGCTCCAGGACGGGGTCCTTGGAGAGGAGGAACACGACCGAGGTCATCGCGACCTCCTCCCGTAGAGGGCGAGGGCGAAGATCGTCAGCAGCAGCGCGTCGGCCGTGGTGGTCGCGATGGCCGCGGCGACCGCACCGAGTCCGAGCTTGACCAAGACCGTGAGGAGGGCGAACTTGAGCGGCAGCATCCCGATCGACGCGGCCAGCCTCAGCCGGTCCCGCCGCTGGGCGTACAGCACGACCTGGAAGACGCAGATCACCGTCCGCAGGAAGCAGAAGCCGGCCATGATGATCATGGCTTGGGCCATCGGTGCGGGAACGGGCGTGAACAGCATGACGATGCCGGTGACGAGCACCAGGAGGCCTGCGGCGCCTGCGATCGTCAGGGTGGTGCGCAGCTTGGGGCCGGCCGCGAGGTCGCCGCCGCTCTTGCGCAGCGGCTCGTGATAGGTCATCGCGAACGACTGGCCGATGCCGGCGAGGGCGGTCGCGAGCATGAGCGTGATGTTGTAGTAGCCGACGACCGTGCTGTTGGTCAGGAACCCGAGCAGCAGCACGTCGCCCTGCAGGTAAACGGCTGTGCCGAGCCCCATCTCGGCGCTGAGGTAGGCCATCTGCTTGAGCGGACCGGGCATCGCGGGACGGTGCCCCCGCACGGCCAGCCCGGCCATCACGACGATCGCGACGTAGGGCGTGCAGTACAGGAGGCTGGCCACGTTCAGGGTGGGATGCGGCACGGCGAAGAGGTAGGCGCACACCGCCACGACGCTGGTGGTCTGCCTGATGGCGTCGTAACGCCAGACGAGGTCGGGATGTCCGTCGCGCGCCGCCCTGCTCTTCAGGCTGTTGAAGACCATTTCGCCGCCGGCCATGACGAGGCCGAACCAGACGAAGTAGTTGAACGGCATCACCGCGACGCCCGCGACGATCATCGCGAGGCCCACCAGGTACCGGCTGCTGCGCTCCCTACTGAAGTCCTCCTCGGACTCGCGGATGGCCCGCACCGCCCACGGATTGTCCAGCGGCGGGCCGACGATCGTGGCGAACGAGAAGGCGAGGGCATACAGACCGTAGTCGGCGATGCTCAGCCGACCGATCAGGGCGAAGGTGAGCAGCAGCCCCAGTCCGCGGCTGCCGTACATGAAGAAGACGCCGACGAGCGTCTTGAAGAGATTGCGCGACTGGGTTTCCGGCGCGGTCTCGGGAATGTCGGGCGTGCTCAGGTCACACGCGCCCGTTCTCGAGCCCCAGCATCTGCGACCACCGCGCCGCGAACGCCGCGGCCGTGCTGGCCGTGGATCGGTCCTGGCGGGTCTTCTCCGCGTAGAGGCCCAACTCGGTGAGGCGCGGCTCGTCGTCGACCACGGCGGCGATGGTGCCCGCCAGCGCACCGGCGACGGCGTCGCCCTCCAGACCCTTGGTGGACACCACGGCGGCGCCCACCTGTTCGTCGAGTTCGGCCAGCGAGGCCCAGTCGGTGCAGATCACCGGCGTCCGATAGGCCATCGAGTGGGCGACGACGCCGGATGCCGCGAAGCTCTCGGCGTAGAAGTGCCGCTTCCCGTACGGCACGACGACGGCGCGGATCGACTCGAAGAAGGCGTCCTCGCTCGGCCCGTCCACGGGCCCGAGGATCTCGACGCCGTCGGTGTGCGGCAGGTCCTCGGTGCCACGGCCCGCGACGCGGATCGCGATTCCCTCGGGAAGCGCCTCGCGGATCTTGACGATCTGCTCGAATCCCTTGCCGCGGTAGACGTGACCGAAGAAGCCGATGGCCCTTGGCCTTTCCTGTGCAGCGCGGATCGTCGGCCGGTCCCGGACCAGGTGCGGGATGTACGCAGTCTGGGTGGAGGGGTAGGTCCTGGCGATCGACTGGCGACCCGTCTCGGTGAGCGCGAAGAGCGTTCGGCCGTCGTAGACGTGACCCTCGAGCGCACGACTCACCGGTCGGAGCGGGTAGTGGATGCCGTGGTTGAGCAACCGCGAGCGGCCGACGAACTGCGTGCGGGCCGGCATCCAGACGCCCTGCGGTGGATCGTGCACCGTGCCCGTCACCGGTACGCCCTTGACGCCTGCCGTCGACCAGAACGGGGCCAGCGCGCCCGTCGAGAGTTCGGCGTGCACCAGAACGCGGTGGCGTTGGCCTGCCGCGACGTGGGCGGCGACGTCGCGGCGCAGGCGCAGGAGGTCGGCGAGCGTGTCGTCACCGGGACCGCCGGTGCGCACCTCCACCACGTCGCCGAAGTAGGGCCGGACGCCGTTGACGAAGTCCTCGGAGTAGTCGCCGACCGCGGTGACACCCTTGGCGGGCCCCACGAAGACCAGGCGGAAGTCCTTGAGCGACGTCATCAGCAGAACAGGGGCCTGTAGCCACCCGTGTACTTCAGCGCCTCGGGGTCGCGCTTGCCGATCACCTTCGCGGGCACTCCCCCGACGATCTCGCACTCGCCGATGTCCTTGTTCACCACCGCCTGCGCGGCGACGACCGCGCCGCGGCCGATCAGCGACGGCAGCACCATGGCGCGGCTGGCGATCCAGGCGTAGTCCTCGACCACGGTCGGAATGGGCACCGGAAGGAAGTCGGGATGGTTGACGTCGTGGCCGCCGCCGATGATCTGCACGTCACTGGCGATGGTCACGTCGTTGCCGATGTACAGCCCGGCACGGGCGTCGAGCAGGCAGCGCGACCCGATCGACGTGTTGTCGCCGACGGTCAGGAACTCGATGTCCAGGATGGTCGTGGCCAGCATGATGCACGAGTTGGTGCCGATCGTGGCGCCGAACAGCTTGAGGAAGCCCTGCCGGATGAAGTGAAAGGGAATGTGGGTGATCACCAGGTTGTAGAGCACCTGGCCGATGCGGTTGCGGAGTTTGCGGCGCAGGCCCATGGACTGCATCCGGTAATTGGAGACCCGCCCGTCGGGGCCGAGGTCGTAGGAGGGTTCCGGGGGCAACTTCAGACCGGGCGCGGCCGCCACTTTTCTGGCGACGTCGGCCGGGTCCGCCTTCGCGGGTTCGGTGTTCACCGATGTGGCTCCTGCCATGGATACGGGCTACCAACTCGAGTAGCAAGGGTACCGCGACGACGGAATGTCACCGCCTCAGCGCGAGAAGACCATTCACTGCGTCCTGGAGCTTCTCGGCGAATGCCGCTTCGCTGAACTGCTTGACGTGATCGCGGACCTTGTCCGGATCGAACTTGGTCATTTCGAACCGGTCGACGGCCTCGCGGACGTCGCCGTCGGTCGGCTCGTCGAAGTACATGCCGCTGATGCCCTCGTCGATGGTGTCGAGGAAGCCGCCGAATCGCAGGGCGATGGCCGGGCGGCCCCACACCCCTGCCTCGAGGGGAGTCAAGCCGTAGTCCTCGTAGCTCGCGGCGATGATCGCGCGGCAGTTCTTGTACAGCCAGCCCAATTCGCCGTCGGAGATGTCAGAGACCATCGTGACGTTCGGCGTCTTCATGGCGCGCAGGCGGTCGGCCTGCGGGCCGCGGCCGACGACCACCAGCCTGCGGTCGGTGTTCGCGAAGGCCCGAATGATGGCGTCCACGTTCTTATAGGGCAGGAGACGGGAAACGACGAGGTAGAAGGCCCCATCCGCGGTTCCGAGCTTGGCCGCATCGGCGCCGAGCCAATCCACGACCCCGGGGATCGGCTGCACCGAATCGGCCTGCGCCATGGTGACGGGCGGGAACACGACCTCGGCGTCGATGCCGTAGGCGTCGAAGATGCGCTTCCTGATGACCGCGGAGTTCGCGAGGTAGCGGTCACTGGACAGCGCCGCGCGACGGTCCCACTTCGTGAGGTAGCCGGACGTGGCTCGAAGGCCGAGCCTCGCCAACCGGTTGCCGTTGTCGCCGAGGTAGCTGTCCGCGTGGTAGAGCCAGCGCGCCGGGGAATGGCAGTAGATCAACTTGCGGCCGGTGGTGTGAAATCCGTGCGCCCAGCCGCTGCTACTGGAAATGACGATGTCGGCGTCGATGTGCATTTTGTCCGCGACGAAGGGAAGGATCGGTAGCGCTGCGCGGTGATGTTTGCGGAGGGTCTTTATGCGATTGAGTTCGGAAACTCGGATGTCTAAATCCTTGAACTCCGGAAAAGTGGCTTCCGGGTCATACAACATGCTGTAGATCGGCGCATCGGGAAAAGCCCTGCTCATGGCCAATACGGTTTTCTCAGCCCCCCCGAGCTGGGTGAGGTAGTCGTGCGCGATCGCCACTCGAGGGCGACTCGTGCAGGGCGCGGAGAACACTCGGGGCACCTTCGATAATCCTCACGATGTCTGGCACGAACCGGCGTGCACTGCGGGGCAAGGGGTGGCGGGCATTCCGTAAGCCCGGGACACCCACGGCAACTGTACACGGGTTGACGTGTTTTCACCCGTTGCCAGAGAGATCTTGGCAACTCGTTACCCGATCGTCAGCAAACTGTAGAAAATGCGTCGTCTGCTGTCATTTCGGTATCAGAACAGCGGCACCTTGAACTTGCCGCTGTACTGCAGCGCATCCGGATTTCGTTTGCCGATCACCTTCGCGGGCACCCCGCCGGCGATCGCGAGAGGTGGCACTTCCTTATTGACGACGGCGTGGGCAGCAATTACTGCGCCGCGACCGATCAAGCAGGGCAGGATCATCGCGCGGCTGGCGATCCACACGTAGTCGTCGATGACGATCGGATCGGGCGGGTTCGGCGCCGGGGGGAAGTCGGGATGGTTGAAGTCGTGCCCACCCGCAATGATCTGCGTGTCGCTCGCGATGATGACATTGTCGCCAATGGCAATTCCCGCCCTGGCATCCAGCAAGCATCGGAACCCGATCGACACGTCCTTGCCGATGACGATGTACGGCATGGACCAGACATTGGTCCCCCGATTGATTGCCGACCCCTTGCCGATCGTTGCCCCGAAGAATCGGAGGTAGCCGAGTCGGACGAAATGAAACGGGATGAAGGTGATGAAGTTGTTGTACAACCACGCGGCATACAGGTTGCGGAATCTGCTGAGCGCCGTTTCGCCTGCGATGCGGAAATTGACGATGTGACCTTCGTCATTGGTAATCCATTCCATTCGCCCTGGCGAGCGAACCTTGGGATTAACGGCCCGTTTCTTCGCAAGGACTTCGGGGTCCGACTGCTGAGGTTCGACGAACACTGCGTTCTGCTCCCGTCTCGAATCAGTTGCCAACGGTAATACCCGGCGGCGTGGTTGGCGACGTGCGGACGCGCCGCGGCGCCAGTTGCCGGTCAGTCTGCCCGAGCACCGTCACCGCCGCGCACGCCGCGTCCGGTTCGCGGCTGCCGCCTAGGAAACCCCACGCGAGAACAGGAAGTCGGCCTGGACCGCCCGACCCTCGCCGTCGTAGGCCGCGTTGAAGACCCCCGTCAGGGCGTAGCCCCGCTCCGAGAGCCAGTCGATGACGGCGCCTGCCAGACCCTGACCGCGGTACAGCTCGACGAACGAGCATTCGCAGTAGATTCGGTCGAAGCTGCGCAGCAGCGGCTCACACCCGCGAAGGACCTCCAGCTCGTAGCCCTGCACGTCGATCTTCAGAAGCGCGGGCGGTTCGAGTGACGCCGCGTCGACGAAGGCGCCGAGCGGCGCCACCCTGACACTCACCGTGCCGACCTCGGCAGTCCCCGGAAAGACCGTGTCCTGCAGCTCCGTGATGGCCAGCAGGGACGACGAATCGTCACGGCCGGACAGATGCATGGTGCCCAGTTCCTCGCTCGGACCGATCGCGGCGTCGTGCAGCGTCACCAGGTCGTCGTCGTCGAAGATCTCCGCGAACGTGGCCGCGGGGTGCTCCAGTGGTTCGAACGAGACGATCCGCGCCGTCGGCCAGCGGTGCCGCGCCGCGAGGGCGAACTGACCGCGATTGGCGCCAACGTCGACCACGGTGCGGCAGTCCAGGGACCTGAGCACCGAGTCGTGCTCCACCCCCGCGGGAACACCGCGACGGAGCGCCCGGATCCACCGACCGTCGCCCGAGACGAGGATGGCCGCGACCTTCTTGACGCGATGGATCAGGACGCCTCGCGACATCGCGGGAATTACACCCCTGCCGCTTGCGCGGGCGCGGGCGTGACGACGGGCGTCGCCTCCACACGTTCGGTCGGGCGTTCCGACTTCGAGGAGAAGAAGATGACTCCCGCCAACCGCGCTCCCACGTTGCCCAGTCGCCTCCGGCAGTCGACGAGGTCCGCCATGGTCGAGCCGGATTGCCTGCTCACGACGACGACCCCGTCGACAAGGGGGGCGATCGCGTCCGTCCCCGCACCCTCCAGCACCGCTGCGGCGTCGATCACGATGTACTCGAACTGTTTCGACAATTCGTCGAGGACCCGGCGGAACGCCGCGGACGCGAAGTAGTCCGCCGGATGCGCGGGGACCTTCGTTCCCGCCCCCAGCACCGCCAGTGTCTTGATGCCGCCGACACCACGCTGGACGAGAACGTCCAGCGGCGCGCCGCGGAGGACGTCGGCGAGTCCGGGGGCCCCGTCGATCCCGGCCCATGCGGTGACGTCGGGAGTGTGGAAGTTGGCGTCAACGACGACAACGGAATTCGCGGCCTGGGCGATGGTCTTGCCGACGCTGACGGCGGCGGTGGTCGCACCCTCGAGGGGACGGGCGCTGGTGATCAACAGCTTTCGCACCGGAGGATCGAGCACCGCCAGACGCGTCCGGAGTGTCCGAAAGTCTTCTGGCGCCTGATCTTTCGCACCCACCACGGTCAGTACCGGAGCACCGATCGCAGCCTCGGCATCCGCTTCGTCACGCACCTTCTTGTTCAGGAATTCCCTCGCGAGCGCCAACGCGCACCCGACGATCAGACCCGCAGCCACGGCCAGCGAGACGTTCACCAGGGTCCGGGGTTCGGCCGGACCGTCGTTGACGGTCGCGGTCGTCACCTGGTGCACCTTGACGAGCGGTTCGGTGCTGGCGCCAGGCACCTCCAGCGCGGAGACGGTGGTCTCCATCGACTTGGCCAGGGCATCGGCGAACTTCTGTGCCACAGCGGGATTGCTGTCGCTCGCGGACAGGGTGATGAGCACGATCTGCGGATTGACGTCGACGGTGACGCGCTGGCGCGCCTGTTCCAGCGTCAGGTCCAGGCCGGCGGTTTGTACCGCGGGCATGAGCACCGCCTGCGAGTACAACAGCTGCGCGTAGGAGCCGACCCGTTCCCTCGATGCCGAGAGCGAGTCGTACGCCGAGGGAACAATGGTGCCGCCGGAAGTCAGGTAAAGCGTCGTCGACGCCGAATAAGTGGGCTTCTGCACAATGGAGAAAGCCAGCGCGGCAAGCCCGAATACGATCGCCATCCCGGCGATTAGCGCCCACCCCTTCGCCAACACTGTGGAAACGCTGCGTGGTGCCGGTCGTTTCGGTTTGGTGGCCATGCGCTCCCCGTCGTTAGTAAGGACCAAAGCAATGTGGAGACAAACAATTCAGCAAATGCAGTTAAGCACACGCAATTTCATCTACGATAGCCTGCGACCCTCACCCGTGGGACGTGACTGGACATGCTCTGGCAACTCCCTGACCTTGCTTGAACACACGGTATGGTAGTCGCTCAGGTACCTCAATTTGCGGATATAAGGGGAACGCGATGGCTGGCAGTTCACACGGCCAGAAACCTGCGAGATCTCAGCGTCCGCACGATGCCGCCGATGCTCGCGGGCGAACTCCGTACAGGAAGTTGATCCCCGTCGTCATCGCCTTGGGCGCCATCGCCCTCGTCGCCGGATCGGTATGGGCCACCGCCAGGCACCACGACGAGGGACCGCCGCCCGCGCCACTGTCACTGGGACCCGACCAGCACTCGCCGGGGCTTGCGGTTCCCGGCGGAGCGCCGCCTCAGACCTTCGCGGTGATCGGCGACGACTTCGCGCGCGGAGTGGGCGCGGGCTGGGCCCAGGGGTGGGTACTGCGCCTGAGCGATCAACTGTGCTGGAACTTGACGAAGGCCTCCGTACAGCCTGGCAGCGGCTTCGTCGCCGCGCTGCAACCAGGGGCGAAGGCGTACCCCGAGCGCTTGGAGGACATCAGCTCCGCACACCCGGGGATCATCCTGGTGCAGGGCGGCGCCAACGACTACCTCTCCTCCTCCGACGACATCACCGCGGCCGCGGATGCGACGTTCAAGGCACTGAAGCAACAGAATCCGGACGCCAAAATCGTCGCCATCGGGCCCGTGATCGTTCCCCACCGCGCCGAGGCGCCGGAGCTGGTGAGGGTATCGGGCGCACTCGCCGCAGCGGCCGCGCAGAACGACGTGCTGTACATCGACCCGGTCGCCGAGCAGTGGCTCGACGACGACAGTCTGTTCGCGGGCGTCGTCCCCAACGGCGACGGCTACACCGAGTACACGCGCAGGTTGGCGGCCGACCTGGCCCAGGGGGGCCTGACGTCCAGCTGCGCCCCTGCCGCTGCCTAAAGCTCGTCCGGGCGGCCGCTCCCGGCCCATTCGCGCCATTGTCTGAAAGGTGGCGAATATCGTGCCATGGCGAACTCCCGCGAATTCGAATGACACGGTCGCGTTTCCTTATTCGGCCAGAAACTGAAACATCGGCGTGCCCGCGGTCCACGGCTCCGCTGCAATTGGCATGACCGATATCGGAGGACCGCTCGAACCGCACCCGATGGCGAAACACGGCGCATGATCGCCGACGCTCATCCGATTGATCCCGACTACGAGAAACGCAGCGTCTAAAACGGGTCGCGCGTGTATCGTCTCGAGCAAACGTCTCGCGGGTATTTTTTCCTCGGCGCGACGCGGGTGTTCCAGTAGAAAAGGGGGCTATTCGTGAAGACGTTCGCCGTGAGGTTCGTGGCATTGGTCGGTGCAGCGTCAGCTCTGACCGCATTCGGGACCGGAGTTGCATCCGCCGATGACGCGCTGGCCGGACTCACCTACGCCAAGGCGAAGAAGGCCCTCGACGGAAGCGGCCTGACTCCCGTCGTCGCCACCCGGGTCGGTAGCTTTCTTGCCGACGACGACTGCGTCATCACGAGGTCGCAGTTGCGCGCCGTCAAGGGCAAGACCACGGCGATCCTGCTCTACCTGAACTGCAATGCCACGGTGGCCACCAGCGGAGACCCCGGGAACTCCGCGGCGAGCCCCGAAGGCAGAGCGCAGAAGCAGGCGCAGGCCGTGGCCGACTCGATCAACGCAAATCCCGACGCGTGCAAGGTATCCGAGAAGGCCGCCGCGGACTGCAAGGCCTTCTGCGACGCGCATGCCGGGATGTGCACCGCCTCCTAGCGGTCACGGCGCCGGTTGCGCGAAGTCGGCACGCTTCGCCTTGCGCCGCGCCGCCCAGCGTTGAATCGCCCGTCGCCCAGGCTCTTCGACCAGTTTGTAGCACGCCACCGCGCTGATGAAACAGGCGAGGTAGTAGAAGGCGAGCACCGAAACCCTGACCGCGAGCGACGAATCGGCGAACTGTTCCCACTTCAATATCTTCAGCACCATCTCGAACACGATGAAGTGCGTCATGTAGAGCGAGTACGAGATCTTGCCGCCGAAGATCATCGGCCTCGTCGACAGCAGCCAGCCCACCGGACCGCGCGCACCAGCGCACGCGATGACGAAGATCGCGATCAGCGGAGTCAGCACCAGCGGGAGGGCCTCCCACTTGGGGAGCAACGCCAGGCCTACCACTGTCGCCGCAAAAGCCCCGCCTGCCAACACATCCCAGCGTGGGCCCTGTGGTTGACCCGCAGTGTTCCAGGCCTTCCACAGCATCGCGCCCGCCACGAACTCGGTGGCGATCCGCAGGAGTGCCATCCCCGGCGCGGTCGTCTCCGTCGTCACCATGCGCATCGCCATCATGGCGCCGGTGCCCGCGACCAGCCAGGCGGCGGCAGCGAACACCGCCACCCGCGGCCGCGTGAGCCGCGACAGCAACCACGCCGTCAGCGGGAACGAAACATAGGCCAGCGCCTCTGCCGAGATCGACCAGGCCGGCGCGTCCCACGCCGGGACGCCCGGCGCGGCCTGGAGCATAAGGAGGTTGCCGAGCAAGGACAGCGGGGTGTATCGATCCGCGCTGTTGAGTGGCACGCGAGCGACCGCCGCAGCGACCACCAGCGCGCCAACCGCCAGCACGGTCACCAGGTGGACCGGATACAGTCGAGCGAACCGGTTGACGAGGAAGTCGCGGTAGCTACTTGCACCGCTGCGCAACCGGTCGGCGTAGTTGTAGCTGATGATGAAACCACTCAGGACGAAGAAGACCTCGACGCCGAGGTAGCCATTGTCGATCCACCAGTTGATGTGACGCGTTGCAGGTAAGAGCCCGTACAACTGTGCGCGGAAGTGAGCGACCACCACCCACGTGGCGGCGATCGCCCTGATCCCGGTCAGTGCATGGATGGTGGCGGGTGACGCCGTCCGCATCTCGGTGGCGGCGACTTCGCTCATTGCCCGGCCTCCCACGGCACGGCCGACTGAATCGGCGGCGGCGCTCCGCGCCACCGGCGGCAACCGACCAGTTCACCCGACGTCGCGGGGCGTCGGGCGTCCACGGGTGCTCGCGCGGGGTGGAGCGCACCGTCATGAGCCACACACAGACGTTAGCTGGACGGCCCGCGCTTTACCGGCAGTCGGCGGTAATTGTCGCGACCGAAATTATGTCGATCCAGTGACCGGACCGACGGACATTCCACGGTTTGGCCGAATACCCGACCCTAGCGGCTACCCTGGTGGCAAAGCCGAGATGGCCGAAAGGGGGCGGCGAATGAGCGGACGTTCGGTACTCGTGGCAATCGCGGCGGCGCTCCCCGCCTGCGAGCCCAAGAACCACCTCCTGCGCTGGTTGGGGTGGACGGTCGGTCGCCACGTGCACATCGCTCCGTGCGTGGTGGCAAAGATCGACCACGTCGACATCGGAGACGGTGCTCGCATCGGCCCGTTCAACGTCCTGCGAGAACTGGCGTCCCTCACGCTGGGAGCGCATGCGCAGATCGGTCAGTGGAATTGGATCACGGCCTCGCGCCCCCTGCGTGACGCCGGTGGGTCCGCCCGACTCGACCTCGGTGCGCACTCCGCGATTACGTCCCGCCACTACATCGACACCACCGGCGGCGTCCAGATCGGCACCCACACGACCATTTCCGGCATGCGGTCGACGTTCTTCACCCATGGAATCTCCTGGAAGCGCAGCGCCCAGGCCTTCAGCCCCATCGAGATCGGCGACTACTGCCTCATTTCCTCGAACGTGCACGTGACGCCGGGTTCTACGGTCGGCAGCCGGGTAGTCGTCGGCATGGGTGCGACCATCGCGGGCAAGCTGTTGGAGCCCGGTCTCTACATGCAGCCACGGGCGACACTGGTGAAGGCCGACCTGGACGGCAGGTACTTCGAGCGCGAGCACGGCGTCGTCGAGTTCGGCTAGGCAGCCGAATCCCGCTGGATCCGATGCCATCTCGCGGGTCGCCGCGCGCCAGGGTAACTTTGCATGCGGTCGGGTCCGTGGCTACGCTGCGGTATCGGTATCGGTATCGGTTTCGGTCCGGGCCGCGCAGACGTCGCCCCGTCGCGTAGGACGACCCGGCTCCTGACCGCGGCGAACGAGGAAGTCGGCCATGACCACTACGCACCGTGACGAAGCGTCGAGTGCGGCGCGATCGCACTGTGCCAGAGTCAGATTCGGCCACAACCCCGCGTTTCTACCGCTCAGCCTGATGGCGCTCGCCTCGGTCGTGGCGCTGGTGCTGTCGACGGTCGGCGTGGTCGATACCGACCACATCCGGCTCGCGGCGACATCGGGTCCGGTGTTCGACGACTTCACCGGTCCTGCCGGCGCCGCGCCAGACAGCCGGTTGTGGACGGTCGATCCGGCGAACACCGCCGGCTTCGCAAGTGGCGAGGTGGCCAACTACTCGAGCTCACCGGACAACATTCACCTCGATGGCCAGGGACACCTGGTGATTCAGGCCATGGCGACGCCCAGTGGCTACACCACGGGCCGGCTCAACACCCTGGGCAAGATCAACATGCTCTTCGGCCGCGTGGAGGCGCGGATGAAACTGCCCACCGGCTACGCACTCTGGCCGGGCTTCGTTCTGGTCGGTACCAACCTGCCCGCCGTCGGCTGGCCGCAGTCGGGCGAGTTGGACATCGCGGAAATGATCAACGACTCCAGCACTTTTCACGTCACGTTGCACGCCCCACGAAGCGGAGGTGTCACACCGAGCTGCCCGAACTGCATGACGCCGGACGCCAACTTCGAGGTGCCGGGATATCTGCCCGCACCGATCGACCTGAGCCAGGACTTCCACACCTACTGGGCGAACTGGCAATTCAACGGCATCCAGGTGGGCGTCGACGACACGACGTTGGCGACGTACACCCCGGCTTCGCTGGGGGATCAAGCGCAGTGGGTCTTCAACTCACCCATGTACGCGTACCTCCAGTTGGCCGTGGGAAGTACGGTCACCGGACCGCCGAACGCCAGCACCGCCCTGCCGGCTCGGTTACTCGTCGACTGGTTCCGCTACACACCCAACTGACGACCACCTCGCTACGCCAAATCCTCGGTGAACGAATACATCTGGTTGATGACGGCATTGGCGGGAATCCGATAGTTCCCGCTGGAGCGGTCCTCGTCCCGGATTCCCATGGGAGCGTCGACCGCGCGGCCGGTCATCCTGCCGACGCGCTCGAAGTACTGCCCGCTGGTGGTCCTCTTCCAGACCGCCGGCGAGCCGGCGTAGAGCCCCGACTTGCACCCCGCGCCGGAGGCCTTCGTCATGGTCGAATTGGCAGCCAGCAGCGACCGGTCCGGCAGGTAGGCGCCCTTCAACATCACCGCGCAACTGGCGACGGTCGAATGGTGTCCGACCGTGATTCTGCCCACCGTTTGATTGCCATTGGAGAAATCGGGCTCATGGGTCTGGATGAGGCAGCGATTACCGCCGATGCCACCGTATTCGCGAATGATGACGGTGCCGGAATTGTCGATGTAGTTTCTGTTTCCGATCTTCGCGAAGTATCCGAGAAAGAGTGTTCCCGCACCGGGATCGATCTTCTGAAAGGATCGATCCGCCGATACCCAGTTCCACGAACCGATCACTGCATGGTCCTCGAGCCGCACCATGCTCAGCCCTCTGAATACGTTGAAGAAATTGATCGTGCTACCTCGCCCGAGTTCGAATCGACCGACTCCGACCACGACGACGACGCTGATTCTGGCCTCCGCCGAGATGGCATGGCCGAATCTGCGGAGAAGCCGATTCTTCAGCTTGGACGCCGGCAAGAGCCAGCAGAGAAACTGGAGCATCTCGCCACCCACCTCCGCAATTTCACGGGGCAAACCCCGACGAAACATCGCAATTGACGCGATCGTAACACCCATTGTCACGGTCGCGGGTTCCAGTTGCTCAGCGGAATTCGCGTGACGCCTTCGACGGTGCCCACCGGAGCAGAACGACCCATGAAGTACCAGGTGAACGCGATATTCACTGTGAATCAACTGTCAATTGCCGGCCCGTACGAGAGGTTAGCCGCACGGTCCGTCGAACCGACCAGAGCCGGCCGGGCCGCGCGCTGCGAGCCCCATCCGCGCCGAGGACGGGGACCGGCACGCATCCCCGACGCCAAGTACCGGTGAATTGCCGTCACCGAGTCGTCCGAGGGATACGCTGACGAGCGCGCGTGCGCACCCGGTCGACGTCGACCGAATGGCACTGCGACCCTCTGCACTCGGGCCGAGGTTGGCGGCGCCATCACCTTCGCAGCAATGCCCGCGCGGGCGGAACGAGGGGATTTCTCTGAAGAATCCAACCGATCCCGTCGTGGACCGATTTCGTCGTGATTAACGGGCCGGGATCAGCCGACGGAGAATCCTCCGCGCGACGTGCCGTGGCGTCCGGCGGCAGGCTCGCCGTGTATACGTCTGCGGACCAAGCTCTGTCGAGTTTGAGCAATGCATTGCTGCTATTTGCGGTCGCGCAGACCGCCACTGTGGCGCAATTCGGTGCCATCGCCCTGCTCGTCGCGCTCGTCAGCACGGTGATGTGCTTCAACCGAGGGGCGCTCGGCACCCCCATTCTCCTCGCCAGCAATCTGCGACTCCGCGAGATTCGCACCGAGTCCGGCTACGCCGTGACGTGGGCCGCGGCGAGTGGGATCGGCACCGCGATCGTGCTGTGCGCAGTGGGCGCCATGACCGGCTCGCTGTCGACGGCGATCGCCTTCTCGCTGGCCGCGCCCGCCATCCTGATCCAGGACGTGCTGCGATTCTCGGCACTGTCCGCTGGTCGCCCCCTCGCGGCAGTCGTGTCGGACGGCTTCTGGGCGCTGCTCATGGCGGCGCTGTACGTGGTCAACGTCGTGGCGAAATTCGTGCCCACCGATGTGGTGGTCCTGCTCTGGGGCGCAGGCGGATTGGCGTCCGGCGTGCTGCTGTCGGCAGCCATGGGCGTCGCGCCGAGATGCCACCGGATATTCGGGTGGTGGCGCACCTACGACGCCGCCAGATTCCGCTTCGGCTGTGTGCAGGCCCTGATCCCCATCTCCACTGCGGTGTTCATCTTCAACGTCACGCTGATCCTCGGATCCGCCGTGGCTGGCGGATTGCGCGGCGCCAGTACTCTATTCGGCCCGATCGCCATGCTCATCTCGGCGCTGCCGCTCGCCTTCGTGCCGCACGCGCGGAGGAAGAACCAGTCGATCGCCGAGCAGTGGCGGCTCCTCGTCAAGACGTCGTGGGTGACGTCGACGGTCACGGCCGTGGGTACCGTCTGTCTCCTCGTCCTGCCCGATGACCTCGGCGAGCTTCTCCTCGGCGACGTGTGGCGCCCTGCGGTGTCCGTCGTACCGTTCGTGGGGTTCGAGGCGGCCGTGAATTGCTGGATGGTGAGCGTCTACGCCATGACGCAGGCGCAGGGCATGAGCCGGGCGTCGCTGTGGATTCGTCTGCTCGAGGTCGTGCTCAAGCAGGGCACCTGCGTCGCCGCCGCCTTCGCGTTTGGCACGGCCATCGGAGTCGCCGCCGGGAGCGCGACCGCGGCCGTGGTGTCCGTCGGCGTGGGGCTCCTGTTCGCGACGAGGATCGTTCGTGGCTCGGCATCGACGCCGACGGCCGTCCCGCGTCCGACCTCAGCTGCGGGGTAGCGGCGGATTCTGATCGCCGATGTCCCACCAGTTCTCGACGATTCCCGGGATGTTGTCGGTGGGAGCTGCCACCGCAGTCTCGACGAAACCCCAGTTGCATGGGACGAACGCCGGGTCGGACGTCGAGCTGACGCTGCCGTCCGGCAGCACGATGGTCACGGTGTTGCCGACCAGATAGATCTCCGCCGTGTAGATCGTGGCGTCGATCTTCAACCGCGGCTTGAAGATGCCGCTGGCGTAGACGTGCCAGACGCCGTTGATCCGTGACTGCAGACCCCAGTTCGTCGGACCCACGTAAACATGTGGCGCCAGCCGCAATTGGTCATCACTCGAGTTGACCTTGTCGGTCATCACCAACGCGATGACCCCCGATGTCGTCGTCCCCACGACGCGCGAGCCGAACGTGAACCGCGCCCCGATGCGGGTGATGGTCTCACCCCCACCGAAGGCACGGTAGAGGCCTGCGCCGCCGTCCGTCGGGACGCGCATGGTGAGCGCGCCCGACGCCACCAGACCTGGTACTCCTCCGGTGGTCGAGACGGGCTGACCGGTGTCCTCGGTGGTCGGCAGGACGTCGGAGTCGGGCTTGTCACCCCAGTACGTTCGCGCGTAGTGGTGTGCGTGGTCGGAGCAGGCCGTCAGCGACAGCACCATCAGCAGCGCCCCGAGGCTCCGCCCGACGACCGCGGCCAGCGATCTCGCCTGCGGCCGTCCGCAGGTCGCGACGTTTCGATACCGGCCGGTGGCGCTACCCATCGTTCTCCCACGTCTCTCGTACCTCGAGCCAATGGTGACCAGAACCGTACCGCCCGGAGCCGCGCAGAGGCGTGACTATCGCGATAGCTGTCAGGTGGGCAGGCATACCGACCATGATCCGAATTACCTCCACCGCGCTCGGATTGGGGATGTTCGCTCCGAATGCATCACGCGTCTCTCTTAGCCAGCGCAGGACACGGGTCCGGCGCGTCACGGCGGGGAGCTGGCCAGCCACGCGATGGCCCGGCCAGTGTCGGCCTGCGCCTTGGCATTCAGGTGCGCACCATCGCCCATCAGCTCGTTGGCGACCGCGTCGTCGTACTCCCCGTAACGTTCGTAGAGATCGACCAGTGGACAGTCGAGGTGGTCGGCAAGGGCGTGCAGCGTCATCAGCCAGTGCCCCCAGACGGCCTGATAACCGTTGAACTGATTCTCTCCGATGAAGATGACGTCCGACGACGAGAATTGCCGTCGCAGTGCCGTCAGTGCGGCGACGATCTGGGCATTCTGGTAGCCGGCCTGGATGTCGTCGCCGCCCAACGCGACGTAGACCGCGTCCGGGGTGATCGATGCGGCGCTGAGCGCCCCGACCAGGGTGGCGTTGAGGTAACCGGGCGTCGTGGTCGCCCATGCCGCCAGGTTGGGACCCGACGCCGTCGCCCCGCACACGGAGATGTTGTGGCAGACAAGGCCATTGCCCCCTTGGGTCGATGCTCCCACCAGCTGGTTGTAGGCCGCGCTGGTCGTCGTGACCTCCACCGCGTGCACCGTGTCGGGCAGCCCCGTGACCGTGTGCACCCGCGCATGGGCGACGCCGTCCATCGGCAGATCCGTGCCTGCTCCTCCGTCGACGCTGACAGTCATTCCCGACGAATTGCCGAAGTAGTAGACGCTGACCTCCGTCCCCGGCGTATCGCTCACGAACGTCGCGGTTTCACCGATCCCATTCGCGATCAAGGTGTACGCCAGGCTGGCATCCCACCCGCTACTGGTGTTCCAACGCGAATCGAGCGGGGCGTCACCGCTGCTACAGGGCACCAGCCCGGTCCCAGCCACCCGGATTCCGTGTGCTTGCAGTGCCGAACGATAGAACCTCGGCCACGCCATCAGGGCGTCGTATGGCGGTCTTTCCGCAGCCCCGAGGACTCCGGCGGTGATCGAGTCGCCGATGAAGACGTGGTTGACCCCACGGGTCTTGCTGTCGCTCAACGACGTCCGCAGTCTCCGGGTGTTCGATTCCTTCCAGTTGTAGGCCCGTGGCGGGCTCGCAGGATGGCCCGGCCGTGCCGGCGCCAAGGGAGGTGGTGCCGCCGCAGGCGCGGCGGCACGGTTCTGGTCACCACACGCGGTGACCATTGCGGCCCCGGTCGTGACGCCGATCCCGAGGGCGGCCAGTCGCCGCAGCGCCACTCGTCTCGACACCGGGCCGCCGCCGCGACCGGGCACCGTGTGCTCGGCAACGCCGTGGTCGCGCTGAGTCATGGTGCGAGTATGCACTCGAATTGACGCGTTCGATGAATTTGTGCACGGCCGATGGGGACGGGTAGACAACGGTTCCGCAAACCTCACGACGGTTGGTCGACGGCGACCGGCTCAATGGCATCCGGCGAACGCGCGAATTGCACCGACGCCAATCCGGCGATACACCCCACGGCGAAATAGATGCCACGCTCGGTGAGTTGGTTCTCGACCAATCCGAGCGCCAACCACGCCGCAATCGACAACATCAGAAACCGCGCGTAGGCGATGCCCGCCTTCGACAGAAGCCAACACTCGCGAATCATCGCGAACCAATAGAGACACATCGCGACCAGGAGCACGATCCCACCCGACGCCAGCAATTGAACGTAAATGTTGTGCGCCTCGACGATGTGCCTTATACCGGCACCGAACATCGGATATCGCAACCAATCCTGAAGGCCCTCGCCGATCAACGTCAGCCGTCCCGTGTCGCTGGCGTTCCCCGCCGAGATCAACGATCCGAAGGACGTGACCCGCAAAATGCTGTCACGGATGGTGCTCGGTAGTGAGATCAGGACGACCACCCCGACGACGCCCGCGGCGAGCGCCGACATCGCGAAGAAGCGCACGATGGAGCGGCCGTTGCCGGACTGCCTCGGCAACCAGAGCACGGACGCCAGCACCGCCACCGGTGTCAGCATCTGCGCACCGCGCGACCCCGAGGCGAGCACCCCGCCGAAGAGGGCGATCAGCAGGATGGTGCCGATCCACCGCCGTGTCATGGTGCCCATGAAGTAGACGGCCAACGGAATCGACACCGCAGCCGTGAACCCGAGACTGTTGGGGTGGTCCGTCAGGCCCGGGATGCGATTGGACGTGTCGACGGTGCTGTTGGTCAGCAGATACGTCAGGTTGCCCGACAGGGTCCTGCCGATGTTGGTGAGCCCCGTCAGATCCATGATCGCAACGCAGCTCGAGATCGCCGTTCCGGTGACGTAGGCGCCCATCGCCCAGACCGCGACCCGTCGGTCGATCACGACGCACGCGATGATCGTCAGTGGCACGACCACCAGCGCGAAAATCCAGAACGCAGCCTTGAGCAGGCTGTTCGGCGTGCCGAGGCCGAATTGGAACCGCAGCACCTGCAGGTAGAACGGCGGGGGGTCGACTTCACGCGCCAGCACGCACGCCACGATCGCCGCGACGGGAATGAACAACCACAGTGGCACCGTGAATCGCAGGTCGCCGAAGACGACCAGAAGCGCGCAGATTCCGAACGACATCGCGATGAAGGCGTCGGCGGGATCGCCGAGTCCTGGCAACCTCATTCCTGTCCAGGTCACGGTCACGCCGGCCAGCAAGAGCGACCCGATCGCCGCCTTCTTCACGACCGAGGGAAAGTACACCGACGTCGCCCCCAACCACGGTGCCGACGTCGTGCTCATCTCATCTCCGAATGGCGTGGCCGTCGCATACCGGCATTTACCGATCGCGCGGGCAAAAGGCATTGGGCAAAAGGCGGAATCATTGTCGCACGCCCAAGCCCTATCGTAGGCTGACGCAATTGCAATTCAGATCCCGCTCGGCATTCGACCGTGACTGACCACGAATACGTCAGTGCAGCCGTTGATCTGCACGCCACCTTTCCGGACGGTCGCGTCATCGGACCCGTCGACCTTGCCGGACCAGACGAACAACTCTGCCGTCTGTTCGCGGAGCTAACCTCCCCTACGTCCCTGTTGATTGCCAGTCCCTCGGCAGGCGATTTCTCGTGGGAATTCGTGAATCGGCTGATCTCGAGGGAACCCAGATTGACCGCCGAACCTGCCGTGGACGTGATGGGCGACGTCATCCGCCTCAGCTCCCAGGACTTCGCCCTGGCACTCCTGCCCGCACTCCTGTCCGACCAGCACGGGTTGACGAGCGCCCACGAATTCGCCGAACACGTCGTCATCATGGTCCGCAAGGGCATCACGCGAGTTGCCGAGGTCGGCGCCCTTGCGAAACTCCTTGGGGCCGTGGGCTTCACGGTGCACGCCGTGGTAATCGTCGAGTCCGAGCACCGACGGTGGCGCAAGTGGCGGCGCTTCGCGCACACCTACGGCGTATGGGCCGATCCCGAGCGACCATGGCCCGCCATCGACGTGCTCGACGAGGAGATGGCGAGGTCGGCCCGGTCACGCCGGAGTCGGGCCGAGCAGTAGGGGCTTGCGCGGGGAGTCGACGATCCCCGTCGGCAAAGAAAATCCGGCTCTCTGCGCATCGTCGTAGAACATCCGGACCGTTTCGAGGGAGTACTGGGAGAGATCCTTGCCGAGCAGCGGCAGCTTCTTGAGGATGTCCGGTGTCACCGTGATCACGTGGCACCCGATCTGGTCGGCCTGCACCAGGTTGAGAAGCTCGCGGGGGCTTGCCCACAACAATTTCGCCTGAGGGAGCGCCTTCAAGATTTGCAAAGCCTCCTTCATGATCGGAACCGGATCGACACCCGCGTCGGCGATTCGTCCGGCAAAGACCGAAACGATGGCGGGGACGTCGGGAGCCAGTACCGCCGCCACCTCTCGCACCTGATCCAGCGTCAACAGCGCCGTGACGTTGAGCTTTACCCCGTCGTTTGCCAACGTCCGGATCACGTCTCCTGCGAAACGACCGCGCGTATCGGTGACCGGAATCTTGACGAAGACGTTGGGCCCCCAGGAGTCGATGAGCCGGGCCTGCCGCTCCATCTCGTCGAAGTCATCGGAGAAGACCTCGAACGAAATCGGATGGTCGGTGATGCGCGCCAGAACCGTGCACGCGAAGGCCTGGTAGTCGGTCAGGCCCGCCTTGTGCATGAGCGTGGGATTGGTCGTGAAACCCTTGATGTACGGCTGTTTCAGCGCGCTCATCATCTCGTCCACGTCGGCGCCGTCGGCGTAGATGTCGATTGCCAGCTTGGTCATGGCTCCCCCAACGGTTCATGGCTGCCGATGATCCGGTCCGCCGCTTCTGACAAACTGCCGACCCGTACGTCCGGCTGACAGGGATCCCTCTTGGCGATGGAATGCTCGTTCATCACCAAAACCGTTCGGCAGCCTGCACTTCGGCCGCACTCGACATCGGTGGCCTGGTCGCCCACCATCCAGGACGACGCCAGGTCGACACCGTGGTGGCGCGCCGCCTCCAGCAGGAAGAAGGGCGCAGGCTTGCGGCACCTGCAGGGGCCGGAATGACTCGGCACGATCCCGTGGGGATGATGAAAGCAGTAGAAGTAGTCGCGGAACTCGATGCCGTTGGCCGTCAGGAAGTCGTCGAGCCTGCGGTGGATCTCCCGGATGTTCTCGAGGGTCGTCTTGCCCTTCGCATAACTGGGCTGGTTCGACACCAGGAACAGGTCGTAGCCCGCTCGGCCGAGGCGTCGCAAAGCTGGGACGATTCCGTCGATCACGACCAGATCTTCTGGGACATGCGGTGATTCGTGCTCGTCTGTCTGCGAGTTGAAGATCAACTCGTTGAGCACGCCGTCCCTGTCCAGGAAGATCGCCTGGGTCATTACCTCGTCGACTCCCACTTCATCTCGTGGGCCTTCATCTCCGGATGCGTGACGATCAGGTGCCACACCACCGCCTGCCAGGCCTCGGCATGGGGCGTGACGGTCTCCGCGCTCAGGGTGGGAATCACGACGCACGCGTCGGCCTGCGCGGCGGTGTAGCCGCCGTCCCGACCCACGATGCCAAGGACTTTCACCCCGATCTCCTTGGCGTGCCGGACGGCGTGGACGATGTTGGCGCTGATGTTCTTCTCCAGGTTGCCGCCGCCCACCGAGAACACCAGAACCGCATCGCCCTCGCGCAGCCGACTGCCCTTGAGCCAATTGACGAAGCAGGTCTCCCAGCCGTCGTCGTTCACCCTCGCCGTCAACTCGGAGACGTTGTCGGTGGGCGCGTAGGCCTCCATGCCGCAGATCTTGCGGAAGTCGTTGACGGCGTGACCGGCGTTGCCGGCGCTTCCTCCGACGCCCAGGATGAAGAGCCGTCCGCCCGATGCGCGGACGTCCTTCAGCACCGCGATCATCTCGTCTATCCTGGCAGGCTCCAGCATCCCGGCAATCGCCTTGACCTCGTCGAGGTATTGCGCGGTGTAGGTAGAAGCAACGACGGCCGTCATGGTTCCCCTTACTTACGGAGCTGACAATTTAGTTTGCCGGAGTCGGCCGATTTTTTGGTCGGTTTCGCGCAGTCCATCCGGCGAACCGATTTCGTAGAAGCGCTCGCCGACCTCGAAACCGGCCACCAACCCGCGGCGGACGAGCGCGGAGAGCACGTCGCCGAGGTCGACGTTGCTGGCCGCCGGCAGCTCATCGAGGACCTGGCTCCGCAAAAGAAGCAGACCGAAGTCGATGTGCTTCATCTCGGGAACGGTGGCCTTCTTGTCGTAGGTGACGATCCGGCCGTCGCGGAACAGCACGTTGCTCTTGTCCCAGCGGTCTTCGTTGCGACACACCGTCATGAGTGCGGGCTCGCCGCAGGACTGGAACGCCGCCCAGATCGGGGCCAGCTCGACGTCGAGGTAGGAGTCGCCGTACGCGACCCAGAAGACGTCACCCAGCAGTGGTGCTGCCTTCTTCAGGGCACCCGCCGTACCGAGCAGCGTCTCGCCGTCGAACGACGACGACACCGAGAGTCCGAAGTCCGAACCGTCGCCGACGAAGTCCGCCACGGCGTCACCGAGGTGCCCGAGGCAGAGGACCACCCGGGTGAGCCCCTGTCTCTCGAACAATCGCAGTTGATGCGCGATGAAGGGCTCGCCTGCCACCTCGAGCATCGACTTGGGCACGGTCTCGGTGAGCGGTCGCATCCGGGTGGCCAGACCACCGGCCAGTAGGGCTAGCGGGGCCGTTGCGTCACGATGCGACGACAATTTTCGTCCCCTCGAAGTCGAATCGGAAACGCACTTCCTTGAGGTTGGCCGCCATCAGGGCGTGACGGAGCCGGACCTTGTCCTCGGCGTAGAACATGAGGAACCCGCCCCCACCCGCGCCGATCAACTTGCCGCCGACGGCGCCGTTTCCAAGCGCGAGCTCATACCAGTCGTCGATCGTGCCGTTCGACATGGCCCCCGAGCGCTTCTTCTTGTAGTCCCAGTGCACGTTCATGAGTCGGCCGAACTCCGGTAAGTCGCCGCGTTCCAACGCATCTCGGCTCTGCAGTCCGAGATCCTTGACGAAGTGCAGGTTAGCCAGCATGTCGTCGGCCTTCTTCCTGCTCTTGTCGTCCTGCTCCTTCAGGATCGAGGCCGCCGAGCGTGAGTAGCCGGTGAAGAAGAGCAGGAGGTTGTCCTCGAGGTTGTAGAGCGTCTCCGTGGACACCTTCAGCGGCTCGGCATGGACCTTGCCGTCCTTGTGAAAGGTGAAGCACGTCAGCCCGCCGTACGCGGCGATGTACTGGTCCTGCTTGCCGATGGGGTCGTTGAGCAGGTCCAGTTCGATGTGGCACGCCTGCTCGGCAAGTTCCTCGGGGTGGACGAGGTCCTTCTTGTACGCGTGCAGGGTCTTGAGCAGTGCGGTCGTGAAGCTGCCCGACGACCCGAGGCCCGTCCCGGCCGGAATGTCCGCCATGCTGGTGAGCTCGAGATTCGTCTCCTTGATCTCCAGCATCCGCAGCGCCTCGCGGATGATGGGATGCTCGATCTGGTCGACCGATGGCACGCGCTCCATCTGCGAGTACTTGATGATGATGTCCTGCACGAAGGTCTCGTGGAGGGTGAGGTAGACGTACTTGTCGATCGCCGCGGCGACCAGGAAACCCTCGTGGTCCTGGTAGTAGGACGGCAGATCGGTCCCGCCGCCGCCGAGGGAGATGCGCAACGGACTTCGGCTGATGATCATGACCCGCTCGATTCGTAGATGGCGTCGACCACGCGGAGCGCCTGCAGGGCGTCGTCGAGACCGCCGCACGGGGCCCGGCCCGTCTCGACGGAATCGACGAAGTCCGCGAACTCGAGCGCCCAGGACTCATCGGCGCCCGGATACTCGTGGATGACGGTCTCCGGCGGCCCCATCTCGGCGGACATCCGGTAGTAGGACAGGCGCTCGGTGCCGTAGCTGCCACCGAGTCCCTCGATGTGCAATTTGCCCGTCCTGCCGTAGATCTCGAAGGAGAACGTGTTCTTCCATTCCGTCCAACTGACGTGCAGCCACGCCATCTGCTGGCCTGCGGTGCGCAGTGCCATGAACGCGTTGTCGTCGACGGGCATGTCCCAGAAATAGGTGTGTGCGAAGCCGGTGACGTGGGCGAAATCTCCGAGGAACCAACGGGACAGGTCGATCACGTGCATCCCCTGGTCGAGCAGTTCACCACCACCGGAGATGTCGGGGTTGGCCCGCCACTCCCTGTCATAGCCCACGCGCCCACCGTGCCCGTAGCGGGCCCGGACGAACATCAGGTCACCGACGTCGCCGGCGTCGACGTACTCGCGGGCCCTGCGGAACGCAGGGTGGAACCGATGGTTGAAGCCCACCTTGACCGTCACAGCGGCCTGCCGCGCAACCTCGGCGAGGGGCGCCAACTCGGCGGCGTTCCTAGCGCCCGGCTTCTCGACGAGGACGTGCTTGCCCGCCGCGGCCGCTGCGATCGCCACGGGCGCGAGCAGGTCGTGCGGGGTGCACACCAGTACGGCGTCCACGTCATCGCGATCGACGGATGCCCACCAGTCGGTCGAAGCGGCCGCCCCGCGCTGCAGCTCCGCCAGCGCCTGCGCCCGTCGCAGGTCGGCGTCGACCGCGACGACAAGTCGATTGTCGCCCAACAGCTGTGCACGCTTGCGGCCGATGAGCCCGCAGCCGACGATCGCGACGTCCACGTCAGGCCCACTCTCCGCCGCGGTCCTCGGGAACGATGCGTCGCAACGTGTACACGTCACCGCCGGCCAGTTCGGCCACGTGCTCGGGCAGCGTCTCCCACGGATCCCAGACGGCACTGATCAGCCTGCCCGTCACGCCGTCCGACGCCGACGAGGCCAGAAAGGCGCACAGTGCCGCGCCCCTCTCGAGTGGGGCGCCGCCATCGTCCTTCTGCTTCAACGACTTCCGATAGAACTCCGCACCCACCCTGTCGGGCCCCGCCGACAACACCTCGTCGAGGAGCCTGGTGTTCAGTGCCCCCGGCGCCACGGCGTTGACGTCGAT
>JAESGJ010000246.1_pt1 | contig 55917 bp, 38 predicted proteins | sample 9266241 | NCBI WGS metagenome assembly JAESGJ01 (sample SAMN14514841, study PRJNA621669) | algae metagenome | isolation source: Brasilonema octagenarum HA4186-MV1 and co-occurring heterotrophs from wet... | place: USA: Manoa Valley, Hawaii | collected 2009-07-20
TCACCGTCTTATCACCACTAGCAGTTGCCAGGATTTTGCCATCCGGGCTGAAGCTCGTGCCATAAACCGAGTTTGTATGCCCACTCAGGGTTTTAATTTCTTTGAGCGTGGCGGTATCCCACAGTTTCACCGTCTTATCACCACTAGCAGTTGCCAGGATTTTGCCATCCGGGCTGAAGCTCGTGCCATAAACCGAGTTTGTATGCCCACTCAGGGTTTTAATTTCTTTGAGCGTGGCGGTATCCCACAGTTTTACCGTCTTATCACCACTAGCAGTTGCCAGGATTTTGCCATCCGGGCTGAAGCTCGTGCCAACAACCGCGTCTGTATGCCCACTCAGGGTTTTAATTTCTTTGAGCGTGGCGGTATCCCACAGTTTTACCGTCTTATCACGACTAGCAGTTGCCAGGATTTTGCCATCCGGGCTGAAGCTCGTGCCATAAAGCGCGTCTGTATGCCCACTCAGGGTTTTAATTTCTTTGAGCGTGGCGGTATCCCACAGTTTCACCGTCTTATCACCACTAGCAGTTGCCAGGATTTTGCCATCCGGGCTGAAGCTCGTGCCCCGAACCGCGTCTGTATGCCCACTCAGGGTTTTAATTTCTTTGAGCGTGGCGGTATCCCACAGTTTCACCGTCTTATCACCACTAGCAGTTGCCAGGATTTTGCCATCCGGGCTGAAGCTCGTGCCCCGAACCGCGTCTGTATGCCCACTCAGGGTTTTAATTTCTTTGAGCGTGGCGGTATCCCACAGTTTTACCGTTTTGTCAGCACTAGCAGTTGCCAGGATTTTGCCATCCGGGCTGAAGCTCGTGCCAGAAACCGCGTCTGTATGCCCACTCAGGGTTTTAATTTCTTTGAGCGTGGCGGTATCCCACAGTTTCACCGTGTTGTCATAACTGGCCGTTGCCAGGATTTTGCCATCCGGGCTGAAGCTCGTGCCCCGAACCGCGTCTGTATGCCCACTCAGGGTTTTAATTTCTTTGAGCGTGGCGGTATCCCACAGTTTTACCGTCTTATCACCACTAGCAGTTGCCAGGATTTTGCCATCCGGGCTGAAGCTCGTGCCAGAAACCATGTTTGTATGCCCACTCAGGGTTTTAATGACTTGACCAGTAGTGGGATCCCACAGTTTCACCGTCTTGTCTAAACTAGCAGTTGCCAGCATTTTGCCATCCGGGCTGAAGCTCGTGCCAGAAACCATGTTTGTATGCCCACTCAGGGTTTTAATGACTTGACCAGTAGCGGGATTCCACAGTTTCACCGTCTTGTCACTACTTACAGTTGCCAGGATTTTGCCATCTGGGCTGAAGTTGACGCCATTAACCGTGTTTGTATGTCCTCCCAAATTGTTAGGTGCTGCGACATTGTCAACTGTATTCAGTAATGTCAGTTCTACTTGCGTGCGGGTATCAGCATCTACCAAGGGTGTATGTTGCATTTTCACAACAGCTTTTAAACTTGCTTTTAAAGCTTTTGCCCCATCTGAGTTTAGCAGCTCATCTGAAGTAATAGTAAGAGAAGTAATTTGACTGATTGCGGCATTCCACCAGCCCATGCCAGCAACGCCTGCTAAAATTAGAGCTACCGCAGAGAAGCTACCTAGTGTGATAATTGTTAGTTGCCTGCGGCGATCGCGTTCAAGCTTCTCCCGATCCCGTTGACTTGCGCTAGCCTGAATAAAGTCTCGCTCTTGCTGCGTCATTTCATTTGAGCGTTTTTGCAACCAATCTTCTGCTACAGTTAACGGCACACCCCGCAACAGCGCCCCAGAATCAAAGCCGCTGGTTTCCCATTGCCGCATTGTCGCCCGCAGTTGTTCTTGCCAACGGCGAAATTCACCGTCTACTTGTATCCAATGCTGTAAGCGTCCCCAACTTCTAATCAGCGCCTCATGCACGATTTCCACGGTTTCTTCATTGGAGGAGTTGCGGTTTGTTACCACCAATCGCGTTGACGCTAAGCGTGTCACTAAATCCCAGTTTTCTAAGTTTACCTGATCACGAGTTGCTATTCTGCGAGTAGCCTCTGCCCCTTCTCCTAAACATACTAACTGCATGAACAACCGCTGTGTCCTGATTTGGTCAGCTTCATCTACCTCAGCATAAACCGACTCTGCATGATTAGCCAAAGCCTCCTCTACGCCGCCAATTTCTTCGTAAGCCGAATGAGTCAGCAACCCATATTTCTGTTTTGACCATAGCTCAGTTAAGGCAAACTCTAACAACGGTAAGCTTCCTGATTGTTCTTTAACATCAGAAATGAGTTTATTTGTCAACTCTTTTTCCAGACCCACTTGCATTTGCGCTGCTGGTTCTTCAATTGCTTTACGCAATTCCTGACGGCTCATTGGTCCTAAGTTCTGGACTGCTCCCTGCAAGGCATCGCTCAATGGGCGATAAGATAGGGCATGTCCGAAAAAGTCGGCTCGCAAGGTTAAAACTAGAGTAAACTTGGGAGCGCGATCGCTTGCAGTTAGCAATGCATCCAACAAAAACTGACGTTCTGACTCTGGGCTAAGGGTGTAAAGTTCTTCAAACTGGTCAGCTATTAGTAGTAAGCGTACGCCACGCTGTACAATTTTTTCTATTACTTTAGATAACGCTTTTTTGTCTTGCCGCAGCGCAATTTCTAGTTCCATTTCTACTAAGCGCTGGTTATCGTCATTATCTTGTGGGATGGGCATGTTGCCCGTCCTGTTCTGGTTCTGTGGCGAAGCCACAGAACCAGCGCTGTGATGCGAAGCCTCGGTTGTTAGTGAATGCATTTGAGGTGCAATCGCCACTGCTAATGCTTCAATAGGATTGTTACCCGGACGAAACCAGACAATTTGCCACCGAACATTGTTTTCAAGCCGCAACTGGGGAATTAATCCAGCAAACACTACACTAGATTTACCACTTCCACTTGGACCTACCACAGCTACTAACGGCTTTCTTTTCACTGCACGGAGCAATTGTTGAGTAAACTGTTCCCGCCCTTTGAATAGGTGTGCATCTTCCTCGCGGAAGGCAAATAAACCTCGGTAGGGACAAGGGGGAATCCCACCTAACTTGAGCCAAGTCGGTGGTTCTACTGCTGGATTAATGCAAATTACAGGCAACCAAGAAGCACCAGGAAAATCATCTTCCAAACCTTGTAGCTTTCTACGTGCTTGTTGCACTGCTAAATAAAATGACAGCCGCTCAAGTGCAAAACCCTGCAGAAAATATTTAAAAAATTCCTGTGCGACAAGATTTGGCACCGGCTCGCGCATGACAATTACGCTAGGAATATGTAAGTTCTCCAAAGCCAACGCCAATCCCAGCCCATCACAAGAATTAAATATAGCTAATTGCAAACCTTTTTCAATGGCTGCTTTGAGAGCTTCCTCTAATTGTTCAATTGTTAAGCTGTTATTTGTCTTATTCTCATTGATATAAATTCTGCCTGTTTTACCCTCAGTTCGACTGTGTCCGGCAAAAAAGAGGATATCCCAGCCTCGCACGTCCCAAAGTTGTGTGTTTAATTCCTGACGTGTGGGATTGACTCTAAACACAACTTCTGCATCTTGTAAGCTGAGGAGAAATCTAGTTTCTGCTTCCAAGTCGATGCCCTTGCTATTGCCCAAAACAGCTAAAATTCTAACTTTGTCGCCGTTGCGTCGTTGTGATAATTGAGCTTGTTTATACTCGGATTGACAAAGAGCCATTTCTGCCCGAGGATAATCCCGATAAAAATCGTAGCGATGCCAGGGTAATCGCCGTAGCAAGTCATCATTGGTTTCCATCATCACCCGAATTTCTTCTAGTGGGTGTAGATGCGATCGCAGTTGGAGACTAATATTGAGATAGTCATCGGAGCTTAGCCACTGGTTGATGCCTAGTTGTAGGTTATGGCATAAATCATTAAAGCTCAGGACAGAGACGTTGGTGACACCATCTGCATCAATTTCGAGTTCATCATCGTCCTCGCCTTGAAAACGTAACTGTTGGCGATCGCACAGACTCTGATAATTTGACTGCCAATTTCTACACAGTTCAACCAAATGTGGTGCTGGAGGTAAGCTGCCAAGAAACTGCTCTGGCAATAGATTACCTTCTTTCCATAACTGAGCTGTAACTCTGGGAAATCCCTGATATAAATCACCGCTTCCCATATTTATAATAACCGTCTTGCTCATTTGATGATGCATTCTTCCATCACCATTGCTCATAGATTTCTCTGTGATGATTATGTAAACCAGACTTATTTGCTGCCCTTCCTTCTTTAATTAGCTGCAAGCAAAATCAACTTATGCACTAGTAGTCCACCAAAGTAAGTTTGATAGGTCAAACAGTTGGGTATAACCGCTCCATCTTTCTCCGTGCATCCGTGGTTTGAAAGCGCCAATTCACACTGGCTTGTTGAGAATTACGCTGTTTCTCCCAAGTGGCAATTTCTGACTCCAACAAGTTCTTAATTTTGGATAAAGTCGAGCTAACGACTGACTGCGCGGCACATATTGCTAATTTCAGCATCATCATCCTTGGGATTAGTGTTGAAATACTCACCCATGAACGCGCACCCTTGCCTGAGTAAATTATCATAATCCCATTTCCACAGTCTCACCGTGGTGTTAAAACCAGTAGTTGCCAGCATTTTGCCATCCGGGCTGAAGCTGACGCCATAAACAGCGCTTGTAAAAGAAATAGAGCTTGTATACGCACTGAAGGTTTTAATGACTTGACCTGTGGCGGTATCCCACAGTTTCACAGTGGTGTCCCAACTTGCAGTTGCCAGGATTTTGCCATTCGGGCTGAAGCTGACGCCAGAAACAATGTTTGTATGCCCACTGAGGGTTTTAATTTCTTTAAGCGTGGCGGTATCCCACAGTTTCACCGTCTTGTCACCACTAGCAGTTGCCAGGATTTTGCCATCCGGGCTGGAGCTCGTGCCAAGAACCGGGTATGTATGCCCAGTCAGGGTTTTAATTTCTTTAAGAGTGGCGGTATCCCACAGTTTCACCGTGCAGTCATCACTAGCAGTTGCCAGGATTTTGCCATCAGTGGTAAATTGCCCGGTTCAAGTCCCACATCATCCAAGATTCGCTCTTGTAATTGTGCTTCAAATTGCACTTCTAGCTTTTGGGCTGGTAGGGCGATCGCTGCTTGTAGTTCCTGCCGACTCATGGAACTTACCAGCTGGGGTGTAAACTCCTGCAATGCATCCCGAAAAGGGCGGTAGGAGAGAACATAGCCGTAGAAGTCAGCTCGTAAAGTGAAAACCAGTGTGAGAATTTTCTGATGGATAGCTTCGAGTAACGTATCAGTAAAGCGTTCTTGTTCTTCCTTCTGGCAAAGGGTGTAGAGTTCTTCAAATTGATCGGCAAACAACAGAAAACGTTTATCTGAGTTACGTTCTCTAATGCTAGACACTACCTGCTGCAATGTCACTTTACCCTGCTGTATATCTGCTGCTAGTCCAGCCGCTGCTCGCAATTTTTCAGTTTCACTAATTTCTGGTGGTTCTAATTGACGCACGAATACAGAAGCAAGCTGATAAAATGGCTGATTACCAGGACGAAAGGATTCAATCACCCAATTTCCTTCACCTCGCAACTGTGGAATTAGTCCAGCAAACACCACCGAAGATTTGCCACTCCCACTAGGACCAATCACAGCTACCAACGACTGAGAGCGAGTTGCTTGCACTAAGCTATTTACAAATGTATCACGTCCAAAAAAGAATGCTGCATCTTCTTCCCCAAATGCAGACAATCCTTGATATGGGTTGGGAGGAATGACTTCTGTTTGAGGTGCTGTGGGGATAATTAACTGTTTTTTGCTCAGTACTGGAGTCTGCTGTTCCAAAAAACCAATCATTTGAGAACAACCAAGATCATAGGCAAACTGTACCTCTTCCCCGGCGGCGATCGCATCATAAAACGCGACAGCAAAAGCAACAGCTGCTTTATCTCCTACTGTCTGAGTCATGCCAATCACATAATTAACGTGTTGGCGAATTGCTTCTGCTTGCACTTGGGAGTAACAAGCGTTTAAAAGGACACATTCAACTCCTTTAGTGGCAAACAGCTTAAACATGCTCCCCAGTGCCTCAGCGGAGATTAATGCAGGCTGTCCTGTTTCATCTTGCAAAACAATACCATCTTGCCCAGCACCGTGTCCGCAGAAGTGAACTATTTGCGGCTGATAATCTAAGATGGCGCGGTAAAAGTCACGCTGACGCACTGCCCATTTTTGCTCTAACTTGAATTCCTCTCGTTTGTTAGCGCGTCGTAATCCTTCATCAATTTCCCGCACCTCTTCATCAAGTCGCAGCCTTGAGGTACTTGTCGGATTTGCTGCCAGAATTAAAATAGTTTTGATACGGGTGTTGTTATTCATAAAAAAGTTTCAAATAATTTTTCTGATTTACTGGACTTTTTGCAAAAGTTTTTATTGATAATTTTGAACCGCAGATGAACGCGGATAACAATCTGTGTTTATCTGCGGTTTCATCTCAAATTGTTTAGACTTGTTTCACCACCAGTTTCACCTGTTCCGTTGTCCATTTATCACTGGGATAAGCCGCAGCACTCACATTTCTATTTGGGGGTTGAACACTAGCAACAGCTGCTAATAATTCTTCAAGTGGGTTATTTGCTCTAAATACCTGTGTTCCCCTACGAGGTTTGTCTAGTGCTGGTAGTTCAAGACACCGGAAATTCGTTGCACCAACTGTGGCAAAAACTTTGAGAACATCGGCACTTTCGTTATAACCTTCACAAAGGCTTGTCTGGATGCGAATCATTTTCTCCCTGCCCGGATCTAACGGTTCAAAGGCAGCAGCCCCTTTTGGGTGTAGCTGGGAAATACTCCAATCTGGTTGAATAGCCAGTACGGTAATGTTGAGAACTTTGGTTGATTCATTGCGGATACGCAGTATTGCAGATTCATCTACGTCAAAAGTTGGGACGTTACCTGGAGGATTTAATGGTAATAATTCACCTCTGGTTTCTCCTGGTAGGCAGATGTCAACTTTTAGTTTTCCTGCAAATGATGATATTGGGTCGTTGTTGTCTAGTTGTAAAGTCGCTTGATACTTGGAAAGATGCACTAAGCGGTTAACGACACTAGCTGCAGCATTGTGTTCGTCTACTTTGAGTGGAGGGCGCAAATTAATTAATTTTCCACCTGCATCCAGAATTTCATACTCACCTTCAGCGTTGACAGATACCTGATAGGTGACAGGTTCATCACTCGGTTGATCACTAGATAAGAACTCTACCCAACCATTGCCTTCTACGTTTTCTTTAGCGGCTTTGACTGCTGTCAATGCTTCTTTATAATCTATTTCTTTTGGTAGTTGCTGATTTTCTAAAGGAGGCAACAGGCGTACCTTTCGGACAAGTTTGACACTAGGAGACAGTAGTATAGCAGAAGCACCATCTTCAATAATTCCTTGACTGAGAGTTTGCTGTGTTGAATTACCCGCTTTAGAAGGAGGAATATAAAGACGCAAGTTGTTACCTGCTTGTTCTTGACGCAGGATTTTGGTAACTTCCGCAATAGATTCTTCTGCACGCACTTTTACAACTTTAGCCAGTGCGACTCGTTTATCAGTTTGGGAAAAATCGGTTATGCCTAATTGATAGATGGCAAACTCCGCGCCTTTACGCAAACCTTGTGCTTCGCCTGCTTGCAGGAGTACCTGATTGTTTGCCACATCTACTTTCTTGACAAGAATGGCAGACTGTGATTTTGTAGATTTACCGCCGAAGATCAGGCGATCGCCTTCTCCTTGCAGCATTGGTGTTTGTTGTTGAAACTGACTGTTTATCTTTGCGAGGATGCGATCATGCACTACCTTACAAGTAGAATCAGTCCCCAGTTTCTCTAGAGAGTCTAATAACCAATAAGTTAACGCACCATTGTTTTCTTTACCATTGAAAGCATATTCATAAGCAGACTCATTATCCCGACAAGCAGCCAATAAAACATATCCTTTAGGTTCAGGTAACCATCCACTAGCTGCAGTTACGTTGCGAGTGTTTTGTTGTCCGTGTGTTAATTGTTGCCAGTTTTGGATCAATTCTTCAGTTGATGCAACTAAGCTTTCTGTTGGTCGTGGCGTTGTGTCTATAATATTCTTATTTAAACCGCGAATATTAGCATCATTGACTCCTCCTCGTGTTGCTCCTCCAGAATGACAGCTATCCAGAACTAGTGTAACCACTAACCCTTTATCTACCATATTTTGTAAGAGTGTTGCCAACTCTAGATCACGAAGATAACGAGCTTCTGGATTGCCAATGTCTGTAGGGACAAGTGATTCATCTACCCCGTAGCTTCCTTTGAGATCAGGATAAATTGTTGTCGAACGTCCACCATGTCCGGAGTAGTGGATGTAGACTTGGTCTTGAGGTTCAGCTAAATCAGTGAGTTGCTTAAATTTAGCTACGATATTGTCATATGTAGGTAGCTGTTCGGATGGCTCTTGCGGTATGTTGGGACTGTCAGAGTTGGAAGCTGTAAGTTTAAGAATATGTGCTGGGGGTACTTGCAGTTTGTTTCTCAGGAAAGATTCGACATGATTAATATCGCGCACACAACCAGCAAGACTGTTGTAAGAAGCTCCTTGTGGTAGCATGTTCGGTAAATAGCAATCAACCCCAATCAATAAGGCGAAGAATTTGGAGCTAGATTTTGCACTTTGTTGAATCATATAAGGCTGCACCTTCTAACAACTTCCAGAATAATTCCCAAACAAGAGCAGTCAATAGAACTGTTCCATATTTCTTATAGGTGTCAGCAAGGCTGACTTATGCAGAAATCAAGTGATATCATGTCCGGATGAACACTTATAAAAAACCAAGAACCTCACCCCCATCCCCTCTCCTTAGTAAGGAGAGGGGTGCCCGATAGCGTAGCGTGCCGTTAGGCATAGGGCGGGGTGAGGTTTTTTTATTGTAAGTAATTAACCGAACTTGATATCAGTGTTAACTTACAACCGACATCTGAAGTACCATTTCAGTGAAGGACAAGGAGGCAAAACAATTAATCCAACAATGAAATTTCTCGGAATTGACTTAGGCTGGAAATCCCAACCCAGCGGTTTATGCTACTTACAATTCATAGACGGAAAACTGCAAATACAAGATTTAGACCGCAAAGAATCTATTGCAGACATATTAACTTGGATTGATACTTGCGTTACACCAGAAGAACCCGCCATCATCGGTGTAGATGCACCCACCCTCATTCCCAACGCTACTGGAAGTCGCTTAGCCGACAAACTCACTCACAAACACTTTGGCAAGTATCACGCTGGATGCTATCCAGCAAATCTGGGCCTACCCTTTGCAGAAAGAACAGTAAAATTTGGCTTAGAATTAGAAGCCCGTGGTTTTGCCCACGCACCAACTATCGAACCACAAAAACCAGGCAGATATCAAATAGAAGTCTTTCCTCATCCAGCCATAGTTAATTTATTTGGCTTAGAACGAATTCTTAAATATAAAAAAGGACGCTTGAGCGATCGCCGCCTCGAACTCATCAAACTCCACCATTACATCACAGAAATCTTACCCTCTCTCCAACCTCCTCTGTGTCTTGATGGTTCGTTTCTTTCCGAAATTCCCACCACAGGCGCAGCCCTCAAACAAGTCGAAGACAAACTCGATAGCCTCATTTGTGCTTATGTCGCTGCATACTGGTGGTTTTGGGGGGAGCAACGTAACCTGGTTCTTGGCGATCGCACCACAGGTTACATTGTCATCCCCTCCAAAAGTTAAAAGTATTTTTTTTACTTTTAACTTTTTCTTTTTACTTCTTTACTGTGCCCAAACAATTAACCTTGGCTCATAAGGACTAGAGAGGTCTTTGTGTTTTGGTAAAACTCGCAAAGATAAGCCTTGGTAACCAGATGTATTATACAATATATCCACGGTGTAAGTACTTAAGCCATCCTTATCCTCTCCTTGGTAATCCATGACCACAGGAACACCGTTGACAATACCGCCATCAGCATCAATGGCACCTTGGTAGAGTTCCACCTGTACATCATTGTTCGTCAAAGTTGCCAGATCAACTTTGGCTTTGACGTTAACAATTTGGTTAACCTCAATATCTGCTCCAGAGGATACGTTAACATCTTTTATTTTGATGTCGAACCAGTGTGCAGTGAGATTCTGTTGCCAATCAGCTAGTTCTTTCGCTGGGGCGTATTTATCAGCAGTCAGAGTGTGGAAGCGATCGCTTGCGGGGAAATAAGCGCGTTCTGCATATTCTCGCACCATCCGTGCCGTGTTAAAGAACGGACAATTTAACCGGATTGCATCCTTCATTTTGTCAACCCAGTGGCGAGGCAAACCATCAACATCCCGGTCGTAAAACAGAGGGACAACTTCATTTTCCAGCAAATCGTAAAAAGCATTTGCCTCTATTTCATCTTGGTAATTGGGATCATCATACATTTCTCCATGTCCAATCGCCCAACCAGTACGAACATAATCAGCTTCATCCCACCAACCATCTAGTACGCTTAAATTCGGCAAACCATTCATAGCTGCCTTCATGCCACTTGTACCAGAAGCTTCCCGTGGACGGCGCGGAGTGTTTAACCAGATATCACAACCAGCAACCATCAACCGAGATATATAAATATCGTAGTTGGGGACAAACACAATCTGCTTTTGCAAACCCTGTTCGTCGATGAAGTGATTGATCTCGCGGATAAGTTCCTTACCAGGAATATCCTTGGGGTGTGCTTTACCAGAGATCACAAACTGCACCTTACGGTCTTTGTTGGCCAACAAAATCCGCTTAATTCGCTCAACATCGCGCATCCACAGAGTAGCACGTTTGTAGGTTGCAAAGCGACGGGCAAAGCCAATGGTGAGAACTTTGGGGTCAAGAACTTCTTGTGCAGAGGCAATTTCTGAGGCAGAAGCCCCACGGTCTCGCAAATGCTTCACCAGATGCTCCCGCACATAGACAATCATATCTAAGCGGCAGCGCTCGTGATTACGCCACAACTCTTCATCGGGGATCGCGTCCATGCGTTCCCACAAAGGGTTATCAGTCGGTGCGGATGACCAGCTTGGTCCTAGGTAGCGATCGTACAACTCCTGTGTAGATTTAGCAACACAACTGCGAGCATGAACGCCGTTCGTAATTGCTTTGATCGGCACTTCCTCTGTTGGCACATTTTGCCACAAACTCTTAAACATTTGGCGTGACACCACACCATGCAGTTGTGCCACACCGTTAGAGAATGTCGCCATTTTCAGTGCCAGGACTGCCATACTAAAAGGCGCAGACGAATCTTTAGTATTTTCGCGTCCCAAAGCCAAATATTGTTCTTTAGTTAAGCCAAAGACATCAGCGTAATGTCCCAGGTAGTACAACATTTTGTCTGGGGGGAACAAGTCAATTCCCGCCGGTACTGGTGTGTGAGTTGTAAAGATATTACTGGAAGCCACCACCTGTTTGGCTTGGGGATAACTCAGCCCTTCTTCTTGAAGAAGAATGCGGATACGTTCTAGGGCAGAGAATGCCGCGTGACCTTCATTCATATGATACGCGGTGATGTTGTATCCAAGGGCTTTTAGCATTCGCACACCACCGATCCCCAGCATAATTTCTTGGTGGATACGCATATCGATATCCCCACCGTAAAGCTGGTCTGTGATGTTGTGGTCGTAAGAATTATTGGGTTCAATGTTAGTGTCGAGCATATACAGGGGAACTGATCCCACTTGTACACGCCAAACTCTAGCATAAACAGTACGTCCTGGATAATCGACCGAAATCCGCAATTCTGAGCCATCAGGATTGCGTTCTAGGTGCAAAGTCATATTATAAAAGTCGTTGATTGGGTAGCGTTCCTGCTGCCAACCATCAGCGTTCAGATATTGAGCAAAATAGCCTTGCTGGTAGAGTAGACCCACACCAACCAAAGGTAGCCCTAAATCGCTAGCAGATTTGAGGTGATCCCCAGCAAGAACTCCCAAGCCTCCAGAATAGACTGGCAAACAATCTACAAGCCCAAACTCAGCCGAGAAATAGGCGTAGTATTCTTGTCCTTTCTCATCTGAGGCATGACCAACTCTTTGTTTTTCATACCAGGTACGCTCTTGCAAATAATCCTCTAACTGGCGCGCGGCTCGATCCATCTGTGCCAGGAAGCCTTCATCTTCCACGACTTCCAACAGACGCGCTTGACTAATGGTACCGAGCATCAAAACCGGGTTATGACGGCTAGATTCCCATAAGTCAGGATCTAAGCGTCGGAATAAGTCTTTCGTCTCAACGTTCCAATCCCAGTGCAGGTTATATGCCAGCTTCCGCAGTGGCTCAAGTCGCTGCGGTAGTGAAGGGGAAACATTAAAAGTGCGAATCGGCTGCATAGGTTAGCGAAACTATAGCTTTGGCTATAGTTATTGTTGACTGTATTTTTGTTATCCACCCAATTCTTTATACTATGTTTGTAAACTTACGATGACATTGTTAAGCTGTGAAAAGTTCTCTCAGTTTTGTCGCTAAAGCTGATGTCAAGGGTATTTCAAACACTATGCCTTACTCATTACCATATCTTGGAGCCAGAAAAACTTAATATCTATCCCCGCAAATGTACTAAGGATAATGAGTATATTTCAACAATTTTATATTTTTGTGAACAGCTTCGATAAAGGCTGAGTGACTCAAGGGTTTTGAGGATACGTCCTTGAGAATTACTGAAATTGCAATGGTAATATTTTTTCGGGCTAGCTGACAACTCAACGCCCTTTCTATGACTGAAAACCATACATTTGAGCAAGTTAAAAAATCTCTTCAAGATGCTGGTATTTATTTCGTCCGCATTTTGTGGTGCGACAATGCCAACATCATTCGTGGCAAAGCGGTTCATTTGGGAATGCTGTCCCACTACTTTGAACATGGTGTGGGTATATCCGCAGGACAAGAAGGGATTCCTGTCATGTATGATGCTGTTGTTCCCGAAACTGGTCTAGGTTCGGTAGGCGAAATCAGATTAGTACCAGATTGGTGTAGCCTCACACCTTTACCTTCCACATTTCGCAGCTTGAACTGTGACATTTATCGGTAAGCTTTTGTTCAGACTGAAGAAGTGCTTAATTTTTTAGTATTTAAAAGTATTGATAACCTTTTTTAATAAGGATAAAGAATTGTATTTGTTTGACGACTGGCGCTTTTCAAAGATTCATAATTCAGATAGTAGATTCTGTCTGTATTGTTTACACACAGCACATTCGGAGGTGCCAAAATGATTCATACCTACGAAGTATTGGTGGATATTAAGGAATTTTTTGACCAGACGAACAATACCTGTCAAAACGGGACGACACGATACGAAATCGACGCAGAGTCAAAACAAAAAGCTGATGGCATGGCATTGTTTCAAGCCAGAAGTGAGCATCCAAAAGGCACTGAATATGACGTTAGGGTAACAAGGTTACTTCGATAAAGCGGGGAAGTGGATGGAGCAAGAGGAATCATAAGATTATTATTCATAACTCCAAATCGTTAATTTAGACTACGCAAAATCGCTTGAGTGTAAATATGCACCGTGAGGTAACTCGCGGTGCATATGTGTAGGGTGAATATCCACTCAATGCGCTTGTGCAACTACTCGCCTACCCCAGTCGCTACAATGGAACGGCAGATGCACTATTAACAAATCAAATGAGGAGGTAACGTTTGAGCAGGAACTAGTCCAAGACATGATTGAACTGATAACTGTGTTCGGTGCCCGTCTTTACGGTTCTAGAAGTAAGAAAAACAAAAAATTGATTGATGGTATGACTCAAGTAGTTAAGGAGAGCCAGTGCGTTGCCGGGGTTCCCCCGGTTGAAGCACCTGGCGTGGTAAAGTAAATGTTGTTAGGTTTCAAGACTGAATTGAAACTGAATAAAGCGCAACGCACAGCCTTTGCAAAACATTGTGGAGTAGCTCGTCATGCTTGGAATTGGGGCTTGGGTTTGACTAAGCAAATATTGGCTCACAACAAAGCTAATCCAGATTCAAAGATTAAGTTTCCTTCTGCTATTGACTTGCATAAATGGTTAGTAGTACTAGTAAAAAGTGAATACGAATGGTATTACGAAGTCAGCAAGTCTACACCACAACAAGCATTAATGGGGCTGCGTGAATCTTGGAAACGTTGCTTTAAGAAAACTGCTGGCGTCCCCAAATTCAAAAAGAAAGGTCAGCGCGACTCTTTCACGCTTGAAGGTACAGTGAAGATTCTTGGTAATAACAAAATTCAGGTGCCAGTGATTGGCGTCCTCAAAACTTATGAGCGACTACCACAAATAAAACCGAAATCAGTAACGATGTTAAGCGTGTTTCTTGAAAGAACTACCTCAGGTGTCAAAATGTGAAGCTATCTAATGGTAGTATTTTTTTGTCGTGCTTTGGGCTACTGACTCAGAAGAAAACCCTGAGAATCTCTTAGATAAATCTACCATCAAATTCTTTAACAGAGGGTTTTGGTTTAAGTTTTGCCGCAGCAGTGGCTTCTCTAATAACTTGCTAATCTACCGAATTTTGACATCAGCTTGAACACCAAGATACTTGGTGTAAATATCATAGCCAATCTGAGAGGATTTTCGAGCACTTTGAGAGAGTTAATGTAAGCATAAATAATCCCAAATATGATTTCATTGCCAGATATTACAATTGTCAGCAAAATCTACGAAAGTGCTAATACTCTCGTTTACAAAGCTGTCTTCAAGAAGAATCAGCAACCTTTGATTTTAAAACTTCTTAAAGAGGATTATCCCACGCCTGCCGAACTTTATCGATATCAGCAAGAATACGAAATCACTAGTCATCTCAATTTAGAGGGAACGATTAAAGCCTACGAGTTAAGAAAATACCAGAACACACAATTTATATTGTTAGAAGATTTTGGAGCCGAATCTTTAAAAATACTGCTGGAACAGCGTCCCTTTTCTTTAGCAGAGTTTCTCTGCATTGCTATCCAAATAACAAATATCTTAGGACAACTTCATCAAATTAATATCATTCACAAAGATATTAATCCATCCAATATTGTCTTAAATCCTCAAACTGGACAATTAAAATTAATTGATTTTGGCTTGTCTAGCATTTTCTTAAAAGAGAATACCAGCCTCAAAAGTCCTAATGTTATAGAAGGAACATTAGCTTATATTTCTCCAGAACAAACAGGCAGGATGAATCGATCGCTCGATTACCGCACCGATTTCTATTCTCTTGGTGTCACTTTTTATGAATTGCTCACTACTCAGGTTCCATTTGAATCTGTGGATGCACTTGAGTTGATACATTGCCATATTGCTAAACAACCGATACCTCCTCATGCAGTTAATGCAGACATTCCCTTGAATATCTCAGAAATTGTCATGAAGTTAATGGCAAAAACAGCAGACGAGCGATATCAGAGCGCTTGGGGAATCAAGGGAGATTTAGAAACTTGTCTGACTCAATATCAAACAGGTGAAATCAAAACTTTTACTTTGGGATGCCAAGATATTAATGATAACTTACAAATTCCTGAAAAACTCTACGGCAGAAAATCACAAATTGAGTCCTTATTTACTGCCTTTGAGCGAGTCACGCAAGGACAAACAGAACTTATGCTCATTTCTGGATCTGCTGGAATTGGAAAATCAGCTTTAGTCCAAGAAATTTACCAGATCATTACTCAAAAACGCGGATACTTTATTGCGGGTAAATTTGACCAGCTTAACCGCGATATTCCTTATCAAGCTTTAATTGCTGCATTCCAAGAATTAGTGCGACAATTGCTGACCGAAACTGAAGCTCAGTTACAACACTGGCAGCAGAAGATTGTAGCAGTATTAGGAGTCAACGCACAAATTATTATTGATGTCATTCCAGAAATTGAACTGATTATTGGCAAACAGCATCTCGTACCCAAATTACCTCCAATAGAAGCACAAAATCGGTTTAATTTAGTTTTTCAAAACTTGATCCAGGTATGTAGTCAAAAACAGCATCCCCTCGTTCTATTTCTAGATGATCTTCAATGGACAGACAGCGCCACGCTGCAATTGCTTCAACAGATAATGATTCATACTAACACTAAATATCTATTTTTGATTGGAGCTTATCGAGATAACGAAGTCAGCGCAACTCATCCTGTTATGCTGACTTTATCTGAAATGAACAACCAGGGGGCACTCATTAACCATCTTTCTCTTTCACCCCTAAATTTAAACCAGGTGAATGAATTCATTGCAGATACGTTAAAGGCTGAGTGCCTCCCTACTCAAAGATTAGCCGAGTTGGTTTGGGAAAAAACACAGGGAAATCCCTTATTTATTAAAGAGTTTTTGAAGTCACTTTATACGGAAAAATTACTCAAATATGATAGTAATTCTCGGGCTTGGTCTTGGGATTTAAAACAAATTATATCTCGAAATATTACTGATAATGTTGTGGAATTAATGTGTGAAAAGATTCAAAGCTTATCAGAGTCAACACAAAACGTTTTACGGTTAGCCGCTTGTATTGGAAACCAATTTGATGTGAAAACGCTGTCAATTATTAATGAAAAACCTCAAAAAGAAACGACTAATGAATTATGGGATGCCATGCAAGCGGGATTGATATTACCTGTCGGAGATGATTACAAATTTCTTCAAACAGACCGAGAATTGAACGAATTAAAAATTATTTATAAATTTGCTCATGATCGCATTCAGCAAGCTGCCTATTCCCTAATTCCTCCAGACAACAAACAAGCCGTTCACTGGAAAGTCGGGCAATTTTTGTGCAAAAATACCCCGCAAGAGGTACTCCAACAAAAGATTTTTGATATTGTCAATCAACTCAACTTCGGTATTGAAGCAATAGACGTTCAGTTAGAAAAGGATAAACTCGCTCAATTAAATCTCATGGCTGGTCAAAAAGCGAAGGCTTCAGCCGCTTGGAAACCAGCTTGGAACTACTTAAGAATTGGCATGAATTGTCTTTCGGTAGATAGCTGGATTCGTCAGTATGATCTAACTCTGACAGTCTATGTGGAAGCAGCAGAAGCTGCTATCTTGAGTGGCGACTTTGAGGAAATGGAGAGATTAGCTTTTGTTGTACTACAACAAGCCAGAACACTTTTGGATAAAGTGAAGATATATGAAGTAAAGATTCAAGCTTGCACAGTCTACAATAAACCATTGGAAGGGATCAAGACGGGACTTTCAGTCTTGAAGCTGTTGGGAATTAGCTTTCCAAAAAAGCCAAATAAATTAGATATTTTACTTGAACTGGTGAGGACAAAGTTAGCTTTGGTAGGGAAACGAGTCGAAGATTTAATCAACCTGCCAGCAATGACGAACCCTTACAAGCTAGCAGCTATGCGTATCCTATCGCGTGTAGCCTCTGCTGCCTACTTTGCCTCACCTGAACTGCTTGGGCTGCTGGTGTTGAAACAGGTCAATCTATCACTCAAATACGGCAATACTTCTGTGTCTGCCTATGGTTATGCCGCTTACGGATTAATTCTTTGTGGTGAAGCTGTAGGAGATATTGAAACTGGTTATCAATTCGGTCAATTGGCTCTTAGGTTGCTCGATAAGTTTAATGATAAAGAACTCAAAGCTAGGACGTTATTTATCGTTAATTACTTTATCAATCATTGGAAAGAGCATCTTAGGAATACCTTAACCCCTTTGTTGGATGCTTACTCGATTGGTTTGGAGACTGGAGATTTAGAATATGCCGCTTATTCAGCCTGCGTATACTCCTACCATTCCTATGTATTGGGTAAGGACTTGGCAACAATCGAGCAAGAGATGGCAACGTACAGTCATACCCTCAGCCAACTCAAACAAAAAACAGCTTTTTATTATAACCAACTCAATCGACAGCTTGTATTGAACTTGATAGGACGCACTGAAAAGAAGTGCAGTTTAATTGGTGAAAGCTATGACGAAATCAAAATGTTACCCCTACATTTAGAAGCAAATGCTCAGAATATCTGTCATGCCCTCTATTTTTACAAATTAGTTCTCGGTTATCTTTTTCAAGACTATCAGCAAGCTTTAGAAAATGCTCAGTTAGTCGAAAAAAATCTTGACAGTGCTTTAGGAACAATTCCTCTGTCTCACTTCTACAATTCTTTAGTCCATCTTGCTATCTATACTGATATCTCCTCCTCTGAACAAAAACTTGTCCTCCATAAGGTTAGATCGAACCAGAAAAAGCTCAAAAAATGGGCGTATTTTGCTCCCATGACTCACCTGCATAAATTCTATCTAGTGGAAGCAGAGCGACATCGAGTTTCTGGTAAAAACCTCAAGGCAATAGACTATTATGAAAAAGCTATTGCTCTTGCCAAACAAAATGAATACCTCAACGAAGAAGCCCTAGCCAATGAACTAGCTGCTAAGTTTTACCTTGCATGGGGTAAAGAGAAAATTGCTCAAACTTATTTTCAAGAAGCTCACTACTGTTATGAACTGTGGGGAGCAATAGCTAAAGTTGAAGATTTAGAGTCACGCTATCCAAAATTTTTCCAAAAAGTAACAACAGAAAATACCTTCATTGACACACGCACCAGTCTACCAAATCGGTCAACTGGCAATAATTTAGAGTCAGCTTTAGATATAGCAACATTGATGAAAGCATCCTTTGCTATTACCAGCGAAATTGAGTTAAATAAACTGCTTTCTACTTTGATGAAAATCTTGTTGGAAAATGCTGGGGCACAAACTGGTTATTTAATTTTAGAAAAAGATGGTGAACTCAGGGTAGAAGCATCAGGTAACACTGAAAATGAGCAGATTACAGTATTGCAGTCTATTGCTATTGAAACTTGTTTACCTACGTCTATTATTTATTATGTTGCCCGCACTAAAGAAACTATTGTTTTGGGTGACGCATTTAATCAAATTCAAAATCCGCATTCGCAAGTAGAAACCAGGAAGCTAAAAATTCAAAATCTCTATGACTCCTACATCACAGTACGCCAGCCTAAATCTATTTTGTGTTTTCCTGTGCTGAATCATGGACAACTGATTGGCGCTGTTTACTTAGAAAATAATTTAGCCACTCACGTATTTACACCACAGCGATTAGAAATCATTCAACTGCTATCTACTCAAGCAGCGATCGCCATTACCAACGCCAGACTTTATGCTCAAGTCCAGTCAAATCAAAACCGTCTCAATCAATTCTTAAATGCCATTCCAGTGGGAATCTCTATCCGCGATCTCACAGGAAAACTCATCTACACCAATCAAACTTCCCAGCAGTTACTTAACATTCAAGATTTCCCAACAGCTACTAAAGAGCAATTATCAGAACAATACCATGTTTATCGAGCAGGTACGGGACAAATCTACCCAACTGCAGAACTACCTATCATGCGTAGTCTGGGGGGTGAAAAAGTCACAGCAGACGATTTAGAACTACACCAAACTGATCGTATCATTTTTCTAGAAGTGACCAGCACGCCAATTTTTGATTGTAGTGGTGCAGTGGAGTATGCGATCGCTGTTTTTCAAGATATAACTGTGCGAAAGCAAGCCGAAGCATTAATGACAAACTACAACCAAACCTTAGAACTAAAAGTGCATGAACGTACAACCGAACTGGCGCAAGCTAATGCACAGTTAGAGTCGGAAGTTGTCACCCGCTTGCAAACAGAAGCAGAACTCGCAAAGGCGAAAGAGTTAGCAGAAGCTGCGAACCTTGCTAAAAGTATTTTTATCGCTAACATGAGTCACGAATTACGAACTCCTTTGAATGCTATTTTGGGCTTTTCTCAACTGATGAACCAAGACACAAATCTCTCACCGAAACAACAAGAAAACCTCAAGAACATTCATCGCAGTGGAGAACACTTGCTAACTCTCATCAACCAGGTGCTTGACTTATCCAAAATTGAAGCGGGACGCATGACGCTATCCTTAAATAATTTCAATCTCAAAACTTTCCTAATAGATTTAGAAAATATATTTCTTTTGTCAGCCAAAGATAAGGGCTTACAGTTACAATTTGAATGCGCTGCTGATGTTGATCAATATATTTGCACAGATGAAGTTAAGTTGCGACAAGTGCTGATTAATATCATCGGTAATGCGATTAAGTTTACTGATTCTGGAAGTGTATCAGTCAAGGTGGAAACAGGAAATAGGGAACGTTTAACAGGGAACACTTCGACAAGCTCAGTGCATCGCAGGGAACAAGAAATAGGGAAAAATTCACCTCTTTTGAACGCTCAATACTCAATTACCTTTGAAGTTCAAGACACGGGTATTGGTATTGAACCAAGCGAATTTGCTCAACTATTCCAACCCTTTGTACAAACTACATCAGGACAAAAGCTGCAACAAGGAACGGGATTAGGATTAGTTATTAGCCGTCAATTTATCCGTTTAATGGGTGGTGAAATAACAGTTATTAGTGGTGGAAAAATTTTCCATCCTGAAAATCCTATTAGGGAATTTAACGATGACACAACTACTTTCTTAAAAGCAGGTACAACATTTCAATTTGATATTCAAGTCGGGAACGTTGAGCCGAGCGAAATTGACAAGCAACCCCAAAAGCGTCGTGTTATTTCGCTCGCTCCCAACCAGCCAAAATATCGCTTACTCGTGGTGGATGATGATACATATAATCGTCAATTATTAGTTAGACTCTTCCAACCTGTTGGTTTTGCGCTACAAGAAGCTACTAATGGTCAAGAAGCTATTGAAATTTGGGAATCATGGTCTCCCCATCTGATTTGGATGGATATGCAAATGCCCGTTATAGATGGTTTTGAAGCTACTAAACGCATTAAAAGCACGACAAAAGGTCAAGCCACTGTTGTGATTGCTCTTTCAGCCAGTGCGTTAGAAGAAGAAAAGGTGGTTATTTTGTCGGCTGGTTGTGATGATTTTGTGCGAAAACCATTTCAAGAACAAATCCTTTTTGATGTGATGAAAAAATATCTGGGAGTGAGCTATCTTTATGAGTATATAGAACTCTCTAAACGACCAGGTGACATGCCGGAAGAAGCGTTTAATTTATCTGATTTACTAGCAGAAATGCCCAAGCAATGGATTGTTAAATTGCATGACGCTGCTCTTGATGCTGATGCGGAATTGGTTGCTCGACTCATTGACGAAATTCCTGCATTTTATAGTTTTGAGATCATGACTCTTAGGGATTGGATGAATAAGTTTCAGTTTGATAAGATTTTGTATTTAACTGAATAGTTTCCAATACAGTTGCTGTTAAATCAAATTATATAAATCCAAAAAATCTCGATAGCTACACATTATTATTTGATTTAGGTAATTTTTTGCACAACTTTTGCAAAACTTTTTTCGTGCATCCGTCCCAATAAAAAGCTTGTTTACCTTTCAAGCAGCTTAATATATGAAAAATATCACGATTCTGTAGATCAATGTGAGCTTGAAGATTTGGTTTGAGAGTGTTCTAATAATGCTGAAGGGTAATATGTAAGCTAAAAAGCTCACATATTACCCTCAGCCTAACAATCATTCTTTAACTCAGCACTGTCGTTGTTGATGAACCAACTTATGCAACATTAGACGGTATTCCTAATGCCTGAGCCAACTTTGGCAACGATTTCCACGATATTTCTAATGCAGTTACTGTTCTTTTGCCTACTTTCCCATCTGATAATAGACCCTTATGCTCCTGAAACTTCTTCACAGCTTTTTCTGTGTTTGGTCCAAAAACACCATCTACCTGAATTGCTTTAAAACCAGCTTTTGTTGCCACTTTATTCAGGGCTTCTTGAATCGCCTTAACTTCTGCTTTTGTGTTTAGTGATGAGTTTAGTCCAATAAAATCAACTTTGACGGCTGATTGTGTTGAAGCAGCAGCAAGTGTAGTGCCAACTGATAGTGGAGTAGCACTAGCTACTAGAGAATCAGTCATCCAAAACAAAGACACCATTACAGCTAGACACAAAGATAGAGCGAACTTAGCAAAAGTTTTCATCATTTTTCCTCTAATCACATCAATGGTTGATTTTCAGGAGCCTTCCAATTGGATATAGTCGGCAATTACACACAATATTGGTAAACTGCTCCTACTGATTTCGGCGATTTTACTTACAGCAATTTTCAGGTCAATAGACCATAGTCATGAGGAAGCACATAATTGCGCCTTTAAAAAGGGTATGATCCATTTATGTGAAAACTACTGTAAAAGTCAGGCGGAAAGAATTACATAAAAACCTTCTAAAATCCCTTCCAACCCCGTCTCTAAATAGATTAACCAACTGTATTTGCTGGTTATATATATACTTATCAGACTCACACCTTTGTATGCTAGGTGTGAGATTGGTAATGTAAATACAAATAGTAGATCGAGGACTTTTGCTACTGCCTAAAAGGAGCTATGACTATGACTACTACAAGTCTTACAAATAGTCGAACGACAACGCAAAATCAAGATAAATATTTTTTTATGAATAATATATTCAACTCTTTGATTACTTTTTTCCTACACTACATTTATTGTTTCTTGAATTTGAATTACAAGGAGGTAAGCAATGAAAGTATGTATTGATCCTGGTCATGGTGGAAAAGGTCCCGGAGCTATAGGTAAAAATCCATTTGACTTGAAAGAAAAAATCGCAAACGTTTAACGCACCCGTGAACAAAAACTTTTCGATTGACTGAAGTTATCAAACCAAATTCGCTATTTGCGTCAACGGAGAATTCATCTGGTGGATTTCTGAAATTTGACGGATGTTAATTGAACAGCCATCTCCCAATTTAATAGCAGTCAAGTCATACCATTTTTGAATATTATCATTTGACCAGTAAAACTTTTGCTCTAGTGCTTGTCCTGTTTCTACGACCTGGGCTAATAAATCAAATAATCTAGGAATGAGTTGATTAAATCGTGTTTTCTGCATGGATGTACCCATCAGATCTTCTCGTTTTTTGCCCAATAATTTGGCTAGTGCGGGATTAACTACCAGATAGCGAAAGTCTTCTACTTCCCCAGTAGTCATATCTCTTACCACCTGCATAGCTGCAATTCCATCTCGGGAAGTGTCTAATACACTCGCGAGGAGGGCGCGAGATTGGTAGAGAATTTCTGCGGTTTGTTGATGTTGCTGAATTTCTTCTCGTAGTTGGCGCTTTTGTTGTTGGATAGTGAGTTGGGTTTGTATTCGGGCAATGACTTCTTCAGGCTCAAAGGGTTTTGTGATATAGTCCAATCCCCCTATTTCAAAGGCTTTAATTTTATCGATAGTTTCTTCTAGGGCGCTTAAGAAAATAACGGGTATTTGTGCGGATTCGACATCGGCTTTCAGTGTTGCGCAAACTTGGTAGCCATCCATCGAAGGCATTTTAATATCCAACAAAATCACATCAGGCGGGTTATGGTTGATTGTCTTGAATGCCATCACAGCGTTGGTAACGCAGCGAACTTTGTAACCTTTTTTGGTTAATATCTCTGTGAGCACCTGCAAGTTCTCTACCACATCATCAAGAATTAATATATTGCCTTTGGGATCTAAATTTTGCTCAATATCGCAGGCTGCGATTTCTGTTGGAGTGAGAATGGATTTGGCACTTTGCTCAGTGAGTATATTGCGAAAGTTATTCTTGGTGACTTTTTTCTCGAATAAGTCTGAAAGCTGCTGCCACAAGGGATAAGCTAAGTCTTTGATATACCCCACACTCAAGTATAAGCTATCGGCGACTGTGTTATATGGTTCGTTGTTCCAAGCAGCTTTGAGGATTTCTTTTTCTGGGGATGTCAGATGTTTCCCCGTCTTGGTTTCAAGGTTAGCTTCTATAAGTTGCAGTGCTGTTTCAAAGAACATGGGTGAGTATGCATCTGTATTGATAAGGTATTTATTCCTCTTTGATTACTCTTGTCATATAAAAATCTGTTATCCCTGTATTTAGAGACTTTTGTCTAGGTTAGTAGTCAGCGCTTACTACAAACAGCCATCGATTTTTATTCTCAAAAGTGATTAAAGAAGGTTATTGTCGCACCCTGAAATTCTTTGATCTTTAAGGTCGATTATACCTTGTCGAAAATTTTTATCTACATAAGTCTGATATTTGCTAGTTGTATGCAAAGTTACTAAATAGACACCCTTATGGGCTAGTCGGCAAAGTCGGATCTTGAAGTCCGATCAAGTCGGATATTGTATAAAATATTTTTTAGTATAGCAGTCGCCAACTCTATTAGGACATATAGCAGGGAACGCTTAACAGGGTTGAAAATCTCGTGATGTCCGTATTTTCTCATTAGTTCATGTCCTAATCTACCTGGCAACGGCTATAAAAGAATATTTTTACTTACCAACGCTCTCAAGAGAAGGACGTAATAAGACATAAAATAGTTTTTGTCAAGACTAATTTAGGTGCGTTTGCCCCTACACCCCTAGTTTTGGTCACTTTTTTTCCTGTTTTTCTAAAATGAATGCATAATTTTGAATTTCTAACCCTATGAAATCAAAAATCGTATTCATAATTAAATAAGAACTTAAAATGACTGCACAAATAAATCCAGGAACTTTAATCAATAACCGTTATCTGATTAAGAAGATTCTTGGACAAGGGGGGTTTGGACGAACTTACTTAGCATTTGATACTCAGCGTTTTGATGAAGCCTGTGTTCTCAAAGAGTTTGTACCTACAACCACGAAACCAAAGATTATTCGTAAATCTAGGGAGTTATTTGAGCGGGAAGCTAAAGTTTTATACCAAATTCAGCATCCCCAAATTCCCACATTTATGGCTTGGTTGACGGAGAACGAACGGCTGTTTATTGTCCTAGAATATATTGATGGCAAAAATTACTCAGAAATTTTATCGGAACGTCTTTCAAACAAAGGTAGACCATTTTCCGAAACTGAAGTCAGAGCATGGCTACTAGATATGTTGCCAGTTTTGGAATATATCCACGATCGCAAGATTCTTCACCGGGATATTTCACTGGAAAATGTTATGCTTCGCCATAACGAATCTAAACCCATGCTGATTGACTTTGGGGCGGTTAAGGAGAAATTGACTCAGATATTATCAGCCCAATCTCCAAATCATCAATACTCAGCTCAGAATTCAGTAGTGGGGAAAATTGGCTACTCTGCACCAGAACAGCTACGTATAGGATGTTCCTACCCCTCAAGTGATATTTACTCACTTGCTGTTTCTGCGGTTATCCTTTTGACTGGAAGAATGCCACATGTGTTGATGGATGGTTCTCTAAACTGGCAATGGCGCTCCTATGCCAATATCAGTGACTCTCTAGCTCGCATACTAGAAAAAATGTTGGCAGAAGTACCAATAGAGCGCTACCAATCAGCAAAAGAAGTTTTCATTGAACTTAATGATAATAACTCATCATTGTCACTTGGTGGGGTTTCGAGTCCGTTACCAAAAACACCGCAAATTCAAACTAACACTACACACGGGCAGGAAAAGCAAAACAGCCAAACAAATATTCAATCGCATACACAAACACCAGTCTCTCTCAACCCAGAATTTTTAGAGTTTGTCGGGCGAGAATTAACTAGTTTTGTTGGTCCTATCGCCAGTGTTTTGATGACAAACACTTTGAACCAAAGCCCACAGATAGCCCAAAAGGAATTTAGCGAAGCGCTAGCTAGGGAAATTTTTGATCCACAAAAGGCACAAGAGTTTAGAAATCGCCTCCAACTTGCTGTTGAACCTAACTCAGCTTCTAGCAGTTCATACCAAGCCCTTGGAAATTATCCTGCAATTAGCGATCCAGAGTTTTTAGATCGTTGTCGGCGAGAACTAATTAGTTTTGTTGGTCCTTTTGCTAGCGTCATTCTTATCAAAGATGCTTTAAACGAACACCCAAGGTTAACTCCAACCCAACTTATAGAAACTTTGATGGCAGAAATTCCTGATGAGCAAAAAGCACAAAAATTTAAAGAACGCATTCATAAAATCACAAGTCAGATCAAATCCCCTGGGGCGATTGCTAGCAGAATTAATCATTTACGTTGAGCGAAGTCGAAACGTTGACGCTTTCACCTGGAGTTTAGACTAAATTCTATTTATTAGACTACAACCCTTGTATAGCAAGCATTTTAGATTTCGGAATCCTAAAGCAGTCATAAATTGGAAAAGCCTCTGGTGGATAAGGCTTTGGCGGTTTGAGATCCAAAATTAGTCTAAACTCCAATTTCACGTCTGATACCAATTCAAAAAATGTTTGGGACAGATGGAATGCATTAAGCGATTACCAGTAACTCTTTGACAATCGGTAAATCTAAAATCCAAAATGGTATGAGTTCTTCTTAAAAAAGTAAGGGCATCTACAAGAGATGCCCGTCATGCAGGAAAACACTATAAAAAGCTATTCCTACATCTTCCCAACAATCAGCGAATGTGACAAAATGCGGGATGATCCACATACACAGTCACAGTCGTATAAGAGTAATTTTATGAATCTGTAACTTTAGAAACAACAGTGTATCTTCGGAAAAATCTAGACAGTGAGCAATGAGCTATAGCAGGGAACGCTTAACGCTTAACAGGGAACACTTCGACCCTGAGTCCTGAGCCCTGAGTCCCAAAGGGACACGCTGCGCGTTCGCTCGATTCGTGCACTTTGCGCTTACGGGCACGGCAAAGCCGAACGGACTCGCTACGCGTTCGCCTTGGCGTGCGCTTGCGCTTACGACAAAGCTCAGGGCAACGCAAGCTCAGTGCATCGCGCTTAATAGGCTTGATGGTCTGGTGGTGTCCGTATTTTCTTATTAGTTCATGTCCTAATCTACCTGGCAACTGCTATAAACTGGAGTTTAGACTAGAAAGCTCAAAATGACTCAGCGATGCTGAGTAAAGAAATCTCGTATGTAAAAATCAAAAAAACTAAAAATTAAGCGGTTTCTTGTTGTTGTTTCGGGGTTTTAGAAGTACGCTTTTTAACAATAGGGTATCGGATTCTACGTTGACGTAATTGTCCCGGTTTCCAACCAGGAGATAACCCTTGTGTTTTTGGAGGTTGGGTAGGAGTAGAAATCCACGCTAAAACTCCTCCCATAGCTTGTGCAACTCTTCCAGGCGTGAGCTTAGTGATTGGTTTTTGCCAGGGAAGCGGACGATCATTAACGATATCACGAGCAAGCCACAGTTCCCAAGTCGTTAGTGGCATCAGGTCACTCCAACGGTCGCATTGCTTTGGAGTAGAAAGTTTGGGAGCCGCATCAACTTGTTTCGTTGCGGTCTGGTATCTTGTATTGCTGAGTCCCAAGGGGACACGCTGCGCGAACGTAGATGCTCGACCACTGACGACGGAATACCGGAGACATTGACAAATCTGCCAAGCTGTAAGCATTGCGCGTTAGCAATACTGCATCCATTAACTCAAATGTTGCATCTTTAGCTCTACACAAACATTTATATGCGGCTTGACGAAATTCGCGTCATCGTGCAAAAACATCCATAACGGTTGATCAGAGTTGGTTGTGCTTCTCTCATCTTCCGTTGGGAGGTGTCTGCTACAACCGCAGCCCTCCTTTGATTTTTTTTACACTCACTATATCCAATGTGACTGCGCGGCGATCGCCTGCTCATAGTCTAAACTCCAGTAAAAACTCAGTTCGATTACTACACTCACTTAAATATATAAAAATACCGGCATTCAACTAATTTATCCCGCATTTATGCAACGCCCAAATTCATACTTCAAACCAGCAATACCAAAGTTAAAAACTCTATGGCTGATGAAGTTTCTGTTACCATTGCCGCAATTTTCATTTTTCTGTTGACTATCAACATTTACCAAATTTGCTTCTAATAACCTTCCAATAAATGCGGATACGACTGCTTTTCAGAAATATTAGCTAAAAGCTTTATTCCTAATTGACTTGCTTCAAATTGGGGATTTGGTAAATTATTTATATCATACCACTGCCAATACTCATGCTTTTTAGGCTCTTTAACAATAGCTTCACCAGAAAAGTCATCACAAAAATAAATCAATGATACCGTATGCAAACCTTCTTCTTTAAATGTTTTTGTATTATTTGTTACTCCAATAAATGTTATATGATGAAGCTTAAGCCCTGTTTCTTCAAATATCTCCCTTACAGCACAATCTTTAATCTTTTCACCAGGATCAATACTTCCTCCGGGTATAGAATAAGTACCTTCTCCATGTTTTGACCTTCTTTTACAGAGCAATATTTGATTTCGTTCATTAATAATAATGACACCTACACCTACACCTACATTGAACATATTACAGCTCCTACATATTTTCCTAAATGAGATGCTCCTAAATGAATATAATTATCTCCTAAAGCTTTGTTATTGTTATGGTAATATAACAAACTTGAAGCCAAGAATGTTCCTGAGTTTAGCATTCCCATTAGGGTAAATAGAGAAAGGCTTTCAAGATAACCAAACTTTGAATTACCAATAAATATCACAATAGCAATATGTAATACAAAGCTTAACCAATAACCTTTCATCGCTCCAACCTGCAATATCACTTTGCGCCACATATTTTGAGAACCCGCATGAGAAATAGATTGTATAGCTAAAAATAATGAAATATCAATCCCTTGAAAACCGTTTGATATCATATGTTTTGGCAAATAAATATACCAAAATGTAAACAGTGATACGTCCAATACAAACAATACTAAACAAATGTTTTTACGAATACTAAAATGGGAAAACCCTATGTTGTGTATTTTCTCTGAGCTTGGCTTGTAAAATTTTTGAAGCTCAATCACTGTTAGCAGACACAGGATAACTAGTAGCAGTATAGTAAAGATCAGTGAGACACAAATTTCATTATTCCTTCCAGATAGCATAGCGCCAGAGAAAAAACCTATCCCAATCCCCGCAACTTTCAACATATTATAAATCTGCAAGTTTTCCGCTTTTTTATCTACCCCTTCATTTATGATTGATAAAAAAACACATTTGATTTCACAACTTGCTGTGGAGAACCCAAGTATAAAAGCAAATGAAGAAAATATATAGTAGTTGAACTCTCTATAAGCCATAAAAATAAGAGCTATTACTGCTACAATTAATAGCAGTAATGAAAAATAATAATAATATTGTATTAATACTTTTCTCATTAATGGAAAGAGCATTCCAATAATTAAAAAAGATAATCCTCCAATACCTACTAAAGGTAAAGTATTTATTATCTTATGCTCAACAGAAAAAAATAATGGTACGCCTACAAGGTACCAAATATTAAGATACCTTAGAATAAGTGCTGTAATATTCTGAGGTGATTTAAAAAATATTTGCTTTAGGTAAAGATACATCTATGACTCCAATTTTATGCTAATGTCTGAGTGTCAGCGACTTAGGGCTAAAGGGGGTAAAAGTAGCGAGGCTGCTATGAACCGCCACGCTACGGCTGAAAACACTGCCCAGAGCGAGTTCCAGAAAAATTTTTTAACTTTTACCCAAAAAATGAGATTTTGACCGACTGGATACACGCTAAAATCTGTATTTTTCTATAAACTAGCCTCTGCAAAAACTTTACATCTTGTCAACTACTTTTACTGGACTGATGCTCTGGAGGACTACGTTTTTCTAGTCATGATACCCAAGAATGCACAGCTAGTTCTCTTTTATGTTCTGTCTGACTACTCATTCTGGCACATTCATGCCCTGCATAATAACCGCTTATAAACGCTGGTATTAGCCCCCTAAATGAACCATTTGCATCTCCTGCTACCCAAATGTTTTCTCCTACTACTTTCAGGTTTTCGTCTGTATGCAGATATTCTCCCACCCCTTCTATTGATGGGAAAAGCATCATTACATCCTTACGATCCATGTCCGGAGACATATCTAGTAAATGATTAATAGCAATGGTTAATAGTTCACTACATTCTTTCCCTAATAGCTTTCTGATATTTCCTTTCTTAAACTTGTTTTTAGGAAACCAAGGTCTTTCAGCTACTATATCTTTAAAGTCTTTATACTCATCAATTGTATCTTGAATGTTGCGACCAAGAAAACTATGCAAGCTTTGTACAATGCTTTCTTGATTTTTAATTGCATCATTGTTAATAACTTTCTCCATAACTGACTTTCCTAATTCAGTATCTGAATTGATGCGGACTAAGAGACCAAAGTTAGAAAATCCACTTTTCGGACCATCAGAACGTCCAGATAGAGCTGATAGATCGTTTTGATAAGGGATACTCCAAATTTCACCATTCCTGCATGTACAAAAAGTTCTAACCTCACCAAATTTGTTTCTCCATATAAATTTCACATCAGGGTTGTCCTTGCGGGATAAAAAACCTATGTCGCTAGAAGATTCAAGACGAATACCAAACTCCGTCCTAAGATAGCGGAAAGGTAACTTAATATTATTTCCTAGCATATTTTTTAGTTCTTTAGTTCCAAACCTACCAGTTGCTATGATTATTTTCTTTGCTTTCACAGTATCAACAATACCTGTTCTAACATCTTGTGTCTTAATAATGTATACCGAACCCAACTTATCTATTTCTAAAACTTTTGTATCAGTTAGCAAATGAGCTTTGTTTTTAATATCAGCAATGTCAAGCATCAAGTTCTTTCTTTGCTGTAAGGATGCATAGAATGAAGGATACTTCTTTTCCATAATTTTAGAAGTAAAATCTTGCTTTTCAAATTTCATATCTGCAATACTGCTACTTTCAATGCCATATTTAGCCATTATGCCCTCAACCCATTGATGAGCCTCTGTAATTACATTTTTTTTGCTCAACTGATATACGGCTGTTCCAGCAGGGTAATAACTAAATTTTCCATCTGAAAAAAGTCCTGCACCACCAACTCCAACACCTAAGTGGCAGGCATTGGTATGAGAGCGTTTGTGTGTATGCATACCATACTCAATTATTATGACTTCATTATGATTTTTTAGACCGGCCACCGATGCCAGACCTGCTGGGCCAGCACCTATAATCGCTACATTGTAGATATTATTGGCTTCTAGTTTGTCAGAGTAAATTAGTTGATTTGGAGTGCTCATAGTGATTCTATTCTTGGGAAATAAAGCGTTTATCTAGGTAAAAGTTAGCTTTATTGCTAACTACTTAGCTATTCATTAATGTCAATATTATTCTGTTTATTCTGGGTTGTAATTAACTTTTTTTAGGTATTATTAGAACAACAAAGAATTATTTTTCTTTACTTAGATTTCTTGTTATCTATAATTCGCTCCGGATAAAAATATAAATCTATCTCACTAATATCAGAAGGTGATAATATGCCTCTTGAGTAAGAGAGGATGTATCATCCTATGGCTGGACGTTTTGAAGGGTTGATGAAAATTTTCTTCTGCTCACTGCGCTCAAATCGTCTACTTTATGGTGAGCCAAAAGCTTATACAGGGGTAGGTCGTCCCCGTATCCACGGGGATAAATTCAAGCTCAACGACAGCGAAACTTGGTGAGACAGCGCTGCGGGAGGGTTTCCCTCCGCAGGCGACTGCGAACCCGAAGGGTGGACGGCTGATCAATTTGTAGAACTCAAAGATCCAAACTTAGGGTTGCTACGATTGCATTTGTGGCGTAATCTTCACTTTCAACAATCTGCCAAGATAAAAATGTATTGGATTCAAGTGCAGCGTTTGAATGAAGATGCAGTTAATCAATCTAAACCTTTATGGCTTGCATGGGTAGGAATGGACATGCCTGAATTGTCTGAATTTTGGCGACTGTACCTGCACCCAAACCCCGTGGAAAGTCCCCTGGCTGGACTACTGGCAAACCCCGGCTGCGTAGAATTCGTTACCCTACAGTTAAAAAAACTACTCCTAAGCCAAAGAAAGAACCAGCAAAGTCAGCTTGACCTTTTGGTTTTCATATTTTCAGCTGTGTAGCTTGTCAACTCAGTGCTGCTGAGCCATTTTGTCATGGATTAGTCTAAACTCCAGTATAAAGGGAAGTATGTCGAGTAAGCAAAGATTGTATCAAGCCAGGATAAATCCTGCGTCGGCGGCTTTCATGAGCCAGTACTTGATGAGGTGAGACCAGTGCTGCGGGAGGGTTTCCCGACAGCCAGGCATCTGGCGTAAGCGCAAAGCGCACGCTGCGCGTTCGCTCTTAGCGTGCGCTTGCGCTTACGCCGTAAGGCGTGCGCTTTGCGCATACCCGAAGGGGTCTCCCTCACGCTTGTTCTGGCGTCTCCGGTCTAAAGCACGGAATATGGGCGGCACGTTTGGGGGGGAAGCTTCCCCCGGAAAGCTGCCTTCACTACGTGGCTGTTCCTCCGGAGTTTTCAGCCAGCCATCCCTATAAGTTTTTATTTCACCGCAAGCCTTTGGTGATAGTTATGGCGATAGACAACTCCAGAAATAGCAGCTAACAATAACCACGAGAGCGTATTGAGGCGAAAATCGAATAAGCTGACGTCTGCTGTGTTGAATAACACCCAGCCCACAAAGACCAGAAGATAACTGAAACATATCAATTTATCTTGTGCCTGATCTACAGATTTTGACTTTTGCAAAAATTGGACACCTGCAATAAATATCCAAACGAGTAAGCCACAGAATAAAAGAGTGGTGGGAAAACCAGTTTCAGCAAATAGCATTAAAAACAAATTGTGGGGATGTCCTAACCAAATATGCATCTGTGCATCGTACAGAGGAGTAAAATTGCGTAAACCCCAACCTGTCCAAGGACGTTGCTGAGTTAAAGACAACGCAAATTGCCACTGTGTTTTGCGAAGTAAGGCGATTGGTCTATCAGGATATAGTTGGTCGTTTAAACGTGCCCAAAAGAACGCGGGAACAACCTTACGAAACAATTGAGCTATAGCCAAAGGAGCAAAAGCAGCACAAAGCACGCTGGCGACGATACCAGCAACACCAGCCACAAGAATGTGCCAACCTTCGTAAACCGCATAAGCTAAACAAGCAAAAATGGCGATCGCCCAAGCATTGCGCGAGTCAGTCAAAATCAACGCCACAAAAATGGCAATCATCGCCACCGTCAAGAAGAAGAAGGCGAAGCCAGCAGAGTCAAGCAGTGAGGGAGTCAAGGAGTGAGGGAATGTGGGAAGTTTCCCTCCCTGTGTCACTGTGTTTCTCCCTGGGTGGTCTTTGGGCTTGTCTGCCCGTCTCCTCATCCGCCGATAGCTTTCCAACCACAACCCTATCCCTAGGATGAAAACTATCATCAGATAACAAGCATTGATGTTGGCGTACATGAATACGGAAGCCATGCGACCTACTGGTTGTCCTCCAGGTTCTATCTCCCATTCCACCACAAACCACAAAATTCTTATTTTAGAAGACCAGTTTAAAAACAACTGCCCAAATCCGAGAATCACCACTGGTAGAGAACCAAGCACCAAAATCCAAGACATCTGCCGCAATTGTACAGGCGTCTGAATAAGCGTGCTAAAGCTAACGAAAACTAAAAAGTACGGTAAGAAATTAAATAAACCCAGGAAAGCCGCTGTTTTGTCGTTGGCAAAACTAACGGTGATCAGCATGAAGACACTCAGAAGCGCAAATCCCCAGTGCAGGGGACGGCGAATAATTGCGCGGTATTGAGTGAACCAACCTCCCAAGATTGCTAAAACTATACCCACAGCGCCGAGAAACGGAAGCAATGGGAAGACGAGTATTCCCAGTTGGGCATAGTTCCAAGAAGATTGCAAACTAGGGTTGGGATGACGAAAAGCTGTTTTCAAGCAGGTTCCCAACATTCAGCACGAGTCAAACGAATTTGAGCTAAGGCAAAGATGGTAGGTATAATCCGACCGTAGTTAGTGGCGATCGCTCTCCACCCCAAGTCCGCAAGAAACCAACTCCACATCACTGGTCCTAAAAAGGCAAACACACTGCGAGTGACTCCATAACGAGCGGCATTAACAGTCATACCCCGCTTTGCCATCTGCAGTGTGGCATAATTTTGAAACTGATTTGCTGCTGCTCCAGAACCTTGAATCACGGCTTCTTTGGCAACTTGATATGTCGCAAAGTGCATCGCAAATTGACGAGCAATTTGTTTGAGCAACACTGGCTGGAGAACGGAGGTGACAGCAAGGGCGCTACCGCCTTTGAGAAGTAATCCCAAGGGATCTCGCTGCAATGTCAGTGGTAGCGGTTCTGTTAATTCTGCTTTTGCTAGCTGACGTTGTATGCGCACAGTCAATTTTTGCTTGTCCTTTTGTGGCAATTTTCTCCACACCTGCCCCAACAGGTGCAGAAATACCTCAGCTTCTAAATCAACTGTTGTCAGTTGACTAGAATAAGGCATTTTCAAATATTTACACACTTGAATCAGCGCTTGTCGGTAAGTCACCTGACGGCTGCGTCCCCGCAGAACCGTGATCCCATCTGCTGCCAAAAAACGAAAGCGTTGCTCTAGTGCATCTAGCCAAGCTTTGCGACCTTTGCTTTGCACTTCTATAGGTTCCGGTGTGTGAACATAATCTAGAGGATTAAACTTACGACTAAACAGAATTGCCGTTAGATCTTGCAATTCTTCGTCGCTTGCTAGCTCTAGTGCTACCCTTAGTTCATCCAATTTCCGTTCCTCCGTTCCATACAGCTTTTCTGTACTTTATTCTACTATTAGCTTTTTGGACTCATGAGTCGTCATAATAAATTCAAAGTTCAAAGTTCAAAGTTCAAAAAAAGAAATTTAATTTTGAATTTTGCATTTTGAGAGAAGTTGGAGCGGAGGTTTCCTCCGTTCGCGCAGCGTCTCCTCCGGAGACTCCAATCTATGCCCGTAGGGCACGCTGCGCGTTCGCCCTTGGCGTGCGCTTGCGCTTACGGTGATTTTGAATTTGAGCAAAGCGAGTGTCAAGCCATCACCATACCGCCATCAACGTTAAAAACTTGTCCGGTGATATAAGCAGCGGCGGAATCAGCAGCAAGAAAGCGCACCATCCCAGCGACTTCTTCTGGTTGACCATAACGAGCTAGCGGAATATATTTGATAATTTCTTCAGCGTTGATATCGCTTGTCATGTCCGTGGCGATGAAACCGGGAGCAACAGCGTTAACCGTGATACCGCGAGAGGCAAATTCTTTGGCGATGGTTTTAGTAAAGCCGATGACGCCTGCTTTGGCAGCACTGTAGTTGGCTTGTCCGGGGTTACCCATTTGTCCGGCGACAGAGGTAATGTTGATGATTCGCCCGGAACGTTGTTTGAGCATAATTTTACTTACTCCACGAGTACATAAGAAAACACCAGTTAGATTTAGGTCTATCACAGCTTGCCAATCTTCTGGTTTCATTCGCAAAAGCAGTGTGTCGCGAGTGATACCGGCGTTGTTAACCAAGATATCGACACGATTGAACTTTTTTGTCACAGTGTTAACCAGCGCTTCTACCTGATCAACTTGAGAAACGTCAGCTTGAAGCGCTATAGCACTTCCTCCGGCTTTTGTTATTGTATCGACGACCTCTTCGGCTGCATTGCTGGAACTGGCATAATTGACGACGATATTGGCTCCTAGTTCCGCTAATTCTAATGCGATCGCCCGCCCAATTCCCCGTGAAGCACCGGTAACAATAGCTACCTTTTCACGCAAAAGTTGCAAATTTTCTGGCAAGAGTTCCATAAATATTCCTCTCTATGATCCGTAGCGCTAATTATCATAGGTTGATTGTGCATCAAGAATAAAAACAATCTAGGATTTGACAGATAAGCGCTCTTGGGAACTACTATTGAAAAATCAAACAGTCAAACACTAGAAAAGTGGTACGTGTCACATGGCGACTAAAAAAGAATTCAACAGCTTTGAGGAGATGCTGTCTGGTGCAGATGTACCAGTGTTGGTAGACTTTTATGCAGATTGGTGTGGACCTTGTCATATGATGGCTCCAATTTTAGAGCAAGTTAACGCTCAGCTCCAAGGACGCATACAAATTGTCAAAATTGATACTGAAAAATATCCAGAATTAGCAAGTCAATATGAAATTTATGCTCTACCAACGCTGGTACTATTTAAGCAGGGTCAGCCAGTGGATCGGATTGAGGGTGTGCTGCAAACACCGCAGTTAGTGCAACGTTTAACGACATCGATTTAATTGGCTTTGAAGGTAGAGACGTTGTATGTAACGTCTCTACTAGCTTGAAGATGAGTGTAGGGGAGCCAGTACTTGATGAGGGTCTCCCGACCTAGGTATCTGGCGTGTGTAAGGGTGTAGGAGTGTAGGGGTGTAAGGGTGTGCGGAAGTACATGATAGTTACTGATTTCAACGAATGGCTAATAGAGCTGTTAAGCGTTAAGCGTTAAGCGTTAAGCGTTCCCTACAACTTCCACGAAGTCTAATGAATGACAAATGATAAAAGTGTGCATTCCCAAACAAGGCGCGGCTGAGCATAGCAAAGCAAAGATTTGCGAGCTTGTTCTAACTGTTGAATCATGCTTGGTTGACGCTTGTGTTGCCAGTAAAATTGTTGCAGATAATCAACTAACCACAATTGAGCTTCTGTATCTAAATCTTTATCAATTTGTTTAGCTAATTGCAAAGCCTCACGGTAAGATGAAGGGACTTTGGTCAGGGTTTTGAGTAGTTCAGGGGGAATAACTTGCAGTTGTTGGTAGGATGCGATCGCATCTCCCGGACTGCCAGCCGCAACACTCAACACTGCTGGATGCTGCAAAACTTCCTCATGCCCTGTTTGTGTCAGAACTTGAGCCATTGCAGTTGCATCCAAACGATAGAAAGGAATTCGCTGACAGCGCGACACCAATGTTGACAATACAGACTCAACTGAAGGCGCGATTAAAATCAGCGTTGTCTGTCCGGGTTCTTCCAAAGTCTTGAGCAAAGCATTTGCTGCAGCTTCCGCCATAGTTTCTGCTTGATCCAGCACAACCACTTGTCTTGGTGCTTCCAACGGCGAACGGCTTACAAATCCAGTAATTTCCCGAATTTGTTCTAAGCGAATTGTAGCCGGTGCTCTGCGCTTAAGTCCTTTTTCTGCTGCTTCTGTTGCTGTGAGTCGTTGTCCTTGATGCAAATAAGTTGGCTGCACCCACAACAAATCTGGGTGGTTACCTTGACGCACCCGGTTTTGATGTGGACTGAAGAGCAATTCCACAAAGCACCGTGCTGCTAAACTCCGTCCTACACCATCTGAACCGACAAACAAATATGCTGGAGCAATACGTTTTTTTGCTACAGCCTGTAACAGTAATTCCACTGCTTGCTGTTGTCCGACAAGTGGTGCAAATGCGTCAGTCATTCAATTTTGGATCTTAACTTATGGATTTTGGACTGGTTAGGTTGAATAGCTCCGCGCCGTGAGCGTCGGAAGGCGGTAGTAGTGCTTGTATCTTGTGCCGTGCTTTGTAGTTACATCCCTTTTGGGTTTTCAGGCTAATATCTTTATAATAGATATATTTTGAAGCACGTTGTTGATGAAAACCAGCGGAACGCCATGTTTTCACTTCGGAGTGGAAGCGTCAAAATTAATAAAGTTGTTAAAATCTCAGGGGTAGAAACATGAGAGTTTGGCTAGCCTGCTTTTTGGTACTGTTTGCCCTAGCAGAACTGTTTGATTGGGTGAAAGAATTCAACTTACCGCTTCCTATATACATATTAGGTGGAACATTTCTAGCTGTTGCTTCTAATTACGATAAGCTTTTTGGCTCCTACTTAAGTCATGCAAGCGAAGCATCACCCCAACAAATTTTGCTTGATGATTCACCTTCCTTTACAATTTCGGATTCTGTTGAAGAATTACAAAAATCTGAAACAAAAAGTTAAAGGTACTATAGCAATCCTATTTGATTTGTGTGAAAGTGCCTGTGCGTAGCGCATAAATTGAAAGCCACAGATCCCCGACTTCGTAAAAGTTGTTGGGGATCTTGTTTGTCACATTCAAAGCAGCGTGCCCCTAAGGCTTAAGTGATAGCTTTTTGTTGGTTTTGGCTGTGGTTTATATTTGTTACAAAACCCCCCGATATTTAGCTGCACATTCTGACAAAGATTTCCCCAACTCCAAAAAAGCTGGATGCCATTGAGTCAACCCATCATGACTCAACAAGAACGTTCGTGCCGTTATACCTTCCTGTTTGCACAGAAATTACAGCAGTTTGCAACACGTAAGAGGTACACAACCTAGACTTCACGCGCCAGATATGAAAGCTGTTTGACTGCTCTATAAAACTTATACAACGTTGAACATTGATGTTTACTTCTCGCTTCAACCAAGGTAGTCGGCTACTTCTTGTCTACGAGCGTCACTTCCGGCTGAGCCAGCCGTACAAAGTCCGATGGTGCGTTCAACAAATTATAAGCTGCGTTCAAATCCCTATCCATCGTTATCGTGTGAGCTAAGCACGACTTATTCTGGCACTGGTACACTCGGTCAGAAAGTTTCAAGCTATCATGCTTGTTCCTACAGATCGAACACAATTTTGATGATGGATACCACCGGTCAACGACCTCTACCTTGGTTCCGAAGAATTCAGACTTGTAGACTAATTGACGACGGAATTCGTAGAATCCTAAATCAGAGATTGCTCCTGACTCCCGTCGGCTGATGCTCTCTTAAGCCTGACTCCTGACTTTTGAATTCTGCTATATCATCACCATTAAGGATGTTGTCATTCACCAAGCGCGAGACACTCACGCCACCATCAAACCTCAGCAAAAGCGCTTCAGAAATTATCGTTTGAGGAAGTTTCCCAGTTTCTTTGACCAATTCCTCCAATACAACTCCCGCCTCTTGATCGTAGCTTTTCCCACTCTCCCAATACCGTCGCCCATTCTTATCCATTTTCCAGACACTGACTTCTTCGTCTTGCGCCAGTAGTTCGCGCTCCATTTTCCGCATCAGCTTTACGTCGTCCATCTTGGCTTGCACAGCCTCTTGAGTCACTTCATCACCAGTAGCGGTAAAGTAATCTCGTACAGGCTCCATCATGGGTGTGACTAACTGAAGCGCCATGATAGTCCCAACCTGCCATAACACCAATGGCAACCGGACAAGCTTTATCCGTTTCTTCGCGTCGCGTTCTGTAATACCGTTTTTTTGCAAATACTCTTGCCACTTGCGCTTGTTCTTGCCGCACTCTTGCTTCTTATCCGCCAATTGCTGTGCTATCTGCCGACTTGCATCCGCCTCTATCTCAAGCAGTTGCTGAATTGTAGGATTTTTTTGTAAATTTTCTTTAGAAGCGATCGCAGTTGAGTCAAAATTTGTTATCATGACTTTAGTTAAATTGATAAGTTTACTGAACAAAAGCGCTCAAGTTTGCAAGACGGCGGGCGCTTTTGTTTTTTGTATTATACCATGCTTTTATAATCAAAAAGCACAAGAAATATAAATTTAAGTCGTATTTCTCAGGTTTATTTTTGTTACAAAACCCCCATATTTAGCTGCACATTCAATGCGCGTGATTTACCCAACTTCAAAAATGCTGGATACTACCAAAGAGCCATAACATCAATAGCAACTAAACAAGCTTTATCGTTTATTTGCGTCGCTTTCTATCAAATCCTTTTCCAAATCCTCTTGTTACTTGCGGTTATTCTTGCATCTTCTGGGCTAATTCCTCTGCTATCCGCTGCCTTGCAAGCGCCTGCAGTTTAAGCAGTTCCTTGATTGGAAGATTTTTTATAAGATTATTCATATGAATGAGCTTAATCTCGGAAAAACTTTATTTCATAGTTTTAGTTAATCAATAATCACTAAACAAAAGCGCCCTCAGATTTTAAAACTTTGAGCGCTTTTGTGTTTGTATTTTACCATGCTTATATAATTCCAAAGCACAATAAATATAAATTTATGTCCTATTTCCTAGGTTTATTTTTGTTAGAAAACGCCTTGAGTTGGGGATTGAAATCCAACTCAAGCTGTCTTGAATTTTGAATGAGCGAATTTTGAATTGTTATTTCCCCATCTTCCGCTTCATTTGTTCTAACTCTTCCTCAGTTTCCCACCGGCGAAACTTCTCCTCTAAATCGTCATGTCCACTAAAAGAGCCGCTAGTCGCACCCCACCAACCGCTAGTTTCTGAGGGCTGCTGCGCCTTAGTTTTAGCACGGGCTGTTTGAGCTTGGGCTGCTTTGGCTTGCACTTCCTGTCGCCGTTGTTGAATTTTGCGCAATAGTTCCTTGGCTTGGGTGATGCGTTCTTTGACTCCTTGCATTTGTCCCCAAAGCTGGTTTCCTTCGCGCAACAGTGCGGCTTCTCGTTGTGCTGCAGCCGCGGCTAAGTCCTGTCTATTCAGAGATTTTGCCTTTTCTACACGAATATGCCACCTTTGGATTTCTTGAGCAGTGGAGAGAATTTGCTCTTGCGATCGCTTCTCCTGCAATTGTAAATCTGCAATGAGCTTCAATGTGTCTTCCTCTTGCTCGCGCAGCTGCTCCAACAGCGCTTCCAACTCCAAATGCGGATTATTACGCAAGAATTCCTCCAAACGGTTTTCCAAAAACCGATTAAAATCGTCAAATAAGCCCACTGCTAGAACTCCAGAGGTTAGGTGCTTTTTTCATTGTAGTAATTATTCAAGCACCAATTGGCAGCTTGATGACAAACTTAGCACCTTGTCCGGGTGCTGAAACACACGTCAATTGTCCGCCACAGTTGTTGATAATTTGATAACTAATCGACAAACCCAAACCTGTACCATAACCGACAGGTTTCGTGGTAAAGAAGGGATCAAAAATCATTGAGCATGTCTTCTGCGTCATACCTGGTCCATTGTCAGCAATTTGGATCACAACATAATCAAAATCTAAGACTTCCGTTTTGATCCAAATACATGGATTCCACTCAAAGGTAGGCTGGTCGTTTATCGTTGACTTGAGATTGCTGCGAAGGGAATCAATTGCATTAGTCAGAATATTCATAAACACCTGGTTCAACTGTCCAGCATAGCATTCTATTTCAGGCAGGTGACCGTACTCTTTTATAACTGTGATCTTCGGATACTCTGATGTACCTTTTAGGCGGTGTCCAAGGAGTAACAGTGTATTTTCAAGATTCTCGTGAATATTCACCGCTGTTTTCTCGGTTTCCTCAACCCGTGAGAAGTTCCGCAATTGTAAGACAATTTGGTGAATGCGCTCAGATCCAATTGTCATTGAGGACATAAGTTTGGATACGTCTTCCTCAATGAAGTTGAAGTCAATCGCCGTCGTTGCAGCTTCAATTTCCACCACTGGATTGGGATAGTATTTATGGTAAAGTTTAATTAGGCTTAGCAAATCTTTTGTGTATTGATTGGCGTAGGGCAAATTAGCATAGATAAAATTGAGTGTATTGTTAATTTCATGGGCAATACCCGCAACTAAATGACCCAAACTGACCATTTTTTCGTTGTGCATCAGTTGGGTTTGTGTATGAGTGAGTTCTTTTAAAGCTTGGTCTAGCTGCTGATTTTTTTGAGTGATTCGACGAGTCAAAAGCCGTTGCTCTAATTGCGCCACCACTTGACGACTGAGAGTTTGTAGTGCTTCAATTTGTTGTTGTTCAAGTTGACGCGGTACAAAGTCGAGTACACAGAGTGTACCTATCGAATAATTTTCTTCTGTGATCAGGGGTATTCCTGCATAAAACCGAACGTGAGGCGGTGAGACAACGACTGGATTCTTGGCAAATGGTGGATCAGCTAAAGTGTCTGGAATGATTAACGTATCACCTTTTTGGACAGTATATGGGCAGAAACCAGCCTCAAGTGGGGCATTCGTAATTTCCATACCAACCTTTGATTTGAACCACTGTCGGTATGCATCTACAAAAACAATTAACGCCACTGGGGTTTGACAAATCTGTGCTGCCAATTTAGTCAAATCATCAAAGTCCGCTTCAGCAGGCGTGTCGAGTATTTCATACTGATAAAGTCTGTTTAGCCGTGCTGTTTCGTGTTCCACAGCAGCTAGTATCTTATCAGGTTGTTTCTGCATCGATTTTGGCAACGTGGCACTTTTGTGCTGATTATTCCATGAAATTACAAAACTTAATTCTAATTATAATGGTGTTAGCCAATAAGTAACATTTTCTACAACTTTATTTTGAAAGCCAAACTCAGTCAATTTCTCAGGTGGTAAACCTACATAAGTCCAATGGGGTATATCATTCTCTACAGTCCGATACCAGCCATATTGATTGAGAGCCTGTTTTTGGGCTTCAGTGGTGACTCTCAAATCAATAGCTAAGCCCCAAAGATGTTGTGATGCTCCAGGTGGTGCAACTAGACCAAGGATTTTTGTTTCTTTTCCTTGACGCACTTGTTCTAAAGTCTTATTATCTGCATATTTTTGCCAAAATCTCAAATTAGTGGCGAAACTGCGACTACAATCACTAGCACCATAACCTGATTTTAAAGGGATTTGTACTTGTGAACGTGCTTGGTCGAAAGCGTCTGCTGCTGACTTTTGTAAATAACACTGGCTCGTATTCTTCACTTGAGTTAGTGTTAAAGTCGATTGAAATTGTTTGGTTTCCTGGTCGTTAGTAAAGAGAACTTTTGGTGGAAGTTTAATTTGCGGATCTTGGTTGACAAATACTGAGCCATAAGCACGTAATAGTATATATTCAAATGTATGAGGAGTGGGAATTTTTAGTAAATTATTTGTAACTGCTGATAAGAATCTATCTTTTTCAGTTAAGTTTTGGTTGGGAGTAAATGGCTGACTGGGAGTTGGAGAGATGAGTGTTTGAGGAACATTTGTACAAGATTGAGTTAAGATTCTGTTATTCTCTAAAGATGGAGTACTGACACAATTTTTCAGGGTTGGAACATCTGCCATTAACTTGTCGCGGCTTATTCCATGACTTGCGACTAATGCACAAGAAAGAAAAGCAATCATCATGTAAAAAAAAGCCTTCTTTAAAAAAGTTTTTATTTTCATCTTCGCGCTCGGTAGGTACATCCTCATTAAGGTTGCTATATTAGCTGTATATCACTCTGACTTGAAAATAGAACTCAGAACTCAGAACTCAGAACTCAGAAGAAAAGAGAAATTTTCATGTGTTCTGGTTCGGCAGTTCATGACGGCTAGTAAAAAGAAAAAACGTAGATAGAACAGAGTGATTTATCTGACATTTCCATATTCAGTTTTCAGCGATGCAAGCACTCTATCAGCTAATATTGAAATTGACTATATGCTTGTTTAAAGTATGACCATGCACACTATTGAATTCCAAGACGCTTATGATGTCATCGTCGTCGGTGCAGGTCACTCTGGTTGTGAAGCCGCCCTTGCTGCTGCACGCCTCGGCTGTCGAACTTTGCTGTTGACACTCAACTTGGATAAAATTGCTTGGCAACCCTGTAACCCAGCAGTGGGTGGTCCAGCGAAATCCCAGTTGACTCACGAGGTGGATGCACTCGGCGGAGAAATTGGCAAAATAGCAGATAGGACTTATTTGCAAAAGCGGATTCTCAACTCTTCGCGAGGACCTGCTGTTTGGGCGTTGCGCGCTCAAACAGATAAAAGAGAATATGCTGCGGTAATGAAAAATATTGTCGAGAACCAAGACAACTTAATCATCCGCGAAGGAATGGTCACAGATTTGGTGTTGGGCGCAAACGAAGAAGTCATAGGCGTTCAAACATATTTTGGTGTGGCGTTTGAGTGCAAAGCAGTTATCTTGACGACGGGGACGTTCTTGGGGGGACGGATTTGGGTTGGTAATAAGTCGATGGAGGCGGGACGTGCTGGAGAATTTGCTGCTGTCGGTTTGACGGAAACTCTCAATCGTTTGGGGTTTGAAACAGGACGACTGAAAACAGGAACCCCCGCACGAGTAGACAAGCGGTCTGTTGACTACAGTAAGATGATTCCACAGCCAGGGGATGAAGATGTCCGTTGGTTTAGCTTTGACCCAGAAGTTTGGGTAGAACGGGAACAACTTCCTTGTCATATCACCCGCACGACGCCGGAAACTCATCGCCTGATTCAGGAAAATCTGCAACTTTCACCAGTTTATGGCGGATGGGTGGATGCCAAAGGACCACGTTATTGTCCGAGTATAGAAGATAAGATAGTCCGCTTTGCTGATAAGGAAAGCCACCAAATTTTTATTGAACCTGAAGGAAGAGATATCCCGGAACTGTATATTCAAGGGTTTTCTACAGGATTGCCGGAAAATTTGCAACTCCACATGTTACGGAGTCTGACTGGGTTGGAAAAGTGCGTTATGCTCCGCCCAGCTTATGCAGTTGAGTATGATTATTTACCCGCAACTCAGTGTTATCCCACGCTGATGACGAAAAAGGTAGAAGGGCTGTTCTGCGCTGGACAGATTAACGGCACAACAGGATACGAAGAAGCGGCAGCTCAAGGGCTTGTTGCTGGAATTAATGCAGCTCGCTTTGCTCGCGGTCAAGAAATGATTGTTTTTGCCCGTGAGCAAAGTTACATCGGTACACTGGTTGATGACTTGTGTACCAAAGATTTACGGGAACCTTACCGTATGCTCACGAGCAGGTCTGAATATAGATTGATACTTCGTTCTGATAATTCCGACCAGCGGTTGACACCATTAGGACGGGAAATCGGCTTAATTGATGACCGACGTTGGGAACTTTTTACTCGCAAGCAAGAAAAGATTGCAGCGGAAAAAGAACGGTTGTATGGGACACGGGTGAAGGAACATGATGAAATTGGACGGGCGATCGCCCAAACCACCCAACAAGCAATCAAAGGTTCGATTACCCTCGCTGACTTGTTACGGCGTCCGGGATTTCATTACGTAGATCTCAACACATACGGACTGGGAAACCCCAATCTTGAACGTGCGGAAAAAGAAGGTGCAGAAATTGACATCAAGTATTCTGGCTACCTGCAAAGGCAACAAAATCAGATAGACCAAATTGCCCGTCAAGCACACCGCCAATTACCTGCAGACTTAAACTATCAAGCGATTGAGACTCTTTCTAAAGAAGCGCGGGAAAAACTCAGCAAGGTAAAACCATTGACAATAGGGCAAGCAGCTCGTATTGGTGGAGTGAATCCAGCGGATGTGAATGCTTTATTAATTTATCTAGAATTGCATAAAACCAAATCTGGGAAGGAATTTTCGGTGTTAGCTTGAAAACAATTCCAAAAGAGGGAGTATAGTTATAAGTGAAATATGAAGAGACTAGTATCCGTGATGACATGAAATTAACACCGTGACATCATTCGCAGTCTCCATATTCAATCAGAATCTCAAATCTACCTGAAATCTACTCGTGATATTTAACAGTGAACAGTGAACAGTGAACAGTGAACAGTGAACAGTGAACAGTGAAAACTGGTAACTGGTAACTGGTAACTGATAACTGATAACTGATAACTGATAACTGATAACTGTTTTAACACGAGAGATTAGACGGGTTTCATCTCAGGTTTTATTCGCGGACACAGGGGGAACAATAATTATCTTGCTAGGAGTTAGTAGTCAAGAACGCCATGTCACAAAACGCCAATACCTATCTCATTCTTCCAGAACAATCCGAAGAATTCATCCCTAACGAACCCTGGTCCATAGAAACCTATGCTGATGGCTTGATGGATGAACTCTTCGCTGATCTTAATGTAATTTTGGATCGTTCTGAGCGCTTGCCTTCCCAAACACCATTGCCTCAAAAAGAAATTCCTCAAGTACCAACAGTTACAACGCCGCCAAGTGCAATCCCAGATACACTCATCAGCCTTATACACGAAGGGGCGCAACCTAGAAACAATCCATTGAATCCAGTTGGAGTCGGGACTCCAGGGGTTCCCAAATTAATAAAAAAACGAGTCAAAAAATCAAAACGCAGAAGAGGCATAGCGCTTTTGATGGGAGTCACCGCAGGGTTAGCCGCTGCTAGCATTATTTGGGTAGCAAACTCTGGACTTTTCAATCGTTTCGTTTTAAAATCATTCCACCAAAGTCTACTGCAGCCACACTTAGAGAAGTGCTTACAGTCAGCGGATTGATGCTCTGGTGACTTCTAGTCATCAGTCATTAGTATGGAGTGTTATTCAAATCGTGAAAAATTTACGCTCTGACTCTTGACTAATCGTAGATTTCGTTTACCCCTGAGGGAGATCATGCGATCGCTTGTGCTGTACCTTGATTCGTGAAAAAACAAGATCCCCGACAATTCTTACGAAATCGGGGATTTGAATAATTAAGCAGACTTGACACTATCCTCTAACGGCAAAGTAAACCAGAAAGTCGCCCCTTTTCCCAAATCACTTTTCACACCAATTTCCCCACCGTGTGCGGTAATAATTTGCCGACACAGATACAAACCCAATCCTAAACTTAAAGAATTGCGAACATTATTACCCCGAAAATAAAGATCAAATAGATGCTGACTCTGCTGCTGACTCATACCAACACCATTATCAGCAACAGTGCAACATACCTTATCACCCAGGGCGATCGCATCAAGAGTAATACTTAATCCAGGAGGATTATGTTTAACAGCATTAACAATTAAGTTAGAATACACTCGCCACAGTTGTGTAGAATCGGCATTGACTGAGGGTAAAACATCTGAAACTAAATTTGTTAGGAAAGCTTGATTTTCTTTCAACATTGGCTCTAAATCTGCAATCGCAGCTTCGACCACTGTGTGCAATTGTAGAGTTTGGGGTTGTAAAACAATACCTTGCACTTCGCTAACATGGGCTTCCATCAACGAGTTAATTAAGTTCAATTGGCGATCGCTACTTTGCACCATCCGCTCTAAAATTGAGCGAGGAAGCAATATTTTTTCTTCTGGATGAGAAAGCAAATTTTTCAGCACCATCAAAGTTCCCAATACTGGGTTGCGTAAGTCATGAGAAACTGCATGGAAAAAGACTCGTAATGCTTCCTCAGTCCGTTTGCGTTGGCTGATGTCCAAAATCACTCCCACCAAACCGCCAAGCGTTCCATCTGCCTTGGAAAAAGTTGCTTTATAAAAAATGACATCATGTTTTGTGTTATCCTTATAAATAACAGAGCCTTCAGAAGTTTGAACTCCCCCTTGTTCTAATAGTTCTTTATCAGCTTGATAGTATTTCTGCGCTAACTCTTCTGGTGCAATTTCATACACTGTCTTCCCCAGAATCTTCTTTTGACTCAAACCGAAGTCTTCCTCAAAAGCTTTATTACACCCAACATATAAACCTTGAGCATTCTGATAGAACACAGGGGTAGGAATCGTATTAACTAATACTTGTAAAAAATTTAATTGTTCCTGTAGCGCTTCTTCCACTTGCTTGCGCTTGGTAATATCTGAAATCACTCCTTCGTAGTAAAGAAGTTTTCCGTTTTGATCACGCACGGCGTATGCTTTTTCGGAAATCCAGACAATACTGCCGTCTTTGCGATATATTTGAGATTCAAATTCGGACACGCTGCCATGCTCTTCAATTAAGCGCATGAACTCTGTACGACGATTGGGAGCAACATACAGTTGATTTTCAATGTCAGTCAAGTTTGCTATGACTTCTTCTGGAAAAGAATATCCATAAATACGTGCTAGCGCCGGATTTGCCGTAATGTAACGTCCGTCTGGTGTACTTTGGAAAATCCCTTCGACTGCGTTTTCAAAAATGCTGCGGTATTTTTCTTCTGTCGCTCCTAGTTTCTGATATGCTGTCTCTAGTTCTTTGTGGGCAGAAAATTCAGAACGTTGCAAACGATCATACAGATAAACGCCAAAATTACAGATAAAACAGAACCAAAACAGAGCTAAGCTCATCGTCACACTGTAAATTGGCTTATTACTATCCGGTGGCGGTTGCTTGAGTCCCAGTGCTGTATTCACGCCAAAATAATATATCAGTACACCCAACTGAGAAACAAGATGTAAGGGAAAGCGTACCGGGATGAGGGTGGCTTGGCTAAGGAACATCACGAACCAAGCGAAAATATCTGGTAGAGCGAAATTGTTGAGTGTTGCCCAAATTTGTTCGACAATAGTTATCGACCAGCCTAAGCCAAGAAACACAAACCCTGGATAACGACGACCGAATTGAGTTTTATGGATAGCCAAACAGCTTAATAAACTCAGCACCATCGCAGCATACAGGACAAAAAAAAGGCGTTTGGCTTCCTTGGGAATATTTGCCAACTCCTTGAGGTGAAATAAGGCATCGTAAACATCTCGGAAGGCAAAAGTCAAGACTAAGACGATCGCAACCCACAACGCCAGATGTAATCTCTGCCATAAAAAGCGATCGCGCCAAGCTTCGTAATCCGATGCGATAGCATAACTCGGTAGAGAACTGGTGAAGACAGAAGCTTTTTTCCAAGACTTTTGTACTGTTTGAAATACAGTTGCCTTTAACCTCTGAGCAAATCTTCCCACAGCAAGGAAGGCTTTTGCCTTCTTCATTTTTGGCATCGCACCCTCTTATTTAACTTGGACTGCGGATGATCTGTATTCATCACCTCTTAAATTCCAAACAACTCAATCAGATACTTATTATCTTAAGACGAGATTGCTAGAGGTAATGTGAAGTAAAAAGTTAAACCGCGTTTCCGGTTGCAACTAACGCCAATTTCACCACCGTGTGCTTTAATAATTTGCCGACAAAGATACATTTTTAAGCCAATTCTTGTGGAACATGGGGCTTGCGGTGCGCGTACATACAAATCGAAGAGGCGATCGCACTCCAATTTACTCATACTCACGCCGTCATCTTGAATCTGTAAGCGAATCCTTCCTGTCTCAACTGTGGCTTTGAGGGTAAACTTGACTCCTGGTGGATTGTGTTGCCAACTATAAGTTAATAAGTTGACAAAAACCTTTTGCAGTTGACCTGGATCGACAATCACTGATGGTAAATCGTCTGCAACCAAATTTTTCACACTTGATTTTTGCTGTGTCAGCATTGGCTGCAAGTCTTTGATCATTTTATCAATCAATGAGTGAAAAGAAACTACCTCACGATGGAGGACAATTCCCTGTGCTTCGCTTGAATGTAGTTCCAGCAGTGATTCTATCATTTCCAGTTGGCGATCGTTTCCTTGAATCATCCGTTCAATAATTGAGCCAGATACTGGGATAGAGAATGCAGTTAGCCCAGAAGGTGGGGATAAGCACAAAGAGTTATTTTTGTCTATAGACATTCCCCTCAACCGAGGGAACTTGAGTACGGAGGCATGGTTTCCAAGTCTTGGGATATTTCCCTCAACCTCTGGGTGTCCTCCCCGGAGTGCCTTGTTTACTCCCCTCAAAATCGTGGACTTGCGCACAGAGGTGTTTTCTTGTTGTCCTCTATTAAGTAAATTATTCAATACCATCAAATTACCCATAACTGAAGTCCGCAGTTCATGGGAAACGGTGTGCAAAACAACATCTTTGACGCTGTTTAATTCTTGGAGTTCCAGCATTTTTTGCTGTAGCTGTGCAGTACGCTCTTCTACTTGACGCTCCAAATTTGTGTTAAATTGCTCTAGTTTTTGATAAAGTTGTGCCTGCTGAATGGCGATCGCCACTTGTTCAGACATCTGCTGCAGCAAGTCAATTTCTATCGCACTCCAATGGCGTGGTTTGCTGCATTGGTTCGCAATCAACGCGCCAAACAATTCCTTACCTTGCATAATCGGTACAGCTAAGTTAGCTCTGATTTGGAATTGTTTGTACAGCCCTTTTAATTTCGCGGATCCTGATATTTTTGTGGTATCCTCTACTATACGCACCCGGTTACTTCTCAAAATTGTTTTGAGTTCTTCTATAAAAGTTTTATCCTCATTTTTCCAATTCAGGACTGATGGATATTTGGGATCTACTGATTCAGCAAAGATTCCTGAGTAAAGATTCGTATCATTCAACGCAATGAAAACTCGATCCGCTTCTAAAAATTGCCGAACTTCGTTAACAGTCGTTTGCAGAATTTGGTCTAGATTCAGCGATTGACGAATTCGCGATAGTGTTTGAGTTAAGAGGCGATCGCGTTTTGAAGACAGCCGCAGTAATTCTTCCGCCTGCTTGCGTTCTGTTATATCATTGGTCACACAAAGCATACAAGGCTCTCCACCCAAAGTAATCACCTCGGCTGAAAACAGCGCCACTCTGAGTTCACCAGACTTTGTGTAAAGTTCTATTTCTAAATTGCGAATAAATCCTTGCTCTTTTAGCGCTTTTATGGTATCAGCATGACAACTAACCCACAGATTTAACTCATTGCGGGTACGACCAATGACTTCTTCTCTGGAAAAGCCAGTGATTTGGACAAAAGCATCGTTAACTTCAAGGTAGCGTCCATCTTTAAGAGTCAAGATAGTAATTGGGTTAGGACTAGAACAAAAGGCTTTAGAAAACTTTTCCTCCGACTCGCGTAAGGCAAGTTCTGCTTTTTTGCGTTCGCTGATGTCGTGATTCACTGATAGTAAGCAGGGGATGCCATCTAAATGAATGACTTCGGCTGAAAATAGTCCCGTACGTCTCTCACCAGACTTGCGGCGGAATTCAAATTCCATGTTGCGAACAACCCCATGTTTTTGCAATTCTTGTAACACAGTGGTGCGATCGCTTTGATTCACCCAAATATGTAAATCAAAATCAGTCCGATCAATAACTTCCTCTCGTTCATAGCCCGACTGTTTGACAAAACTATCATTAACTTCTATGTAGCGTCCTTCTGCAAGAGTGCTGATCGAGATCGGATTAGGACTACAATGAAAAACTGTCGCAAACTTTTGAGCCAAATTTCTCAAAGTAACTTCCGTTTGTTTGCGTTCTGTAATATCCCGTACAATTGCCACAACTTCATCTTGTCCGCTGACAACCACTCGCGCCTCATAATCTCTGATTCCCAAAGGCGTTGGCAGTTGATATTCACAGGTTTGTAAAGTTTTTGAATCCAAAGCCTTGGCAATAGCCTCTTGGCTTTTTAAAGCAACATCTGGAGGTAATAATTCCTGTAAAGTCTTCCCAACAATTTCATGTCTGGGAATAGTGACATTTGCTCCCTCACCTTTAAAGTCAAGATACTTGCCATCGCGACTGATGCGAAACATCAAATCAGGGATAGCATTTAAAATCGCCTTATAGCGTGCTTCACTTTCTCGTAATTTTTCCTCCGCCAACTTGCGATCTGTAATATCTATGAGCAAACCATCCCAAATCACATCTTTACATGGTTGTTTTTCATAGCGAGAAGTTCCTTGAATCCACTTGAGTTTACCACTAGGAGTGATGATGCGACCTTCCCAATGCCAAGGTTCTCCTGTAGCACAACAAGCAGCAATAGATTCTTCAAACCCTTTGATATCCTGAGGATGAGTCAGTTTGTTGAGTACTTGAAAGTCCGCCTGTAGCATTTCTGGTTCCAATTCAAACAGTTCTTTACACCCAGAACTGGCATATATCACAAACTGAGATCCATCCTGCCGCTTCAGGAATTGAAAAATCATCCCTGGCAAATTGGCAGCAATTTTTTCCAGCAGGGGTAAAGTTCCTTGTTGGGAATTTGGTGTATGCAGCGCTTTCACGGTTTCATTCACACTCTGACCTTTTTATCATCAAGTAATAAATGTATCACGCAAGTCCATTATCGGCTCTTTGGCGGTTTTTCCTGTATTTGGATACCAGCCAAACAAAATTTTCCGAACTTGTTCTTCTTTCAGGTTATATTTTTCAGTTTAATTTGGCATTCACCCAATTGGATGAACCACTCGCACAAGAGCAATTTGGGTAACAACAAATAAACTGAGTTTTGAGAATCATTAACGTAATTTGAATGTTATGTCAAGCCAACAAATCAAATCTGCTATAGGAATCTGGTTTGGTTTATGAAGTTACTAGTCTCGCTAGGGAAGAGGGAAGAGGGAACACTTCGACAAGCTCAGTGCATCGCAGGCAACACCCGAACGCTTAACATAAACTGTACGGAGTTCTGTAGAAAAAATAATTATGCAAACACTCTCTATCGACAACAACGAGCGGTTACAACTTTCACCCCTGACGATACCATCCCGCCTACTGTTGGGACCAGGACCCTCAAATGCCCATCCCACAGTTCTGGAAGCAATGAATACTCCCCCAGTTGGGCATCTTGATCCAGCTTTTCTGGCACTGATGGATGAAATTCAGTCTTTGCTGCGCTACGTGTGGCAAACCAAAAATCAGTGGACGATCGCAATCAGCGGCACAGGATCAGCAGCAATGGAAGCGGCGATCGCCAATACAATAGAACCAACAGATGTGGTATTAATTGGTGTTGCTGGGTATTTTGGTAATCGCTTAGTTGAGATGGCTTCTCGATATGATGCCGATGTCCGAACCATCACAAAACCTTGGGGACAAGTCTTCTCGCTGGATGAGTTGCGAACTGCCCTACAAACTCATCGTCCAGCTATTTTAGCTCTTGTCCATGCAGAAACCTCCACAGGAGCACGTCAACCCTTGGAAGGAGTTGGTGAGTTGTGTCGTGAATTCGGCTGTTTGCTGTTGATAGATACAGTCACGAGTTTAGGTGGAGTTCCTTTGTTTTTGGATGAGTGGGGAGTTGATGTCGCTTATAGCTGTAGCCAGAAAGGGTTGGGTTGTCCTCCTGGTGCTTCGCCATTGACGTTAGGTCCTCGTGCGATCGAGAAATTGCATCGGCGTCAAACCAAGGTAGCGAACTGGTATTTGGATATGACGTTGTTGAGCAAGTATTGGGGCGAAGAACGCACCTATCATCATACAGCGCCCATTAACTTATACTACGCTCTGCGAGAAGCACTGCGCTTGATTGCCGAAGAGGGAATAGAAAATTCTTGGCAACGCCATCAAAAGAACGTAGAGTATCTTTGGGAGAGGTTAGAGAACTTTGGACTGAGTTTGCACGTTGACAAACAGTTCCGATTACCCACTCTCACCACTGTTCGCATTCCACAAGGGGTAGATGGTAAAGCAGTTGCACGGAGGTTGCTCAATGAACATAATATCGAAGTTGGAGGTGGTCTTGGCGAACTCGCAGGTCAAGTTTGGCGCGTTGGACTCATGGGCTTCAACAGTCGCAAGGAAAGTGTTGACCGACTTTTAGAAGCACTGCAACAGGTTTTGCATGAGCAGCAGTAGGTCATAATTGCCCAGCATCAGCAGACAAGGATGCTTTTTCAACAACTGCGATCGCTTAGTTTATAGAGTAAACTATGAGGGCACAGCAATGCTGTGCCCCTACAATAGGAACATATAGCAGTCCTATCTGCAAAGTGAAAATTATTTTGAAACGTAATAAATGGAGATTGGATGATTCTATGGCAATTACCCTTGAATTAGCTCCAGAAATTGAAGCTCGTTTGATAGCTCAAGCCACAGCACAGGGTATGACACCCGAAGCGTTTTTGAAAACCGCTATCGAAAATTTACTGAATGCTGAACCCCAGGTATACCGAGTTGGAACTGCCTTAGTTGTTCAATCTACCCCAATTGGCAATCTGGAAACCTCTGTTGAGCAAATGTGGGAAGAACGACTCAGTGGCTTAATCGCAGATTATGAAAGCCCTGTTTAATACATAATTGATGGCATATTTTATATCAAGTTTGCTTAATCACTTATAAAACGGCATTGGGATCGCGCAGAGGAATTAATTCAACTGGCTCAACTTCGTAAGGTTGATTTGAAAATGCTGATTTAATTTGAGCAGTAATCATATCGTTTCCGGTTGAATCTGAATAATTAAAAAACCGCAGAGGCGCAGAGAACGCAGAGAGAGAGAAAGGAGAAATAATTCCGATACAAACGGATTTGATATCACTCAATTTGTTTTTCACGTTTGCGCTTTTCGATTTCGGCGATGGGTAATAGTAAATTATCCTCAATTTCTTGCCTGACCTCTCGGTTGATATAACAATCGTCGCTATTTAAACAGTCTGCGAGTAGCTGATTGGCATCATAATACTTCTGCAAGAGTTCTTTTTGTGCATCGTTGAACTCCCAGTCATGCCCAATATTACGATGCTGTATCAGCATTATATTTTTTAATTCTTTAAACCACACTTTATAATTGATATCCCACCATCGTTGAAAACCATTATCCAAATTTAGTTTTTTATTAGAGATTTTATGAACGAGAATTTTCAATTCATCTTTTAATTTAGTACTTAACTTCTCTGTAATAACAGTTTCGATAAAATCATTAATATGTACATCTTGAAAATTAAAGCTAAATGTTATAAAATCAACAATTTTAAGGTCATATTGCATTTCTTGATACAGTTTTCGGAATGGGTCATTGACTCGGTTAGTAACTTCACTCAGTTCAAATTGCATTTTTTCTAAAATGCTGTTATCTTCCATTTTAAATTTTTCATCAAATTCATATACTTGATATTCATACTCTTGTTGAGAATACCATTCTTTTATGTGTTCTATATCAATATAAAGTTCTTGGGCATAATCAATATCTAATTCAAGTGTAAGAGAATAATCGATAGCTTCATCTATACTACATGCTAATTGGAACTTACGATCCAAAGAATTAGATTCTATAAGTATAGATTCTCCATATCTTTTTTTATTTTGCTTGTCCCAGTCTAGAATTAATCTCTGTTCTAAAGCAAAATAAAACGCTCGAACTGCGGCTGGTTTATAAGAAGCTTGAACTAATAGTGATTTATGATTCACCCACTCCAAAAAATCCTGCAAATTTTCATCAAGTGAAAGTAGTCTATCAATCCTGTCCTTCATTAACAAAAACAAAAAATCAGCATTTTGCATCATTTCAGCAGTTAGTAACAACACCTGCCAGTAGTGTTTCTCTGTAATAATATGCTCCACCAAATTTTGTAGAGACGCGATTAATCGCGTCTCTACGATTTCCCTCGCCACCAAATACTCTTGAAACGTCAAATGCGAAAACGACCAAACCTTCTGCGCCCTCTCAATCAATAACCCATGCTGAGATGCGATCGCCCGCAAAACTCCTCGACTATCCCGCCGCTCAATTCCTAAAAACTCCGCAATATATCTCTCCAACTCCTCCTGATCAAACAACACATACTTTTCCTGCTCAAACTTCTTCACCGCCAAAAAGCTTAAAAGTTCCAACTTCCGATCCACCGACAAATCCCGATAAATCTCATCCCGCTCAACCTCCCGGGATTTGTCCCACTGTTCCAACAATAAATCCAATCCCTCTTCATATAACTTGGAACGCTTCGAGTAAAATTTCCCCGTCTGCTGGAACACCGCACAAGTCAAACTCAGCAAAATCGGCGTAATTGCTAATTCCCGAATCGGCTTGTTTTGCTGTCGAAATAACTGTGACAAAAAATCCGGCGCTTGTGTCTCCCCTTTCCCATCTGCACACACTGTCTCAAACCAATGCTGTGCAAATGCTCTTACCTGTTCCTCATTAAAATCCGCCACTTCCACATAATCAAACCGCTCAAACCGCGATTCCTGGCTTTGTGTCCGACAAGTCACCACCACCTGCACTTGTGGATAAATACGGGTAAACCGCTTGATTTCCTTGGCAATTTGCTTTCCTGCTTCCCCCGTTACCTCATCCAACCCATCCAGCAATACCAATGCCCGTCCCTGACTTAGCACCAATTTTATATCTGTATTCCTCAACCCCCACTGTTGTCCTAAAAACTGCTCCAAGTTATATGCGTACTCACGTCCCTCGTCCACAAAATAGCGCAGCTTTATCAAAACAGGAATTCGCTGTGCTTGTAATTTTCCAGCATTGCACTCGGTGACAATTCTTTGGAGATATGTCGTTTTCCCCGAACCAGGTTTACCCAGCACCATCAGGTTAGTATTTCGCTCCAGCACAGCAAACCCTGACATGCGCTGCTGTTTCTTACCCAAACCAATTCGATCTAAACTGCGGTAGTCGGAATTACCCCTTGTAAAATCCTGCCACAAATCATCCAGTTCCGACCTGCGGCTACTGCTAAGGGATTCCAGAATATTTACGTTTACAAATAACTCTCCCAAAGGCACGCAATGGTCTATAGCGGTTCTCGCTTGAGTGAAATACAGTGTGGGAGGATGGAGTATATCAATAACCAAGTGCATCGACATGAAAGCTTACTCCACTGATCTGCGCCAAAAAGTGATTGATGCTCACAACAATCA
>JAESGJ010000247.1_pt1 | contig 55283 bp, 43 predicted proteins | sample 9266241 | NCBI WGS metagenome assembly JAESGJ01 (sample SAMN14514841, study PRJNA621669) | algae metagenome | isolation source: Brasilonema octagenarum HA4186-MV1 and co-occurring heterotrophs from wet... | place: USA: Manoa Valley, Hawaii | collected 2009-07-20
CGTGCTCAACGCCAGCGCCGCGCTGCTTACCGCGTTCGGCTGCAACGAGCCGGTGCTGTGCGTCACCGGCCAAGTGCCGACGCAATTCCTCGGCAAGGGCCGCGGCCATCTGCACGAGATGCCGGACCAGCTCGCGACCCTGCGCACCTACGTGAAATGGGCCGACCGGATCGAATATCCCGGCAACGCACCGACCACCGTGGCCCGCGCCTTCCAGGAGATGATGTCCGGACGGCGCGGCCCCGCCTCGGTCGAGATGCCCTGGGACGTCTTCACCCAGCGCGCGGACACCGCCGCTGCCCGGATGCTGGAGCCGCTGCCCGCGTCGCAGCCCGATCCGGATCTCGTCAAGCAGGCCGCCGCGCTGATCAAGGCGAGCAAAGCGCCGATGATCTTCGTCGGCAGCGGCGCGATCGAGGCGGGCGGGGAGATCCTCGAGCTCGCCGAGATGATCGACGCGCCCGTCGTCGCCTTCCGCAGCGGCCGCGGCATCGTCTCCAACGCGCATGAGCTGGGGCTCACCATGGCGGCTGCCTACAAGCTGTGGCCGACAACCGATCTGATGATCGCAATCGGCACCCGCGCGGAGCTGCCGGCATCCGGCTTCCGCTGGCCCTATCAACCGAGCGGACTGAAATCCATTCGGATCGACATCGATCCGGTCGAGATGCGCCGCCTCGTCGCCGATGTCGCCATCGTCGCCGACGCCAGTGACGGCACCGCCGATCTTGTCGCAGCCGTGAAAAAAGCCGGCTATGCGCGAACCCGGGGCCGGCGGGAGGACATCCGCAAGGCCACCGCGACCGCGCAAGCCGAAATCCAGCGCATCCAGCCGCAGATGGCCTATCTCGACATCCTGCGCGAGGTGCTGCCGCCGAATGCGATCGTGACCGACGAATTGTCGCAAGTCGGCTTCGCCTCCTGGTACGGCTTTCCAGTCTACCAGCCGCGTACCTTCATCACCTCGGGCTATCAGGGCACGCTCGGCTCGGGCTTCCCGACCGCGCTGGGTGCCAAGGTCGCCAATCCCGACAAGCCGGTGGTCGCCATCACCGGCGACGGCGGCTTCATGTTCGCCGTGCAGGAGCTGTCCACCGCCGTGCAGTTCAACATCGGTGTGGTGACGCTGGTGTTCAACAACAACGCCTACGGCAACGTCCGCCGCGACCAGCGCGAGCGTTTCGACGGCCGCGTGGTCGCCTCCGACCTCGTCAATCCCGATTTCGTCAAGCTGGCGGAGTCCTTCGGCGTTGCGGCTGCGCGCGTCACTGCGCCTGATCAGTTCAAGGCAGCGATGGAGAAAGCGTTGGCCCATGGCGGGCCGTATCTGATCTCGGTCGAGGTGACCAGGGATTCGGAAGTCAGCCCGTGGGCGTTCATTCATCCGCCGAAGCCTTGACGCGTTCAGCAGCGCGCGCAGCGCGAACCATGATGCGCAATTGCGCATTGAAACTCCATAACCACGATCGGGAGTATGGATTCCGGGCCTGCGCTTCACGGCGCATCCCGGAATGACGGGCTTCTACCGTGTCCGGCGAAACGTCAGGTTGATACGCTTGCGCCCGAGCAGCGGATGCTCGCCATCGGCGAGCGGCGCGACGCCGTGATAGGCGAGCCTGCTGGCCCCGCCCCAGACCACGACATCGCCATGCACCAGGCGGAAGCGGCGCGGCTTGTCGCTGCGCGCCATGCCGCCGAACAGGAAGGTCGCGGGCAGGCCGAGCGAGACCGAGACGATCGGCGCCGAATAATCCAGCTCGTCCTTGTCCTGATGCAGCGACAGCCGCGTGCCGGGCTCGTAGCGGTTGACGAGGCAGGCATCGGGCGCGAAGTTTTGGAAGCCGCCCTGCTCCGCTGCGCCGCGCGCGAGATCGCGGAGCACCGGGGGCATCGCCGGCCATCGCGCGCCGGTGCGCGGATCGACGGGATCGTAGCGATAGCCGGTGTGATCGGTGATCCAGCCGCGCTCGCCGCAATTGGTCATCGCCACCGACATCAGATGACCGCCGGGCGTTGTCATGCGGCGGAATGGCGACTGTGCCACGATCGTGCGCACGGCGGCGATCAGTTCGGTCTCGATCGGCCTGACGAAGCCGCGCAGCAGCACGGCGCCGTCGGCGATCTCCTCGAGCGACGGCTGCGCCTCGGCAGCGCTATCGAACAGATCAGCCGTCAATCGCAGTACTCATTTGGCATCGTGAAAGATCACACCCAGCGTATGGCGCCGGCCGGACCTGATCCGGCTGACGCCATGGCGCAGATTAACGCGGTAGGTGCCGCGTGTCCCCTGCACCGGGCGGTGATGCACAGCGAAGGCGACCGCATCGCCCTGCGCCAGCGGAACCACCTCGGCGCGCGACTGCATGCGCGGCCGCTGCTCGGTCAGCACGAACTCGCCGCCGGTGAAGTCGCGGCCGGGCTCGGAGAGCAGGATCGCGACCTGGAGCGGGAACACATGCTCGCCGTAGAGGTCCTGATGCAGGCAATTGTAATCGCCCGCCTCGTATTGCAACAGCAGTGGCGTCGGGCGGCCTTGGCCCGCATCGTGGCAGCGCTCGAGAAACGCTGCATGCTGTTGGGGATAACGGATGTCGATCCCCATCGCTTCGTTCCAGCGATTGGCGACGCCTTGCAGATGCTTATAGAGCGCCGGGCGCAATTGCGCGATCCGATCGGGCAGTGGGTAGCAAAAATACTTGTATTCGCCGCGGCCAAAGCCGTGGCGCCCCATGACGATGCGGCTGCGGAAGTTGGCGTCGTCGGGATAGAGCGCGGCAATCTCGCGGCATTGGTCCGGCGTCAACAGGCCTTTCAGGACGGCGCAGCCTTGAGAGTCGAGTTCGCCGGTGATCTCGGCCCAATTGAGGGCGTCGATATGGGCCGCGGGGTTGATCGCTTCATCGATTGGGGGAGCACGTTTCGCGATTGCCATAACGATATTCATCCTTCCGCCATTCCGGGGCGCCACGCAGTCGCGAGCCCGGAATGACGGATAATGTCTGGCAGATCGTAGCGACGACGACCACCCGATTTCCGGCTGGTCCTAGCCCCGCACCGGCAGCGTCACCACGTCGTAGCCATGCCTGATCTTCCGCTTCAGCACGGGATCTTCCAGTTCGAAGTCGAAGCGCTCCGCCGGGCGGATGCCGCCCTTGGCCGCGAACGTGCCGCCGAACATGGCGCAGCCGTCGGGGAACTTCCCGCCCTCGAAGCCGCGCGCGATCAGGTCGTTGACCGGCAGCATCGCGTCCAGTGTGCCCTCCTGGTAGAGCACGCGTTCGCCCTTGATGGTGGCATAGGAGCGCAGGATCATCTTGTCCCAGTGGCCGATGACGTCCTCCAGCTCCCACAGCGTGGAGGCGATCGGCTTGTCGCACATCTGCTTGGACACCGTGACGTTGTAGGCCTCGACCTTGCGGTCGGTGTGGTCCGAGCCGCAGCCGACGAAGATGCGGCCCTGCCAGCCGATCAGCACGAACTCGACCTCACCCGACGAGTCGCCGCCGGTGCATTCGATGCTGTCTTCCTGGGTCAGTCGCCGCGCCGCGCCGCGATAATAGATCGGCGTCGAGGCCGGCGGGGCGATGCCCATCTCCTGCAGCTCTTTGATGTGCTTGTCGCGCGCGACGGGATCGCGGCCGGTCCAGCCGGCGATGACCATCTGCTCGATCGCCAGCGTCAGCGGCGTGGTGGTGTCCTGGGCGTCGACGGTGAAAGTGAGGTCAAACACGAATGACAGCCTCCATGCCGGCAGCAAGCTCGAAGATACGGCGGTCGGTGCCGCCTGCACCGGCCAACATCAGGCCGACGGGAATTTCGCCCTCGCGATTCGCGGGCAGCGAGATGGCGCAGCCGTCGATCATGTTGATCAGGGTGCAATTGCGCAGCGCGCGCAGGTTCTGCGCGGTGAACGCCTTGTCGTCGGCGAGATCGGCGATCTTCGGCGGCGTGTTGGCGGTGGTCGGCAGCACCAGCGCATCATACGCCGCGATGCGCGCATTGACGCGGGCGATCAGCGAGCGGCGCTCGTTGAGGAGATCGATGTAGTCGGCCGCACTCTGCGCCTCGCCGCGCATGATCCGCACGGAGACGCGGGGATCGTAGACGTCGCCCTTCGCCGTGATGAGGTAGCGATGCCAGGCGTAGCTTTCGGAGGCTGCAAAGCCGCCCTTGGCGTTCATCGGCCCGATGTCATGAAATTCCGCCATCTCGATGCGCTCGATGATCGCGCCGTGATCGGACAGCGTCTTCAAGGCGCGTTCGAACGTCGCGGCCACCTCTGCGTCGAGATCGTCGAGCGCGATCGTGGTCGGCACCGCCAGCCGCATGCCCTGAACCGGCCGCGGCTTCAACGGGACGATCGGCTCGCCCGCGAGCACGGCATCGAGTATGGCACAGCAACTGACCGATCGCGCCAGCGGCCCGATGCTGTCCAGCGAGAACGACAGCGGCACTGAGCCGTCGAGCGGCACGCGCCGCTGCGTCGGCTTGTAGCCGACGATGCCGTTATAGGCCGCCGGAATCCGGCAGGAGCCGCCGGTGTCGGTGCCGAGCGCGCCATGCGCCATGCCGTCCAGCACAGACACCGCCGCGCCCGAGGACGAGCCGCCGGGCACATGTCCCACCGTCCGGTTCCAGGCTCCCTTCGGCGTGCCGTAATGCGGATTGATGCCGATGCCGGAATAGGCGAACTCGGTCATGTTGGTGCGCCCGATCACGACGAAGCCGGCCCGGCGCAGCCGCGCCACCGTCGCGGCATCCTGCTCGGCCGGCGGGGAATCGTCGAGGGCACGGGAGCCGGCGCGTGTCACCTGGCCCCTGATGTCGAACAGGTCCTTGATCGAGACCGGGATGCCGGCATAGCGCGACGGCGTCGCCTTGGCCTTGCGCAAGCCGTCCATCGCGTCCGCCGCGGCGAGCGCGGCGTCCTTGTCGACATGGAGGAAGACGCGCTGGCCTTCGCCTGAGGGATCGGCGATCCTGGCAATGCAGGCCTCGACCAGCTTGCGGGAGGTGGTGCGGCCGCTTTCGAGGTCGTCGGCGAGCTTCGCCAGTGTCGGGAATTCGGGCATGTCTGTCTCACGGAATATTGTCGCGCGCAATCTATAGCGCTGCCTCAGTTCGACACAAGCATTGTGCGCATGATGGCATGCATGCGTATTGCTGGACCGTTGACGCACCATGGTCGATTGTCGCATCAAGATCGAAACGGGCGGGCGTGAGCCTGAGCCTTTGGGAGGGCATTCCGACATGGCCGAACCGCAGCGCGCGCGACCGAAACCGACGCCGGAGACCCAGCATTTCTGGGATGGCACCAAAGCCGGTGAATTGCGCCTGCAGCGCTGCGACGCCTGCGCACATGTCTACTTCCCGCCGCGCCCGTTCTGCCCGTCCTGCGCCTCGCGCAAGGTCAGCATCTTCAAGGCGAGCGGCAAGGGCTTCCTCTACAGCTACGTGATCAACCATCGCCCCGCCGCGCCCGGCTTCACGCCGCCTTATGCCATCGCGGTGGTCGAGCTCGACGAGGGTCCGCGGATGATGAGCAACATCATCGACTGCCCGCAGACGCCTGAGGCGCTCGAGCTCGACATGAAGCTCGAGGTCGCCTTCGAGGCGCTCGACGACAAGATCACCCTCCCCGTGTTTCGTCCGGCGAAGGGATAGGCCATGCGCAGCAATCAGGTTGCCGTCGTCGGTGCGGCCGAGACCACCGAGCTCGGTGTCATCCCCAATGCCTCGCAGCTCCAGTTGCACGCGGATGCCGCGCTCAACGCCATCGCGGATGCCGGACTCAAGCTGTCCGACATCGACGGCTTCGCGACCGCGGTCGAGACGCCGCAGCAGGTCTGCCACTATCTCGGCATCAAGCCGACCTGGGTCGACGGCACCTCGGTCGGCGGCTGCTCGTTCATGCTTCATGTCCGGCACGCGGCTGCGGCGATCGAAGCGGGCCTGTGCAAGACCGTGCTGATCACGCACGCCGAGAGCGGCAAGTCGATGATCGGCAAGGCGCCACGCTCGATCCCGGCCGACAGTTTGCAGGGCCAGTTCGAAGCGCCCTACGGCGTCTACGGTCCGCCCAGCATGTTCCCGATCCCCGTGCTGCGCTTCATGAAGACCTACGGCATCACCCATGAGCAGCTCGCCTCGGTGGCCGTGGTGCAGCGCGAATGGGCGGCGAAGAATCCGCGGGCGATGATGAAGGACCCGATCACGGTTGCCGACGTGCTCAATTCGCGCATGATCGCGTATCCGTTCCGACTGCTGCAATGCTGCCTCGTCACCGACGGCGGCGGCGCGCTGATCCTGACCTCGGCCGACCGCGCCAGGGATTTTCCGCGCAAGCCCGTCTACATCATGGGCACCGGCGAGAGCGTGGAAACGCCGATGGTCAGCCAGATGGAGACGTTCAATTCCTCGCGCGCGTTCAAGACCGCGGGGCCGCTGGCCTTCAGGGAAGCCGGCATCGCGCACAAGGACGTCGATCATCTCATGATCTACGACGCGTTTGCGCATCTGCCGCTGTTTGGCCTTGGCGACCTCGGCTTCATGCCGCATGAGGAGACCGGCAAGTTCATCGCCGACGGCAACACGCGGCCCGGCGGCAAGTTGCCGCTCAACACCAATGGCGGTGGCTTGAGCTACATGCATTCGGGCATGTACGGCATGTACGCGCTGCAGGAGAGCGTGCGACAGATGCGCGGCATCGCGCCGGCACAGGTGCCGAACGCGACAATTTCGGTGTGCCACGGCGTCGGCGGCATGTTCGCCGCGAGTGGCACGATCGTGTTCACGAACGAGAGGTAGTGGCTGTCATTCCGGGATGCGCCGAAGGCGCAGGCCCGGAATCCATAACCACGATCAGGAGTATGGATTCCGGGCTCGCGCCAAGCGGCGCGCCCCGGAATGACAGCAAAACTTGGAACGGCTAGCGGAGAACCCACATGAGCAAATCACTGCAAGACAAGGTCATCATCGTCACCGGCGCAGGCCGCGGCATCGGGCGCGAGATCGCGCTGCTCTGCGCGGCGGAGGGCGCCAAGGTCGTGGTCAACGATCCCGGCAGCGCCGCCGACGGCGCAGGCTCCAACGCTGCGCCCGCCGAGGAGGTGGTCGAGGAGATCAAGAAGCGCGGCGGCATCGCGGTCGCCAATTTCGAGTCGGTCGCCGAAGCCATCCCCGCCAGCAAGATCGTGAAGACCGCGACCGATCATTTCGGCCGGCTCGACGGTGTCGTCAACAATGCCGGCATCCTGCGCGACATGATCTTCCACAAGATGAGCGTGGAGGCGTTCGAGGCCGTCATCAAGGTCCATCTGATGGGCTCGTTCTACGTCAGCCACGCCGCCGCGCGCATCTTCCGCGAGCAGGAGTCGGGCTCCTTCGTGCACTTCACCTCGACTTCCGGCCTGATTGGCAATTTCGGCCAGGCCAATTACGCCGCCGCCAAGCTCGGCATCGTCGGGCTCTCCAAGTCGATCGCGCTCGACATGGGCCGTTTCAACGTCCGCTCCAACTGCGTCTCGCCGTTCGCCTGGACGCGCATGATCGGCACCATCCCGACCGAGACGGACGCCGAAAAGGCGCGGGTCGAGAAGATCAAGCAGATGGGCCCGGAGAAGATCGCGCCGCTCTGCGGCTATCTGATCTCCGATGCCGCCAAGGACGTCACCGGCCAGATTTTCGGCGTGCGCATGAACGAGATCTTCCTGTTCAGCCAGAACCGTCCGATCCGTTCGGTGCAGCGGAGCGAAGGCTGGACGCCGCAATCGATCGCCGAACACGGCATGCCGGCGCTGAAGGGATCGTTCTACAAGCTCGACCGCTCCGCCGACATCTTCACCTGGGATCCAGTCTAGACTTGGGATCCGTCCAGCCGCATTTCCGGCATCCCTGCTCTGCGATCTCCGGTTGTCTCAGCCGGAGATCGCTCCGCTTTAAGCCTGATTGCAGGCGAATGGTGCGCCTCCCAACACACTTTGGGAGGAAACCATGACAAGAATACTGACCAACTCCGACAACACCACTGCAAGCGGCGGTCTCGGCCGCCGCGCGCTGCTGCAGGGTGCCGCGACATTCGCCGCATCGACCCTGCTCGCCTCCAATGCGGACGCCCGCGACTTCGGCGCCAATGCCGAGCCGCAGCGCTATCCCGACCCCGACATCATCGCCGTCGACCCCAAGCGCTTCAAGGCCAAGGTCGGCAACACCGCGATCAAGCGGCTCTACACCGGCTGCCTGTGGGCGGAGGGACCGGCGTGGAATGCGCAAGGACAATATCTCGTCTGGAGCGACATCCCCGCCAACCGGCAGCTGCGCTACCTCGACGACGATGGTCACATCTCCGAGCAATTCCACAAGCCGTCGAACGAGGCCAACGGCAATTCGTTCGACACCGAGGGCCGCCAGCTCAGCGCCGAGCGCACCCGCCTCGTCCGCTACGAGCATGACGGCTCGGTGACGACGCTGGCCGAGCAGGCCGGCGGCAAGCCGCTCAATGGGCCGAACGATATGGTCGTGCATCCCAACGATAAGTCGATCTGGTTCACAGACCCCGGCTACGGCGCGATCAGCATCTACGAGGGCAAGCTCGCCAACACCGGCTCGCTGCAGCCGCACCAGAAGGAAGCCGTCTATCGTCTCGACACCCAGTCGGGGCAGCTCGCCAAGGTCGCCGACGAGCCGTTCAAGCCGAACGGCATCGCCTTCTCCCACGACTACAAGAAGCTCTATGTCTGCGACACCGGCATCACGCATTATCCCGAAGCCAAGAACGTGGTGTGGGCCTACGACATCGACGGTGCCAAGCTGTCCAATCCGAAGAAGCTGATCGACATGACGCTCGACGGCAAGTCGGGCTTTCCAGACGGCTTGCGGGTCGACACCGAGGGCAACATCTGGGTCGGCGCCGGCTGGGTCGGCCCCGGCTATGACGGCGTGCAGGTGTTCGCGCCGAACGACGGCGCGAGGATCGGGCAGATCCTGCTGCCCGAGACCTGCGCCAATGTCTGCTTCGGCGGCAAGAAGCGCAACCGCCTGTTCATGACCGCGAGCCAGTCGCTCTATGCGGTCTATGTGGAGACGCAAGGCGCGCATTTCTGTTGAGGCGTGCTCTCTCATCCTCGTCATGGCCGGGCTTGTCCCGGCCATCCACGACTTGGTGTGCGGCGAACAACGTGGATGCCCGGGACAAGCCCGGTCATGATGACTGAGGGTGTGGTCGCGGCGTTGCGCTAACCCGTATTCCTCAGCCCCGCCGAGATGCCGTTGATCGTCAGCTGAATCCCGCGCAGCACCTGCTCGTCCGGGTTCTGCGCGCGGTGCTCCTTCAACAGCTCGACCTGCACGTGGTTGAGCGGATCGAGATAGGGGAAGCGATGGCGCAAGGAGCGCTCCAGCAGCGGGTTGCCCTGTAGCAGGCGGTCCTGGCCCATGATGTCGAGCAACGTCTCGATGCAGGAATGCCATTCGCGGCGGATGCGGCCGAAGATCTTCTCGCGCAAGGCTTCGTCCGGGACCAGTTCGGCATAGCGCGAGGCGATCGCGATCGAGCTTTTCGCCAGCACCATGTCCATGTTCGACAAAAGCATGCGGAAGAACGGCCATTCCTGGTAGAGCTCCCTCAGGAACGGCATGCCCTTGTCGGGATGCTGCGCGATCCACTGCTCGACCGCGCTGCCAAAGCCGTACCATCCCGGCAGCATCAGGCGGCATTGCGCCCAGGAAAACACCCAGGGAATGGCGCGCAAATCCTCGATCGCGCGGGTCTTCTTGCGCGAGGCCGGACGGCTGCCGATGTTCAGCGTCGCGATCTCGTTGATGACGGTGGATGACCAGAAATAATCCACGAAGCCGTCGGTCTCGTAGACGAGGCCGCGATAGGCCTTGAAGGCGAGGTTCGACAGCTCGTCCATCGTCGTCAGGTATTCGTGACGTGGCGCGCTCTGGCGCGGATGCAGAAGGCTCGCCTCCAGCGTCGCGGCTGCGAGGATCTCCAGATTGTTGCGGCCGACTTCGGCGTTGGAATATTTCGACGAGATGATCTCGCCCTGCTCGGTGATGCGGATCTGCCCGTTCACGGCGCCGCCGGGCTGGGCGATGATCGCGTCATAGCTCGGACCACCGCCGCGGCCGACCGAGCCGCCGCGGCCGTGGAACAGGCGCAGGCGCACGTGATGCCGCTCGAACACTTCGACGAGGTTGATCTCGGCCTTGTAGAGCTCCCAGCCGGACGTGACGAAGCCGCCGTCCTTGTTGCTGTCGGAATAGCCGAGCATGACCTCCTGCACGCTGCCGCGGCTGTCGACCAGGCGGCGGTAATCGTGCAGTGACAGCATGCGATCCATGATGGCGCTGGAGGCCTGCAGATCCTCGATCGTCTCGAACAGCGGCACGATGTTGATCGCGCTGCGGCCGGAGGGATGAACGAGGCCGACCTCCTTCAGGAGCACCGCGACCTCGAGCATGTCGGACATGCCCTTGCACATCGAGATGATGCATTGGGGAATGGAGTCCGAGCCGAACTTCGCATGCGCTTCCGCGGCGGCATGGAAGACGTTGAGCTCGCCCATGGTCTCGTCGCTGTACTTGACGAAGGGCGAGACCAGCGCGCGCGTCGAGCGCAGCTCGTTCGTCAGCAGCGAAATGCGGGCGTCCTCGCCGAGCGCGAGATAGGACATGCCGGGATTGGCGGCGTCCATCAGCTCGGCGATGGTGCGCTCGTGCACCGCCGAGTTCTGGCGGATGTCGAGCCGCGCCAGATGGAAGCCGAAGCAATCCACCGCGCGGCGCAGCAGACGCAGCCGGCCGCGCGCGATAACGCGGGCGTTGTTGGAGATCAGCGAACGGTGCAGCACGTCGAGATCGGCCTGAAATTCCTTGACGCTGCCGTAAGGCGCGCCCTTGCCGACCGGCCGGCGCGTGATCTCGACCTGGAGCATTTCGGCCGTGGCGGTCAGGCGCGCATAGATGCCGGAGACCGCCAACCGATAAGGCTCGCCGCTCCGGTGCGGCGAGGTGTCCGGCGAGCGCTCCGCGAGATTGCGCAGCTCCTCGGAGACATCGGCAAGATGGGCCGCGATCGACAGCTCCGAGCCGAGCACATGCAGCTCCTCCAGATAGAACTGCATCACCCGGCTGGACTGCAGCCGCAGCGTGCCGCGCATCACGTCGGCGGTGACGAAAGGATTGCCGTCGCGATCGCCGCCGATCCAGCTGCCCATGCGCAGGAACGAGGCGAGCTCGGAGGCCGCCTGCTCGCCGCCCTCATCCAGCCGGTCTTCGAGCGCGTTGACCAGCCGCGGCACCTCGCGCAGGAAAGTGTAATCGTAGAACGACAGGCCATTGGCGACCTCGTCGAGCACGGTGAGCTTGGTCCGGCGCAGCAGGTTGGTCTGCCACAGCGTCAGCACCTCGCGGCGCAGCTGCTCGTCGCTGGCATCAGCCTCCTCCGCGGTCAGCGCCACGCGCTCGCGGCGGTCGAGCAGGCCTGCGACCTCCATCTCGCGGTCCATGGTGCTCTTGCGGCGGACTTCGGTCGGGTGCGCGGTCAGGACCGGGCTGACCAGCGCGGACTTGAAGAAGCTGCGAAGCTGATCGGGACCGATGCCCGCCGCCTTGGCATGGGCCAGCGTCTCGGCCAGCACGCCGGTGCTCTTGCCGGCGCTGCGTGCCCGCATCTGGCGGATGTTGTTCTGGTCCTCGGCGATGTTGGCAAGGTGGGAAAAATAGCTGAAGGCGCGGACGATCCGCACCGTCTCGGAGGTCGACATGCTGTCGAGGATCTGCTCGAGCTCGCGGCGGGCGAGCCGGTCCTCATCGCGGTGGAACCGGATCGAGGTCTGGCGGATGCGCTCGACCAGGTCGAACACATCGGCGCCCTCCTGGTCGCGTACGGTGTCGCCGAGGATGCGTCCGAGCAGGCGGATATCGTCCCGCAGCCGGGCGTCAGCCTCCAGAGCCTGGACATCCTCGGGACGGTTGGCGCGCGGTTCGGTACTGTCGGAGGGTATGGTCTGGAGGGACATGGCTCGCTCCTTGGTTCGAGCTCGCTTGGATGCCCGGCACGGCGAGTGTGCGATATTTTTCTACCGCAGTGCAAGACGAAGTTGGAGGCGGTGCACACGGTCGACATTCATCTCCAGACACGCCTTCGCGATCCCGCGGCATGTTTTGCCCGAGCTTTGCTGTCCGTTCCGCCCTCGTCGAGAACAAGGGCGCAGGGAAGGCCGGGCGCCGGCTGGCACCCAAGGTCCGCACGCGAAAGACGCACGCGGGGTTGACCACAGGTGTTGCCGGTCGCCCGGCCTTCCCTGCGCGATGGTGTTACGGCTTATGGCGCGCTCTCCCCGGGGAGCGTTGCACTATTGCCCCCGTCGCCTTGCGGACACTTGATGCGCGTGCCGGTCGGCCGCCACATCGCCGCAAGCCTTGACGCCAGCCTGCGGGCGCCAGGACCACACGCTTTGGCCGTCCGCGGACGTTCCGCCCCGGACTGTCGGAAGCTCGCGCGTGCTCGCCCCTGACGCCGAAACGAAACGCTGTAACCGCGCCGTGTCGTGCCGCGGATCGCGATGGCTCACGGGGGTCGCCCGCCCTGCCATCACCTCACGCGCCGGCGCTGCCGCGTCCATCGCATCCCGGCCTGCGTATCGTGACGATCGCGAAACGCCCCTTGACGGGCCGGGATGGAATGCGGTTTAGCCGAAACAATAATTTCGGTCAATCAGAATATTTTGCAGCGACGTCCCTTGACCTGAATGCGGTGTGTTTTGGCCGTCGATAGCGCAAGTGGTTGAGAGCGGACCGACAGCGCGCATGATGGGTCGAGCCTTTGCGACCCATCATGCTCGTCTTCGACGGACGGGTTGATGGGTTTCGCTCGCGCTCTACCCATCCTACGAGCTGGTCAGAGTCCATGACGCCTGTTGCGTTCGGCACGCAACGAGGTGCCGACAAATCCCACGTCCTCGATCCCCCGCGATATCTCCTTCGAACAGAGCCACAGCGTGACCGCAGCGGCCCCGACCGCCGCGAGACCCGAGATGAGGACGGCGTTGGGACAGAACATGGCGAGAAAATTATCAAGTGGGACGATTCCCGTAGGCCAGCGCGGGCTGCAAGACGACCCCAGCGCCCAACCGCCGAGCATCACCGCGGCAGCGTTTGCTGCGGCCAGCACCATCACGACGATCGCCAGGCCCTTTTTCATCGACAATACGAGATCGACGATCTTCACGATCGCACAACATGCGAGCACGACCACGAGGATAAAGCTCCACCCGGAAAAGCCGGGCGCAAAGGCCTGGGCCTGGCCGCTCCAGGTCCATAGCGCGGCCGAACAAGCGAGTAGCGTGAGATCGACCTTCACCGCTTCCGGAAACTTGCAGCGAAGTACGTAAGGACTCGCTTTCTCGATCAGGTCCAGCACGGCGCAGGCGATCAGCCCGGCCGCAAAACCGCCGAGATGGACGCCCCAGTCGATGCGGGAATTGCCGAATGCAAATGCGATGTTCAACCCGATATTGATCGCGAAGAAGTCGAAACCGACCTCGAGCTTGCCGAGGATCCACAGGCACAGCAACGCGCCGAGGATGCCGGACGTCGCGCCAGATGCGCCGACCGTGAGATAAGGCGTGGCATGGATGCCGTTGCCGATGATGGCGCCGAACACCATCGCGCAGAGATAGACGATGAGAAAATAGGACGGCCCAATCCGCCGCTCCAGATGTGCGCCCCACAGCACCAGGCACAACATGTTCATGGTGAGGTGGACGAAATTGACGTGCAGGAAGCCATAGGCGAGCAGGCGCCAGTATTCGTGCCGGGCGATGGCGCTCGCGTACATGCCGCCATAGCGATAGAGCAATTCCGCCGGCGCCGACGGGCCGCCAGCCTGGATGAAACAGAATCCGGACGCAAGGACGGTCACCGTCATCAGCGTGTAGATGGCGGCATGGGGCACTTCGAAGAAACTGGCACGATTGGCAGGCATGGCAGATCGCAAGCGGCGGGGACAGGAACCGCAACCTACCCGAGCCGATCGTAAATTGCTACTCCAGCGCGTGCGCTGGCTCCGGCCGCATCGAAAGGCTTGTTTCGTACGGCAAGCTTCCGCTACTCCGGCTTCATCCTACGCCGGCACGATCACCTTGCCGATCGGCCAAAGCGCGATGCCGGCCAGCTTCAGATGCGCCCAGGCGAAGGGAATGCCGATGATGGTGATTGCGAGCGCCAGCGCGGTCAACAAGTGCCCGAGCGCCAGCCACCAGCCGGCGAGCACGAACCAGATGATGTTGCCGATCACCCCGAGCGCGCCGGTGCCGATATCCTCGATACCCGTGACGTCGTAGCGGTTGACCGCACGCGAGCCGAACGGCAGCAGCGTGTAGACGGCGATGTTGAACGCGGCCCGCGCCCACGGCAGGCCGACGATGGTGATGGCCATGATGACCGCGGCGATCACCCAGCCGAACGCCATCCAGGCGCCGCCGAAGAGGATCCAGAGGATGTTGAGGAGCATGGAAACGGGAGACATGGGATGATCCGGAGGTGGATGATCCCGTTTATATAGGCACGAAATCTGTCTCTGCTAAGACGGCATATAGCCCGGATGAACCAACGGATCGGCGCGAAGCGCCGTCCGATGACAGGCTCCGCGACATCCGGGACCTCCCTCTCACCGTCCCGGGTATCGCTGCGCTCACCCGGGCGACAGGATTACCGCCCCTCGAATTTCGGCTCGCGCTTTTCCATAAACGCCTTCATGCCCTCGGCCATGTCCTGGGTCTTGAACAGCGGCAGGAGCTGGAGATAGACGTGGTGGACGTGGTCGTGGAAGTTCTCGTTCAAGCCCATGCGCATCATGCGCTTGGAGGCCTGCACGGCCAGCGGCGCGTTGGCGGCGATTTCGCGGGCGATGGCGGTGGCGCGGCTCATCAGCTCGGCATCCGGCACGACCTCGTTGGCGAGGCCCCAGTCCAGGCATTCGCGCGCGCTGAGCGTGCGGCCGGTGAAGATCAGCTCGGAGGCCTTGGCCCAGCCGAGCATGCGCGGCAGCAGCCAGGTGCCGCCGGATTCCGGCACCACCCCGCGCTTGACGAAGGCAGCGGCGAGCTTCGACGATTCCGCCATGATGCGGATGTCGCAGCCGAGCGCGGTGTCCATGCCATATCCCGCCGCGCCCCCGTTGACGGCGCAGATCGTCGGCTTGTCCATCGCCTGCAACACCGTCGGCGGCGTATTGCGGAGATTGATCGTGGTCGGCGAGGACGCGGCGCTGAGGCCGTTGCCGTCGCGCTCCTTGCGCAGGTCGAGGCCGGCGCAGAACGCCCGCCCCTTGCCGGTGAGGATCACGACGCGGACGTTCCTGTCCTCGTTGGCTTCAGTCAGGAGCCGCGCCAGATCGTTCAGCATCGGGCCGGAAATCGTGTTCATGCGCTCCGGCGCGTTCAGCGTGATGGTCGCGATGTGGTCGGCGACTGTGTACAGGACTTCGTTGGCGGCGTCGGTCATGACAAATATCCCCTTGTGCCCTGGTCTCGTAGGGTGGGCAAAGGCGCGTTTGCGCCGTGCCCACGATCTTGCAACGCATTCTGATCGAGAGGGTGGGCACGCTTCGCTTTGCCAACCCTACGGGTCTTCGTCGAACTGTCAGATCTTCCGCCCCGCCTGCTCCCAATAGGGATCGCGCAGGCGGCGCTTGAATATCTTTCCGGAATCTTCACGCGGCAGGCCCGAGCGGATCTCGATGTGCTTGGGCACCTTGTAGTCGGCCAGATGCGCCTTCAGCGCAGCGCGGACACCTGCGGTGTCGAGCCTGACGCCGGCTTGCGGCTCCACCACGGCCATCAGCGCTTCGCCGAACTCGGCGTCGGGGATGCCGAACACCGCGCAATCGTGCACGCCGGGCACGGCGTGGAGCACCGACTCGATTTCGGCGGGGTAGATGTTGACGCCGCCCGAGATCACCATGTCGCGCTTGCGGTCGCAGATGAAGACATAGCCGTCCTCGTCGATGTAGCCGACATCGCCCGAGGTGATGAAACCGTCGCGGTCGATCTCGGCGCGCTTGTCAGGCTTGTTGTGGTAGGTGAAGTCGGCCATCCCTGCCATGCGCGAATAGATCTCGCCGATCTCGCCGGCCGGCAGAACGCGGCCGTCGTCGCCGATGAAGCGCAGCTCGGCGCCGGGCGAGATCTTGCCGACGGTGCCGGGCTTCTTCAGCGCGTCCTCTGACGTCGCGAATGTGACGGCGCTGGATTCGGTCGAGCCGTAGAATTCGTAGATCACCGGCCCCCACCATTCGATCATGGCGCGCTTGACGTCGGCCGGACACGGCGCGGCGGCGTGGATGACGTGGCGCAGCGAGGAGACGTCGTACCTCTTGCGCACCGCCTCCGGCAGCTTCATCAGGCGGATGAACATGGTCGGCACCATGAAGATGGTGTCGATCTTGTATCTCTCGATCAGTTCCAGGAATTCCTCGGCTTCGAAGCGCGGCATCAGCACCAGCGCGCCGCCGAGCTTGCCGGCGCGAATACCGAACGAGTTCGGCGCGGAGTGGTAGAGGGGACCCGGCAGGATCGCGCGGGCGCCGGGCTTGAGGCCGTAGATCATCGCACGCATGCGCTCGCCGGCCGCCTGCTGCTCCGGCGTCGGCGCGTTGCGACGCACGCCCTTGGGATGGCCCGTGGTGCCAGAGGTGTAGATCATGTTCATCGGCTGCGGCACGACCGGGCCGTCATAGGGCTCGAATTGCGCGAGCCAGGATTCGAAATCGATGGCGAAGTCCGGCGTCTTCAGATGATCGGGGTCGATCCTGTAGTTGGACAGGATCTCCGGCGGCGTCGGCACGCTGAGCACGGTGACATCAGCCGGAATCGCGTCGCGCAGGACGTGCAACATGTCGGCATGCCCGATCAGCACCGACGTGCCGGTGTCTCCAAGGATGTAATTGATCTCCTCCGGCTTGAAGTGCCAGTTGATCGGCACGCCATAGGCCCCGAGCCGCATCGCGGCATAGGCGGCCTCCAGGAAGGCGATATCGTTGCGCATCAGCATGCAGACGCAATCGCCCTGGCGGACGCCGATCCTGGCGAGGCCGGACGCGATGCGGTCGGCGCGGGTTGCGACCTCGGTGTGGGAGCGCCGTCGATCGCCGGAGACGATGCCGAGGAAGCTGGACGTTTCGCTCATTTTGTTTTCCGATCTTTCGTCGGGTTGAGAAGTTTGGCTTCGATCTCACTCGTCATTCCGGGATGCGCCGAAGGCGCAGGCCCGGAATCCATAACAACGAGCCGGGGGTATGGATTCCGGGTTCGATGCTCCGCATCGCCCCGGAATGACGGGAGTTACTTTAATCCGCGAATTTCGGCGCGCGCTTCTCCAGGTTGGCGCGTACCGCCTCGGTCTGGTTCGCGCTGCCGATCAGCTTTTGCTGCTCGACGGACTCCGCGAGCAACGCCGGACCGGGATCGACGGAGAGATTGTTCAGCAGACGCTTGGCCGCGCGGATCGCATCGGGGCTCTTGCCGGCGATCTCGCGCGCGACCTCCAGCGCCGTCGCACGCGGGTCGTCGCAGATGCGCGTGGCGAGGCCGTAAGTCATCGCCTCCTGCGCGGAGAAGATGCGGCCGGTGTAGGTGAGATCGCGCAGGATGTCGTCGCGTACCAGCGAGGCCAGGATCGGCGTGCCCGCCATGTCGGGCACGAGGCCCCATTTGATCTCCATGATCGACATCCGCGCGTCGGGCGCGAGGAAGCGCATGTCGGCACCGAGGGACAGCTGGAAACCGCCGCCGAAGGCGACGCCATGCACGGCCGCAATCACCGGAACCGGAAGCTGGCGCCAGCCCCACACCGCCTGTTGCGGGAAGTTCGCCTGTCCATGCGTCCGCTTGGTGAGATCGCGCGTTTCGCCACCCGGAATTCCGTTGCCGCCCTTTTCCTTCATGGCGGCAAAACGTCCCATGTCGAGCCCGGCGCAGAAGGCACGGCCATCGCCGGAGAGCACGACCGCGCGCACGCTCTTGTCCTTCGCAAGCCGGTCGGTCGCGGCGACAAGGGCCTCGAACATCGCCTGATCCAGCGCATTCATCTTGTCGGCGCGCACCAGGCGCACGTCGGCCACGCCTTCCGAGATCGAGATCGAGACGCGCTCTTCCATGGACGAATTCTCCCCTGTTCGTGACCGGTTGCGGCTTTACAGGACGCCGCCAGCCGGATTTAGTCAATCGACCAATTAACTGACAATCCGTACGGGAGAAACGGCCATGTTCAAGGAAAATCTTCTGGCGGGGCGGCGCATTCTCGTGACCGGCGGCGGCACCGGTCTCGGCAAGTCGATGGCGGCGCGCTTCCTCCAGCTCGGCGCCGAAGTGCATATCTGCGGCCGGCGCAAGATCGTGTGCGACGAGACCGCGACCGAGCTGATGGCCGAGTACGGAGGCCGCGTCACCAGCCACGGCGTCGACATCCGCAACGCGCTCGCGGTCGAGGAGATGGTCGAGACCATCTTCCGCGACGGCGGGCTCACCGACCTCATCAACAACGCCGCCGGCAATTTCATCTCGCGCACCGAGGAGCTGTCGCCGCGCGGCTTCGATGCGGTCGCCAACATCGTCATGCACGGCACGTTCTACGTGACGCAGGCCGTCGGCAAGCGCTGGATAGCGGACAAGCAGCCCGGCAACGTCGTCTCGATCACCGTGACCTGGGTGCGCAACGGCTCGCCTTACGTGGTGCCGTCGGCGATGAGCAAATCGGCCATCCACGCCATGACGATGTCGCTCGCGACCGAATGGGGCCGCTACGGCATCCGCCTCAACACCATCGCTCCCGGCGAGATCCCGACCGAAGGCATGAGCAAGCGCATCAAGCCGGGCGACGAGGCCGGCGCGCGCACCAAGGCGATGAACCCGATGGGCCGCGTCGGCTCCATGGAGGAGTTGCAGAACCTCGCGGTGTTCCTGATCTCCGGCGGCTGCGACTGGATCAACGGCGAGACCATCGCCATGGACGGTGCCCAGGCGCTCGCCATGGGCGGCAATTTCTACCAGCTCCGCGACTGGAGCGACGACGACTGGAAGACCGCGCGCGAGAGCATCATGGCGCAGAACGAGAAGGACCGCGCCAAGCGGGGGTAGTCGCGGCCTCGTGCCCCGGATGCAGTGCGGCGCGCCCCCGGCGATGCGAAGCATCGTCCGGAGCGGCGTGGTGCGCTGCTGAGCCCGGGCCCATCTATCCTTCTGCACACTGCAGCATGGGTCCGGCTCCGCGCAGCAGCGCAAGAGCTGCAGCGCGTCCGGGACACGAGACTGCGTTTGTCCGGGACGACAGCGTAACCCTCATCTTGTCTTCACCCGCGATTGACTCCACACTCGCCGCATAAAAACGAACCGCCCACGGGAGAAACATGTCCACACAGCCATTGGCAACTCTTGCCGACATGGTGCGCGAGCGCGCCAGGAGCCGCGGCGATGCCATCGCCTACGAATTCGAGGGACGCCTCACCAGCTTTGCCGAATTCGACATCAAGACCAACAAGGTCGCGAACGCCCTGATTGCGATGGGCGTCAGACACGGCGACCGCATCGCCTATCTCGGCAAGAACAGCGACCTCTATTTCGAATTGCTGATGGGCGCGATGAAGGCCGGCGTGGTGATGGCGCCGGTGAACTGGCGGCTCGCGGGGCCCGAGGTCGCCTTCATCGTGGGCGACTGCAAGGCGCCGGTGCTCTTCGTCGGGCCGGAATTCATCACGCAAGTCCGCCAGATCAAGGATGAATTGCCGAGCGTGCGCACTGTCATCACCACCGAGGGCGGTGCACCGGAATGGCAGGATTTTACGGCGTGGCGCGACGCGCATAGCGGAGACGACCCGAAGGTGCCGATCGACACCCGGGATATCGCGATCCAGCTCTATACGTCGGGCACCACCGGCAAGCCGAAGGGCGCGATGTTGAGCCACGCGAACTTCCTCAACCTCGTGCAGACGGGCAATGCCGAGGACAAGCCGGACTGGAACCGGTGGTCGACCGACGACGTCTCGCTGGTGGCGATGCCGATCTTCCATATCGGCGGCTCCGGCTGGGGCGTGATGGGGCTCTACCACGGCGCCCGCGGCGTGATCGCGCGCGAGTTCGACCCGACCAAGGTGCTGGATTTCTTCGAGCAGTCCGGCATCACGAAACTGTTCATGGTGCCCGCGGCGATGCAGTTCGTGGTGCGGCAGCCGCGCGCCAGGACGGTCGACTTCTCACGATTGAAATACATGCTCTATGGCGCCTCGCCGATACCGGCGGCGTTGCTGAAGGAGTGCATCGAGGTCTTCAAATGCGGCTTCGTGCAGATGTACGGCATGACCGAGACGACAGGCACGATCGTCGCGCTGCCGCCGGAGGATCACGTCGAGGGGCTGGAGCGGATGCGCTCGGCCGGCAAGGCGCTGCCCGGCATCGAGCTGGCCATCCTGGATGTGGACGGCAAGCCGCTGCCGCCGCGCGAGGTCGGCGAGATCGCGACGCGCTCGGGCTCGAACATGGCGGGCTATTGGAACCTGCCGGAGGCGACCGCCGCGACCTTGCGCAGCGACGGCTGGCTGCGTACCGGCGATGCCGGCTACATGGACGAGGACGGCTATCTCTACATCCACGACCGCATCAAGGACATGATCATCTCCGGCGGCGAGAACATCTACCCCGCCGAGGTCGAGAGCGCGCTGTGCGATCATCCCGACATTGCCGAGGCCGCCGTGATCGGCGTGCCCGATGACAAATGGGGCGAGGCCGTGAAGGCGGTCGTGGTGATGAAGCCGGGCAAGCAGGCCACGGAGACCGACATCATCAACTTCACCCGCACGCGTATCGCCGGCTACAAGACGCCGAAGAGCGTGGAGTTTCTGCCGGCCTTGCCGCGGAATCCGTCAGGCAAGATTCTGCGGCGGCAACTGCGGGAACCGCATTGGGCGGGGAAGGATCGACGGGTGAATTGAGACGCGGTGCCGTAGGGTGGGCAAAGGCGCAAAGCGCCGTGCCCACCTTCTTTCACGTCTGCAGGACGTGGTGGGCAAGCCTGCGCTTTGCCCACCCTCCGACAGCGGTGCAAGCCGTTAATGCTTTCCCGGTCCCATGTACCCGAACAGGAATCCTGCCACCTTGCGCATCTGGATCTCCTCGCTGCCTTCTGTGATGCGATAGCGGCGATGGTGACGATAGATGTGCTCGAACGGCTTGTGGCGTGAATAGCCCATGCCGCCATGGACCTGCATGGCGCGGTCGGCGGATTCGCAGCAGAGGCGGTTTGCCCAGTAGTTGCACATCGAGACGCGGTCGGAGAGCGTGCGCTCGACCTGCTCCTCGGTGAGCTGGTCCATCTCCCAGGCGGTCTTGCGAATCAGAAGCCGCAGCATCTCGGCCTGCGTGGCGAGCTCGACCAGCGGGAACTGGATCGCCTGGTTTTCGGCGAGCGCCCGGCCGAACGGCTTGCGCTCGCGCGCATATTTCACGCTTTCGTTGATGCAGTAGACGGCCGCGCCCAGCGAGCTAGCGGCCTGGCGAATACGGTTCTGGTGCACGAAGCACTGCGCCAGCGACAGGCCGCGGCCGACCTCGCCGAACAGCGCATCCTCCGGCACGAACACATCGGTGAAGCTGACGCGTGGGTGGTCGGTCGGCATGTTGAAGGTCCACATGTACTCCTCGACCTTCACGCCGGGACTCTTGGCCGGCACCAGAAAGCAGGTGATGCCGCGGGCATCGCCGTCATTGCCCGACGTGCGCGCGAACAGCGCGCAATGCGTGGCGACGTGCATGCCGGTGGTCCACATCTTCTCGCCGTTGATGATCCAGCCCTTGACGTTGTCGCGGGTGGCCGGCACGGCGCGCGTCTCCATGTGGGTGGCATCGGAGCCGTGATTTGGCTCGGTCAAGCCAAAGGTGATGCGGTACTTGCCCTTGATCGAGCCGTCGATCATCGCCTTCTGGTCGTCGCGGCCGTAACGGTCGAGCATGGTGACGACGGGAAAGTTGCCGACGATCGAGTGCTCGTTCTGGAGGTCGTTGTGCAGGCCGAGACCTTTTGCTGCAAAATGCTCGCGGATCACGGCCATCCAGAGGTTGGAGCCGTCCTTGCCGCCATACTGCTTCGGCACGGGAAAGCGAAGATGGCCGGCGGCATCCGCGAGGTCCTTGGCCTTGCGCAGCAGCTGCTCCCATTCGTGCCGCGGCAGACCGCCGTTCTCGAAATCGGTGCGCGCCCATTCGCGGCGATGATCGAAGAAGCGGATGTTGTCGTCGACCTGTTCCAGCGGCTTGATCTCGCGTTCGATGAAACGATCGAGCTCTCCGAGATAGGCGACGAGATCGGCAGGCAGTGAGAAATCCACAGGTTCTCTCCCGGATTGATTTTGTCGGTTTGCGTTAAGGCGCTAGGCGCGTTTCCGCTTCGAGCAATTAAGCTGAGAAGAGCACGCGCAAGTCAAGCGAAGCGAGACGTGTGGCATGCGCAAGGCGCGCCCGCGCAATTGAATGGTGCTCCAGCGCCGACGCGCGGTAGTATGCCGTCAATATTCCTTCACGAGAAAATGCGGGAGCGTGCGATGGAGCTGAAGTTTTCAAAGGTGGAACGCAAGGGGCCGATTACGATCGTGACGCTGTCGCGGCCCGAGGTCTACAACGCGCTGCACACCGATGCGCATTTCGAGCTGCAGAAAGTGTTCGACGACTTCTCCGCGGATGCCGAGCAATGGGTCGCGATCGTCACCGGTGCCGGCGACAAGGCTTTCTGCGCCGGCAACGATCTGAAGTGGCAGGCGGCGGGTGGAAAGCGCGGCTGGGACAGGGGCGGCTTTGCCGGCCTCACCGCGCGCTTCGACTGCGACAAGCCGATCATCGCCGCAGTGAACGGCGTCGCCATGGGCGGCGGCTTCGAGATCGCGCTGGCCTGCGACCTCATCATCGCCTCGGAGAATGCGACCTTCGCCCTGCCCGAGCCGCGGGTCGGCCTCGCGGCGCTCGCCGGCGGCCTGCACCGGCTGCCGCGGCAGATCGGGTTGAAGCGGGCCATGGGCATGATCCTCACGGCGCGCCATGTCGGCGCCAAGGAAGGCTTCGAGCTCGGCTTCGTCAACGAGGTGGTGCCGCAGGGCGAGGCGCTTGCGGGCGCGCTGCGCTGGGCCGAGATGATCACCAAGAACTCGCCGATGTCGATCCGGGCCTCGATACAGGCCATCCGGAAGGGGCTCGGCGTCTCGCTGGAGCAGGCGATCGCCGAGCAGCGGGACTATCCGGCGGTGCAGGCGATGGTGGCGTCGCAGGATTACATCGAGGGACCGAAGGCGTTCTCGGAGAAGCGGCCGCCGAAATGGTTGGGGAAGTAGGTCGCGTCATTGTCGGGGCGCGCCCATCTCAACAGCACCTGTCTTGCCCCGCGCAGGCGGGGCATCCAGTACGCCGCGGCCTCTCGATCTGACCGTTGCCGTCGCGGAGCACTGGACCGCCCGCCTTCGCGGGCGATGACGCCCAGTTTGGAGCACTCGTCCCTACCCGCCTCGCCCCAGCTCCCGCTTGTACGACGCGTAGTTCGGCTGGTCGACCGCGAGCTTGTCCATCGTGGTTGCCCAGAGATGTTCGGCAAGACCCTGTGTTGAAAGGTCCAGCTCGCCTTTCGCGATGCGTTCAGCGAGCACGCGGTTGAGCTCAGTGACCGTGCCGTCGATGCCGAGCAGCGCGCGCAGACGCGCCACTTCGGCAGCATCGCTCGCCTCCTCCCGCGTCAGCTGCCGCGTCACGAGGTCGAGGATGTTGATGGCGACGCGCAGCTTGAAGGCCTGGTGGCCGGAGATCAGCGGCGTGATGTCGTTGCGGAGGAAATCGGCGACCGATTTGGTCAGCTCGATCGGGGTCGGCTCGTCCTGCATGTGTCAACTCCCGCGCGGCGCCAGGAGCCGCAACAGATCGATCTCTGTCTCGCTGGCGCGGCGGCCGATCATGGCGCGCTCCATGGAATGGTCGGGCCCCTCGCGAAAGCGCTGCATCATGCCGCCGCACATGATGCCCCAGCGCAGCGTGCCCATCACTTCCCAGAATTTCACGCGTTCCGGATCGACCTTGCGGCCCGCGGCCTCATAGCCCGCGAACAGATCCTCACGCGCGCCAAAACCGCCGACAGGCTTGTCGATCTCGCCGAAGCGCCAGGAATTGACGCAGACCCAGCCGAGATCCTCCATTGGATCGCCGAGATGGGCCAGCTCCCAGTCCAACACGGCACGCACTCCGTCGGCGCCGATGATGAGATTGCCGTTGCGGAAATCGCCGTGCACCAGCGTCGTTTCGGTTGACGGGCCGGGATCGTGGTCGCGCAGCCAGCGCAACGCCAGCTCGAACACGGGCTTGGGCCAGTTCAGGCTGCGATAATCGCGCTCGAACTCGGAAATCTCCTGCGTTGCACCCCGGCTGCGCAGCTCGGGCAGCTTGTCCTTCGGCAGGCGATGGAGGCCTGCGAGAATGCCGCCGATCTGCCGCGCCAGATGCGGCCGCGCCGCCTTATATTCGTCATCGCGAAGAATCTTGCGCGCGATGGTCTCGCCCTCGATCCTTTGCATGATGAAGCCTGTGCCGAGATCATCCTCGGGCACGAGCACATGCATCACGCGTGGCGACGGAATGCCGGCCTCGAAGGCGAGTTGCATCAACTGCGCTTCGGCGGCAAGGCCCGCCGCGCGCGTCGGCGCCGCGCCATACCCCTTCGGCGAGCGGCGCAGGATCGCACCGATCGCGCCGTCGGGATGCGTGATGTCGAAGCGCCAGGTTTCCTGACTGGCGCCGCCCGACAGCTTGGCAGCACCGGTGACGCCGGTCGCGTCCTTGCACCAGCGCCGGACGCTGCGTGAAAGCTCCGCCTCGATCATTTGCCTTTGAACTGCGCGGGCCGCTTCTCCAGGAACGCGCCGACACCTTCGCGGAAATCCTGGGTGTCGCCGGCGCGGAGCTGGCACTGGAATTCGAGGTTGAGCTGATCCTCGAAGGAATTCTCTGGGCTGTCCCAGTAGAGCTTGCGGATCAGCGACAACGCCACCGTCGGGCCGCTGGCGAGGTCACGCGCAAGCTTCATCGCCTCCTCCATCAGCACGCCGTCGTCATAGACACGGTTGACGAGGCCCCATTCCAGCGCCTTTTCGGCCGGCAGCCGCTCGCCCATCAACGACAATTCGATCGAACGGGCGCGGCCGACCAGGCGCGGCAACAGCCAGGTCGAGCCGCAATCCGGAACCAGACCGATGCGGCGGAAGGCCTGCAGGAAGTAGGAGGACCGCGCGCACAAGATCATGTCGCCGAGCAGCGCGAAGCTCATGCCGGCGCCTGCGGCCGGGCCGTTGACCGCGGTGATGATAGGGCAGTGCAGATTGCGGATGCGGCGCAGGAAGGGATGAAAGCCGGTCTCGAGCGTCATGCCGGCCTTGGTCTTCTTCGCCTGGTTGTTGCGCCCTTGCAGATTGGCGCCGGTGCAGAACGCGCGGCCCGCGCCGGTCAGCACGACGCAGCGCACCTCGTCCTTCTTTTCCTCGATCGCATCGAGTGCTTCGGAGAGGCCGCCCAGCATGTCCACGGAGACCGCGTTCATCACTTCCTGATGGTCGAGCTTGAGGATCGCGACCGCGCCATCGAAATCGAGCGTGACGTGTTTGAACTGCATGGTTTCCTCGTACGTTGCGGCCTGCGTCAGTTTCGCAGACCGGAATTCCTGTTGCGGGGCGCATATTTGATTTTTGGCGCGGTCTTGTCCATGGTGATCGGAGCATAGCAAGCAATCTTGCGCGCAGCGGCTGATGCGCCGCAGACGCAAGGACAGGAAACGCGCCATGAACCTCTTCGACCTCTCCGGCCGCGTGGCCGTGATCACCGGCGGCAATGGCGGCATCGGCCTTGGCATCGCGCAGGCGCTCGCCGCCCAGGGCTGCAATGTCTCGATCTGGGGCCGCAATGCGGACAAGAACAAGGCGGCCGCCGCAAGCATGGCCGGCCTGTCGGGCAAGGTGGATACCCGCGTCTGCGACGTCACCGATCCGGCTTCGGTCAATGCCGCGATGAAGGCGACGCTCGACACCTTCGGCCGGGTCGATGGCTGCTTCGCCAATGCCGGCATCGGCGGCGGCGGACGCAGGTCCTTCATCGAGCGCACCGAAGAGGAATGGCGCACGATGTTCGCGACCAATCTCGACGGCGTGTTCCACGCGTTCCAGGCCGCGGCGAAGCACATGACCGAGCGCGCCAATTCCGGAGATCCCTTCGGCCGGCTGGTCGCAACCTCGAGCCTGGCCTCGATTTTCGGCACCGCGCGCAACGAGCATTATGCGGCGACCAAGGCCGCGATCAACGCGCTGGTTCGCGCGCTCGGCGTCGAGCTGGCACGCCATGGCGTCACTGCCAATGCGATCCTGCCCGGCTGGATCAAGAGCGACATGACGTCGGGCCTGATGGCCAACGAAAAATTCGTCGCCAACGTAATGCCGCGGATACCGATGCGGCGCTTCGGCGAGGCCTCCGATTTCGGCGGCATCGCCGTATATCTGATGAGCAAGGCGTCGTCGTATCACACCGCGGATACGTTCGTGATTGACGGCGGCTATACCGCGTTTTGAGACGTCGCGGGGTGGGCAAAGGCGCGCTTGCGCCGTACCCATCTCGAGCACTTTTCGAATGTCGTGGTGGGCACGCTGCGCTTTGCCCACCCTACGGCTTCTCGTTTTGTCAGCGCAGAAGGGAATGGGCAAATGTTCTCGCATATCATGATCGGCACCAACGATCTCGACAAGGCCAAGACGTTCTACGACAACCTGCTAAGCACGCTCGAGGTGCGCCCGGCCAGGGTCGACGGCCACCGCATCTTCTACATCACCAAGACCGGCGTGTTCTCCGTGTCGAAGCCGATCAACGGCGAGCCCGCGACGTGCGCGAACGGCGGCACGATCGGCTTTGCCTGCAACTCCCCTGAGCAGGTCGATGCGTGGCACGCGGCTGGCCTCGCAGCCGGCGCAAAATCGATCGAGGATCCGCCGGGCGTGCGCCAGGGTCCGGGTGGCAAGCTTTATCTCGCATATCTGCGCGATCTCGACGGCAACAAGATCTGCGCGATGCATCGGATGGCAAACTGATTGCCGCGGCGACCGACACTGTCATGCCCCGGCTTGACCGGGGCATCCAGTACGCCGCAGCGTTGCGGTTCAATCACTGCCGTCTCGGAGTACTGGATCGCCCGCCTGCGCGGGCGATGACAGCGCGAGTGCGGCGCGGCGCGACCAGCGTGCCCCACCATTCAAACAACATTTCAAACGCCTCGCGATATTCCATCGCATGGCATGGCCGCACGTGGAAAATGCGCGCTCGCACTTTGGCCGGGCTGCGACTATTCTCCCGGCCAGAACGATCTCAGTGTCCCCGGGAGGAACAATGACAAAACACACCTACATTCCCCGCACCACCAATTACACCCTCAATCCCGGCGACGAGCTGAACGACCTCCGGATGTCGGACCAGGTCCGGCCGCTTTATGACCACGTCAGGAAGTTCATCCGCGACACCGTCGAGCCGATGTCGATCGAGTTCGCCAAGGCCGGCGAAGGCAAGGAGGACCGCTGGAGCTTCACGCCGAAGCAACTCGAGGTGCTGGAGAAGGCCAAGAACAAGGCCAAGCAGGAAGGCCTCTGGAACTTCTTCCTGCCCGACGACGAGACCGGACAGGGACTGAAAAACCTCGACTATGCCTATATCGCATCCGAGCTCGGCAAGAGCCCGCTGGCCTCCGAGACCATGAACTGCTCGGCGCCCGATACCGGCAACATGGAGGTGCTGGAGCGCGTCGGCACCAAGGAGCAGAAGGAGAAGTGGCTGAAGCCACTGATGAACGGCGAGATCCGCTCGGCCTATGTCATGACCGAGCCGAACGTCGCCTCCTCCGACGCCAAGAACATCTCGACGACGGCGAAACTGGTCGGCGACGAATGGGTGATCAACGGCGAGAAGTACTACATCTCCGGCGTCGGTGATCCCCGCTGCAAGATCCTCATCGTGATGGTCAAGACCAATCCGGACGCCGCGCCGAGCAAGCAGCAGTCGCAGATCCTGGTGCCGCGCGACACGCCCGGCGTCGAGGTGCTTGGGCCCATGTATGTATTCGGGCAGGACCACGCCCCGCGCGGCCACATGCACATGCGTTTCAACAATGTCCGCGTGCCCAAGGAGAACATCTTGCTCGGCGAGGGCCGCGGCTTCGAGATCTCCCAGCTCCGCCTCGGCCCGGGCCGTATCCATCACTGCATGCGCACCATCGGCAAGGCCGAAAAGGCGCTCGACCTGATGGTGCAGCGCGGCCTCACCCGCGAGGCCTTCGGCAAGAAGATCGCGCATCTCGGCGGCAACATGCAGATCATCGCGCAGGCGCGTTGCGAGATCGAGGCGATGCGGCTGATGGTACTGAAGGCGGCCAAGGCGATGGACGTGCTCGGCAACAAGGAAGCCCGCGTCTGGGTCTCCATGGTCAAGGCCATGGTGCCCGAGCGCGCCTGCAAGATCATCGACCAGTCCATCCAGATGCACGGCGCCACCGGCATCTCGCATTGGACCCCGCTCGCCGAGATGTACCAGGACGTGCGCCATCTGCGCTTCGCGGATGGGCCGGACGAGGTGCACTGGATGGTGGTGGGCCGCCACGAGCTGAGCATGGCGTGATCCCAACTCGTCATGCGCGGGCTTGACCCGCGCATCCGTCGAAGAGAGCATTTCTTCAGGATTGATGGATTGCCGGGTCAAGCCCGGCAATGACGACTTGCCCAGGAGTCCCCATGGAGTACGCCGCCAGTGACCTGACGCCACGCGAGCGCTACAAAGTGCTGACGTCCTTCATCCTGCCGCGGCCGATCGCGTGGGTGACCTCGATCGGGCCGACCGGCGTGGTCAACGCCGCCCCATTCAGCTTCTTCAACGCCTTCTGCGAGGATCCGCCGCTCTGCATGTTCGCAGCGAACCGCAAGTCCAACGGCCAGGACAAGGACACGTTTCTCAATATCCAGCGAACCGGTGAGTTCGTGATCAACCTCGCCGACGAGCCGCTGGCAGAAGCGATGCACGAGAGCAGCGGCGATTTTCCGCCCGAGGTCGGCGAGCCCGACTATCTCGGCCTCAAGCTTGCTGCCTCCGCGAAGATCGCGGTGCCACGGCTCGCCGATACCCCTTGGGCGATGGAATGCAAGCTCTGGAAACTGATCGACGTCAACGACGATCGTCGCCTGATCATGGGCGAGGGCATTCACTTCCACATCCGCGACGAACTCTGGGACGACAAGGCGATGCGGGTACACATGGATCGCTATCACCCGATCGGCCGCATGTTCGCCGATCGCTACTGCCGCACCGATGACCGCGTGGTGTTTCCGGTGGCGGAAGGTGTGAAGACCAAATAGCCGAACCAGGGAGCGAGATGATGCCCGAAGCCTTTCGCGACGACGAGGAACGCAGCCGGTTCGAACTCGACGTCGACGGACACATCGCCTTCGTCACATACCGCAAGACCGATGGCGCGATCACGCTGGTGCACACCGAGGTGCCGCCGGAGCTCGGCGGCCGCGGCATCGGCTCGAAGCTTGGCCGCGCCACGCTGGATGCGGTACGGGCGCAGGGGCGCAAGCTCTCCGTCGAGTGCGACTTCATCCGCAACTTCATGCGCAAGAATCCTGAATACGACGATCTCCTCGCCGCTGGTGAGACCGCCCATACGGGGCCGCAGGCAAGTTATCGCGCCGGCTGCTTCTGCGGAGCCGTCGAGGTCGAGGTCTCGGGCAAGCCCATGTTTTCAGGCTATTGCCATTGCGCCGACTGCCAGGCGTGGTCGGCGGCGCCGATCAACGCCTTCAGCCTGTGGAAGTCGGACAGTGTGCGCATCATCAGAGGCGAGGCAGACCTCGGGACTTTTAACAAGACCGAGCATTCCTACCGAAAGTTCTGCAAACGCTGCGGCGGCCACGTCATGACCGAGCATCCGCGGATGCGACTGATCGACGTCTACGCCAACCTGCTGAAGGGATATGTGCACCAGCCGACGCTACATGCCAACTACGCAAGCAAGATAGTGTCGGTCAGGGACGGCTTGCCAAAATATGCCGACCTGCCGGCGGATCTCGGCGGCTCCGGCGAGATGCTGCCGGATTGATCGCAGGGCGGATTAGCCCGTGGTTGCGCGAAGTGCAGTCCGCCAGCGTAATCCGCCGAACGCATACGGCAAAAGGAATGGCGGATTACGCCTGCGGCTGATCCGCCCTATGCATCTACGTCGCCGGCGCGATCTTGTCCTGCGTCTTCGTGTCGAAATCGCTGGCGTCGTGACGCTCGTGCAGCTGGCTGGCGGGATCGCCGGAGACGCGGTTGACCATGCGGCCGCGCTTCACGGCGGGGCGCTGCGCGATCTGGTCGGTCCAGCGCTGCACGTTCTTGTAGTCCTGCACCGAGAGGAATTCGCCGGCGCTGTAGACCAGCCCCTTGGCGAGCGCGCCGTACCACGGCCACACCGCCATGTCGGCGATGGTGTACTCCTTGCCAGCGAGATATTCGTTATCGGCGAGGCGCCGGTCGAGCACATCGAGCTGGCGCTTGACCTCCATCGCGAAACGATCGATGGCGTATTCGATCTTGAACGGCGCGTAGGCGTAGAAATGGCCGAAGCCGCCGCCGAGATAGGGCGCACTGCCCATCTGCCAGAACAGCCAGGACATCGTCTCGGTACGGGTCTTGATGTCCGTCGGCAGGAAGGCACCGAACTTCTCGGCGAGGTAAAACAGGATCGAGCCGGATTCGAACACGCGAACCGGCTCGGGACCGGAGCGATCCATCAGCGCAGGAATCTTGGAGTTCGGGTTGATATCGACGAAACCGCTGCCGAACTGGTCGCCATTGCCGATCTTGATGAGCCAGGCGTCATATTCGGCGCCCTTGTGGCCGAGCGCCAGAAGCTCCTCCAGCATCACCGTGACCTTCACCCCGTTCGGCGTCGCCAGTGAATAGAGCTGGAAGGGATGCTTGCCGACCGGGAGCTCCTTGTCGTGGGTCGGACCGGCGATCGGACGGTTGATGCTGGCGAACTGTCCGCCATTCTCCTTGTTCCAGGTCCAGACTTTGGGCGGCACGTAGGCGGGGGTGTCGGTCATGGGAGCGGCTCCGGCGGAAAGATGCGCCTGCATTAATTAGCCCCGGGATGGCCGATGACAAGGGCGCCCAGCGCATTGACCGACGCGACGACGCAGCTTTTTCGTCATGGCAGCACCCTGCCCCGCCATTCCGCGACGCCGCGGCCGTGGACAGCGAGCGACGCCTGCACACAAGATGCCTTGCCGAATCCGGCATGTCATCCATCTGCCAGCGCCACTTTGCTTCGCCAGCGAAAGCAACGAGAACGTGGGGGCCGCCGGGAGAGAGAGCCATGAAATCGCCGATCTGCGACATGCTGGGCATAGAGTTCCCGCTGCTGGCTTTCAGCCATTGCCGCGATGTCGTCGCCGCCGTCAGCCGCGCGGGCGGCTTCGGCGTGCTGGGCGCCACCGTACACACACCCGATACGCTCGAGCGCGAGCTGACATGGATCGACGACCACGTCGACGGCAAGCCTTACGGCATCGACGTGCTCATTCCCGAAAACATCTCGACCTCGGGCGAGAAGGACGTCACCTGGAAGAGCCTGGAGGCGCGCGTGCCTCAGCAGCACCGCAGCTATACGCGCGAGCTCCTGAAGAAATACGATATCGAGCTGACGACCACGGAGGTGCCGGCCGATCAGCCGCAGCCGTTCGACGGAAAGACGGCGCTGCAATTGCTCGAGGTCGCCTTCAATCATCCGATCCGCCTGATCGCCAATGCGCTCGGCGTGCCGCCGAAGGCCATGATCGAGATGGGCAAGAGACACGGTGTCCCCGTAGCCGCCCTCGTCGGCGCCAAGGAGCACGCGCTGCGTCAGGTCGCAGCCGGCGTCGACATTCTGGTGGTGCAGGGCACCGAGGCCGGCGGCCATTGCGGCGAGGTCTCGACCTTGGTGCTGGTGCCCGAGGTGATCAAGGCGATCAAGCCGATCCGCGACGTGCCGGTGCTGGCGGCCGGAGGCATCATGACGGGACGGCAGATGGCGGCCTGCATGGCGATGGGCGCGGCCGGCGCCTGGACCGGTTCGGTGTGGCTTGCGACGGTGGAAGCCGAGACCAGCGAGATTTTTCGCGAGAAGATGATCGCGGCATCCTCGCGCGACGCGGTGCGCTCGAAGGGCCGCACCGGCAAGCCGGCCCGGCAGCTCCGCTCGGTCTGGACCGATGCCTGGGATCGCGCGCCGGAAAGTCCGGGCGCGCTGCCGATGCCGCTGCAGAGCATCATCAGCCGCGATGCCTTCAATTCGATCGATCGCGCGGCGGCGGGCGGCAATGCGAAGGCGCGCGATCTCGTCAGCTATTTCGTTGGCCAGGGCGTCGGATTGATCGACAGCGTGAAGTCGGCCGGCGCTGTGGTGCAGGAATTCAAGGAAGAGTTCGCCGAAGCCGTTGAGCACATGAACGCGCTCGTGGCGGAATAGGTGTAGACCCTCATGGTGAGGACGCGCGCAAGCGCTGTCTCGAACCATGAGAGCCCGCGGCCCATCCTTCGAGACGCCTGCTTTGCAGGCTCTTCAGGATGAGGTCGGAGATACCCGAGAGAGCAAAGAAGCAAGAAGAATGACGACCATGTCCCCTGACCGCATCCCCGTCATCGTCGGCATCGGCGAGATCGTCGACCGTCCGAGAGAGATCACCGACGGACTTGAGCCGCTTGATCTGCTGGAACAGGCACTGCGGCGTGCGGAAGCAGACGCGGGCGCAAAGCTGCTCGGCGAAGTGCAATCGCTCGACGTCGTCAACTTCCTGAGCTGGCGCTATCGCGATCCCGAGCAGCTGTTGGCGCAGCGCCTCGGCATCACGCCTGCGCATTGCTATTACGGCCCGGTCGGCGGCGAGAGCCCGATCCGCTACATCCACGAAGCCGCCAAGCGCATCGCGCGCGGCGAATGCACAGTGGCTGCCGTGTGCGGTGCCGAGGCGCAGTCGACCGCGACCAAGGCGGAGCGCGCCGGCGTCACCCTGCCATGGACGCCGTTCGCCCATGACGTCGAGGAGCCCAAGCGCGGCGCGGCGTTCCAGAAGCCGCTTGCCGTGAAGTTAGGGGTGTTCCGGCCCGTTACGGTCTATCCGTTCTACGAGGCGGCCTCCTCCGCGCATTGGCGCCAGACGCCGCGCGAGGCGACGGCGGAGTCAGGCACGCTGTGGTCGCGCTATTCGGAAGCTGCCGCGCAGAATCCCAATGCCTGGCTGAAACGGCGCTACGCGCCGGAGGAAATCACGACACCGACGGCCGACAACCGGCTGATCGCGTGGCCCTACAACAAGCTGATGGTCGCCAATCCCAGCGTCAACATGGGCGGCGCGCTGCTGCTGACCAGCCTTGCCAAGGCGCGTGCGCTCGGTATTCCCGAAGACAAGCTGGTCTATCCGCTCGGCGGTGCCTCGGCGGAAGAGCCGCGCGACTATCTGCTGCGGGATCAGTTCTACGAGAGCCACCCGCAGAACGCGGTATTGAAAGCGGTGATGGACCTTGCCGGCGGTGACGGCAGGAAGTTCGACGCCATCGAGCTCTATAGCTGCTTCCCCTGCGTGCCCAAGATGGCGCGGCGAACGCTGGGCCTTGGCGCCGACGTGCAGCCGACAGTGACCGGCGGCCTCACCTTCTTCGGCGCCCCGCTCAACACCTACATGACGCATGCGGCCTGCGCGATGGTGCGGCGGGTACGCGACGGCGCGAAGCTCGGCCTGCTCTACGGCCAGGGCGGCTTCGTCACCAAACATCACGCGCTTGTGGTGGCGAAGGCGCCGCCGCGCGAGGCGATGGCGCAGGAGACGAGCGTGCAAGGCGAGGCCGACCGCAACAAGCGCGCGGTACCGGAATTCATCGCGGAGGCCTCAGGCAAGGGCAAGGTCGAGAGTTTTACGGTGCTCTATGGCCGCGGCGGCGAGGTCGAGCATGGCGTTGTGATGCTGCGGACGGCGGATGACCGGCGCACGCTGGCGCGGGTTCCGGCAGGCGATAGCGCGACGCTCGCGCATCTGCTGCACATGGATCGCACGCCGGTCGGCTCGTTGGGCGAAATCGCGATGGCATCGGACGGTGTGCCGGAGTGGCGCGTGGCGTGAGCTTGCGCTCGTGTCCCGGACGCGGTGCGGCGCGAAGTGCCGCTCCGCAGAGCCGTGACCCACAAAGCCGCATTGAACTCTGTGAAGCAAACTGGGCCCCGGCTCAGCAGCGCATCACTGCAGCTGCGCTCCGTCCGGGGCACGAGTCCCTCAGCCCTTCGGCGGCTGCTTCTCCGACGCGGTTGCCGGCTTGGCCTTGGCGCCGACCACGCGCACCGCATCGCCGTCCGACAGACCATCCGGCGGCGCGGTGATGACGCGATCGTCTGCGGCGATCCCCGAGGCCAGCTCGATCTCTCGGCCGAGGTCGCGCGCGATGGTCACTGGCTTGAACAGCACCTTGTCATCGGCGCCAACCGTCGCAACCCGCAAGCCGTTGCTGTTGAAGATCAACGCGCTGGCTGGAATGCTGAGCGGGGCGGAATCGCGCTGCAGGTTGAGCTTCACGCTGGCATAACCGCCGGGCATCAGCTCGCCTGCGGAATTGTCGAGCCCGAGTTGCATGCGCGTGGTGCCGGAGGCGACGTCGACGGCCTGCGAGGAGGCCTCCACCGTCGCCTGGAAATTGCGGTTCGGATATTCCGGCAGCGTGATGGTCGCCTTGGCGCCGATCTTGATCGCCGGCACGTAGTTCTGGGGCACGTTGATGTAGACGCGCAGCTTTGTGATATCGGAGACCACGAACATCGGGGGTCCCGAGCCGCCGCCGGAATTGATCAGCGCACCGACGTCGGTGTCGCGCGCCGTGACCACTCCGTCGAACGGCGCGGTGATCTTCTTGTAGCCGGCAAGCGCTTCCAGCCGCTCGACATTGGCCTGGCCCGAGCGAACGGCCGCGTTCTTGTTGGAGAGATCGGCGGTACGCTCGTCGATTTCCTGTGCGGAGACGAAGTTGGAGGCGACCAGGGTCTTGCGGCGATTGAGGGTCGCTTCCGACAGCTTGGCGCTGGATTGCTGGCTGGCGAGGTCGGCTCTGGCCTGCAGCAGTTGCTGGTCGAGGTCGGGCGCCTCGATCTCGGCGATCACCTGGCCGGCCTTCACGCGCGCACCGATATCGGCGCTCCAGCTCTTGAGATAGCCGGGGACGCGGGCAAAGATCGGAGCACGATAATAGGCCTCGAGGCGGCCCGGCAGATCGATTGTGGAATTGAGGGCCTTGGAATTGGGCAAGGTCACCGCGACGCTGGGAACGGCCTGGTCATCCGTCCATTCCTTCAGCTTGGAGCCCTGCTCCTCGCGGGCGCGGATGCCTGTGCCGACAACGAGACCCGCCGCAATCAGGGCCACCACGCCCAAGATGCCCAGTTTCCGGTGCGACACCGGGGAGCGGGGTTCAGTGGGCGACATGCGGGGTCTCCAATGAGGCGGCGGCCTTGGCGCCTTGTTTCTTGTGGACCATGCTGAATACCACGGGGACGAAGATCAGCGTGGCGAAGGTTGCAAAGATCAGGCCGCCGATCACGGCGCGGCCGAGCGGCGCGTTCTGCTCGCCGCCCTCGCCCAGGCCGAGCGCCATCGGCGCCATGCCGATGATCATGGCGAGCGCGGTCATTAGCACGGGGCGGAAGCGGACGAAGCCGGCTTCCAGCGCCGCCGCGACGGGATTGCCGAGTTCCTCGTAGCGCTCGCGCGCGAAGGAGATCACCAGCACGCTGTTGGCGGTGGCAACGCCCATGCACATGATGGCGCCGGTGAGCGCGGGGACCGACAGCGTGGTGCCGGTCGCGAACAGCATCCAGACGATGCCGGCGAGCGCGGCCGGCAGCGCCGTGATGATCACGAACGGGTCCGACCAGGACTGGAAGTTCACCACGATGAGGAAATAGATCAGCACGACGGCGCCAAGCAGGCCGAACAACAGGCCGGTGAAGGCGCTGTTCATGGTCTGCACCTGGCCGAGCAGCACCACGGAGGAGCCCTTCGGCACCTCCTTGGCGGTGTCAGCAATCAGCTGTCGGATGTCGGCGGCGACCGCGCCGAGATCGCGGCCCGAGGTCGTCGCAAAGATCTGCACCATCGACTGGATGTCGTATTGCGAGACGACCGCGCTGGAGGCCGAGCGCCTGATGTCGGCGATGCCGCCGAGGATCGGCGACTGCGAGGCGCCGGCCGCGGTGATCGGCAGCGTCTGCAGGGCGCTGAGCGAATCGATCTGGTACTGCGGCGTCTGCATCACGATCGAATAGGACACGCCGTTTTCGGGGTTGAGATAATAGGTCGGCGCGACCTGCGAAGAGCCGGCGAGATTGACGACGAGGCTGTTGGTGACGTCGCGCTCGGTCAGGCCGACATATTGCGCGCGGGTACGGTCGACGTCGATGTTGAAGGTCGGCGCGTTCGGTGATTGCTGAATGCGTGCGTCCGCCACACCGGGGATCTTGCGGACCTTGGCGAGCAGGCTGTTGGCATAGACGAAATTGCCGGCGACATTGGCGCCGCGGATCTGCAGGTCGATCGGCGCCGGCGCGCCGAAATTCAGGATCTGGCTGACGATGTCGGCGGGGAGGAAGGCGAAGCTGACGCCGGGGAACAACCGCGGCAGCTGCTCGCGCAGCACCTTCACGTGCTCTTCCGTCGGCTTGTGGCCTTCCTTCAGCTTGATCTGGATGTCGCCGTCCTGCGGGCCGATCACGCCGGTGTTGTTGTAGGTCATGTTGATGCCGGAGATCGGCATGCCGATGTTGTCGGTCATGGTCTCGATCTCGCCGGGGATCAGCTTGCGGACCGCCTTCTGCACGTCGGCTAGCTGATTGGCGGTCTCCTCGACGCGGGTGCCGACCTGGGTGCGGACATGCATCAGGATGTTGCCGGCATCGACCGCGGGAAAAAAGTTGCGACCGAGGAACGGCACCAGCGCGAAGGACGCGCCGACCACGCAGATGAAGCCGATCACAAACACGGCGCGGTACGCCAGCGCCAGCCCGAGGAAGCCATGATAGCCACCGCGGATGCGCTCGAACCGCGCCTCGAAACCGCGCTGGAACCAGACCAGCGGATTGCGCGATTTGGGCGGCCCGCCTTCGTGATGGACATGCGCCTGCAATAGATAGTTCGCCATGGTCGGCACCAGCGTGCGCGACAGGATGAAGGACCAGATCATCGCGAACATCACGGCTTCCGCCATCGGCACGAACAGGAAACGCGCGACGCCCGAGAGGAAGAACATCGGCACGAACACGATGCAGATGCACAGCAGCGATACGAAAGCCGGCGTCACGATCTGGTTGGCGCCGTCGAGGATCGACTGCTCGACCGGCTTGCCCTGCTCCAGATGGTAATTGATGTTCTCGATGGTCACGGTGGCGTCGTCGACGAGGATGCCGACCGCGAGCGCAAGGCCGCCGAGCGTCATGATGTTGAGCGTCTCGCCGATTGCCGACAGCATGATGATGGCGCCCAGCACCGACAGCGGGATCGAGACCGCGATGATGACGGTCGAGCGCCAGCTGCCGAGGAACAGCAGGATCATCACGCTGGTCAGCAGCGCCGCGATCACGCCCTCGACGGCCACGCCCTGGATCGCGCCGCGGACGAACACCGACTGATCGCCGATGAAGCCGATCTTGAGCGCGTCGGGGAGCTGGTCCTTGACGTCGATGACCTTCTGCTTGATGCCCGCGATGATGTCGAGCGTCGAGGTCGCACCCGCCTTCAGCACCATCATCAGCACCGAACGATTGCCGTCGACATGGACGATGTTGGTCTGCGGCGGATTGCCGTCGCGCACGGTGGCGACGTCGCGCACATAGACCATGGCGCCGTTGACGGTCCTGATCGGGAGGTTGCCGAGCTCGTCGATCTTGAGCGGCGAGTTGTTGAGCTGGATGTTGTACTCGAACTGGCCGATCTTCTGGGTGCCGACCGGCGTAATGAGGTTCTGCGCGGCGAGCGCATTGGCGACGTCCTGGCCGGACAGGCCGCGGGCCTGGAGCGCAGTGGGATCGAGGTCGATCTGGACCTGACGCTGCTTGCCGCCGAACGGATAGGGGATCGCGGCGCCGGGCACGGTGACCAGCGGCGTACGCAGATTGTTGATGCCGATATCGGCAAGGTTCTGCTCGGTCAGGCCATCGCCCGACAGCGCCACCTGGATGATCGGCACCGTGGAGGCCGAATAGTTCAGGATCAAGGGCGGCGTCGCGCCGGGCGGCATCTGCTTGATCAGCGTCTGCGAAATCGCGGTGACCTGCGCGTTGGCGGTGCGGATGTCGACGTTAGGTTGGAAGAAGATCTTGATGATGCCAAAACCGTTGTAGGAATTGGCCGAGATGTGCTCGATGTCGTTGACCGTCGTCGTCAGCGCGCGCTGGAACGGGGTGGTGATGCGGCCGGACATCTGGTCCGGCGGCAGGCCGGTGTACTGCCAGACCACGCCGATCACGGGAATGCGGATGTCCGGGAAAATGTCGGTCGGGGTCCGCAGCGCCGCAAGCGGTCCGATGATCAGAAGCAGGATCGCGAGCACGACGAACGTATAGGGCCGGCTCAGGGCAATACGGACCAGAGCAATCATGCGCCAGGCAAATCCGGGTCAAGCGAGAATGCGGAAGCCGCCCCCACGGCGCTCCCTATTTCCCTTTACCCGAGCACCGTCGGAAACGCCATTGACCAGAACTATCCTGCAGTCACTTCCCTGCTACCGCACTGCAAAACAGGCATCGCTGCCATGCGGCAGCCTCTCTCAGGCGGCCCGAACCGTCTCCAGGAACTTGCCGACCTCAAGCTTGAGGCGGTTGCTGTCGCTGGACAGCATTTGCGCCGCCGAGAGCACCTGAGACGAGGCCGAGCCGGTTTCGTTGGCACCGTGTTGAACGTTGCCGATATTGGCCGACACCTGCTGCGTGCCCTGGGCCGCGTTCTGGACATTGCGCGCGATCTCCTGGGTCGCGGCGCCCTGCTCTTCGATCGCCGCCGCGATGGCCGAGGCGATCTCGGACAGTCGCCCGATCGATCCGCTGATCTCCCGGATCGCACCGACGGAATCCTGGGTCGCCGTCTGGATGCCCGCGATCTGCTGGGTGATTTCGCCGGTGGCCTTGGCCGTCTGTTCGGCAAGCGCCTTCACCTCGGATGCCACCACCGCGAAGCCGCGCCCGGCATCGCCTGCCCGCGCCGCCTCGATCGTGGCGTTGAGGGCCAGCAGATTGGTCTGCCCGGCGATCTGGTCGATCAGTTCGATGACGTCGCCGATCCGGGAAGCCGCTCTCGCCAGTTCGCCGATCCGGTCGTTGGTTCGTTCCGCCTGGCCGACCGCCTCGTTGGCCATCCGGGCCTGATCCTGCACGCGCCGGCTGATCTCGTTGACGGAGGACGAGAGCTCCTCCGTCGCCGAAGCCACCGATTGAACGTTGGTCGAGGCCTCTTCCGACGCGGCGGCGACCACGATCGCCAGTTCTTGGGCGCGCCCGGCCGTGGTGTTCAACGTGCCGGCGGACGCCTCGAGTTCGGTCGACGCTGACGACACGGTCTCGATGATCTCGCCGATCGCCGTCTCGAACGCGCCGGCGAGCCTGTGCATGTCGGCCTTGCGCTGCTCGGCGGCAATCCGGTCCTGCGCGATCTTCGCATCAGCCTCCAACCGTGCTTTCTCCTCGGCCTTGACCTTGAAGACCTCGACCGCGTGCGCCATGTCGCCTATTTCGTCCTTGCGGCCGAGGCCGGGAAGGATCACGGAGAAATTGCCGCTGGCAAGCTCGCCCATGGCGCTCGTCAAGGCAGACAGCGGGCGCACGATCCGCGACAAGGCCACCCAGAAGCTAAGCAGCGCGAGAGCGATGCTCGCGAAGAGAACGCCACCACTGAAGACCAGATTCGAGGTGCTTGCGGCGACCAGACCGGCAGCTTCCCGGTCAGCATCAGTTGCTATGGCCTGACCGAGCTTCAGGATCGCATTGATGGCGCTGGTCGCGCCTGCCATGTAGTCGCTACCCGAGATTCTGTAGTCACCCGTCTTGGCCTGTGCGATCACGTCGCCGCGCAGCGAGCCGTAAGTCTGGAAGTATTTCTGCTCGACGTCCTTGATCGCCCGAGCCAGCTCCGCCGAGACGTCGGCGCGCTGCGCGAGAGGCGATATGGTACCCCAGGCGAGGTCGACATGCCCACGAAGTCCTGACATCAGGCCGATGCCGTCGGCAGCGAGCTTTGCCTGCGAGTTGATCGAGCCGGCGAGGAAAGCCCGTTCGCGGCCGGCGTACTCGGCCATCTCCGCGGTAAGGTGGCGAAGGCCGACCAGACGCGTCATGCTTGCGGACGGCGCGTCTGTCAGCGTCTCCAGCGTGAGGCGCAGCCCGTTGGCGGCGGTGTCGATGACTTTCGTCAGGGCCGGAACAACCGCATTGATGATGGGAGTATCGCGTTCAGCCTTCGGCCTGGCGAGATCCGTGTCGATCTTGCCGCGCATGTTTTCGAAACCTTGCAGCGCGCGTTCGGCGTCCGAAATCCGAGGCTCGGCCGATTTCATCGCGGGAAGCTGACGCAGGCGCTGCACGGCATCGCGGAATGCCTGCCCGGAACCGACGCGAAGTGCGTCGATTTCGGCGCGTCGCTCCGACGCGATGGCCTCGGGCGCGTTCAGCGCCGCGTTGGTCATTCCCCGCTCCAGAGCCCATTGTCCGGCGCTGCGGAGCAGCTGCTGCGAAATGCCGTTGAGCTCGACGAAAGCGAGCGCCTGCTGTCGGTCGTGATAGGCCGCAATGGCCGTGTAGCTGGTGGTGGCCACTCCCATCAAGGCGAGCGCCGAGACAATCAATGGCAGGATGGTTCCAATTCGCAAGTGCACAGCTCGCTTCCCCTCGTGAGCACTGCCCGAAAATGAGCAGTTCGACGGAAGCAGTAGCCGGGTCAGGCAACCTTGAATTGTCTCAAATCAAAGATCGCCACGAACTCGGCTCTCCACGCGACCTATCGAACCCTATGATTATCGATTGGTTTCCTGCCTCGTGCGAGGCAAGCAACGGGCATCGTAGCGATCGAAGCGATCGCAACCTTGCCAGTCCATCAGGACGCGCGGACGATGTGCCTCATGCCGCGCGGACGGAGTTCAGGAACTTGCCGACCTCGAGCTTGAGACGGTTGGAATCGCGCGACAGCATCTGCGCCGCCGACAGCACCTGCGAGGACGCCGCGCCGGTTTCGGAGGCGCCGCGCTGGACGTCGCCAACATTGGACGAGACCTGCTGAGTGCCCTGGGCTGCCTGCTGAACGTTGCGGGCAATCTCCTGGGTCGCCGAGCCCTGCTGCTCCACGGCCGCGGCGATCGCCGAGGCAATCTCCGACAGACGCGCGATGGTGCCGCTGATTTCGCCGATGGCGCTGACCGAATCCTGCGTCGCCGCCTGAATGCCGCCGACCTGCTGGCCGATCTCCCCGGTGGCCTTGGCCGTCTGCTCCGCGAGCGCCTTGACCTCGGAGGCCACGACGGCGAAGCCGCGCCCCGCCTCGCCTGCCCGCGCGGCCTCGATCGTGGCATTGAGCGCCAGCAAATTGGTCTGGCCCGCGATCGCATTGATCAGCTCGACGACGTCGCCGATCCGCGATGCCGCCCGCGACAATTCGCTGACGCGTTCGGTGGTGGCATGCGCCTGGCTGACCGCCTCGCTCGCGATCCGGGTGGAATCCTGCACCTGACGGCCGATCTCGCGCACCGAGGACGACATCTCTTCGGCAGCCGAGGCGACGGAATGGACATTGGTCGAGGCCTCTTCGGACCCGGAGGCCACCGCTGTCGCCAGCTCCTGCGCCCGACCTGCGGTCGAGGACAGCGTCGAGGCAGAAGCCTCGAGTTCGGTCGCGGCCGACGACACCGTGTCGACGATCTCGCCGATCGCAGCCTCGAAGCCGTCCGCGAGCGTGCTCATGCAGGCCTTGCGCTGCTCCTCGGCGCGGCGTTGCACCGCCTGCACCTCGTTGCGGCTGAAGCGGATGATGGTTTGCACGGTCTGCAGATTGCGCAGCGCCTCGCCGATCTCGTCATCGCGCTCGATCACGATGCGGTTGTCAAATTTGTCCTGCACGAGGTTGACAAGGGTGTCGTTGAGCTGCTGCATCGGCCCCTGGATCGCGCGCATGGTCGCAAGACCCGCGAAGCCGACGACGACGGCGCCGACGACGGCCAGGCCCGACAGCATCAGGCTGGCCGAACCGCCGGAGGCGAGCGCACCACAAATGCCGAGTGCGATCATGAAAAATGCCTGGAGCACCATCGTCGTGACGAGGCGTGCCTTCAGCGTACCAGTGAAGATGCTGAAGTGGTCGCGCCACGAGCGGCGGCGGATGATGCCGGCATCGACGCGATAACCATGCGACTTCTTCTCGCGGATCGCGGCGTAGACCTCCTCGGCGAGCTTGCGCTGGTCGGCCGGCAGTTTTGTGCGGATCGAGGTGTAGCCTTTGACCTGGCCATTCTCCCGGATCGGCGAGGCCGTCGCCAGCACCCAGTAGAAGTCGCCGTTCTTGCGACGGTTCTTCACCGCGCCGAGCCACGGCTTGCCCGCCTTCAGCGTATCCCAGAGATTGTCGAACGCTTCCGGCGGCATGTCGGGATGGCGGACGATATTGTGCGGCTGGCCCATCAACTCGGCCGACGTGAAGCCGGCCGCGGCGAGGAAGTCCTCGTTGAAGTAGGAGAGCTTGCCCTTGAGATCTGTCCGCGAAACGATCAGCGTTTCGTCACTGACCGGATATTCGACATCGGTCACCGGCAAATTCTTGCGCATGGAACCCCCAAGAAATCAAATAGAGTAAAGGTCAATTTCAATCGGAAGCCGCCCGCACTGGCACTGCTGTCCAGGGCGCCCCTCTGCGCAAATTCTCGTAAATACGACTTAACCATCCATGAAGCATCTTGCCCGTAACACCACGGGACGTTCTTCAAACCGCGACTTCCAAGGGGCGTCATGCGACCGGCCAAACGAAACGAGCGGCGCTTTGGGCGCCGCTCGTCGTTCGATCGGATGAAGGATCAGGCCGCGCGGACGTTGCTCAAGAACTTGCTGACCTCGTTCTTCAGCCGGCCGGAGTCGTTCGACAGCATTTGCGCCGCCGACAGCACCTGCGAGGAGGCCGAGCCGGTCTCGGTCGCGCCGCGCTGCACATCGGTGATGTTCGAGGAGACCTGCTGGGTGCCCTGCGCGGCCTGCTGCACGTTGCGGGCGATCTCCTGCGTCGCTGCGCCCTGCTCTTCCACCGCGGCTGCAATCGCCGACGAGATCTCCGAGAGACGCTCGATGGTCGAGGAGATCTCCTTGATGGCGCCAACGGAGTCATTGGTCGCCGCCTGGATGCCGGAGATCTGCTGGCCGATCTCGCCGGTCGCCTTGGCGGTCTGCTCGGCGAGCGCCTTCACCTCGGAGGCGACGACCGCGAAGCCGCGGCCGGCTTCACCCGCACGTGCCGCTTCGATGGTCGCATTCAGCGCCAGCAGGTTGGTCTGGCCGGCGATGGTGTTGATCAGTTCGACGACGTCGCCGATGCGGGACGCCGCCTTGGACAGCTCGCTGACGCGCTCGGTGGTGGCGCGGGCCTGGCCGACGGCATCGCCCGCCATCCGCGCCGATTCCTGAACCTGGCGGCTGATCTCGCCGACCGACGAGGCCATCTCCTCGGTCGCCGAGGCGACCGACTGCACGTTGGTCGAGGCTTCTTCCGAAGCACCGGCCACGGTGGTGGCCAGCCTCTGGGAGCGTTCGGCCGTTCCTGTCAGGGTGGTGGCCGATGCCTCCAGCTGGGTCGAGGCGGAGGACACCGTGCCGATGATCTCACCCACGGCTCCCTCGAAATCGTCGGCAAGCCTCAGCATGTCCGCCTTGCGCTGCTCCGCGTTGCGACGCTCGACTTCGCCCTGTTCCGCCTTCAGGCGTTCCACTTCGATCGCATTGGTCTTGAAGACCTGGACGGCATTGGCCATCTGGCCGATTTCGTCCTTCCGTTCGGTGGACGATATCGCCACGGTCGTATCGCCCTTGGCGAGGACGCCCATCTCGGTCGTGATGCGCTGGATCGGCCGGGTGACCACGACAGCGACGCCAAAGGCGCCGACTAGCGAGAGCAGCAGGGTGACGATACCGCCAGCCAACATGGCCATCGTCGCGTTGGCCGATGCGGCGTCGGAAGCCACGGCACGCGTCGTCAGCAGCGAGCGCTCTTCCGCATCCATCTCCTGCACGACGGCGCGCAAGCCATCCATGGACTTCTTGCCGGCGCCGGATGCCTCGAGCTCCCGGGCCTTGGACTGCGTTGCTGGATCCTTCATCAGCGCGATTTCGCGCTGCGCGACATTGGCCGTCCAGTCGCTGGCGAACGCCTTGACGCGCTCGAGACGCTTCTGCTGGTTTGCGTTATCCGATGTCAGACTGCCGACCTTGGCCGCGGCCGTTTGAAACTGCTTCTGACCGGATTCGAAAGGTCCGAGAAAGGCGCTGTCCGCGGAAACGAGGTAGCCGCGCACACCCGTCTCCGAATTGACCATGGCCCCGACGAGATCGGAAAGCTGCTCCAGCACCTGATAGGTATGCACCGTCATCTTCGACGTGGAGTTCATCACGCTCAGCGAATTGTAAATCGCAGCAGTGCTGCCGGCAACGACGAGACAGATCGCCGCAAACACTGCAGAAACCTTCATAGAAATGCGGACGTTGTTGATCCAGGACATCAAATTTCCTCAGTAATTCCGGTTGAAATGCTCGTCGGGCGGGGAAGCCGTTTAACTCGGCAAGTTCTGCCTTGAAGATTATACCGTCCGCGAGATCGTTCCCCTTAACGGAACTGCGTAGTCCTACTGAGCCAGCATCATATAATGGCCCGGACTTTTGCGGGCATAGTCACGCACGCGAGTGGAGAAGCGTCCCGTGGTACAGGGCCGCAATTGCCTCTCGTCGGCAGTGCGGCCGGCATTGCCCGGTAGAGCGAAGCAGTTCCGCCCTTTGGCAGATGCCCGAAAACAAAAGAGCGGCGCACAGCGCCGCTCTCGATCGACGGAAGAACGGGCGCTTGCCTCTATGCTGCGCGGACGTTGGTCAGGAACTTGCTGACCTCGTTCTTCAGCCGGCCGGAGTCGTTCGACAGCATTTGCGCCGCCGACAGCACCTGCGAGGAGGCCGAGCCGGTCTCGGTCGCGCCGCGCTGCACATCGGTGATGTTCGAGGAGACCTGCTGGGTGCCCTGCGCGGCCTGCTGCACGTTGCGGGCGATCTCCTGCGTCGCTGCGCCCTGCTCTTCCACCGCGGCTGCAATCGCCGACGAGATCTCCGAGAGACGCTCGATGGTCGAGGAGATCTCCTTGATGGCGCCAACGGAGTCATTGGTCGCCGCCTGGATGCCGGAGATCTGCTGGCCGATCTCGCCGGTCGCCTTGGCGGTCTGCTCGGCGAGCGCCTTCACCTCGGAGGCGACGACCGCGAAGCCGCGGCCGGCTTCACCCGCACGTGCCGCTTCGATGGTCGCATTCAGCGCCAGCAGGTTGGTCTGGCCGGCGATGGTGTTGATCAGTTCGACGACGTCGCCGATGCGGGACGCCGCCTTGGACAGCTCGCTGACGCGCTCGGTGGTGGCGCGGGCCTGGCCGACGGCATCGCCCGCCATCCGCGCCGATTCCTGAACCTGGCGGCTGATCTCGCCGACCGACGAGGCCATCTCCTCGGTCGCCGAGGCGACCGACTGCACATTGGTCGAGGCTTCTTCCGAGGCGCTGGCAACGGTGGTCGCCAGCCTCTGGGAACGGTCGGCGGTGGATGTCAGCGTGGACGCCGAGGCTTCCAACTGGGTCGAGGCCGACGACACGGTCTGGACGATCTCGCCGATCATGGTTTCGAATTCGCGGGTGATGTTGTCGACGCGGCGGCCGCGCTCAATCTTGGCTTCGGCATCGGCGGCCGCGGCCTCGTCGGCGGCCTTCTTGGCGATCAGAGCCTCCTTGAAGATCTGCAGCACGTCGGCCATGGCGCCGATCTCGGTCTTCTCGCCCCGGTGCGGGACCTCGGCGGAGAGCTCGCCCTTGCCCAGCGCCTGCATCGGCTCGATGATCGAGTTGATGCCCTTCGAGACGTCCTGGACCAGATAGAAGCCGACGCCGATGCCGATGATGACAGCAGCGCCGAGAATGACCGACACCAGCATGAAAGCATAGGCGTAACTGTCGGCGGCATCCTGGGCGGCCTGCTCGCTGCCCTTGGTGTTGAGCTCGATGTCCTTGTTCAGGATCTCGTCGGCCTTGAGCCCAATCTTGTTGACCTTGATGTTGAGTTCATGAGCGTCGTGAGGAACCTTGCCCGCGTCCCTGCGCGACAATGCCATCACTTCCTGAGTCCCTCGCTTGTACTCCTCCCAGACTTGAGACCACTCCTTGTACAGCGCACGTTCCTCGGGGGACGTGATCATGGGCTCATATTTCTGACGGAACTTGGTATTGGCCTCGACCACGGTCGCCAGCGTCTTCTCATTCGTGAGTTTATCCTCGAGCGTTTCGGCCAGCATGTGCTCTCGGATCACGTTGCGGTAGGTAATCACGCCAGCCCGCAGATCGCCCAGCACCCGCACGCTCGGCATCCAGTTCGTGGTGATATCGACGGTGTTGGCGTTCATCGACCGCATCTTCGTGACGGCCAGCAAGCCCATGCCGGCCATCGCGACCAGCAGGAACGCCACGACACTGATGATTTTGGTGCGGATGGAGATAGTGGCGAGCATAATGAGTCTCTTTGTGGTGGCGCGGTGCGCGTCCGGAAGCTTTACGAATCAACCAAAAGGAGCAGCACCAACATCCAACACCAGAGGACCTGCGCAGATGTTAACTACGACTCCGTACGAGTACGGAGCCTCAAAGAGATGAACAGGCCGCTAAAAAGGCTCTGCGCTCAGCGCATGAGCCTAAGCGCGTCGGCGAAAAACTCGGCGCCGCCAAAGTTTCCCGACTTCAGAGCGAGCAGCATGTCGGCCGTGCCGCCGACCGAATGAAGCACAGGAACGCCTGCCGCGATCTCGACCCCGACGAGAAATCCGGGAATCTTCAGCCGATCGACCACCGCCCCGGACGTCTCCCCGCCGGCGACGACCAGCCGCCGGACGCCTGATTTGACGAGGTTTTCTGCAATATCGGCCATGGCCTGCTCGATCGCGTGGCCGGCCGCGTCGCGGCCGTGCCGCGCCTGCAACGCGGCAACCTGGTCGGGTGTCGCGCTAGAGGCGATCAGCACCGGGCCCTCCGCAAGCCGCGGCCTCGCCCAATCCAGCGCGCGCTGGGCTTCGCCGCCCCCCGTAATGATACTGTCCGGATCGAGGTGAAGCACCGGCATGACCCGTTCGGCATTGGCGATCTGCTGAAGCGTCGCCTGGGAACAGCTCCCGGCGAGGCAGGCCGCCGGTCCGCCGACGGCCGTGCCGGTCTCGCCGTCCGCCCTGGCTAATTTGACTTTACCCGTCGACACCAGGGCGCGCGCGAGACCGAGGCCGATGCCGGAGGCGCCGACCGACAGGCGGTGCTCGGCGGCGACGAGGCCGATGGTCTCGAGGTCCCGGTCGAAGACCGCGTCGACGACGGCGGCGCCGATGCCCTTGGCCACCAGCTCGGCCAGCCGCACCCGCACGGCATCCGCGCCGCGCGTGACGGTGGCGAGATCGACGAGACCGATCTGCGTCCGGCTCTGGCGCGCCAGCACGCGCACCAGATTGGAATCATGCATCGGGTTGAGCGGATGGTCCTTCAGCGGGCTCTCGTTCAGCGGCACCGCGCCGACGAACAGGTTGCCCTGGTAAACGGTGCGGCCGGTCTCCGGGAACGCCGGTGTCACCAGCACGGCGCCGTCGCCGGCGTCGGCGCGCAACGCGTCCATCACGGGGCCGATATTGCCGGCATCAGTGGAATCGAAGGTCGAGCAGATCTTGAACAGCACATGGCCGGCACCGCGGCCGCGCAGCCATTGATCGGCCGCGCGCGAACGCGATACCGCAAGGCCGGCCTCGATCGAGCGGCTTTTCAGCGACACCACGACGGCATCGACCTCGGGCAGTGCGAGATCGTCCGCGGGCACGCCGATGGTCTGCACGGTGCGCAGGCCCGCGCGCGTCAGCGTGTTGGCGAGATCGGAGGCACCAGTGTAGTCGTCGGCGATGCAGCCCAGAGAGATTTTCGCTGCAAGTGTCACGGCTTCACTCCAGCGTAGGGCTTGAACCAGGCAAGACCGTCGGTTGTCTTGCCCCTCGGATTGTATTCGCAGCCGACGAAGCCGGCATAGCCGAGCCGGTCGAGTTCTTCGAACAGGAACGGATAGTTCAGCTCCTCGCCGTCGGGCTCGTTGCGTGAGGGGATGCTGGCGATCTGGATGTGGCCGATGATCGGCATCATCTCGCGCAGCCGCATGGTGACGTCGCCATGAATGATCTGGCAGTGATAGATGTCGAACTGCAGCTTCAGGTTCGGAAGCCTCAGCTCCTGGATCAGATCGCGTGCGAAGCCGAAATCGTTGAGGAAGTAGCCGGGCACGTTGCGCGCATTGATCGGCTCGAGCACGATGTCGATGCCGTGCGGGGCGAAGAACTCCGCAGCCCATGCCACCGATTTGTAGAACGCCTCGATCGCGACGCGTTCGCCGCGATTGGCGATGCCGGCCATCAAATGCAGCCGTTTGACGCCGGTCGCCTTGGCGTAAGGGAGCGCCGTCTCCAGGCCCGCCTTGAGTTCGGAGAAGCGCGAGGGGAGCGCGGCAAAACCCTTCTCGCCGGCGTTCCAGTCGCCCGGAGGCAGGTTGAACAGCGCCTGGGTCAGCCCGTTGCGCTTGAGGCGCTCGCCGACCGCCTCGGCAGGGTGCTCATAGGGAAAGAGAAACTCCACCGCGGTGAAGCCGGCTTGCGCGGCGGCATCGAAGCGATCGAGGAACGGCACCTCGGTGAACATCATCGAGAGATTGGCGGCAAAACGGGGCATTGGAATCCTCTTCCTTACTTGTCGCCCGGCAGCTTGACGCCGGTGACCTGCGCATACATCCGCGCCACCGAGGCGTCGTCGTCGCGCCCCATGCCGGCGGCTGATGTCATCAGGAACATCTGGAGCGCAGCGGCGGAGACCGGCACCGGGAATCTCGCGCTGCGCGCCATGTCCTGGATGATGCCGAGGTCCTTGACGAAGATTTCCACCGCGCTGCGCGGCGTATAATCGCCGTCCAGGACGTGCGGCATGCGGTTCTCGAACATCCAGGAATTGCCGGCAGAGGCCGTGATCACCTCGTAGACCTTGCGGATGTCGAGGCCCTGCTTGGCCGCAAACGCGATCGCCTCCGAGGCGGCGGCGATGTGGACGCCGGCGAGCAGCTGGTTGATCATCTTGAAGGCGGCGCCTTGGCCGGCGGCATCGCCGAGTTCGTAGAGCTTTGCAGCCATGGCATCGAGCGCGGGTCGGGCCTTCGCGAACGCAGCGGGGCTGCCGGAGGCGAGGATCGTCAGCTCGCCCTGGGCTGCGCGCTGCGCGCCGCCGGAAATCGGTGCATCCAAATAATGCCGCCCGGTCTCTTCCAATTGCTTGGCGAGACGCCGCGCCACATCCGGGTCCATCGTCGCGGAAGACATGAAAACGCTGTCCTTCGGCAGGGTCCCGGCGACACCGTCCTTGCCGAACAGAATCGTTTCGGTCTGCGCGGCGTTGACGACCACGCTGACAACGATATCGGCCCCCTCCGCCGCTTCAGCCGGCGTCTTCGCGCCCGCACCGCCGTCCTTCACGAAGCGCGCCACGGCATCGGCCGAGACATCGCAGCCGGTGACGGCGTGGCCGGCGCGCTTCAGCGAGGTCGCCATGCCGAACCCCATCGAGCCGAGCCCGATGACGGCGATGCGCCGGTTTTTTGACGTGGAGGCGGACATGCGACTGACCCTTGCGAACGTTTCCCGGATGGCCGCCCTTTGCGGCAGCTCTCATCTCGAATAACACGGCTTGGCCGCGCTGCCAAAGCGTGAGACAAGCGGGCATGACGGCCATGAGTGACGAAACGCGGCTGCGTGAGGATATCTGCCGGTTTGGACGGTCTTTGTTCGAACGCGGGCTGACGCCGGGTTCGTCCGGCAATATCAGCGTCAGGCTGGACGGCGGCGGCTGGCTGGTGACGCCAACCAATGCCTCCCTCGGCTTCCTCGATCCTGCAAAGCTGTCGCGGCTCGACGAGAAGGGCCAGCTGGTGTCGGGCGATGCCCCAACCAAGGAAGTTCCGCTGCACACCGCGCTCTACGACACGCGCGGCAGTGCCCGCGCCATCGTGCATCTGCATTCGACACACTCGGTCGCGCTGTTGATGCTGCCGGAGATCGACCCGCGCGCGGCGCTGCCGCCGATGACAGCGTACTACCTGATGAAATGCGGCGCCACCGCGCTCGTGCCGTACTACCGCCCCGGCGATCCCGCCGTTGCGGATGCGATCAAGGGCTTGGCGGGAGCATATTCATCGGTGCTGCTCGCCAATCACGGCCCGGTTGTTGCCGGCGACACCCTGGAGGCTGCCGTGTTTGCGACCGAGGAGCTGGAGGAAACGGCGAAGCTGTACCTGCTGCTGCGCGGGATGAACCCGCGCTACCTTTCGCCGGACCAGGTAAAGGACCTGGTTAAAGTGTTCGGTGTGACGCTGCCCGAGCACGGGCATTAGCTCCGCGCCGCTGTCATTCCCCGCGAAGGCAGGAACTCCAGTACGCCGCAGCCTATCGGTATCTTTTTAACGTCTCGGAGCCCGCCCCAGTGCGCAAGCGCGCACAAGGCGGCGATGACACCGAGAGTATTGCGCGCGCACGCTCCAGGCCTCGCCACTAGAGGCCCAGATACGCCTTGCGCACATCCGGATTGCCCCTGATCTCGGCGGCCGGGCCCTGCATCAGCACGCGGCCGGTTTGCAGGATGTAGGCGCGGTCGGCGATCTCCAGACACTCGGCCATGCGCTGCTCGACGATCAGCACGGTCATGCCGGCGTCGCGGATGCGCAGCACCGCCTGAAAGATCTCGTCGACGAGCTTCGGCATGATGCCCTGCGAGGGCTCGTCCAACATCAACAACCGTGGGCGCGTCATCAGCGCGCGGCCGATTGCGAGCATCTGCTGCTCGCCGCCGGAGAGCGTTTCGGCGCGCTGGTCGAGACGTTCGGACAGGCGCGGAAACAGCGTGAACACGAGATCGAGCGGCGCTTCGCGGTCGGCTTCGCTGCGGTAGAGATAGCTGCCAAGGCGAAGATTGTCGCGCACCGACAAGCGCGGAAACAGGCGGCGGTTCTCCGGCACATAGGCGATGCCGGACGCGGTGATGTGGTGCTGCGCCATGCCGTTGATCTGCTTGCCGTCGAAGGTGACGCTGCCGGAGCGCGGACGCTCGGCGCCGGCGATCGACTTCAGCAGCGTCGACTTGCCCGCGCCGTTGGCGCCGGCGACGCAGACGATCTCGCCCTTCTGGACCTCGATCGAGATCGCGGAGATCGCGACCAGGCCCTGATAGGCGGTCGTGATTTCACGCACCGACAGCATGACGATCTCCCAGATATGCGCTGATCACCTTGGGATCGCGAACGACGTCGGCCGGCTTGCCCTCGACCAGCACCTTGCCGAGGTCGAGCACGATGGCACGGTCGACCAGGGGCATCACGATCTCCATGACGTGCTCCACCATCAACACGGTGATGCCGGTATCGCGCACCTTGCGCACCAGCGCGACACCGGTCTGCGCCTCGGTCGGCGTCAGGCCGGTGAGGACCTCGTCCAGCAGCAGCAGTTTCGGCTCGGTCGCGAGCGCACGCGCGACTTCGAGACGGCGCTTCTCGGCCGGCACGAGGTCGCTGGCGAGCACGTGGGCGCGGGCGGCAAGGCCGGTGAACTCCAGCACCTCGTGCGCCTTGCGGCGCGCCTCGCGCATCACCGTGTTGCGCACCAGCGCACCGACGATGACGTTGTCGATGACGGTCATGGTCTCGAAGCTCTTGACCACCTGGAAGGTTCGACCCACCCCGCGCTGGCAGCGTTCCGCCGCCGGCATGTGGGTGACGTCCTCGCCGTCGAAGAGTATCGAGCCTTGCGTCGGCGGCAAGACGCCGGCGATGAGATTGAACAGCGTCGACTTGCCGGCGCCGTTGGGGCCGATCAGGCCGACGATCTCGCCGCGGCCGACCGAGATCGAGACGTCGCTGTTGGCGACGAGGCCGCCAAACCGCTGCCAGACGCCGCGGGTTTCAAGGAGCGCGGTCATCGGGCGGCTCCCGTCTTCTTCGGGCGCGAGAACAGGCTGAGCAGGCCCCGCGGCAAGGCTAGTGAAATCAGCACGATCAGCGTGCCGTAGACGATGAGGTCGACGCCGCGCCCGGAGCCGCCGAACTTGAAGCGGGTCAACTCCGTCAGCGGAATCAGGATGGCGGCCCCTAACACCGGTCCCCACAGGGTGCCGATGCCGCCGAGCACGGCGGGCAGCGCCATCAGCAACGAGAACTGGAAGCCCATGACGCTTTCGGGATCGATGTAGGAGACGAACTGGGCGTAGAAGCTGCCGCCCACCGCGACCAGGAAGGCGGAGACCGCGGCCGCGCCCATCTTGGAATTGAACACGTCGACACCGAGGCTCTCGGCCGCGTCCGGATTGTCCTTCACCGCGCGCCACCAGAAACCCCATTTGGAATTCTCCAGCCACCAGGTGACGAACCAGGCGAGGCAGCACAGCGCCAGCGCGAAATAGAAGTACGGCAGCTTGGTGCGCAGGAACTGGAATTTCAGCCAGCTGTCGCCGCGGATCGGAATGGTGATGCCCATCGCGGCGCCGGCCCATTCCCAGTTGTGGAACAGGAGCAGGCCGATCTCGGCGATGACGATGGTTGCGATCACGTAGTAATGGCCGCGCAGGCGGAAGAAGGGATAACCGAGCCCCATCGCGATCAGCGCCGACACCACGCCGCCCGCCAGCATGCCGAACCAGGGCAGCACCCCGAACTTCGTGAACAGCAGCTCGGTGGTGTAGGCACCCAGGCCGAAATACAGCGCGTGCCCGAGCGAGATCTGCCCGCAATAGCCGGACAAGATGTTCCAGCTCTGCGACAACCCCGCATACATCAGCGTCAGGATCAGGATGTTCTGGACGACGACGTCCTTCACGAACAGGGGCGTCGCTGCGGCAATCGCGGCGAGCACCGCGGCGATGATGAGGTCGCGGCGGCGCCGCGCTGCAAATTCCTTGTCCATCAGATCGATCCGAACAGGCCGCGCGGCCGGATGAAGACCACCAGCAGATAGACCGCGTAGATGCCGACCGATTTCAGCGATGGCGGCAGCACCAGCGCGGTGGTGGCTTCGACAAGGCCGACGATGATGCCGCCAGCGAAGGCGCCGAACACGCTGCCGAACCCGCCGAGCGCCACCGTGACGTAGGCGATCAAGGCAAAGGACGCGCCGACGTCGGGATAGATGTAGAAGAAGCTTGCCATGATCGCCCCGGCGAGACCGACCAGCGCGGCACCAAGGCCCCAGCCGAAGGCGAACACCCGGTTCTTGTCGATGCCGACCAGCGCGACCGCACCGGGATCTTCACGGGTGGCCTCCAGCGCGCGCCCGAAATCCGTGCGATGGATGAAGAAATAGAGGCCGGCGAACGCGAGGATCGAGACCAGCGCACCGACCAGCTGCGGCTCCGGCAGGAAGATGCCGGCGATCGAGACGGTTTTGCCGCCGAGCCAGGACTGCGGAATGCTGCGATAATCAGGCGTGAAGAAGAACTGCGCCAGGCCGCGCATCACGATGGCAAGACCGAAGGTCGAGAAGATCTGCACCATGCCGGCATTGGCCTTGGCCCGCATGGCGAAGCGTACAATGAGCAAGTAGACCACCGCTCCGAGGATGAAGAGCGCCGCGGCGACCAACGGCGCCGACAGCAAGGGATCGATGGCAAAGAACGCGAACAGGAAAAAGGACAGGTACATCGCAATCATCAGGAACTCGCCATGGGCGAAGTTCGTGACGTCCATCAGGCCGAAGATCAGCGCGAGGCCGACTGCGATCAGTCCGTAGAGCAGGCCCATCAGAAGGCCGCTCGCGAGACTCTGGATAATGGCTTGGGCTGTCAAAAGTCTGTCCCCCGAAATGCGCTCAGAATGAGAGCCGAAGCTACCTCCTCCGTCATTGCGAGGAGCTCGCGACAAAACTGCGTAGCAATTTTGCGCTGATGCGACGAAGCAATCCAGACCGTCTGCGTGGATACATTTCTGGATTGCTTCGCTTCGCTCGCAATGACGTCGCGGGGAGAAAGCTCGATTGGCTTACACTGCCAAAGTGCTTGGTCCCCGACCGCTTACTTCATAGGCCAGACCGCTTCCGCGATGGCGGCTTGCGGCGGGAAGATCGTGACGAACTTGCCGCCGACATATTGCAGAAGCACCGGGTCGGCGTCGTTGTTCTGGCCCATTTCGTCGAACTTCACACGCTTCCAGGGCATGATGGTCTGCTCGCCCGGGATGTCGGTCGCCGCCAGCGCGTCACGGATCTTCTCGCCATCGGTCGACTTGGCGCGGTTGATGGCGTCGGCGAGGATGATCAGGCCCATGAACTGGCGCGAGGTGAGGTCGTTGAAGTCCTTGCCCGAGCGCGTCTTGAACATCTCGTTGATCTTGCCGACCATCGGGCGCTTCTGCGCGAGGTCGAGCGAGAAGGTGCCGCGCGAGATCACGCCTTCGAGCTTGTCGCCGACGGCATCGTAGAGCGCCTTCTCGGAGAAGCCGGCGTCCTGCGCCACGATCGCGTTCGGCTTGTATCCGAGCTCGGCCATGGTCTTGACCAGCAGGATGCCGTCGGTGGTGTAGCTCGAGGGCATCAGCACGTCGGCGTTCGCGGACTTGAGCTGCTGCACCTCGGCCGAGAGCGAGGGCGAATTGGCGCGATACTTGATGTCGGTGACGATCTTGTAGCCGCGCTCGCCGGCGATCTTGGCCTGGGCGTTGCCGGAATCGGTGCCGAAGATGGTATCCTCGTGGAAGAGCGACAGCGTCTCGATCTTGGTGCCCTTCTTCTTCAAGGCGTCGAAGAAGAAGGGCACCAAGATCGAGACGCTGTC
>JAESGJ010000248.1_pt1 | contig 55035 bp, 69 predicted proteins | sample 9266241 | NCBI WGS metagenome assembly JAESGJ01 (sample SAMN14514841, study PRJNA621669) | algae metagenome | isolation source: Brasilonema octagenarum HA4186-MV1 and co-occurring heterotrophs from wet... | place: USA: Manoa Valley, Hawaii | collected 2009-07-20
GCGCGGCGGGCTTGGCGGTCGGGCTGCTGTTTCTCGTCGTCGGAAGGTTGTGGAATCCGGCGCTTCAGGCGAGCAACCGCACGCAGTCGCGCGGTTTTGACATGAACGCCCTGCCCGCGCGGGCGGCGAGCAAGCCGGGGTGGTGGCCGTGGGCGTGAACCTGTGGGCGCATTTCGTGCGGTTGGCGGGCATCGCCGCCCCGGTGCAAGTCGCCTCCTACCAATACTTCGCCAGCGGCGGCGGCCTGGATTCGCGCAGCCTGGCGACGTACGCGGGGGCGGCGGCGGCGTTGGGGTTGAGCCAGTGGTACGGCGCGGCTCGAGCCCCGCGGTACACCCCCGAGTACACCGCGCACTGGGCTTCACGCCATGAACTCGAGCCGATGCACCTAAGCTTGGAGGACCTGCGCGCGGGGATCGGGCTGGGGTTCGGCTACAAACGGGTCACGGGGATCAAACCGGGGCTCGCCAACCGCAAGGAACTTGGGCACGCGCTGATCGTCGGTCCGGGGCGGCGCGGCAAGGGTTTGCACCTCATGAGCACCCTGTTCAACTGGCGCGGTTCAGCGGTGGTCGTGGACATCAAAGGCGAGATGTACGCGAGGACGAGCGAGGCGCGGCGGGCGATGGGTCAGGAGATCGTCGTCTTGGACCCGAGCGGGTACGGGCAGCGCGTGGACCCGTTCGCGGAGTTGCAGACGAACGAGGGTTTGCGGGCGGCGGCGAACCTGATCTTGAAGCCCGAACTCGCGGGGGCGAACAGCGCCTTTCCACGGCGCGCCTCGAGCCTGCTGTTCGCGATGATGCGCGCCGCGTTGGTCATCGGGGTGGCGGTGCTGCCGTACGTGCGCGACCTGACCGCCCTCGGGATGCGCGAGGCGTGCCTGGCGCTCGAGGGGGTCCAGGACCCGTATGTACAACAAGACCTGGTGGATTTTTTGAACGAACGCCCGTCGATGGTCAACTGGGCGGCCGCCTCGAGCGACAAGTTCCTCAACAACTCCTGGTCGAACCTCACCGGGGCGCTCAAACCGCTGATGTCCGACGGCATCCTGGCGATGACCTCGGGGCGCGACCTGACCGCCTTGGACCTCGTGACGAAGCCGACGACCGTGTACCTGCGGTTTTCCGAGAGCGACCTCAAGTACACCGCCGAAGCGTTTCAAATCGTCGTCATGTCCCTGATCAACAACCTGTTGCGGCAGTTCGACGCGGACCCCGACGCCGGGCGCGTGCCGTGCTTGTTTTGTTTCGACGAGGCGGGGCGGGTGGAGGTGCCGGGCTTGCCGGGGTTGGTGTCCACGGTCGCGGGTCGCGGGTTGTCGGCGCTGATCTACATTCAAAGCATCGCCCAGCTCGTGCAAACCTACGGACCGAGCGGGGCGAGCACGATCCGCGACAACTGCGACGCGAAGGTGTTCTTCACGCCGAACGACATCGAAACCGCGCGCTACATCTCCGAACTGTGCGGGCGACACGGCGTGCAGGACTTTCGGTACAGCCGCTCGAGCGAGAACGTCGCGGGCGGAGAGAGCCACGGCACGAAAGACCGCGACCTGATCACCACCGAGGGCGTGATGAGTTTGAAACTCGGGCGGGTGATCGCCAAGTACGCCGACTACCCGCCGATGGTGCTCTACCGCCTCGAGCCGTGGCTGCTGCGCGGGGGGCGGGCCGCATTGCGCCTCAAACCGCGGGCCCTCGAGCGCCGCGTGGTCCCCGCACCGCCCCTGCGCAGCGCGCCGAAACCGGCTGGGGGAGTGGCCGATCCGAAGTTGCGCGAGGCGTTGCTGCGCGACCTGTCCAAAAGCCCGACGGCGGGCGACGAACCGGATGCAGATTCCGTTGATTTGGGCCGTTGATTCCAACGTCAAACGGGCCACTTCACCCACCGCATCGAAGTCACTCGGAGCGCAGCGACGCCAACCCCCTCATTATGCCCGCCCCACCTTCCCCGCAGTCAAGCTCTTGCGTGACTTGCGCAAACTCTCCCCGCTCAACTCCAAGCGGTACGCGTTGTGCAACACGCGATCCAAAATCGCATCCGCCAACGTGGGATCCGCCAAGTTCTCGTGCCACACATCCGTCGGGAATTGACTGGTGAACAACGTGCTGCGCCGATCATAACGATCATCCAGCAACTCCAAGAGGATGCGCCGTCCGTCCGCCGAGGGCGCGTCCAACCCCCAATCGTCCAAGATCAGCACGTCCACCCGCGTGAACGCGTCCAGCAACTTCAAGTACCGCCCATCGCCCTTGGCGAGCGTCAACTCCGCCAGCAACCGCCCCGTCTGCGCATACAGCGCCGTGAACCCAAGGCGGCACGCTTGATGCGTCAACGCGCACGCGATGTACGTCTTGCCCACCCCGGTCGGACCCGTAACGATCAAGTTGTGATGCTCGCGCACCCACTCGCACGTTCCCAAGCTGCGCACCAAACTGGCATCCAACCCGCGCGGGTGCTTGAAATCCAAGTCCTCGAGCGAAGCGTTTTGCTTGAGTCGCGCGCGACCCAAGCGCCGCGTGAAACCCTTGTTGTCCCGATGCACCAACTCGCGGTCCACCAACAACCCCAGGCGCTCCTCGAACCCCAGGTTCTTCGCGCTGCCCAACTCGAGTTGCTCTTGCAACGCCACCGCCATGCCCTCGAGTTTCATGGAGCGCAAACCGTTCAGTGTCGGGTGATTCAACATTACGCGTTCCTTTCCAGCGCCTCTGTTTTCACATCGCGCTTGTAATACGCCGCGCCGCGCACGTTAGGGTGTTCGATCAACGCCCGCGCTGGCACGTCCTCGAGCCCGCTCGGTTCGAGATCCAAGTTGTTCTGCAGAATCGATTGCACGCTCTTGAACGAGTAACCGCGCAACGCATCCGCGCGTTTGCACGCCGCCTCGAGCCGCTGCGCGCCGAACGATTTGCCCAGGCGCATGATGCCCAGGCACGACCGGAAGCCCTGCTCGGGGTGCGTGCGCGCCTCGAGGATCGCTTCGATCACCCGCGCGGTGGATGGTCCCGTCTTGTGCGCCCAGTCGATCAGCCGCGCGGCGTTCCAGCCGTTGTAACGCTGGTGCGATTTGGGCATGTGCTCGGTGATGGTCGTGTGCCGCCCTTTGAACCGCGCGGTGTGCGGCGCTCGCACATGCGAGGTGATGCGCGCGCCCGCGTGGAAGACCTCGAGCGTCGCGCCTGCCAAGCGCACCTCCACGTTCTGCTGCGCGTAGCGGTGATGCACGCTGTAGTAATGCCCGTCGATCTCGATGTGGTAATCGATGCCGACCCGGGCTTTGCGCCACTGCGACACCGCGTACGGCTCGGGCGGCAGGGACGCAACTCGGGTTGATCGAGTTCGAGGAACGCGCTGCGCCTGGACCCGCTGAGTTTCTGAAACGGGCGGTCGTTCAACGCCTCGAGCCGTTCACGTACGGCGGTGTTCGCGTCGGCGAGATCGAAGAACGTGCGGTTGCGCAGCGGGGCGAGCAACTCGCGTTCGACGATTTGCACATGCACTTCGACCTTGGCTTTGTCCCTGGGCTTCCTGACCCGCGTGGGGATGATCGCCACGCCGTAATGCTCGGCGAACTCGGTGTACGCGCGGTTGATCTCCGGCTCGTAACGGTGCGGGCTGGTCACACCCGTTTTCAAATTGTCGGGCACGATGACCCGCGGCGCGCCGCCGAAGTACTCGAGCGCGCGGCGGTGCGCGCCCAGCCAATCCTCGAGGTTCTGCGTGTGCGTCACCTCGACGTACGTGTAATTGCTCGCGCCCAGCGTGGCGACGAACACTTGCGCGGCGTTGACCTCGCCGGTGACGCGGTCGGTGATGGGCACGGTCATCCCGGCGTAATCCACGAACAGCTTCTCGCCTGCCTTGTGCGATTGACGCATGGTCACGTTCAAGCCGTTGCTGCGTTTCCAATCGCGGAATTTCTGCGCGAAACTGCTGTACTGGTATCCGTCGGGGTGAACGGCGATGTATTCGCGCCAGAGCAGTAGGCGGGTCACGCCTTTGCGTTTCAACTCGCGCTCGACACCCGCCCAGTCGGGCAGTTCGTGCTTGACCGATGGCGGGGGTGGCGGTGCGGTTGGTTGGTCGTGGAAGAGCGCTTCGAGGGTCGCGTCGTCCATGTCCGCCGGGGGTGGCCAGGTGAAGTTGATCGCTCGGGCGCGCTCGAGGTATCGGCGCACGGTGTCGCGTCCGAGGGTGCAGCTCGAGGCGATTTTGCGGGCGCTGAGGTGCAGTTCGTGGTGGAGTCGGAGGACCTCCCTGATTTTGCGCATGGCGACTCGCTTTCTTGGCATGTGACCCCTTTCAGGGGTCAGGGTGCCATTGCGTTCGGCGTCGTGCGTTGGGGTGGCTTGTCGGCGGTGGAATGGGTGGCCTTGTTGGTGTTGGAATCAGTGGCCCATTTCGTTTTGGAATGCGTGGCCCGTTTGGTTTGGAATCACTGGCCCATTACGCCTGGAATATGCACCGGAGATGGACGAGGGCTAGGCGGCAGCCACCACACGAAAAAAGACCCCGAAGCGGGGTCTTTTTTCACGCCCGTCCGTCAGCGGTTCGGCGCGAGCGCGGGCGGGTCGATGCCGTACAACACGGTGAACGACGCACCTTGTTCGACGCGAGCGACGCGCACGAAGGTCGGGCTGGGGTTGGCTCCGAGGCTGAACAGTTGCCCGACCTTGCCGAGAAAGAAGTCGGTCAGCGAGGGCAGGTTCGTGCTTTGCACCGCGCCGCCCGAGATCACCGTTGTGGTTTTTTGCGAGACGGCCGCGCCGAGGTAATCGCCGAAGGCGGAAATGCTGCCGCGCAGCAGGTCCATCACCAGGGTCGGGGCTTCGTCGCGGATCTCGCCGACGATGCCCGGTCCGAGGTCCGCGCCGAGCGCCTGCCCTCGGACGGCGACTTCGCGGTCTCCGACGACGGCGCGCGTGATGCGGGCGTGGACGCGCTTGTCGGCTCCCAAGAAGGCTTCGCCGATCCATAGAATCGGCGCGCACGGCGGAGCGTCGCACGTGTCGCGCACGGTTTGCGCCACAAGCGGCGAGGTGCCGCTTTCCACCGCGATCACCGTGGTCATCATCGTCGCGCTCAACCGTGCGCCGAGCGCCACACCGGGCACGAGTTGCTCGAGCCCTGGAGCGCCGAGGGCGCTCGCCACGGCTGGGGGCGCTGGAGCGGCGACCACCGCCGCAGGCGCTGGAACGGGAATCGCCGGTTGAATCGGTGCGGCTTCGGGGGAAGCGGCGCTGGGATTGGCCACGGGTGGCGGACGCGGCGCGATTTGGGTGTAGCGCGCTGCTCCGACAGTTGAAGCAGCAGGCGGGCTCGCGGCTTGAACGCTGAGCCCGCCAGCGCCGCTTCCGGCGCGCACGAAGCTGGTCGCGGCGGATGCGCTGCCTGCGGGTACGACCGTCGCGCTGGGGCTCGAGGTGCGCGCGGACGCTGCGGACGGAGCGACGGGCAGGGCGTTGGCGGAGGACTGCGTCGGCGTTGCCAAGCGCAGGGATGCAGACAGCGCGGGCGGTGTGGGCACGCTCACGGACACCGAGGCCGTGGCCGGTGCGGAAGCGACGACGGTGCCAGTGGTGCCGTGGGTGCTGGCGCGCGCGGCGGACGAGGGTGCTGCGCTCGGGGCGGCAAAGCCTGTGGCGGGGCTCGAGGAACCCGGCGCGCCCGGTGCAGCGCCCGGTGCACCGGGTGGCAAACTGGGTGAACCCAGCGGGGAAGCGGCCCCGGTCGCCCCGGACGAAGGGACGACGTGCACGGTGCGACCGATGGACGCTGTCGGTGCGTTGCTCGCCGCGCCCGCCCTGGTGGTTTGGGCTGCAAATGCGCGCGGTGCGCTGCCGACCGAGCGGTTTGGAGCCGCGCCGAGCGTTGCCGAGGTGGTGGCGGGGGCGTTGAGGTTCGCGGGTGCGAACGCGTTGCCGTCGCCGCCGTACGGCGGGGCGCTGGTGACGCCGTAGCGGGGTTGCGTGGATGCGTCGCTTTGACTCGGCGATGGCGTGTCCCACACGCTCGAGGATTGTGGCTGCGGCGCGGCTCGCGGCTGGCGCAGCGGTGCAGGCAGGGCGAGCGCGGCGTTCACGGTTGCCGAGGCGGGTGCGGCGTCCTCCGAGGGTGGGGGGCGGGTCGAGGCAGGGGCGTTCGCACCTGTGGGTTCGGCGAGGGTGGTGCCGGTCTTGCCGCGCACGTCTTGTCCAGCGACGCCGCCGAGCAAATTGGGTCCTTCGGCTTTCTTGGCGGGGGTGGTGCTCATCGCGAAGAAGCCGACGAGTGCGAATGCGCCGACCGAGCCGGCGATGATCCAGAACTTACGCTTGTCCGGCACCTTTTTCCCGGCGATGTTCGAGCGTTGCAAGAGTGCGCTGCGCCAACCCTCGAGACGGTCGCGCCACTGGCTGAGGTTCAGTTGGCGGGTCAGGCTTGCCGGAGGCGCGGTCACAGGCGGGGTTGCGCTCGAGCGGGTCAGGGCGAAGTAGGCGTCGGCGAGGTCGGGGCGTGTGTTTTGCACTGCCTGCATGTAGCGCAGGTGTTCGCGCGTGCCCTCGGGAGGAATCGGCGCGCCTGTGAGGGTTTCGATGTCGCGTTCGATGTCTTGACGGTCGGTCATGACTTTGGACTATACAAAATGTCAGGGTTTTAGTATAGTCTCGCCATTCTCATTTCAAAGGAGGGGGACCAAACGAACCGTAAGCCCAGCGCCGAGGCCCCGAGAGCGAAAGGAGGGAGCCCCACGCAAACGGCGATCCACCGACCACACGCCCCGTCAACGAAAGCAGGCAAAGCATGAAGCAACCCGAAGCGACCATCGAAACAACCCCGCCGACGCCAAATTGGTTGAGGCGACGCACGGGCGCGCTGCGCATCATCGTCCTCGGCGCGATGCTCGCCCTGGCCGAGGCGAGCGCCCAAGTCAACCTCAACAACAACGGCACGAACAACCCGATCGACGTGTTGAAGAACGGGTTTTGCGGCACGGACGGCATCAACCAACTGCTCGTCAACGGCACGCTGCTCTTCATTTCCTTGCTGATCGGCGTGATCATTTACGGGTGGAATCAGCGATTCGGCAACCGCAACGCTGGAGAAGGCTTGCGCAACGCGGTGATCGGCACGTTGTTGGTGGCTGGCAGCACGACCATCGCCAAAGCCTTCGTTTCCAACGGCTGCACCTGAGCCCAGCGGGTCAACCATGAGCCTTCCAGCGGGTCGCCGCACGTACAAAACCAACCGTGCCGAGACGACGTACGGTCTGGACACGAACGACATGGCCGTCTTCGGGGTCGTCTTGCTCGTGACCTACACAGCCCTCGAGATCAGCGTCTCGAACCTTGTGCTCAAAGGCGTGATTCTCGGGGCGGTGGGGTTGGCGACCTGGATGATCTGGTGGCCAATCAAGGACACGATCCAACCGAAAATTGCCGTGCACCACCTTGGTTGGCATGCGACCGCCGACTTGCTCGAGGTGCGAGCGACCGGGCGTACGCCTGTTCCGTTGTGCGTCCAGATGCCGTCGAACGCAGCTGGGACGGCACACGAGCAATCGACGAAGGAGATGCCCGCGTTGCTCGAGCGACCCGCTCCCCACACCCATCCGCCGCTCGAGGTTCAACCATGACCGCGACCATTTCGAACCTCACCCCGCCGACCCTACGGCGGGGTGATCTTTCCACGCGACTCAAGTTTTGGGATCTGTACGAAGGCGTGGTCTTCCTCGAAGACAACCGCCTCGAGATCGCCATCGAATTTTTTCCGCCCGCACCGCTGTTCGCCACGCCCAACCTCAACTGGGTGGCGCTCAAAACGGTGCTGCAACAGGGTGTGCCCGAGCGTGAGCGAGCCCGCATCATCGTCGAATCGCTGGCGGGCGACGACGCACCGATCCGCAAGTACCTCGACCTCGCCACCGACCACCACGCACTCTTAGAGGAAATCGCCGAGCAACGCGCCGCTCACCTCGAGGCGCAACGCCGCGCCGGGCGCATCACGAACTGGCGTTTTTTCCTGACCTGCACGCTGTCGAATTTCAAGAAACGCACGCGCGGGCTCGGGTTCAGCCCCGACGAACTGCGCCTGGTGCTGGACGAAGCCCACGGTTTGCGGCGTCGCCTGGTGTCTTCCTTGTCGAACGCCGGACTCGAGCCGCGAGCGCTCGAGGATCAAGAGGTCTTCGATCTGATGTGGCGATACCTCAATCCCGGACTGGTCCCGGCGACGCCGCCGCGTTTCAAACCGTTCAACGAGCGCGCCGGGTATCTGAACGACACCGAACTGCGCGCCCACCCGATTCACCACGCCACGCTGACGCGGCAGGTGGCGAACTCGAGCGTGGACAACAGCGACCCGAACTTTTTGATCGTCGGAGACCGCTTCGTCAAAAGCATCTCGTTTTGCAACGTCCCGACCGAAACCCACGCCGGATGCCTACGACGACTGATGCAGGACACGAGCCGCACGGGCCAAGCCTTCCACCTCATCATCGACTACCGCCACGAACCGCAAGGACCGAAACTGCGCAAGCTCGAGGGGCAGGTGCGGCGCTACTTCGCCGCCGCCAACGCGACGAACATGCCGCCGAACCCGCAAGCCGAGGTCGCACTCGAGGAAACCCGTGAGGTGCTGCAAAACCTCACGCGCAGCGGCGACCACGTCTATACCTGCGCGATCACGGCGGTGATGAGCGCCCGCAGCTTGAACGCGCTCGAGGCAGCCAAGACAGAGGTGACGAGCGCGTTCAGCGCCTACCCCGGCTCGTTGCCGGTGAACGGTCCGTATCAAACGCTCGCTTCGTACTTCTCCTGCGTGCCGATGGGCGGTGGCATCGGAGAATTCTTGTTCGAGACCGTCGAGTCCAACGCTGCCGACCTCGTGCCGCCGGTCGCACCGTGGAAAGGTCACGACCGCCCGGTGATGCTCTTGAAAAGCCGTTGGGGTTCCTTCCTGGGCATTGACACGTTCGACCCGTCGCTGACGAACTACAACGGGTTCATCGCTGCCAGGAGCGGGCACGGCAAGACGTTCTTGAACCAAACGCACATCGCGTCATTGCGGCGCATCGGTGCGGAAATCTTCATCGTGGACCAGAAGCAGGACTACGGGCCGCTCGTCGAAGCCTTCGGCGGCAAGACGATCGCCTTCGCACCGGACAGCGGCGTGGCGATCAACATCTTCGACCTCGAGCGTGGCGACACCACGCCGAGCGACACGAAGCGCGACCTGCTCTACACGGTCCTGCGCCAGATGATCGGCCCGAGCCCGGACGCCCGAGACGCGCCCATCGAAAAGGCCATTCTGATGGACAACATCCCCAAGGTCTACGCGCGCGCGCGCCCCGGCGAACCGGTCACGCTCTCCGACTACCGGCGGGCGCTGCTGACAACCCAAGAACTCGGCGGAGCACGGATGGAAGACGACGACCGCCGCATCGCGCGCTCGCTGGCCACGCGCCTGCACCCGTGGACGCGCGACTTCCCGCTGGGCAAGATGTTCGACACGCCGAGCAACGTCTCGCTCGAGGACGACATCCTCTACTTCGACATCTCGAGCATCCAAAACGACGCCGAACTCACCGGCGTGGCGATGCTGCTAATCTCGGACATCATCTGGCGGCGCGCGATGCGTGACCGCCGTCGTCCCTCGATGGCGCTGCTCGAAGAGTTCTGGGGCATGCTGCGCACGCCCGAAGCGCGCGAACTCGCCGAAAAGCTGTTTCGTCTGGCCCGAACCTACAACCTCGCGGCGTGGGCGACCTCGCAATCGATCAAGGACGCGCAAGCGATTCCGGCGCTGCTGAACTGCACGACGTTCTTCTACATTGGCAAACTCGTCAACGAGGAGGCGACCACGACCTTGCCGAACACGCTCAAGCTCGGTCCCAGCGTGCTCGCCGAGTACGAGAGCCTGACCCAGCGCCGCGGCGAGTACAGCGAGTGGCTGCTCATCGTCGAGACCCAGGCGGGGCGCGTGGGCGACGTGGTGCGCATCGAGCCCAACCCGTTCGAGTATTGGTTGTACACGACCGAAGGACCCGAAATCGCCCGCCGCAACGCCGCCAAAGCCCGCCACGGTTCGGTCGTGAAAGCCGTGCGCGCCCTCGTGGAGGAGAACGCCGATGGCTAGGTTGAAACTGTTCGTGGTCGTGGTGCTGCTCGTCTCGAGCCTGAACGTCGCCCGCGCGGACACCTGGAGCGACGTGGGCGGCGCGCTGCGCACCGCCTGCGGCATCACCGGCGGCGGCAACCTGCCCGGCGGCATTCAGCTCGGCGGAATCAGCAACCTCGACTTCCTGTGCACGATCTCGCGGATGTACGGCTTCGTCAACAACGCGATCCTCGGCGGGGACTGGCAGTCGTTCGCGCGAGAGGTCGCGGGACGGTGGATCACCGACATGGCCAACTACGCCGCCAAAGACTTGGGGTTGAACAGCGTCAACCAGTGGACCGCTGCCGCCGACGACTGGATGCGCGGCACCTACCGCGAGTTCAAACGCTCGATGATGTACGCGGTCAGCGACGCGATCCGCAATCAACTGGACAACCCGCGCGACGACAACGCGCGCCTGCCGGTGAGCACGGCGGGCGGACTGGCGAGCCTGGCGATCCGCGAGAACCCGGTGCTGGCGGGCGCGCAGATCGTCGGGCAAACCGCGCGCACGGCGCAAGCGTTCGAGCAGATCCGCCAAGCCAAAAAGATTCAAGACATGGAGGCCACGAGCGCCGAGGCCATCGAGACCAACGTCGGCGAGGTGACGAAGAAAGCCACCCAGGTGATGGGCATTCCGGGCTTGGGCAACGGCGCGAGCGAGCAGTTCGTCAACGCCGCGCGCACGGCCTCGAGCACCCGCGAGGTGATGGTGCAAAGCGTCGAAGCCACCAGCGCGCTGATGAACCAACTCGCCACGTACAACGTCGGGCTGATGAACCAGCTCTCGGTGATGGCCAAGCAAGACGTGATGACCAACAGCCAACTGATGCAGCTCGTCACGAAACTTCAGGGGGAGCAGCAAAGCAGCGTGGACTCGCTCGAACTCGAGGTCGAAGCCGAGGCGCAGCGCGCCCTGGAAGAGGGCAAGGACCTGGCGACGCAACTGCGCGCGATCACCCGGCAGGGGCAAGCGTTCTACAACCCGAACGTCGGGCAGGGCGTGGACCCGCTCCAGGCGGCACCGTGAGGTGCCTGCTGTTCGCGCTGTGGCTGCTCGTCTCGGGCGTGGCGCTCGCCCAGGCGACCCCCCCACCGACGCCCGCCCAAACCGACCCCAACGCGGCGGTGGTGAAGCAGTACCTGTTCAACACGCCGTTTTCGCAACTGGACAACCTCGTCGTCGCCGACCCCGTGCGCTGGGTGGCGCAGGCGGGCGCGCCGCTGGCGCGCGCCAAGATCGGTGAGACCTTGCAGCGCTTCGCGCTGATCCTGTGCTTCACCGGCTTTCTGTGGGGCATCTGGCGGGCGCGGGCCCACGGCAACCTCGCCGCCTACGGTCAGGTGTTCGTGCGCTTCGTCGTCGCCTCGGTGCTCGTCGGCATCAGCCTGAACATGAACGGCACGCGCAAGGACTGGAACATCAGCGCGTTCGTCTTCAGCGCTTGGACCAACGGCTACGGGTGGGCAATCGCGCAGTTCGGCGACGACGTGGACGCCGCCCTCATCGAAGCCCAAGACGCCCTCGGGGACACGATCTCGCAGGTCACCATCGCCGCCGTGTCGCTGACCGGCGCGCGCATCGGCGTGCAGGGGTTTCGCGCGGCCGCCAAAGCCACGCTCGCCGGAGAGGGTGCGGCGGGCGCGGGGGCGGCAGCGGGCAAAGCCGTCACCGCGGGCGTCTCGAAAAGCGCCTCGGCACTGCTCGGGAAACTGCGCTGGACGCTCGGTTCGTTCATGCCCTTGATGCAAGCCTACGCCGGGGTGATCTACGGCTCCGGCATCGTGCTGACCCTGGGCTTGTACCTGTTGCCGCTGGCGTTCGCGATGATCGTCTGGGGGCAGGCGCGGCTCGTCTTCATGAACCTGATGCTGCTGTTCACGGCGATCATGACCGTGACCCTGGTGCCGTGGATCTTCGCGGTCGGCGTCAAACTCGCCTTCGTCCAGCCGAATCAGGCGATTCGCTACTACAACGACCAGCTCGCGGTGACGCGCGACCAGGCGCAACGCAACACGGCGGCCGTGAAAGCGCAAATCGCCGAGACCGGGCGTACCCTCACCGACGACTGCAAGGCCGCCATCGCCGCCGACCCGAGCGGCAAAGCCGAAGAGGAAGACCCCGCGTGCCGGGCGATGCGCGGCGGCACGTGGCTCGAGAACATGACCTCGGGGCTGGTCAACACCCTGACGCAGAACCTCGGAATCATCTCGGACGCGATCAACGGGTTGATCAACGCCGTCAACACCCTGGTCATCGCGATGATCGCGGTGATGATCGGCATGGGCTTGGGGTTGCTCTTGATCGTCTCCTTGCCGCTGATCCTCGCCAACTACCTCGGCGTCAATTGGCCGGGGAAACTGTGAGGGGCGCGCTTTTGTCGCTCGCGCTGGCGCTCCTGGCGGGCGCGGCGAGTGCTGTGCCCGCGGAGCCAAACCCGGTGCAGCTCGTGGACGCGGCCGCGAGCGAAGTGCTGCTCTACGCGCCGGTGCTGCGCGACCGCGAACAGGCGCGGGCACTGCACCGCGCGGTGGTCGAGCGCGGGGTGCGCGTGAGGATCTTGAGCGAACCCGAATCCGCGCGCGAACCGGCGAGCTACCTGCCGAGCCTGCGTTTGGCTGGGGCGCTCGTCTACCTCGCCCGCGTGCCGCAGGGGGAACGCGGGCTACTCGTCGTGGACGGGCGCGTGGCGGCGTCCGGGGTCGGCTTGGGGCGCGCGAGGCTGTCCTACGAGCCTGCCTCGCGCTTCGAAGCCAGCCCCGACATCCCCGCGCTGCGCGCGTGGTTTTTCAGTTCGATTCGCAACGCCCGCCTGCTCGATGTCTCGAGCCTGATCCGAAGGTGAACGCATGAACCCAACACACTGGAAAAACCCGTACGGCGCAATCACCGTGCTGATCGTTCTGACCGCCCTCGGGCTCGCCGCGTTTAGCGTCCAAGGCGCATTCGTCGCGCTGCTCTTGATCTCGCTCGCCGCAGCGCTGCGCTTGCTGTACACGGCGCGCCAGACGGCGCGCGAGCAACTGGCGGTGTCGCGCGAAATCGCCAGTTGGCTGGCGACGATGCACCGCAGCGGCGCGGGATCGCTCGCCGCGCGCGGGTCCGCCACGGGCGACCCGACCAAGCCACAAGCATGACCGCCACCACGTTCGATCTCGATTGGGACCCCGTCGCCACGGGCACGCCGGTGAGCGCCCACACCGACGACCTCGAGGCGTTGTTTCGCGTGTTGCCGCACCGCGTCGTCGCCGCGCTGGGCGGTCGCCACCACGACCTCGAGGAGTTGAAGCTGCGCGTCGGGCGCCCGCTGTTCGTCAATTGGGGCGGAGTCTACCGCGCACTCGAGTACCGGGTCACAGGCGAGGACATCGCTTGCGTCGTGGACTACATCGGCGGCTTTCGCGGCGACGGGCGCGCCGGCATCGACGGCACCGTGCACCGCATCTCCGAGATGCGCGACCGCTACGACACTTGCGTGGGCGTGACCGTGCGCGTGGGACGCTTCGTCGTCGGCGTGGCGGAACCGTTGCGTGACCTGCTCGAGCGGCCCTTGGCCAAAATCATGTTCGTCGGCGCGCCGGGCGTGGGTAAATCCACGACGCTGCGCGACGCCGTGCGAATCGTTGCCGGGCGTGACAGCGCCAGCGTGCTCGTCGTGGATACGAGCGGGGAGATCGCTGGCAACGGCCGGGTGGCGCATCCGGGCATCGGCGAGGCGGACATGAGCCAGGTCTCGAGCCCCGAGACGCAAGCGGAGGTGATTCGCAAGGCGGTCGCCAACCACAATGCCAAGATGCTCGTCGTCGACGAAATCGGCTACCACGGCGACGCTGCGGTGCTCGAGACGATGGGGCGGCGCGGTGTCGGATTGATCGCCAGCGCGCACGGCATCACGCTTGCAGACGTGGCGTTCAACCCAGCGCTCGATCGCGTCTTGGGACGCCCGAACCCGCGCGGGAAGCGCCGAGCGCCGAGCGTGTTCGAGACGATCATTGAAATTCCGCGCAAGGGCGTATACCGTATTCATTCGGATGCAGACGCCGCCCTCGACGCGGCGCGGCGCGGCGAGACACCGGTGCCCGAAGAACGACGTTTGGAAGGGCGGTGAAGGCGATGCGAGCGGCGTTGAAGAGGTTTGTGCAGCGGCACCGGGGAGCACTGCTGCTCGGCGCGGGGTGCTTCGCGCTGGGCGTGGTCGTGCGCCACGAGATCGGCTGGCTGTGGGCGAACGTGTTCTTCTACCCGGTGATGATTCTCGTCGCCGTGGTCGTGGTCGGCGGCTACGTGCTGTTCATGGGCGATGTCGCCGACGACATCACGCAGGTCACACCGAACAGCCCGGATCAAGTGCGTTTGCGCGAGATGCTGCTCAACCAAGACCAGCCGCGACGCAACTGAGACCTCACGACGGGAAGACGCCCGTCCAAGGCGGCGCTTCGACGGTGACGCGGTGCGTGGTGCGTGTCAAAACGGCTTTCAGCCGGTTGCCCTGCTCGCGGAAGACGATAATCTCCGCGTCGCTCTCGATGCCCGTCTCGATCAGTTTTTCCACGGTTTTCGTGACCGCGCTCGAGAGGGGCGCGCGGTACTTGACGACCAGGTAGGTCGGTGTGCCGGACGTGGAAACCACGCGCGCCGCCGTGCGCGAACGCCACTCGGGCCCGGTGTAGCCGCGCTCGAGCATCGTTCGAACGACGAGGCGCAGCGCGAGTTGATCCATCATCGCGCTGGCGTTGGGCTTGTACCACTGAAAGGCGTATTCGAAGTGGCGATAGCCCGCGGGTGCGAGTGCGAAGACCTCGCCCAAGGGCGATTCGAGCACCTGGATGTGACCGCTGGCGAGCAGCGTCTGAACGGCGCGCGCACCGTGCTGAGCCTCGAGGTCGGCCGTGAGGCTGACACCCCAGGTTTTGAGGTCCTCGAGCGTATCCAGTTCGCGCTTGGTCATGCGGTGGTCGCGTCCTTCACGACCACCGAGTATACCGCGCAGCACAAGTCGCCCCAGGTGAAAAGTCAGTTGGGTCTCCGGGTCAGGGTCGCGCGTAGCGCCAAGCCAACTCGAGCCGGTCCGCGATCACCTTGGGGGTCTCGAGATCGCTGAGCACGATGAAGTCGCCGCGCTTGGGGTCGGGAAGGATGGTCATGCCGGGTGAGACGAGGATCGCGCTGCGCGCCGCCGAGCCCGCGTGACCGCGCACGGTGGCCCCGAGCCGCATCCAGTCCCGCCAGCGCGACACCTCGGCGCTCGAGGTCAGCACGCGCAAGGTGATCGCGCGGCTGCGCAAGCCGTCGGCAAACACGCGGTCGGCTCCGGGAAACGGAAACGCCGATCCGACGAGCAGCCACTCGCGTTGAGTGCGCAACAGCGACGCGAGGTGCCCCGCGTCGCCCGAGCGCTCGAGTCCCGAGCGCGTCTGCCCGACCGCGAGCCCCAAGCCAGCCACGACCACCACGGCGAGGGCCAGGAGCCCTTTAGCACGCACGGGTGGCCCTCGCGATCAACGCGCTCAAGTCCAGTTGAACGACCAAGTTGTTGACGAAGACCTCGTCGCCGTACAGCGTCGCGCCCGCGCCGGAACCGTCGAGCAAGCCACCGAGCACGACGCCACGCAGCACGGTGTACGGGTTGGTGCGCACGCGCTCGATCACCACGAGCGCGCCTTGCGGAACGCGGTCGACGCCGTACAGCTCGAAGCGCGCCACCGTGCACAGGCGTACGAAGCTGGGCACGCTCGCGCGCGCGACGACGAGCCGTGGGCGCGGCAGAAACGAATCCCGCCAAGGTGCCGGGAGCCAGGCGTACCCGAACAGCGCGTTCCAGCGTGTCTCCGCGCCCGCGAACAGCGCCGGAGACAGTCCGCCGACGAAGGTCACGCTCGACAGCGCAAACAGTGGCACGTCGGCGAGCATCGCGGCGAGCAGCGCGTCTCTGGAGGGCAGCGCGGTGCTTTTCGCGAGGTCCGTGGGGAAGACTTGCGACAGCGCCACGGCGCTGCACGCGGCGAACACGCACGACAACAGGGCGCACTTCACGGCTCCCACCGCCGTCCGGTTTGAATCACCTGGTCCACGAACAGTTGCTTGAGCATCGCCGTGGCGAGGCCGGGTGCGCGCACCACGGTGATGTCGTCGGCCAGATACGCGTCCAAGCCTCGCCCGGTGACGAGCCAATCGCCGTCTTTAGCATCCTCGAGCAGCCAGACGGTGCGCGTGGGCGTGGTCTTCAAGAGGATCACCTCGGCGCGGCGGCGCGAGAGCGCGCCGGGAAGGGCGTCGAAGCGGTCTTGGGCGGCTTCCAGCCACCACGCCGAAACACCCTCGCCGGTCAACACGCGCATCGCAATCGGAGGGTGCACCGCGCCGCACCACACCAACACCGGGTTCTCGCACCAGCCATGCGCGAGCGCGTTCACGGTGGTTTGCAGCGCCGGGTTGAGGTTGGCGGCGATCACGGTGAGCCGCAGGTTGTTGCGCGGCGCGCGCACGATGCGGTCGGCGAACTGCGCCACGGTCAAGCGCTCGCTGGTGATGCCGGTGTTCTGACCCGCACCGCTCGAGGCGAGCGCGACGAACGCCAAGAGCGCCGCGCCAACCTTAAGGATTGGGCGCATACGTCACCGAGACGGTCGAGACGGTGCGGCTCGAGACGCGCACCTCGGCGGGGGAAGACAAGCTCGAGTTGCCGCTGGCCTCGCTCAGGCGCACCACGGCCGTGTAGCCCTCGAGCGGCTGGGCGCTCACCGTGTACGCGCCGGGTCGCAGTTCGAGGCTCGAGGTGAAGCCGCGCCCGTCGTCGCGGTAGGTTTCGAGCACACCCGAGCCGGACACCTCGAGCGTGGCGGTCGCCGTGGGCGGCGCGTTCAGCAGCAGTTTGAGCGTGCCAGGTTCGCCGAGCACGAGGTTCTGGGCGTCTTTGAGAAGCCCGCAGCCGGACAGGGCGAGGGCGAGCAGGGCGGCGACGGCGGGGCGTTTGGGCATGGCGATGGAATCCTTTCGCGCGAGAGGTCACTTCGGGGCGACGAGCGGGCGGTAGTCGAGCAGCGGCACGTTCTCGACGCGGGGAATGTCGTACCCCTCGGGCACCGAAATCCAGTTCCAGCGCATTCGTGGTCCGGCGAACGGCAACAGGTACGGCGCGACCGGAATCGGCGAGAGGCTGGCGGAGGCGGAGATGCCCGTGTAATTGATGTCGAGGTCCACGCCGACGGCGAAGTACATGATCGGGCGAAGCGCCTTGGCGAGGGGAGGTTCGGGCAGCACGGTCGCGTCGAGTTCGTTCCACGCCTGGTAGAAGCTCGCGTAGCCCAAGCGTTCGTAGTAGGGCAGGCTCGACGGGGCGAGCCAGCGCTTGAATTCCTCCAGCCGCCACAACCCCGGCGGCGAGCCGACGCGGTCAGTGCGACCGGGCAACAGGTTGAGGTTGAGCGTGGGCGAGCGGGCGAGGTCTTGGAAGTAGTAGGGGAAGGCGTTCAGGGCTTCGACGCCCTCGAGCTTTTGCGCGGCCGTCTGGGCGAGCGCGAGAAATTGGCTCGGGTCCACGTCCAAGTTCATCACCGGCGTGACGAACGCGCCGTCGCCGGGGACCTGCGACGCCCACGGCGTCATGAACAGCAACTTGTGGTCCTTGCCGGGCAGCAGCGCCTCGAGCGCGTCCTGTTGATACTGTGCCAGGTACGTGCTGTGGGCGCGCCGGATCGCGCGCAGCACGCGCCGCACGGCTTCGTCGTGGTTGAACCAGATTGGGTCCGTGCCGCTCGAGGACGCGTTCGGGTCGCTCAAGCCGAGGTCTTCGGTGCAGATGATCTTCTTTCCGAACAGCGAAATGCAGAAACCCGGAACGTACATGAACGGTAAAAATTCGAGGTTGAGGTCGTCGCAGTAGTCCGAGCTTGGGACCTTCGGCAACGGCACGTAATCGTCCAGGTTGAATTGCGGATCGGGTTGGGGGTAATCGACCTGGGCATCGAACTGCTTGGGCAGGTGCTCGCGCGGCACGCTGACGCGCACGTCGGGACGCGCGGGGTTGGGTCCCGAACCCCACGAGATGTAGCAAAACGCGATGTAATAGGCGGGGTTGTTCAGTTCGGTCATCGCGCGCCAGTAGTAGCGATCTTCATAGCGCTGCCAGGCGCGGCGCAACGCGCGCGCGGACTCCTGGGATGCAGCCGACAACTCCTCCCCACCGCACGCCGCGGCGCAACGCGCGCGCGGACTCCTGGCTGTCCTCGACCATCGAAAACGGCAGGGCGTACTCGTACTGGGGGCAATCGCCGGGATTGGTGTACGCCTTGCGCGCGACTTCGGCGGCGCGGCACGCCTCGCGGTGCGTTTCGTATGTTTTCAAGCGCTCGAGGTTGACGGTCTCGAGAAAGGGCAGGTTGCCCTTCGTCAGCCGCTCGAGGCGGTAATCGGGCAGCGAGTGCACGTTCTTGGCGAAGGCGTAGTCCGGCGCGGGGCGCGTGTCCTCGCCGGGCACCGGAACGACCGCGGTGGACTGCGGGAGGGCAACGGCTTTCGGTGGCTCGGGCAGGCGCACCCCGTTCAAGTCCGGCAAACCGGGCAGATCGGGAAGCTCGACGCCCGTGGGCAACTCGATGCCGGTCAGTCGCAGCAGCGGGTCGAGCACCGGGATCTGCGGCAAACCGACCGTGGGTCCGGCGAGGACCGGACCCACGGCGACGAGCATCAGGGCGACCAGGGCGCAGCCGCGGCGCGTCATCACAACCTCAGCAGGCGCTCGAGCAAGGCTGCCGTGCCCAGCAACGTGGTCGGCGGTACGGGCACGCTGCGCTCGAGCACGTAATCGCGGTTGCTCGCGGCGTCGCGGATCGCCCAGCGCACGGTGAGTTCGTTCAATCCCGCGACCGTCGCGGCGGTGACCACGCCGCTCTGCGCGCCGCGCGCGGCGACGAGCGGTGCACCGGCGCTGTCCACGTCGCGCACGACGATCACCGATTGCCCGTCGCGCTTGCCCCACAGCTCCAAGCTGTTCGGCACGGCGTAGACCGGGTTGCGTCCGTTGTTGGTGAGCGTGTAGGCGATGGACGTTGTGCCGGACTCCGTGGACGCCTCGAGGGTGAACCCGAGCCAGGCGGGGTTGCGCACGGTGCTCGAGAGCCCGGTCGTGGGGCTCGAGGTGGCGGTGCTGGTGGCGGGCGCGGTGTTGCACGGTTGCACGGTGTACTTGCGCACGCCGTTGAAGCTCGTGTTCTCGGCGACGAGCCGAAACAGCAGCGCGTCGCCGTCCACGACGACGACCAGGTCGCTCACACCGCTGGTCTTCACGGCGTCGATGTAGAGGCGGTTTTTGATTTGGTCGGGTTTGTCCGGCGAGATTTTCATGATTTCGCCGCGGTTGGCGTTGAGTTCCTCGATTTGTGTGGGGAACTCGAGCACGACCTGGTATTTGGTGCTGATCGTGACGAGGCCCTGGCGGGCGGTCAGGTCGCAGGCGCGAAACGTTTTCGCGGTCGGGTTGCTCAAGCTGCCCGATTGCGCGTTGGTGGGGCTCGAGGCGGCGAGGACGGCGAGGGTTGCCAATACAAAAATACTGTCTTTTTTCATAGTCTCGGGGATGGTAGCACAAAATCAAGACGACGAAAAGCTGTAAATAAGAAACACTGGCAAACGACGACCAACGCGTCCAGGCTGGTGTCTGTTTGCGGTCTCTGGGGGCGTCGTGCTGTCAGCGTTTCGCAGTTGGCGGTGGTTTCGGTGCTGGCTCACCGTATTCGCGCTCGAAACCGCGCTCGAACAAACGCTGCTGACCCGAGGCGACCAACAATCCATCAAGTTCCAAAGTCGAACTGACGATCACTTCGGTGATCGTAGGGTCAAACGGGGAAAAGCGCAGCAAGCGCGCCGCCAGCGAGCGGCATTCGAAGTAGTGGCACCCGTCGTACAGGGCTGTGACAACGCGCAAGGCGCTGCGAACCAGCGACCATTCGAGGTCGTGGCGAACTTGTTCAACCCACTCGCCTTCGAGTTGCGACAGAAACGGTGCTGTGTACAAATCCAAAGCGGCGCGGACGCTGGCTTCGTCACCCTGCTCGAGCAGCGCTTGCAAGCGGTGGTAGTCGAAGTCGACTTGGGCATCGGAGGCGATCTCGAGTGTATAGCGTGCCGATGCTTTGTCGTAAGCGACGGTGAGCGAGTTGGAGTGTTTTTTTAGGTTGTTGATGGCAACACCGAAGTAACTGCGGGCGCGTCCTTCGAACAAAGCGTCCCAGGCGTCATCGAATGTGCACGAACGGCGGATCAACAAATAGACGATCAATTCCATCGATTTCGTGTGGCGCAAAGCTGAATTGTCGGTGCCAAACACCACTCGCGCCCGACCAAACGAACTGATCCTTACGGTCTTGTCGCTAACAACCACGTCAAGGGTTGGAGCGCTAGATTTATCAGCCAATTGCAAAACGCGACGGGCATACGTAGAAGCGATCAAGTGCAGACGTTCAAGTCCTTCAACACCAATCAAATTCAACTCGAGCCGCAAGTACGCGGCGTCTCCGATCTCTGCAACCACGTCGGCGGCACGATCAAGCGTCAAGGTGGCATCTTGAAACTGCTGCATGTCGTGTTGGACGAGTGCTAAGCGCAACAGCGCGTGCGATTCCTCGGTCAAACGGTGCATGGCGCGTAGCGACTCGGCCACCGCCATCAGCGAGGTCGCCGCCAGCGCGCAATCGCCGAGTGCGTGGTGCAAGGTCGCCAGTCGGAGTTTTTTCAAGAGTTCGTCGCTGCACGACAAACTGAACGACGCCAAGCCTGCCAGCCCCAACCGAGCCTCGTCCAATGCACCGAAACGAATGTGCAACGCGACGACACGCAAAGTCGTCTCCGTACGAAAAAGGTGAACGGACAATGTTTCGATCAAATTTTTGGCTTCAATGGCTGAGCGCAAGGCTTCGCGTAAGTGCCCGCGAGCTATGTCCAAAGCTGCACGGGTCATCAAGTAGTAGCTGTGAACAACAGGATCGTCCGCTGAAACCTTTGCGCAGTCGTCCAGCAGACTTTGACCCACGTCAACGTTACCGAGGTACGCCTGACATTGCGCCCTCGAGATCTGGAGAATTTGATCCCAACGGGCAATGTGACGGCCGGTGCGTGCCGCCTCCTCTAGGTATTCGAGCGCTTCTTTATGCTGTCCCAATCCGCAAAGCACGTCGGCGATGTCCATGCCACAAGTGGCGATCGAGCGCAAAAACCGCCTGGCTTCGAAATACTCCAAGATCGAGAGGTCGGAGGATTCGTCAGGGGAAGCAATGCGTCTGTCTGCCAGACGCTCGAGCGCGATCAACTGGAGCCACTGGCGTTTCCCGTTGCGCAGTGCGGCGAGCGTATCGCCACGGGCGTACAACAACCCGCATTCGGCAGACAAAAATGCGGCGCGCTGAAACGGCGTCAGGTCCAGCGTCCGAACGTGATTGACCATCACGTCCGCCTCTTGGAACTCGCCGAGATTGGTGTAAACGATGATGAGGTCAACGAGTGCAATCGTGATCCCCGCTTCCGCCGCGATGTACAACGGAAGCTTTGCCTCCTCGTTGCGGCCAAGATTCGTCAACGCCGCGCCGTAAAAAAAACTGTCTTGCGGCGTCGGCGCGCTCAAAAGCGCATAGCTTTGAACGACAGCCGCGCTGCCGCTGTTGCGCATGACCAGCCCGAGTTCGAGGTGTTGATCCATGCCTACTCGACCGCGTTGCGTGCCCTTTCGTCGGCGCTCTGCATGACTCTATCAAACACCGTACAGAAAACCAAAAACGTCGAGTCGCCACGGAAATACACGTGGCGACTTCGATAGGGTGACGGGGTGGCGTTATTTGCCCGTGCCGACCGGACCGCTCGGCAAACCGAGACTGGCGTGAGCGGGTGTGCTGACGAAAGACAAGCCCAAGGTGAAAAAAATGATGGTAAGCTTGAAGAACTTTTTCATGTCTGACTCCTTGCAAAGAAGGTACAGACCGGACTGTGAACGCAGCATTAACAACCATGAACACACCAGAAGAGCAAAGTATTGCCTTGATGCAGCGCGGCGAGTATCGCGCCGCCTTTGCCGTCATCGCTGCTCTGGCTGAACCCACCGCTTACGACTTGCACAACGCTGGCATCTGCTGGTGGGCGCTTGGGGATCTCGACGAAGCGCTCAACTGGATTCACCGCGCGAGGCGGGCGGGGCTCGAGGTCGCCAAAATTGACATTGCCGCGTTGCAGCACTTGGCAGGACGAAACGACGAAGCAATTAAAACGCTCGATTCGGTTGACACGGCGTTGCTGCGTCCGAGCGAACGGGTGAGGGCGCTCTACACCCACGCCGAGATTTTGCGCCTCAACCAAGCGCTCAGCCAATCGATCTCGAGGCTGCACGAAGCTTGGTACGAGTGCGAAATGATCGGCGACGCGGACCGACGCGAACCGATTGCCACGTCGTTGGCGCTCGCCCTACACGCCCAGGGTGACGAAGCGGCAGACAAATGGCTGAAGCGCGCTGAAAAACATGCGGCTCCAGGACGTGCGTTGTTCGTTCGCTTACAACAAGCGATTATCGCCTGCTACAGGGGACAACACGAAGCGGGTTCCAAACTCGTCAACGAGGTGACGCCGAACGACGAAGGACCGTTTGTGCGCACCCTCTACCACTACCTCAACGGACTGCTCAACATCGAGTCGAACGAGGAAATCGCACTGCGTGCCCTGGAGGCTGCCAGCGAAGCGGCAGCGGAAGGGGAATTGCACGAGTTTCAAGTGTTGGCACGTTTACGCTCGAGTGCGCTCGAATTGAAACGAGGCCAGCCCGTGGCAGCGCGCGCTCACCTCGCCCGAATCGAGCGCTTGCCGATGAGTCGAGTCAACATGAGCGAATGGAAGATGCGGCGTGGAAACGTCGCCAGCGTCGAGGGACAGGCGGATCTGGCCAAGCGTCTGGCAATCGAAGCGACCAACGAACTCAAAGGGCTTGAACACCACCGCGAATATGCCTGGGCGCAGTTGAGTCTGGCACGGGTCGAAGCACAGCATGGCGGAGACCCCTCGGCGCGGTTGGACGAATTGGCAGACACCTGTCAGTTCATTGGACTGAGGCTGCTGACCACGGAATTGAGCGTTACACCGAACCTGGACGAATTGGGTCAACACTGCTCCGAATACGCGGCCAAAACATTGGGTTTGACGTGTAAGCCACAAAAGCACGTGGTGCGGCGCTACGACCTCAAATTGTTTGGTGAGGCAGAATTGCGGGCCGATGGGCGGGCCGTGCGCCTAAGAAGCTCGAGGATGCTTGATCTGATCGCTTATCTACACATTCACCCCGAGGCTAAACTCGAAGAGGTGATCAGCGCGATTTTTGCGCAAACCAAGGACCGCAAGTCCGCGCAGACCCATTTTGCCCAATTGCGTCACCTGGTCAACAAGCAACTGCCAGGTTTGCACATCGAGCCCAACAAGCGACTGAAAACCTATCGCCTGTACAACGAAATCGCGCTCGAGAGCGACTTTGAAACGGCGCAGTCGCTGCTGTCCAAGGGAGATGGCAGTTCGCTGAAGCAAGCGATTGCGTTGCGTGGCGGGCCGTTGTTGGCAAACGTTGAGGCCGAATGGGCAAGCGAGTTGCGCCACAACGTGGATCACAGTTTCAGCAAAGTTGGATTTCGCGCGATGGCGCGGTTATACGACGAGGGTCACGCGAACGATGCGCTCGAACTGGGAGAACGGCTGCTCGAGATTGACCCCTTCGACCGCATGGTCGCCGCGTACACGATTGAAATTGTCCGTGAGGTGCACGGCGATTGGGCTGCGCGGCAACAACTCGAGACATATATCGCTCGTTACCGAGAGGAAGCGTTGCCGCCTCCAGAAAATCTCTTGACCATGCGCAGCCGTTTCGGTGCGATGAACTGACCGTGCGGCTCGGGTGCAGCCCGAGCGCGTAGGGCTAGTTCAAGGGATGCTGGTCGAGCGACGACCAAAAGCGGCGAATCGCTGGAGGAAACGGTGCGTGGCCCTGGTTGTACTTGGCGTCGAGCGCTTCGAGTGCGCTCAAAGTCGGTCTAAGCCCTTGCAACTCGAGACTGGATTGCAAAAACAACAGGTTGATCTGATCGTGCAACGGGTCTACCTCGAGCAGGCGCGAAGTCAGCTTCAAACACTCCTGATAACGACGCTTCGTATACAGGTCTCTGGCGGTGTGTAGTCCATGTTTCAAAAGCAGCCATTCCATAAGTGCACTCCGAGTTTAAAGCCTGCGGTCGTTCGACCGCGAGTACCGCATCACACCCTGCATCGTTTGGCGCACGGTTCAATTACGCCATTCAGTCTCTTAATTCACTCTTAATCGTGTGCAAGTGTCGTCCTTCACAGGTCATTCGCGCTTGGTACAGGCAGGGCAGACACTCGAGGAGTAATTATAGTGACGATTTGGTGTAAGCGGGGTTTAAGTTGTCCCAGCCTACATTGTCCTCCGTTGGACCTGGGGGTGGGAAGCATGACCGAGGTGAGCGGTAACACGGCAAAGGGGAGAAGGGTTCAATGTCATTTCGAGACGGTTGCCGTCGGCGACTCAGTGTGCTGCACCAGCACGCACGAGGGGGTTGGTCAGCTGCTTGTTGACCGACGCAAATCAGGACCCCCTTCCAAATCGTCGAAACAGACGGTGATTGCGACGATTCGTTGTATCAGGATGTTGCTCGAGCGCAATTCAGACATCAAGCTGATCACATCGTCGAACGGACATGCCATCGGCGTATTGAATTGCCGCCAACCGTGCCCGAGCGAGTGCGAAGAAGCGCTGGTGGTCATCCGTAGCTTTTCCAAGGTGCGTTACGAGTTGGACTTCAACGCCGCGCTTGCCGAAGAATGCACAACCATCCTTCAAAATTCCGGCATCGTTGCTTGGGAAGATTGGACCTTGTTCGAGCGGTTGTGGTTGAAGTCCATCGCAGACATACACGGGCTCGAATTCATCTCCAGACTCTGTGACCGACCACTGCGCAGTGTGCTGGAGGTCCGTCGAGAGGAGATCAGGCTTTTGCAAACGCATTCAGTGCGGCAATCAGATGAGGGTTACGTTTCCGACGAAACCCTGCTACACTCTCGGGAATTCTCCACGGAGGCAAACAAAACCAGCGATTCCACTTTTCAAGCCGCATAAATAAAAGCGTCCCCCGAAGGGGAGTGGACTAACCCACCAGTGACTGGACACCACTAGGGTACACGAAACTTCGGGGCAGCGCAAGAGGGAAGGTATTGCCCTTGCACCCCGAAGTCGTCGTACCCACATCTCGAGGACGATCACCCTGCGCCGAGCCTCTGCTCGAGCGCCGCCAGGTGGTCGTCGTCGCGTTTGGAGGGCGCATGGTTTAAACCAGCGCTGCCAGGCTGCGCACCCACACCACGTCCAGCCCATGTCGTCGTCACACGACATGGTTCAGCCGTCGCAAGCGCGACGAACCAAACCATTCCCTTCTGCGGAGATCGGAGTGTAGCGGTTCGCCTCGAGCTTGTGCAAGCCCTCTATTACCAAAACTTGGAGGTTGCACTTGAGTTCGACAATCACCCCCATGTCAGCACCACGCCAGCAGCGCGTGTCCGACAGGAAAAAACAGCATGGTAAGGATTCAGCCGAAATCGGCGGAACTCATGAGAACCATTCGCGCTACGGGTGGAACCCCGTCCGGGGCACGCACAAGGATTCGCGCCAAAACCAGCGACTCTCATCCAGGCTTGGTGCCGATTCCTCTCAAACAACGCGACACTCATCGGTGAAGTTCGAGGATCGGTGGTCAGCGTGACCCTCGAGCACGAACACACGCTCGAGGGTGCGCCCGAGGTCACCTACCACCAGTTCTATGCGAACCGCCTGTCCTCCGAGCAGATGGAATGGCTGTTCCTCGAGCGCCCGGACACCTTCGCGCAGTGGACACAGTGGAGAAGCGTGGCGCTCGAGATGCGCGCGCGCGAGATCATCAAAGCGACGCTGACCGAGGATTGGCGGCGTTTGATCGGTCCAGCCGTGCAGCTCGTCGAAACCTTGATGCTCGAGCGCTTGACGGCAGAACTCGAGACGGGTTCCACGACCACGGGGCACGTGTTCGCCACGCAGGACGCGCTGGCGGCTCGAGTGGGTGTGACCGCCCGAACCTTGCGCAACTGGCTCAGCGACCGTTACGGCGGGCGAGAGTGGTTGCTGTGCTGGATTGACAAGAGAACTTGGTATATGACCAGGGAGGACGGCAACCGCTCGAGGGGCGGGACGATCTGGCGGGTCAGCGTGGAGGCTCGAGGGTGCAATGACCGCACGCGAGCGCCCAAAGTCAGTTACGACGCCCTGCGAACCCCGTGGAGGACCGTGGACGAACTGCCCAGCGCTCGAGCCTCGAGTGAGCTAGAAGCCGTGCTGGACTATAACGGAAATCTAAAAGCACCCGAAGAGAACGTTCCCAAGAGGACGGGAATGCTCGGCATTCAGGTCGAAGGCAGACACGGCAGGCTTTTTCACGCACCGTCTTCACGTTCTGGTTTTCATAGCGGAAACCTTGCACCGACTCCGGCGAGGGCGCAGTTCGCGCAGGCGTGGGCGAAGGCGGAAAGCGTGGTGCAGCGACTGGGGGATCACAAGAGCACGGGGTTCTGGTTCGCGCAGTTCCGCGCGCTCGAGCGGCTGGGCAAGGGCGACGGGGCGATCTGGAGCGCGGTCGGGCAGGGGCTCGAGGCTCGAGCCTCGGGGCGGTTGCAGCCGGGGGGGACGGCGGCGGCGTACGCGGTGGGTGTGTTGCGGCGGACGGCTCGGGCGTGAGCGCTTGGCTCGAGGGGAGGGGGTGGTTGGCGGTGTGATTTAGACTGGACAATTGGGGCGGGAAGAGAACTCGAGAAAATATTCACAATCTCGGGAGTCGTGAAATAATTCTTTTAACTCTGGTCTAGGTAGATCATCTTGTCACCACTGGTCATCCAGCAGATAATCCTTGAGATGCGTCGAATTTCTCGAGGACTCGCGCCGCCCAGCGACGTACAAAACGGTGGGGGTGATCCGCGACGGAACGCGCCCGCACCTCAAAAGCAGCACGCAAAAGCGCGGGGATGGTCTCAAAATTCTGATCCACCTCCGCAAGAAGCGATTGCAACACAAATGGATGCTCAACAGCAAAACGCTGTTCGAGCCTGGCGCGCAAAAAATCAGCGCACGAACGCTCGAGCCAAAACGATGACAGCCGCACTAAGCGTCGCGCGACCCGAGCGCGTACGTGCAAGTTTTCATCATCCAGGCGTGACGCCATCGCCACCAAAACCGCGTCCGCCGACGAACTGCGTCGCTGAACAAGCATCGATGCGACTTCGATGCCCGCCTCGAACGTCTCGCGCTCCTGAACGCGCACGAGCGCAGAGAGCACCAAACTCAGATCGCTGTGCGACACTTTGAACTCGAGTGACAACCGCAATTCGAGCAGGCGCAAGCGGGCTTGATCTGCGCTCGAGCCCCACCCTGGACGGTCGAGTGTCCGTGTTCGCTCTGCCCCTGGGGAGCGCGCCTTCACCACGCGGCGCAACGCGGCACGCGCGGGATCGGACAAACCAGCGGCAATTTTCGTGACCACTTGAAAGGCATTGGCTTTGTCTAGCACGTACACTGAGGTGTTGCGCGAGCTTTTCAACAGACGCAACGCGTCCTCTAAGCGTGACTGTTCAGGGAAACGTTTGGGGTAATGGTCGTACAGTCCGGTAACGCGATAGATGTCGTGAAAAACTCGATTGACCATCACCGAGTCGGACTCTGACGCCTTGTTGAATTGCGCCACGGTGGTGTCTACCAAGCGGCACGCCCAGTCGCGCACGAACGGGTCAGCCGTGGGGCTGTGGTTTTCGATCATCGCGTACCAGAACGAATCGAGCGGATTGTCGTGCCGCGCTGCGTCCGCCACGATCAATGCGTCGATTTCAGCGCCCAACTCCCGGTAGGTGCGGCGCACGTTCAACAGTGTTTGAATAACGGGGTAGGCGTAATTGCTGTCAAAAACGGTCTCACGTTGGGCGGCTTCGGCAAGTCGCACGAGACGTTCAGCGCTCGCACGATCCTCCTCTGTCCATTCGTATGCAGCGAGCACAGACCAAAAGTTGAACGCGCGATTGACCGAGGTCGGCTTGAGCGCCGCCACGAACTCGCCCAACCGTTGCGGCTCGAGCAGAACAACTTCCGAAAACGCTTTGATCAAATACGTTTCGGCAAATTGCTCGGTGCGCGCGAGCACTGAACGTTCACCGCGTAGGAACGCGAGCGTCGCCTCGAGAAAACGCTCTGACAGCACACGTCGCGTCGCATCACTGAAATACACGCCAGCTTCAGCGACAAAACGCAAGGCGGTGATCGCATTTCCGCTCGCCGCGCGCCCGGAGTCCTCGAGCGGCCAAAGGGTGTCAAGCAGTCCAGCGAGATCCATGATCGGCGCGACGAGATGCCCTGTGAGGCGCAGCACGCGCTCAAGCCGGTCCGCTTCTCGTGCTCGCGCCAATTCGGTGACCACCGTGGGCAGGAGATTGCTGTCCTTAGAGACTGACCACAACCGGAACAACTCCTGCGCGAACGTGCGACGTGCATCCTTCGCACCGACGAAATCGCCGGTGAGGTAAGCGACGGTCATGGCTTTGTTCGCATCAGCGAATGCCTCCATCACGCTCGAACTCCAACGCGTGGAGCTTTCTCCGTCGAAAATTAGGTCGAAACCCTCTTTGGAGAAATGAACGAACATGTCGTGGGCGGCAGCGTCGCGCAACAACACGCGGTCAAATGCGGGAATGTCTCTGAATGATTCGTCCGAATCGCTGGCAAATTCGAGCGTCAACACATGCAGGAGCCAGCGCGTATCCCGTTCGAGAAACATGTGACCCGCTTCGAGCGCCAAATCGAGTGCCCGCTGAAAACTCTCGACGGCAGCCCCGGTGGCCCCACACTCCCAACGCAACGTGCCGCACAACCGATAGTAAACGGCGCGGCGCTCGAATACCCATTCCTGCGTTTGGAACTCGAGAGAGAGCAGTTCCTCAAGGGCAAGCGCCGTTTCTCCTTCGACGCAGCGACTGACAATGCGCTCGAGACGCGTCTCGAGTGAGGCATCATCGGTGACGGCGCGCATGGAATCGAGGTACTCGTCATAGGACTTGAAGCGTCGTTCCACGACGACCCGAGTGCTGAGCGCCGTCTCGAGCGCTGGTGGAAACGCGATCAGGACTGGAGCCCCAAGGCGTTGGAGATCGTCATTAATTTTCATCGCATCACCTGTCCGGCGCGCTCGCCGAGGGCTTCTTCCTGTTCGCGTTCACGACCCGCCGCGTACAGCTCTACGCAGATGCGCAGATGCTTGTAGAGACTGCTTTCTATCTGGGAGATCAGCACGTCTTCACCGCTCCATTTTTGAACCCAACCGAAGCTGTAGTTGTTCGGGAAGTTCGTGTAGAGGTACTGCATCGTGGCGCTGGCGGCAGGTTTGTTAGCCAAGGATTCCTCAACAAGAACCAGGGTAGGTATTTTGAGCCGGATACAACCCTTTAGCTCGGTCTGCACGCCTTTGGGGATCAGAAAGTTGTTGAAGTGTTCGTTGTGCTCGAGCAGTACGACAACGACCAGATCTGCCTTCCTCAGATGGAAGCGCATCAATTCATCGAGACTCAGATTTGCAGCCGCATCCTCAATCACGTCAATCTTGAAAAGATTCTGGCGTTCTCCGATCAGTCGAATGGTCCGCCGCAGGGCCATGGCGCGGTCGTGGCCCATGGCCGAACTGAGAAACACCTGCAAAGGAGTAAAATCCTTGGGCGGAAACATGACCTAGGTTACACGCGACGACCGAGGAACCTCTGGTCAAAGGCGGAGGCACTTCGGGATTGCCGACGTTCAGCGTGCAGCTCGGGTCAACCGTCTATGACGGAGCTAGTAAACCCAGGCAGGGTGATAATCATCGGTCGTGTAGTCATCATGCACCAAAAACACGCGTCGTCGCACACCGTTCACCATGGCGTGCATGCCGCCATGCACATTGATATAGGCTTTCATCTGAGCGCCGTTGATTGCCACTAGCCAACGGGCGTCGCCTACGTCGCCCATGCGCGGCATCGCTTTTAGCACCGCCTCTGCACTGCCGAGATCAAAGACCTGGCTCTTACCTTGCGCGACGAGTTCGCCGGTGGACGGTCTGACATCATACAGTTCGAGCGTGACCACGCCAGCAGGGGTCTCACCATCGCGCAGTCGCATCATTAGTACACTGTAACACTATTTGCCCGTTAACCTGGTCAGGATCGAACCACTAGAGGTTAATCGAGCTTTGCCACCCTTGCCCTGCTGTGGTGAGCCCCACGATGAAGTTCGTGATACCTATCAATGTGCGATTTCCGTGCGCTACCACTCTCGGGGTCAGCTCAAAATTTAAGGGGAACGATTTGGTGTCAGTCTCGTACTAAAGCCAGCCGAAACTTGATGTTTGAGGTTAGGAACTGCAGGCCGCTACAAACGTGGGCTACAGAGGAGTGATTCATGTCTAGCAGAAACAGGAAGCATCGCAGAGGAGCCGTACAACGAGGTGTCGCAAAACCTGCATCCTCAACAGTAATTTCGAAGCACCAACAGCAACAGTCCTACCCTGTACAAACGCCAACGTTACACTCAGCAATGGTTGGCCCTACAACCAAAGGAGTGAGTGCAAAGTCAAACAAAGAAGGATCAATCGCATTTGTAACTAGTATCACCGCAGTTATCATCAGTTTTTTTGCACTTGTTTTTTCAGGTTTGACATATTTTTCGCAAGACAGGCTTAACCGCATCCAAGCAGATGACATATTAGCGAAACAAGAACTTCCATCTTTAACTTTGACAACGTACATAACATACAAAGATAAGCCTGATCAAGAGTTTAACAGCAATCATAGCTGTATAATTCGTTACGACTCACAGAAAACAGAGATTCCAGATTCAACAGGCGTTCTCCGTTCACCTGAAAAGCGAAGCGCAAAAGCGAACTATTACGATCTACAGCTTAAAATCATAAACAATTCAAAAGTTCGCTCGGAAGCGTCTGGCTTTTGGCTTAAATCGAGCGTAAAAAACCATTATGTCATAGTAGCGACTGATAAAAAATCTGTGCAGTATGGATATTACGCGAATCAACAATGGCAATATGTTAAAATACCTCCAATAGGACCAAAGAGTGAGTTTAAGCTGTCTAATATTGTTTATATGATGCCAGAAAACCATGCCTTTGGAGGAGTGGCATGGCAGTGGGCAAGCACAGAGACAGAAGCAAAGTCTGGGACCGTTTATTTTTGTCGCACAACAGAGTTAGATTACCTGATTGACAACAAGGCGATGAGCAAACGCTTCCTAGAAACACTTAACACAGAGCGAGCGCGGTGTGCATGGCTGGTGCGGAACGAACCTGTTGCAAAAGACCAATATTTAGGTGTGATGGCTGAAATGTCCTCTTATCTTTACTACTGTCCATTCCTCGATCAAATCAAGATTTGACTTGGGGCGAAAGAGGGTGCGTCGTGGCATCGATGCGCGCAGCGTAGCACCACCGCGCCCGCACCAAACAATGCGTTCTGGAGGAAGGACTCCATCCGCGATTTGTACACTAGGTTTATGTTGAAGATTGAACCGGCTCGCGTCACCGACCCCGCCCTCGAGCAATTGCGCGAGCACCTGTTCTGGATCGATCCCGCCGAGATCGCCGCGCGCGGGGACGCCGACAACCAGTACGAGGCCGCGCTGGAATGGGACGAATTCCAAAGCATCGAAAAGGCCCTCGCGCTCATCCCCGACATCGAAGCGCGGCGCCTCACCGTCGCCCGCGACGCCCCGCTCGCGGAACGCGTCGCCCTCGGCGCGCTGCGCGAGGAATTGACGCGCGCCACTGAACGCCTCGAGACGGCGCGCGCGGCGGCGCTCGAGCGTCAACCGCGCGTGCGGGCGGCGACCGGGTTCGATGGAACGCGCGTGCGCCGCGATCCCGCCACAGGTGCGGAGGAACACCCCGTCGAACACCTGCCACTGTTCTCCTGGCGTATCGAACGCGCGCTGTACACGTCGAGCGACGCGCGCAAGTTGCTCGAGCACATCGCCCCGTTTGCGGGCGTCGAGGATTTGGCGCGGTTCGAGGCTCGTCTCGCGGGGGTCGCCGATGAGCGCGCGCGCGTGCAAGTTTGGGCGGCACAGGTCGAGCGCTGGACGGTGCAGGGGCACGGGTTGGACCTTCGCCTGGCGTGGTTGCGCGATCAAGTCGCGCTCCACGAGAAGGACAGCCGCGCGATCACACGAACGCTTGAGCGGACCATCGCCGCGATTCGACGCACCGGGCGGGCATCGCAGATTCGCCGTGCGGCGCGCGGTTGATCGAATCAGGTGACTGGGAATCGCGCGACGATGACCGAGGACGATTGGGAACGCCTGGACGGGTGGGCGGACACGCACCGCGTGCTCGGTGCGGTGGACGCGTTGAACAAGGTGCGCGGCGCGCTCTCGAGCGACGCCGACGGCAGACCGAGCCCGTTGCTCGAGGGCTTGCTGCGCCTGGACGCACTCGCCGACGAGGTGATCGGCGACGAGGACGAGGCGCGCGCCGCAGAACTGTTCGATCTCGCCGAAGCGTTGAGCGGGCAGGTGTTCACGTTGAACCAGCAGCTCGAGGCTGTGGAGGCGATGCTCGAGGCGCTCGCGGCGTTGCGCCCCGAGGATGACGAAGTTTAGAGCGCGAACTGCCCGTGTTCGTGCCGAACGTGGACACTCGGGTCCGACGCGCGACGCGACTTCGACGCACGGCTCAGATGGAATCCGAATGCGCGCTCTCCAGTTGTTCGGTTGCCTCTTCCATAAACCAATCCGGGATGTCGCACGACCATCCGTTCCGACGCGCCCAGGCGGTGACCGCCGCATGTCGGGCGCAAGGGTCGCCGAGTTGTACAGCGGCCAGCAGGTGCCAATCGAGGGTTTCGTACAGTTTGTGGGTCAAGTCGCTGATCGAAAGGGTGTTCATACCTTCCTCGGATTGCAGAACGTACTGGGCACAACACAGCCATAGGGATCGCGACGGGTGAGCCCAGCCCATGAGTTAAGGGGCGCAGCGCTTGAGGAATCCAGCCGTGTCAACCGTATGGTCACAACGGCATTTTTCCTGTGTCAGCGCAGGAAAAGAAGGCTACGGTTGACGGCTACAGTTGCCAAAAAGCCGAGTTTGAGGCAAAGGTGGCGAACGACGAAGAAACAGTCAAGTAAGCTCGCGGTGTCGTCCTGGACGCGGCTCTCTGGGTTAGCCCGTCGGGGGATGCAGACGCCGCCACAGTCCACCCGCGCTGATTCTGTTATAAACGTAACATGTCCCCGTCCGTGCGCGCGCCAACACGCGCCAAAATCACGCTCACCGTCTGGCACGAGCGCATCACCGTGAGGCAAGGCGACGACCGGCTCGAGACAACCGCGCGCGTCTACCCGGACGCGGGCATTGTCGTGCTCGAGGAAGCAAGTGTGGAAGGCGCGGGCGGCGCGGTGCGCTTCGTCCGCGAGATCGCCGTCGAGTTGTTCAAGCTCTACCCGGAGACGATGGAAGACGCCCGACTCGTGCTGTACCAACCCGTGACCGGCGCGACCACGCGCTCGAGATACCTCGAGTGGACCCCCACCGAGCGCCGTATTGATGGCTGGCACACGGCACTGCGCGCCGAACTCGTGGCGCGCACCGGGGACCGCTCGCTGCCGAAGTAAGTGTCGGTTAGCGTGCTGGTCCCTGCAAACGCTGGCATCGTGGCGCGAGTACACTCCGGCGATGATCCCACCGCCGCCCGACTTGAACACGCTCACCGACGCGCTCGAGGGTGAGGTGGTCGCCGTGCGCGAGCGCATGGGCGCACTGGGGGTAGAACCGCCACCAGTGACGCAACTCGAGACGGCGATGCTCGCCGGGGAGATCGGCGATCTCGAGGCGGGGCTCGAGGAGACTGGCGAACTCGAGCGCCAAGGCAAGCTGTGGGGCGGACGCACTGTCGCGCAGCGAGACGCCATCACGCGCTTCTCCGGCGCGGTGCGGGCGCTGCGCGCGGCGTTGACTGACGCTCTGGAGTCCGTGCAGAAGCGCGAATCCGAGGCTCGAGCGCGCACCGGCTACAGGGGCATGAACGAAGCCTGGCGCGACCCGCAGACCGGGCAACTCGATCACCCGGCAGCGCACCTGCCCTTGTTCGCCGAACTGATCGCAGGGCAACTCGAGGACGCGCGTTCTTTGCGCTCGAGTCTCGAGGAGGGTTTGGCGCGACCACACGTGCTCGATGACGCTACGCTGGACCGCGTGCTCGAGACGTACCGGGACGACGGCGCGGGGCAAGCCGATCCCCACCGCTGGCAATTGCGGCGCTGGGCGGCGCAGGCGTTGACCGACGAGCAACGGCTCGAGGTGATGCGTTTGACCGCGCTCGTGGACGCGTATCAGGGCGAGGCGCGGCGCGTGCTCGAGTTGGAACGACGCCTGCGAGCGGCGAGCGTGGACCGTTTGCTCGAGCGCAGCGATCTCGACGACGCGCTGCTGCGCGGGCTGGGCAAGAAGAGGGGTTGATGGCCCCCGCCGTTCGCGGGTCATCCCGAGCGTCCGTTCGAGCCAGTGCCCCGCCACCGCGCGTCCGCGAGCGTCCGAGTGCCGGTCATCGCACGAACAGGGCGAGCAATGGCGGGACGGTGAACGCAAGCACCGCGAGCGTCACGGCGACGTTCAAGGTTCGACGGTACACCCCGGCCGCGACGACGAGCCGGGCGACGATGGTCGCCGACGAACCGCCGAACGTGATCGCGAGCGCGTCCGCGAGGGCAGCAACGAGCATCAACGCGACTGGCACGCCCATGCCAAGCGACAATCCCACACCGACGACGAATCCGTCTGCGGGAAACGCGCCGCTCCAGACGCCGATGGCCAGGAGAAGCAGCGTGATCGTGCCGCCATGAAAAACGAGGTGGACGAACGCGTCGGGATGCTGCGGGATGATTTTGTACATATGACTTCCTTTCGTTTCCGAGGCTAGCGATCCGGTGTTCGAGGGTGTCCGGTGAACGGTGGTCCACACCCACGGTACGGGGGCGCAGCGGGGATCGGTCAAATCACTCGAGTTGCCAAGATTTCAGCCCCCGCACGACCAGTCTACGAATCGCGGACGGTGGTGCTCACAGGGCGATCTGCCGCGTGTGGTACACTGTATCCATGCCACGCGCCTCGACCCTGACCGTGTACACGCTCGGCACGTTCGCGTGGATCCTCGCGGTCACCGCCATCAGCGCCGTGCGACCCGAAGCCGGGTACTCGCTCGAGGCGAGCATCGCCGTGCTGCTGTTCGTGATCGCCGCACCCTACGCGCTGCACGCCGTCTTGGTCGCGCAACGCGGTGCGCGGCTCGAGCCCGGCATTGGCACGCTGCTCGCGGCGCTGACGATGACGACGGGTATGAACCCCGAACTGCTCTACGGCTGGCTGCTCGAACGGGGTCAACCGTGGACACCCGAGCAACTCGTCGCCCACGCAGCCCTGCGCGCCCTGTTCTGGTTGTGGTTGCCGCTGCTGTTCCTCGGCTTCGACGCGCGGGTGCGACGCCCACGGGTCACGACGCGCTTGGCGTAGAACAGTGCGGAGATAACGGCTTCGACCGGCGAGGACCCCTTCGGCGCGTACGATCTCGAGCGTCACGCCGAGCCATTCGAGGCTGTAGGCGTGCGCGCGCGGCAGGTACGCGACGCGCACGCCCGTCGCCCGCTCGAGCGCGGCGCGGCCGCCCTCGAACGCCGCGCGCCGCGCCTTCGTCGAGGTCCGCCAACACCGCCGAGCGCAGGTGCGCCCAGGTGATCGCGGGGTGATCGCGCAAGAAGCGCAGCAACCGCACGGCGCGAGCGTCCAGCGCGACGCGCGACCCGTCCACGTCGAGCGCGTCCGCGCCGACGCCGACGACGCGGTGCGCGGTTCGAGCAGCGCGCGCAGCACCCGGAGCGTGCCGGGGCGCTCGAGCCACGCCCGGACAACGGCGGCGGTCCGTTCAAACCGTGCGCGTCGTGCAGCAAGCTCGCGCCGAGCAGCAGCCCGGAGACGCCGAAAAAGCCCTGATCGCGTCGAGCACAAGGGTGCGCCGTGAGCGGGAGGTCCCACGGCGCACCTGCATCTTTGCACGGTGGCGCGCCCTGTGGTGTGATCCGTGCGGTCTCGAGCGCATCTGGGCGTATCGAATTGAGTGCATCGTGCGAAGCCTTTCTGCGCGGACGGGGCGCGGCACGGTGTGGGCGACAGGATCGGGACACATCGCAGTCGCGCTCAACGAAGCGGATACACTGCGCGCGTGACACTCGAGGAAACATTGTTGGACGAGTTGAATCTTGCCTGTCGCGGCGTCGGCACGCTCTTGCTCGAGGGGTTCGAGCGCCGACCCGCGCGCTCGAGCAAGGCGCGCCGTGGCAGGCAGGGTACGCGTGCGGGGTGCGCGAAGCGCTCGCTGTGCTCGAGGAGGGCCTGCCGCTCGTCGTCGAACGGGCGCTCGAGCGGTTCGCGCGGGCGCAGAACTGAACGGTAGGTGTTCGAGCCGGTGCCAGAGCCCGACGAACGCGCGTGGGGATGTGCCGTCAAGGGTGCGCTTGCGCCGCGCCCCTCATCCCACCGTGGACGGCTGTGCGCGGGCACGGGGCTGCGGGCAGTGTGCGCCCTGTGATGAAGGTCGCGCCCTTGACCGGGATCTCGAGGGACGCCGAAGAGATGTTCGCTCGCCGCGGGGCAACCCCCGCCCTGGAAAATGTTGCACATTTCCAAACCCAGGGCAAGGGGGCAGCCCAATGATGGTGCCGACTGTGTTTGATGTGAAAAAGCCGAACTGCCTTCGGCGTGATTGACACGCTTTGAGGTGAAGCAGCCACAAACGCGCCTGTTGACAAAGGTGTATGGTTCCATGTTTACAAAAGTTGCAAGAGGATGTAACATCGCCTTGCTGAAGTGCGAGCCTAAGACGCGTGGTGAATTGCCATTCGAATCGCTTCAGTACCCGCCCGAGAGGGCTTCAGCCAGGCTGAAACAGGGGCAACCCAAGCGGGCAAGGTCAGATCCAGTATCACCAGTAGAAGAGACGCCCCTTGCGGGCGTTTCTTCACTTGAATTTGCCCAGGTTCTCGCCCGCTTGCACCTTGCGCAGAATCACCGCGAAGGCCATGCGCCGTCCCTGCGTAGGACGCCGGTTGTGCCAGCTCGGATCGCGGACATAGGCGCTTTCGATCTCGAGGAAGAGGCGCTTTCCCGCTTTGAACACTTTGAAAAAGACCTCGTATTCCACCTGCACGCCGCCGCGCGTGACCACCGGCACAACGATGAAATTGTTGTGTTTGTACGGGTCTCGGTTGGTGAATTGCGGGTTGAGGGTCGGAAAATGGTTGATGATGATGTTGCGCAATTGCCGGGACAGGTCCCAACGCTCGAGGTTGAAATTCCTCGCTTTGCCGTCGCGGTCAAAACAATAGAACAGGTCGGGGGGATCGTCAGGTTCTTGGGCTCGGGTGAAGCAATGCACCGAGAAATCAACGACAACGTCGAAACTACGGGCGGGATCTTTGGCGGTGGCTGCGAATGGAAAAGTGTGGGGAAACGCTCGAAGGTGCGAGAGGTCATAAGTCTGACCGTTGAGAATAAATGGCTCTAAATTCATGCGTCCACTGTCAGCATTCTACCGTGTTGGACGACCCAAAATCACTTTTTACCCGGTGCGGCGGCTGTTCGACTTGGTGAACCCGAAGCGCCTAGCGGCGTGCGCTCCTCACACCTTTTTCGATGGGGCTGAAAAAGGTGCTGCGGTGCGCTTCGAAGTTACCCAGGCGTGAGCGTCTCGAGGGTGCTCGTTGCCGCTCGAGTGATCCACCGATGAAAAAGTCTTGACCAGCCGAACAGCCAGAACCACCCGCCGAATGAGAAGGCGCTCATTCTCCGAGCGATGCAAAAGCACTGTCAAGCACGATAGAGAACGCCTCGAACGATTAAGGCTCGAAGCCCATTTCTCACCAAATCTCATTACTTACATGGTACTATATACCATGTAAAGGAGCAGATGAGACGGCAAAGAAAAAACCAGGTGGTGGAACACCTGGTAAGCCTTCCCCCCAAGCCACGAAGCAAGAAAGGAAGAGAGATGCACCTTACACCAGCCACCCCCCAAGCGGTCAACCTCGAGCCCGTCACCCACGAAGACCCCGACGACTTTGGCGGCAAGAGCGGCGCATGGTGGCGCGCCTACGACCGCGCCCAGGGCATCGGCATGAGCAACGCCGACGCCTGGCAGTATGCCAAGACCTACGAGCACGCGGAGGTGGGGGCGTGAGCCCCCTCCCCTACTGCCCGAGCGTGACGCCCCGCGCGCTCTACGATCTCGAAGTCTACAGCGACCACTTCGAAGCGCTCGAAATCGCGCGCGCCGAGGTGCAGGGTGAACTGATCGAAGCGGCAGCGCTCGAGCACAGCGACGAGGAAGCCCTGGACCGGCTCGAGTGGCAGCGTGACGAGCGCGACGCCGCCCTCGAGCAATTCAAGCGCGAGGAACGCGCCAGTGACCCGTGGTTGCGCGTGCGCCCCTTGCGTGCCCCTCGGGCCAAACCCAGCACCCCGAAGCGGAGGGCCGCGTGAACGGCCCTAACGAAAGCGTGCGCGAGGCAGCAAACGCGAGGGCGGCAGCGGTGCTCACGGCATACATGGGTGCATTCACCGGCACGACCGCCTACCACCGCGCGGGCGTGACCCGCGATTTCTACGTCACGGACGGCGTGAGCGCGGTGTGCGAACTCGAGGGTGCGCGCTGGCTGTGCGACGTGGTCAGCCTGTACGCCCCCGAGATCATGACCCGCGACGAGTTCGCCGTGGTCACGCTCGAGGTCCAGGGCGACGGCAGCGCGACCATTCGCGCCGACGACGGCAACGATCCACCCCAGGAGTACATGCGCCAGGACGTGCAGCGCACCGGGTTCACGCCCGGCGTGTGGACGTTCTACCTCGAGCGCGCCCAGCGCGCCGATGGTACTTGGTTTGCCGTGCTGCTGTTGCCCAGCGAGCATTAGACACCCTCGAGCGGGGAGGCCGCACGGTCTCCCCTGCCCCGGACAATCAGGACGAAAGAGTCAGCGACAAAGGAGACCCGACCATGACGCAGACGACCAGCACCGCCCCCACCCGCACCCAACCCTCGAGCCCCGCCGCCTGGCGGCGCGCCGTGACGTTCACGCTCACCGTGGGTTACACCGAGCACGTCCTGCCGACCACGCGCAGCCGTCGTTCGGTGGCGCGCGCCGCCACACTCGAGCGCGCGTTTTGCGTCGCGCTGACCGACCCCGCGAACGCGCCCATTGTAATGATGATCAGGGAAGGCAGGGATTGCCGCGCGTACCGGCTGCACCGTGGCGCGCTGTACCGCGAACTGAGGAGCGCCGATTATCCGCACCACGACCGCCCCGTGCCGTTCACACTCGAGGCGTTGATCGAGAGCACGGCGCATCTGGCGCGCTCTTACGGCGCGCTCGAGGGCGTGGTGCGTCGCGTGGAGGACCGACTCGAGCGCGTGCTGTGCGTGGGCACGCGCCTCTATGAGCGCACGGGCGAACCGCTTTTCTCGGTGGAGCGTGGGCGGCTCGAGATCGTGCATCAGACGCCCGCGCAGCCCGCCGTATGGCAGGGGTTGTACAACCTGCTCGAGCGCGAGGACGCAGTGCGAGCGACGCGGCGCAGGCGTAGCGACCGGGGCGACCCGTTCCCGAGCGTGCATGTCTTCGATGCGGGTGCGATCACCCAGCCCGGTCATAACCAGTGGCTCGAGCGTTACCGCGAGGCGCAGGTCGTGGACGCTGTGGCGCGGCTCGAGGGCGGCGTGCGGGGTTTGCGTCGCCCGGAGCGGGTGCGGGTGCTCGAGCGCTTGCTGCGGGCTGCTTAGGGCGGTGTGGAGTGGGAGCGCGGCGCATCCGACCAGGTTGGACCGCGCTCCGTGGCATCGGGAGGACGCCGTGAAGAGCGTACCACCGGCGTTTCGAGGGCTTGACAAACCAAACTAAATGATATAATATTATATCAGTTCAGGGCATCCGACCAAGAAATCCACCCCTGAACACCGGAGGACCCCATGACCGCGACGTACCAGCCCCGCCCCTTGAACCTCGAGCGTTACGCGAGCATCCACGCCACGCACGCCAGCGCCACGACGAGCGACCGCTACGGCTTCATCCCGACGAGCGCGGTGGTGAGCGAACTCGAGCGCGCCGGGTTCATCCCCGTGCAGGTCAACGAGGCCCGCGTCCGCCAACTCCAGCGCAAAGGCTTTCAAAAGCACCTCTTGCGCTTCCGGCACAGGGATCACCTCAATCGCGTCGGCGACACGATTCCCGAGGTGGTCATCGTAAACGCGCACGACGGCTCGAGCGCGTACCGCATCATGGCGGGCGTGTACCGACTCGTGTGCAGCAACGGGCTGATCGTCGGCTCGAGCTTCGCGGACATTCGCGTCCGTCACACCCCACGCGCCGCCGAAGACGTGGTGGACGCCTCTTTCCGGGTCATCGAAGCCTTGCCCTCGATCCAGCACGGCATCCAGACCATGCGCGACACCGCCCTCGAGCCCGAGGAGCGCGTCGTCTTCGCCCGAGCAGCGCTCGAGTTGCGCTACTTTGATCAGCCTGCCCCAGTGACGCCCGAGCAGATCGTCGTGCCACGCCGCACCGATGACCGCGCCGGGGACCTGTGGACGACGTTCAATGTCGCCCAGGAGCACCTCGTGCGCGGCGGCGTGCGCATCCCCGACGCCACGACGCGCCGCCGGACGCGGCGCATCACCGGGGTGAGCGAGGACGTGCGATTGAACCGTGCCCTGTGGACCCTCGCCGAGGGGATGGCCGAACTCAAGCGCTGAGCGACGAGAGACCGGGGTGATCCTCGAGCGGGTCGCCCCGTCCGCCCTCGAGAAAGGACTCCAGACCATGCGACCGATCTACACGAACACCGAATTCTCGATTTCCAACTTCGACGGCTCCACGGGCGTGTGCACGGTGCGCGTGTACGCCGACGCCCGCACGCGCGAAGCGCTGGTCATCATCGTCGAAGATGACCGCAACTGGGAGCACAGGAGCATCACCAACGCTGTCGAGGACATCGCCGTCACCTTGGACCACCGCGTCTTCCACGGCGTGGGACGCTGGACGCGCGTGCGCTGGCTCGAGGTCTACGCCAACCTGCTGCACCCCGTGCCGAGCTTCGACTGGATCGAATTCGACGAGGGTTTGACCGCACAACGTTGGCGACCCGCGTCGCGGCGCGAGGTGGAGATGCTCGTCGGCGAGACGCTCAACTTCATCCCGCCCGGCGACGAGCGCGAGATGCCTGCCCTCGAGGGCGCGTGAACGCCTGTGCGCGGCGAGGGGGCATGATGGTGCGCGTGCCCGTCACCGATCACCTCGAACACCCGGCGTTCGACCCGTTCAGCGCCCGCGAGCAACTGCTGTGGCTCTACCTGCTCGAGCACCCCGACGCCGAGCACGGCACGCGCGCGCTGGCGGCGGTGCTGCGCGCCAAACAACCCAACGTCGCCGTCAGCTTGCGCCGACTCGTCGCGGCTGGGTTGCTCGAGCCGCTCCACCCGGTGACGCGCGGACGCAAGGCGCAGTACCGCGCCGTGCCGCCGCGGACAGGGGCGTCGTGAACCCGGCAATCACGGACGTGCTGGCGGTGCTCGAGCGCTTGGCGAACGAGGGCTGGCACCGGGCGCGCGGCAAAATTGCCGCGGCGACGCTCGAGATCTACCCGTTCGAACCCGATTTGCACGCGCACCGCGCACTGGCAGCGCTCGAGACCGACGGGGTGGACGCGGCGCGGCGGTGGTTGCGCGCGAGCGTGGTTCGGTTCGCTGCCTCGTGCAACGGGCTGCCGGAGGCGGTGCTCGAAGCCTACCGCGCCGTCGCCGTGCTCGCGGCGCTGCGCGGCGAACACGAAGGGCGCACAGCGCGCACGCTGCCCGCCACCGCACGCACGCTGCACTGAGTACCGTGGGCGTGCGCCCGACGACACGAATGCTGCAAAGGCGGTGAAATCGATGAATCCAGCGCTGCGTTCCCTGGCGAGAGAGGCCCGCCTGCGAGGGCGACCCCTTACACTGGGGCGCAATGACCACTCCACAGCCGCGCGCGCGGTGCGCGTGACCCCCGATCCGTTCGAGGCCCTCGCCCTCGAGGGCTTGCGCGATCTGCCGCCGACGACCAAACTCGTCTGGTGCGCCCTGGCCGCGGCGAACAGCAATGTGGAAACCACGAACGAGCAACTCAGCGCGCGCTTGGCGCTCAGTTCGCGCAGCGTGCGCCTGGCGTTCGAGATGCTCGAGGCGCGCGGGTTGGTCGCGGTGCTCGACCGCGGCGGTCCGCGCCGCAAACGCGTGGTGCGCGCCGTCGCGCCGCAAGGAGGAGTGCGATGAAACCGTACCAAGAGGTGCGTCACAGACCCCTCACCGGCATCTGGCTGAACCTGCGCGCCTTGCTCGAGGAGGACCGCATCCAACCCGAGGAGGTCAGGCGGTTGGCGCGCGAGGTGTTGGCGTTGCGCGGTGACGAACCGGCGGGACACGTGCTGTTGAAGGACGTGGCTCGCTGGATCGTGGGCGACGCGGCGAACCCGCCGCTGGCGCTCTTCTCCGCGGACGGGCGATTGATTGCGATGAAGGAGTGGATGATTGCGCTGGGCTTCGATCACATCGAGCAAGCCCGGCTGGACATCCTCCACGGCTGGCGGCGGCGCACGCGCGAGTTTCAAAACGATGTTGACGGCGATCAACCCGGCGGGCAGGATTGACCGTGGAACGCTTTCGCATCCCCGACGAGTACCTGGGCCATCTGGACGCCAACAGCGTGGCGACGGTCGAACACTGGATCAATCACGGCGGTGACCTCAGCGGGTTTTACTACTACCTGTTCAGCGGCGATTATCTGAACGCTGCCTGCATCGCGTCGGGCGCGAACTTCACAGGGTTCGGGGCATTGCTGCGCTTCCTCAAGATCAGCGCTCCAGACGGCTCTTACGGCTCGCCGGAAGCGGTGGACGCCTGGCGCGGGTTGGCGGCACTCGAGGCGCGCGATGCTCGGTGAAGCCCGCGCGGATCGCGCTCAGCGCAGGGTGGAACGCCGTCGGCGGTGCGTGCCTGTGGATGCCCAGATCGGCTGGGAGTTGCGGTTTTGGCACGGCTGCACGCTCGGTTCGTGCGCAGCCCGCGCTTGTCTGAACGCGGATGGAACATTGGGACAGCGCAGCGCGTAGAGTTGGGGAAAGGAACGCCTTGCCATGAATCGAAATCTTCCTGGCTTCGAACCGTTTTTGCTGCTCGAGCGTCACTTGCGTCCCAGTGCCGAACACCCAACACTCGAGGCGGAGCGTACGCTGCGATGACCCAAGGCCATCCATCGGAGGTCACCGACCCAGGTTCATGGAGGCGCCGAATGAGAGGAGGCAAAACGTGAATCAGTCGAACAACCCTGCCCTGACGCGAGAGGATTGGTCGCGCGCTCGAGCGGAGGTGCACGCGCGAATTCTTCGCGGTGTGCGCAACGCGGCGTTGGTGGCATCCGCTTTGGCGATTTTCCTGACCGTGGGTCACACGGTTGGAACGTGGCTGTCGGCGGTCGTCCCTGCCCTAGACCCCGGTCAATCGGCGACGCCGCAAGGGACAGCGTTGTTGCGGGTGGTGCTCGGCGTGACGTTCGTCGCCATCGCAGGCATCGTTGTCTTGACACCCGTTCTGACCTGCTTGACCTACGTCGAACGCGTACGCCAGCGCGCCGAGGAACTGCACCGCGAGCGGCACGGATTGGCAGGCGAGCAATCACATGCAACGCGAAGCGCTGCATGATTTCGACGTGGTGCTCGAGGGCAACACGCACCGCGTGCGCGCGGCGACCGCCCGCGACGCACTGGCTCAATTTGAACGCGACGAAAACCTCTACGTGGTGGACAACGATGCCCTGTTCCAGTACGTGATTCGCAACATTCACAGTTCCGAACGCGGCAACGTGTACAAACTCGCCAACGGCGAACGGATCTACAACCCGATTCGCGCGGGCGGGTACGCGCTGCTCGCGTACCGCCCTGCGCTGGAGTTGACCGGCGAGCCGAGCCACACCCGAGTGCTCGTCGTCGGCATCGAAGGCAACAGCGCGCTCACGGTGGTTGCCGAAGGCAGGGAGATCGGCGTCGAGCGCTGGGTGTCGTTGGACGGGACAGACCCGCCAGACGATGAGGGCGTGGGGTACAGCCTCGAGGGGTACGGCGGGTCGCTGTGCGATTACACCTTCTCACCCGAGGGCACGCTCGAGGCTCGCGCGGCGCTGCGCCGGGCTGGTCGCTCGCCGTTCTGAGCACCCGAGAAAGCCGGTCGTGTTGACAGCGTGTGGCACAGCTTCGATTTTGAGGACGCGCCAGGATCGCTTTTAAGGGGTCTCAGGGCGGTCTCGAGGGTTGGCACACCTGGGAATTTGACGCCCTCCTCTCTGCCCCGATCTTTTCCCGCCCGGCGGCTGTTGAGGGTTGCCTTACCATAACCAAAATTATGGTAAGGCAAAGGTGGCGGGGATGAAACTAAAAACCGGTGCCAGGGAAGCCTCGCACCCCGACGCAGTGGGGTCTCGAGACGCCAACCGCTCGCGGCACACCAAATAGGTCTTGCATAGGCAGCTATCCACATAGGTGTATAGTCGCCTATGCGTGACTTTGTCCGCTGTTGAGCGCCCACGCTTGACCAGACGTTTCGCATAGGTGGATAGCCACCTATGCGACGAGAGTGCGCGCCCAACGCGTTCACTCCGATTGTGGTCTCCTCTATTCAACTATTCAGATAGCCGCATCGTTACCTATTCGCCTATGTGCTACAGTGTGAAGCGTGATCATTTCGATCCTCAGCTTGAAGGGCGGGGTCGGCAAAACGACCACCTGCATGCACCTGGCGGCCGTCGCGTTCGAGCGGCGAAAACGTCCCATCGTCCTGGACGCAGACAGCAACCGCAGCGCCGTACACTGGCAGGAAACGGCCCGAGCCGCGGGAATCACGCTGCCGTTCGAGGTTCAGGTCGGCGAACATGCGACCCTCGCGCAGCAAGCCCGAGCGCTCGAGAAGGCTGGGCATTTGGTGATCATTGACTGCCCGCCGAACAACGAAGCCACGCTGGTGCGGGCGGCGAGCCTGGCGGACCACGTGGTCGTGCCCGCCAAACCCACCGGTTTGGACTTGGACCAACTCGGGGGGACCGCGCAACTTTTGGCAGACATCGAAGCAACCCGAGGGCAACTGGACTCCGCCATTCTTTTGACGCACTACAACGCCCGCAGACGCCTGGCGCGCGAGGCTCTGGACGCCCTGCGCGGTTACCCCGTGCTGAAGAGTCACGTGCGCAATCTGGCGAAGTACGAGGAGAGTTTTGGCACCGTGCCAAGTTACCTGGACGAGTACAAAGCCGCCTTCAAAGAGTTGGGAGTGAAATGATGGCACCGCCGAAACGTCCAACGATGGGACAAGCCCTGAACCGTGCCCAGGAAACGAAGCCAGCCGAGCGTGCGAGGGAGCCGGACCGAGACGTTGTGTCGAGCGCCCAGAGCCGAAAGACCGGCAAGATCGCGCTGGGATGGCAGCAGACGCTCGTGCATTTGCCGCCCGAGATCAAGCTGGCTGCCAAGCGGCAGGTGCTCGAGGAGGGCACGGATTTGTCGGTGGTGATCGCCGAACTGCTCGAGGCGTGGTTGAAGAAAAAGCGAATAGCCGAATAGGTGAATATTTACATAGTCGCATAGCCGCACAAGGTGAAGTGCCCATCGCACCACGAGACCCATCGAAGGTCGAACTCATCACGAACATCGGGAGAGGCACGTGCCCACCTACGCAAACAAAACCGAAGTGAACAGTGACCGCTCGCTGGCTGAAATCAAACGTATCCTCACACGCTACGGCGCGGACGCGTTCATGTACGGCACGCGCGGACACCTCGCCGCCGTGCAATTCGAGGTCCGCGGCAGACGCATCCTCTTCCGGCTCGAGTTACCCAACCCCGCCAGCCCCGAATTCCACGCTTCGAGCACCGGACGCGTGCGACGCACACCCGCGCAAGCCCACGACCTCTGGGAGCAAGCCTGCCGCCAGCGCTGGCGGGCACTCGCCCTCGTCGTCAAAGCCAAACTCGAGGCGGTCGAAGCGGGCATCTCGAGCTTTGAACTCGAGTTTCTCCCCTACACCGTGCTCCCTGGCGGCATGACCGTGGGTGACTGGGCGTTGCCGCAGATCGAACGCGCCCTCGAAACCGGCACGATGCCGCCCATGCTGCCGATGCTCTCCGGCTAACCCAACCTCCCATGACCCTGCGCGAAGCCGTCCACGGCGCGGACCTGCCCGCGATCCTCGAGCGCCTCTACCCCGAGTCCGGCGCTCGAGCGGGCAAGGCTGGTCGGGTCCGATGCGTGTGGCGTGGCGGAAACGACCTGAGCGGCAGCCTCTACCGAGACCGGAGCGGCAAATGGAAACTGCGCGACTTCGTGGCAGGAGAGACCTGGGACGCCTTCGACGTGCTCACGCAACTCGCTGGAATGACCAACGCCCAAGCGGTTGCCGAACTCACCGGCGAACGGGCCTTCGCGCGAACCACCCCCGACGGCACACTACCCGCGCGACCCGTCCGGCTCGAGGTCAACCCCCCAGACCTGCCCGACGAACTGCTCGCGTGCATCCTCTGGAGTCGCATCACCCGGCGTCCGATGTGGCCAACCGACCACGGGCAGCCCATGACCGAGCAGGGGAGACGTTGCCTCGAGTTGCTGGCAGAGTGGATCACAACCAGTCTCGAAACAGTCCATGAGGTCCAGGCGGATTGAGCGCGGCTTGCACCTCGAGAACCCCACTCGAGGTTCCAGCACTCCACCCTCCGACCCGCTCAAAGGGGCAGGGGAGAGGGCGTGACGCCTCGAGAAACACCGCTCGAGGCTCCAATCATCCAGTGCGGGCGCTCGAGCGCTGCACCCCGCGACTGGCTTGAGAGGGGGCGGTTGTTCTGGACTCCTCACTGTGGCGCGCTTCGGATGACGGCGTCGGCACGGGTCAAGCCTTCGCTGCGCTCTCGAGTGATCCTCGAGAAAAGCGCTCGAGGATCAGGCTTGACCCACGTTGGTCTGCATGGGCGGGGCGGGTAGAAGCAGGAGTCCAACCAGAACAACCGCCGTCTGGCTGAAAGGAGTTAACCTGTAAGTTGACAAATCGGACTCGAGTTCATAGAATTGGAGGTGCGCGATCAAAGTCCGAATCCTCAAGCAATTGCTGCGAGACGCGGGGTTTCGGTACATCCGAGCGGGCAAGGGTGACCACGAGATTTGGGGCAATGACAACGGCGTTCACTTCCCGGTGGACGGCGCAGACGGCAGGGAGATCCCACTGGGAACCCTGCGCGCCATGTTGAAAGTCGCCGGATTGAAGCTGACCCAAGGCGGCAAGGGCAAGCGACGCTAGCCGGGGGAGGGCTTTCGAGCCCTCTCCCATACCGAAAGGACCGTGAACATGAAGTACCTCGCCCTGAGCGGCAAATCCACCGACGCTGACAACTGGATCGCCTGGTTCGCCGATGACCTGCCCGCAGTCGCCACCGGCTCGAGCCGCGCCGACGCCGTGAAACGCCTGCACGACATGCTCACCGACGCTTATTCTAGCGTCAAAGGCACTGTCAAACCGCACGCTCAAAGCCTCGAGGACGTAGACGCCGAAACCCTCGAGGGTGTGGAACAGATTCAAAGCGCGTGGCTCGAGTTGGGCTACATCAACCCGATGGCTCCCGTGATCTTCGAGGCAATGAACCAAGCCGGGGTGGGACCCGCTGAGATCGCGCGGCGCATGGGCATCAGCCGTGCAGCAGCGTCGAAGTTGCTCGATCCCAACCGCACCAGCCCGTACAGCTTGGATACGCTCGAGCGGATCGCCACAGCCCTCGAGATGCGGCTCGAGATGCCCCGATTTGTGAAGTCTCTTGAGGCAGTCGCGGCGGATTAAAGCCATACACGTGGACACACAAGCGACAACGGTGTTCGAACCGAGCAAGCATCGAGTGCACCGCGAATTTAGAGCCACGCGATGCCGGGTTGAACGAATTGTTGATCGGCAACGTCCCAACCAACAGGGCAACTCGTCAAACTTTCGCAAGGGTCGCACTGCGCTTCGTTCGTGTGGTTGCAGAATCGTCGAAGACAGCGCAGGCGTTGCGCGTCGTTCTGGAACGGGGCGTCCACGGATCTTCGAGAATTTCGTCGCCGGTCCCAAGCACCATCGAACGCCACACGATTTTCATCCAGCGGTGGTGAGCATCAGGTTTCAAAGTCCTCCTCCGTCCGTAACTCTAAACGAGCCACCTCCTCCGCGAGCGCGTGCCAGTGCGCGCCGAGCAGCGATGGCCTCGTGAACCCATCGTCCGCATTGCCTGTGGTCGTGCCTGGCATCGCCCACCGTTCTCTGCGCCGAAACGCGCCGCGCGAGACGTGACCGGCTAGCGGGTGAGTGGCTGCGCGTCCCGTAAACGCGGTGGAACCGATCCACGCCGCGCCTCGAGTATCGCGCGCTGCGCGAACAGCAGCGAATTCTCGAGATCGGGGGAGACCGCGAGCGCGCAGACCATACTCCAGCAACCGCGCAGGAATCGGTCCGCGTGAGGCGACTCGGGTGTCGAACACGCCGCGGTGAACCGCGACAGGTACTCGGAGATCGTCGAATCGCTCGAGGCGCTCATCGTCGTCAAGAAGTGCTCCAAACCGTCGCGGCAATGCGTGCTCAATCCGCACCGCAACGCTTGACCCTCGAGATGTGCGGCGCGCATCACCACGACGAGCGCGCATGCGGCAGAGCGGGCGAAGTCCGCGCCGCCATCGTCGTACGGGGCGATCACGGCTCGCGCGATGCGGTAATGATCCAAGGCGTCCAGTTCGTGGTGAGGTCCGATCACCGCGAGCGGTTCGGTTCGTGATTCATGCTGTTCATCGTTCATGTTGCCCCTCTGTGCGTCGCCGACTATCGGCGCAGGAAATGCGCTGTCAACGCACCCACGACCACGCCCAGGGCGAGTGCGGCGAGCACCGCCACGTTCAATCGCAGGACGCGCCGCTCGAGCGCGCCGATCCGCGCCAGCAACGGCAGCGACACCCGGAGGCGCGCCGTCTCGAGCGCACCGTCCTCACCGCGCGCCGCCTCGTCCACCAGCGCGCGCCAGTGCGCCCCGAGCGCCGAGGGCGTGTCCACGGAGGCGTCCGCGACGCGCGCCAGCAGCGGCACGTCCACGGCGTGCCCGATGGCGACGATGAGCGGAACCTCGAGGGCCAGCGCCGCTCCGGCCAAGCCCGGATCGTCGAAGACCTCGAGCCCGGTCCCACCGCCGCGCGCGACAGCGATCACGTCCACCCCGGCGGTGTCGGCGGCTGCACGCAGCGCCTCGATCAACCCGGCGGCGCTGAGCATGTTCGCCCGTACCTCCACGATGCTGTACGAGGCTGCCGCCGCGCCTAGCGCGCGGTGCAAATCCTCGCCGACCACCGACACCGCGCCGATCACGAGAGCGATCACTGGACGTTCGCCGCGCGCGAGCCGGGCGCGCAATGCGGAGTCGGGCGAACGCACGGGCCGCTCGAGCCGGGCGCGCAGGACCTCGAGACGGCGCGCTTCGCGCGGATCGAGCGCTGGAACCGACTGCGCGAGCAGCTCGCCCACGACGAAGGTCAGTTGCAGCGTGCCGGTCTCGCCTTTGAGTTGCGGCTCGAGGTAGCCCCGGAACTGCACCGCCTCGCCGTTGGCGCACCGGGCGCGGATCGCGCTGGGCAGGCGCACGGTCAGTCGCGCGCCGCCAGCCGGTTCCTCGAGTTGATCGTAGAACCAGCCGTGGTACTCCTTGCGCGCGTGGTGTCGCAGGATGCCCGAGACCACGAACGGGGTGCGCTTGGAGGGCGGAAGACTTTGTTGGAACAGACTGAGCACGGCCGCGGGCGTCCACGCCTCGAACCGAACGGGCGCGGTTTGACTCGGATCGCTCTCAACACGTTCCATCCCTCACCTCCGCCGTACCGATGCTGTCGCAATGGGCGTGGGTCTGCGATGCCAGGAACTGTCCAACGTAATCACCACACGGTGCTCGTCGGGCGGCTGAACCGCGGAGTGAACGCGGTCGTCGGCGCTCGAGGCTCCGATCATTGGTTGCTCCGGGTGCGTGTGGTGAAGCGCTTGCGAGAGGTTGCCCTGATCTCAAGAGTTGCCAGTGGCGCTTGGACCGCGGTAATCACACGTAACTGTTTGGCGGCGGTCACGAAGGCGTGCTCGAGATCGGGATGCGTCGCCAGGTGAACCAGCGTGTTCCAGGACGAGGCGAGGAAGCGATCCTGACGCACATCGATCAACGATTTGGGCGGACCGAAGAACCACCCCATTGCTTCCCGGATCATCGGGTCGTTGGACGCGTTCAACCTCACGCAAAATTGTTCCAAACCACTGTTCGTCAGCTCCCGAAGCACCACCGGCGCGTGTCGGTTTTCATTTTGGGCTTGGCGCACGACGGCGGCCAAAGCAGCGGTTGCCCGCTGGACGAAGGGGTCCTCGGCGTTGTGCGAGTACAACACGCCGAACACTGCCCACGCCGTTCGATGGTAGTCCACCGGGTCGCGCGCGTTCGATGCGATGTCCGCTTGGTGCTCCGCACCGTATTCGCTGTGTGGCATGTCGAGCCTCTCTTTCACGGCGTTTCGTCGGTCGCCAAAACCGTCCGAGTCGGGACGAACCAGCGGGTGCCAGGGCATCCGGGCATCGCTGCTCGAGGCTTCAGCGGTCGTGGGTCGCGCGTTCGGCGCGTCCTGCATCGCTCGCCTCCGGGTACGGCAAGCCGTGATCCTCCGACCACGAGACGCGCTTGCCGCGCGCCTGCAAGCGCTGCAGCGCGGGAAGGACGGGCGTGTCGGGCGGGACGAAGACGAGGTCCGGCTCGTCCTCGAGCACGACCCGCTCGACCTCCGGGTCTGTGGGTGGGTCGTAGAACACGGTCACCCACCCCCACGCGTTGACGAACCACGACCGTGCGCGCGCCGCGTCGCGCCGGGCGACGGGTCGTGGTGGCGTCGGGATGCCACCCTCGAGCACGCCCAGGGTCAGCTCGAGGGTCGCGTGGGCAAGGTCGCGGGCGTACACGCTCAGACGGCCGTCGGCGCTCGCTGCGGTCACGCAGACCTCGCCGGTCGTGCCCTCGCCGAGCGCGGGAAGTTCGATCTCGAGCCGTACGCCTCGCGCACGCAGGAAAGCGATCAGGCTCGAGGCGAGCACGTCGTGACGCGGCGCGGCGAGGTCGTCGCGCCACAACTCGAGCAGGCGCACGCCGCCCGGCGCGTTCAGTTGCCACTCGAGCGCGGACGGGTGAACGGCATGGCACAAGTCAGGCTCGAGCCGTTCGAGGCGGCGCAGGGCGTCCACGAGTTCGAACTTCAAAACAACCGTTCCATCTCGGCGTCCCAGCGCGCGACCGCGCCGCGCAAAGCGGGCAGGCGGACACGCCATGCGTCGCGCAACCCGACGAGGTACTCGCGGGCACTCGGGGCGTCGTGGATCTCCGGCGCGGCGTAGGGCTGCGTGACCGCCTCGAGCGCTTCGAGCACGCCGAGCGCGCGGCGCGGATCGGTGCGGTACTCGAGGGTGATGTCCGCGAACGAGTTCGGATTCGTGGTGAGATCGTCGCACGTCCAAGCGGGCGGCAGCCCCGCGACCTCGTGGGCTGCGAGGGCAGCGCGCACGTGGTCGCGCAACCGCGCGAGACCGTCATGCGCCCCCAAAGTTCGCGCGTCGTCGCCGCGCGCGCCCAGGGCGACGATCAGCTCGAGCGCCTCGAGTGCGCCGCGCGCCGCGTGCGCGGGCAAATCGCATTCGAAGCGGATCACGGCGTCCACTCGAGCACGCCCAACCCTCGGGTGCGGGCGAGGGCGCGCGCGGCGTGACGTTCGGCTTCCCATGCTGGGAGCGCGGCGATTTCCAGGGCGAGCGCGCCGTCCAACGGCGCGATTTCGATCTCGAGGCGGCGCAGGGTCAGGGCGAGTTCGCGGGCGGGCACGTGCGACAGTAGCCTGCCCAGCTCGAGCGCGGAATACGCGCTGATCGTCGCCCGACCCTCGAGCGCGGCGGCGACCCGTTCGGTGCCCGTGTCGCCGCAGAGAAACGCCGCGAGCCCGCGTGCTTCAAGAACCACCGGACACCGCCGTCTCCGCGCGTGTGGGCGCGGGCGGGGTTGGTGACACCGCATCGCTCACCGGTGCTGTTGTCGCCGCGGGTGGTACAGGTGCGGCGGGGCGCGCGAAGCGTCCGGCGAACCCCGAAACGAGCACGCGCTTCGGCACGACCCGCAAGGTCGTGCCCTCGAGCCGAACGCTGAGGGCGTCGCCCGCTTTGACCCCCCAGCGCCCGAGCAGTTCGTCGGACAAGACCAAGCGACCTCGAGCATCCAATTTCACAGTTTCATCCATTGCGCCTCCACCGCTGACTATAGCAAAACACTGTGTTTTTATATAGTCAGTCATCGTGGGTGAGGACGGGTTCCACCTCGAGAACCCCACTCGAGGTTCCACCCTAACCCTCCAACCCGCCCGGTCCGCACGCCGCGCCCGTGTCGCCTCGAGAACGGCGCTCGAGACTCCCAATCATCCACCGTCCCGACCCGCCGAACGCGAACGCCCACGAACCCGCACACGCCACACCCGAGCCCCCGTCCTCCCCCACCCGCCTCGCGGCAGTCCCCGGCGCTCGAGCCACCAGCCGCCGACGAGGGAGGCGGTCAGGGTCGAGCTTGGGAACGTTGGACGGCTGGCGTGCACCGACCGCCGACACCCACCCCACCAACGCCGACCGCGCGGTCCGACCCGCTCGAGCGCAACCCCGCGATTCCGGCAACGCTGGAGGGCGGAACGCACGCCGCCGCGCCGCGCCGCGTTGGGCGCTCTGCGGCGGCGAACCCGCTCCCGATGTGGCGCACCTCCCTCGAGCGCCAGCGCTCGCACCACCGCCAGCGGTGGCGAGGTCAACGGCAAGGTCAAGGGCGTAGGGCAGGATAAGGGGGCGATTGGTTTATTCGCCGAATGCGTGCTGAACAGGCTTCTCGAGCACAAAAAGCAATCGGGCAATCGAAACCAATTACTATACAATAAGTCAGTATTTTTGTATTAGACTGGCAGGCAGGAGGTGGTTCGATCTGCCCAAAGAAGCCAAGCGCGGGATTACGGTGCAACTCAGTGAAGAGGTCTGTCAGACGCTCGAGCGCATGGCAGCCCAGCAGGGCGTGAGCTTGTCGAAACTCGGCGCGCAATTGCTCGAGGCGGGTTTGAAGGTCGGCGGGGAACGCGCGGCGGAACTGCTGCTCTTGCCGAAGCTCGAGGCGGCGATGCGCGGCGAACTCGCGCTGTTCGCCAACCGGCACGCGCGCCTCTTGTCGCGTGGCGTGATCGATTCGGGCATCACCCGGCGGTTGCTGCGCGGCTTTTTGCGCGTGCAAGTCGGGGAAGAGGTGGCGAAGAGGGCGGAGGACCGGGCGCGTCAGGAGACGGTGTTCGAGATCAAGAACAAGGGTGCTGCGGAGTCCGTCTTGGCGCGAGAACTGGCAGCGGCGTTGACCGAGGACGTGGACGTGGTTAGTGCTGAGTTGGGTGAGGTCGAGCGGTGACCCGAACCCTCCCGCCGGACGAGCAGTACGCCTCGAGCGCGGGGGGCAGCGCGCGGACGCGCACGATCATCAAGGCGCAGTTCTTGCCGACGAGCGCCCCGGCGTCCGGGGGTCGGGGAAGAGGCGCGCGAACGCGCACGGTGGTCAAGGCGAACTTCAAGCGCACAGCCGTCTCGAGCGCACGCACGAGGTTGAAAAAGTCGGCGGATTACTACGCGCACCGCCCCGACGCGGACGGTCAGCGGGCGATGCGCTTGGCGTTCGGGGCGGAGCACGATGAACTGGGCCGGGAAGAGGTCCACGCGCTGATCGAGGATGCCGAAGCGCAGTACGGCTACCGCATGGTCTTGTCGCCGGGTCAGGACTTGGACGAGACCGAGTTGATCGATTGGACGCGCGGGGTGATGCGCGAACTCGAGCGCGATCAAGACGCCGACTGGATCGGGTACGCGCACGCCTCGCAGACCGAACACCCCCACGTCCACGTGATCGCCTTTTTGGAAGAGCGCTTGGACCGCGAGGACTTCGCGCACCTGCGCGAACACGGCGATTGGGAATCCACGCTTGTGATGCGCGCTTGGCACAGCCTGGAACGGCTGATGGAAGACGACGAGGACGAGGCGGCATCCGGTGGTGCGAAGTCCCCGCGCGGTTCCGGCGGCGGTGGGGGCGGAGGCGGTTCGAACACCATCGCCGAAATGCTCCGCGCGGGCATGGACGAACAGGACGAGGCGCTGCAAAAACGACTCGAGTTGGAATTCGATTAGGAGGCTGGGATGCACAAATTGGTGGATGCGAGACCGCTCGTCACGACATACCTTGGGGTCGTGCTCGTGATCGTCTCCGGGGGCGTGTTGTGGCTGCGCCAAATGGACGCCGGTGAGCGCTTGATGCACGCGGTGAAACAGCAACACCGGGCGCGCGGCGTGGAGTTTCGCGTGGACGGTTACCTCGGGCGTTGCGCGGCCGACGTGCGCTGTGTCAGCGCCTATGCGTCCGAAGGTTGGCGGGTGGCCACGCCGCTCGAGCGCTCGAGCGCGGCGGGCTTGGCGGTCGGGCTGCTGTTTCTCGTCGTCGGAAGGTTGTGGAATCCGGCGCTTCAGGCGAGCAACCGCACGCAGTCGCGCGGTTTTGACATGAACGCCCTGCCCGCGCGGGCGGC